>Ga0081539_10002001_pt1 | contig 30908 bp, 26 predicted proteins | sample TabmetS4T2R2_FD_71023 | JGI IMG/M metagenome (GOLD analysis project Ga0081539, IMG submission 71023) | Tabebuia heterophylla rhizosphere microbial communities from the University of Puerto Rico - S4T2R2 | ecosystem: Host-associated > Plants > Roots > Rhizosphere ... | reverse complement strand
CAGATCCCGCACGCGAGCACGATGTCGTCCGCGGCGAACGAGCGGCCTCCGGCACGCACCGCGCCGACCCGATCGCCGCGGAGGTCGATCGCCGTCACCTTCGCCCCCGGGACGAACCGGACGCTGGCCCCTTCGGCCTGTGCTCGAAGCGCGGCGGTGACGACGTCGGCGCGAGCCGCGCCGTCGAGCGGCAGGTGGAGCGCGGCCTCGACCCGCGCCGGGTCGACGAGCCGCTGCGCGAGCCTCGCCGCCTCGGCGGGCTCGAGCAGCGAAGCCGAGATCCCCGCCGTGGCCGCCGCCTCGGCCCGCGCGGCCAGCGCCTCCGCCCCGCCGCTCGTCTCCGCGAGCTCGACCGCGCCGACCGGCTCGAAGGCGGACAGCTCGCGGTAGACCTCGACGCTCCTCCGAGCCAGCTCCGAGTCCTCGCCGGCGACTCCGACGAAGCCGGGCGCATGGCCCGTCGACCCGCGCAGCTCCCCCCGAGGCGCCGCGTCGAGTACCACCACGGCGCAGCCTCCACGCGCGCCGAGCCGCTCCGCAACGGCCGTCCCGACGATTCCCGCCCCGACGACGACGACTCGGCGCGTCACGCCGTCGCCGGCACGCGGCCGGGGTCGTAGAGGTAGTCCTCCTCGATCTCGCGGAGCGTCCGGTAGTCGGCCAGGATCTGCTCGCGATCCTCCGAGATCAGGTACACGAACCCGGGTTGGGTCGCGACGTCGATCGTGCGCGGGATCGGGCTGCCCGCCGGGTGGGCCATCACCGTGTGCGCGTACGACGGGAGCGCGCGGATCGCGGCGAGCGCCTCGTCGCCCGGCACGACGCCCTCCTCGAGCGGGTTGATGAGCGACACGTGGCGCGGGCGCTCCCGCAGCGCGTACGCGACCTCGGGCAGGCGCTCGAACTCGTCGGGCTTCGCGATCGCCAATACCTGGAGGTGCATCTGGCTCATGCCGAGGCAGCGCATGTTGATCTCCGGGACCTGGCCGCCCCCTAGGCGTGCCCCGCACTCGACGAGGATCGGGCCGCGCCGCGTGAGCATCACCTCACTGTGCCCGGCGGCGTTCCGGATCTCGAGGGCGTCGAGGACGCGGCGCGTGTACTGCTCGACCCGCTGGCCGTCCGGGTCGTCGGGGTCGATCGGCTCGTGGTGGTCGAAGATGACGTAGCCGCCGCGGACGCGACGCTTGTAGTAGCGCCAGACCTCGGCCGTGCGATGCCTGCCGTCGCGGCTGACCGTGTTGACGAAGTACTCGGCGCCTTCGAGGAACTCCTGCGCGAGGACCACGGTGTTGGGGAGCCCGAAGCGGTCGGTGGCGCTGACGATCAGCTCGTACGCCGAGCGCACCTCGGCCGCCGACGAGCAGCAGACGACGTGGTCGGTGCCGGCGCTCGCGACCGGCTTGAGCACGATCGGCCAGCCCGCCTCGTCCTCGGCCCACGCGACGATCTCGCCCGCGTCCCGCGAGACGATCGTCGCCGCATGCGGCACCCCCGCGTCGCGGAGCGCCAGCACCATCTCGTACTTGTTCCGGCGCGCCTGCGGCCTCTCCATCCCGTTGGCGGGCGTTCCGAGCGCGACCGAGAGGAGGTCCCCGAACTCCACGCCCGACTCGGTGCCGGCGACGACGAAGCCGACCCCGAGCCGCCGCAGCTGAGCCGCCGTCTCCTCGACGCCGCCGTCGCTCCCCAGGCACTCGACGAACTCGCTCAGGTCGGGGGCGAAGTGGGGGTCTGGGAACGGCGACCGGACGTGGACGCACTCGATGCCGTGCAGCCGCAGCTCGCCCGGCAGGTAGCGGCTCGTCGAGAGGGCGTCCACGATCGCCACGCGCATTCGGCTACACCCGGACGGTGCTCCGGTGCCTCGCCAGGACTCCGAGCGCGACGAGGATCATGATCCCGAGCGTCGCGCCGACCGAGAGCGGCGACACGCGAAGTCGGCTGTCGAGCAGCTGGAGCGCGAGCGTGAAGCCCGGGCCGAGGCAGACGAGCAGCGAGACGGTGATCGGCTCCGCGTGCTTGATCCCGAGCTGGAGCAGGTAGAGCGGCACGACGGTCGAGATGAGCGCGAGGTTGACGCCGGGGACGAGCGCCGCCGCCACGTCCGGGTGGCTCGCGACGGCGACCGCGACCCAGCTCGCCGCGATCGCGAGGAAGAAGCGCACGGACATGACCGACCGCGGCGGGAATCCCGCCTCGCTCAGCCGCTTCGAGTACACGATGCTCGCCGCGACGGCGAGGCCCGCCACCACCGCGAGCGTCACGCCGAGCGCGGCGCGGTGCGCGCCGATCGAGCCGACCGCGGTCTCGCCGGTGAACGAGCCCCAGGTCAGGACGACGATCAGGACGAAGATGCCGACGGACGTCGCGACCTCCCCGGGGACGACCGGCGTGCTGCGACGCACCCACGACCCGAGCATCGCGAGGATGACGGGCGCCATCGCGAGGCTGATCACGTTGACGATCGCGGGCTCGATGTACTTCAGCGAGAAGAGGACGGTCAGCCAGGCGATCGCGGTCGTGACGTTCAGCGCAGCGACGTCGCCGAGATGCGTCCGCGCGCGGCGGAGGGTGATCCGAAGGCGCGGCCCCAGCTCGAGGCCGACGAACACCGCTGCGGTCAGCGAGAACGAGATCGCGGCGACGCTGCCCGGGTCGTGCGACTGGAACATCCTGCCGGCGTAGACGTTCAGGATCCCCGTCGTCAGGGCGTACCCGACGACCGGGATCACGCCGGCGAGCAGCCACGTCTGGCCGCTGATCTGGGAGCCGGAGCCCCGCGCGGCCGAGGCGTCCGCCGGCGGCCGGCTCATGCGGCCGCTGCTGCGGCCTCGGCGATCGCGTCGTCCAGGATCTGCAGGCCCTCCGTCAGCTCCTCCGCGGTGATCAGGAGGGATGGTAGGAGCTTGACGACCTCGTCGCGCGAGCCGACGGTCTCGACGAGGAGGCCGCGCTCGAAGGCCGCTCGCCCGACCCCGGCGGCGACCGCAGGATCGTCGAAGACGAGGCCCCACATGAGCCCGCTCCCGCGGTACTCGAGGCCGAGCCGCTCGTGTCGCTCGCAGAGCTCGTCCAGGTGCGAGCCGACGAGCTCGCCCTTCTCCTCGGTCCCGAGCCGCAGCCGGTCGTCCGACCAGTAGGCGCGGAGCGCCGCGGCGGCGGTCACGTGCGCGGGGTTGAACCCGCGGAACGTCCCGTTGTGCTCGCCGGGGCGCCACACGTCGAGCTCCCGCTTGAAGAGCGTGAGCGCCATCGGGAGGCCGTAGCCGCCGATCGACTTCGACAGGCAGACGACGTCGGGCACGATCCCGGCGCGCTCGAAGCTGAAGAACGGGCCCGTGCGGCCGCAGCCGGTCTGGACCTCGTCGACGACCAGCAGCACGTCGCGGCTCGCGCAGAGCTCCGCGAGCCGCTGCAGCCAGGCCACGCTCGCGACGTTGACGCCGCCCTCTCCCTGCACCGTCTCGACGATCACGGCGGCCGGAAGCTCGACGCCGCTCGAACGGTCGTCCACGAGGTCCTCGAGCAGATCGAGCCCCGACACGCCGTGCCTGCCGAATCCCTCGTACGGAAGCCGCAGGACGTGGTCGAGCGACACCCCGGCGCCCGCGCGGTTCCCGCCGCTCGCGGTGACGGCGAGCGAGCCGAGGCTGACGCCGTGGAAGGCGCGCGTGAAAGCGGCGATCGTCGAGCGGCCGGTCACCTTGCGGGCGAGCTTCAACGCCGCCTCGACGCAGTTCGTCCCGGTCGGCCCAGTGAACTGGACCTTGTAGTCGAGCCGACGCGGCGCGAGCACGAGGTCGCGGAGCGCCTCGAGGAACGCGGCCTTCGTCTCGGTCAGCATGTCGAGGCTGTGGACGACGCCTCCCTCCTGGAGGTACTCGATCAGGGCCTCGCGCAGCACCGGGTTGTTGTGGCCGTAGTTGAGCGCCCCGGCGCCCATGAAGAAGTCGAGGTACGGGCGGCCGTCGGGGGCGTAGATCCTCGCGCCGTCGGCGCGCGCGAACACCGTCGGCCACGACCTGCTGTAGGCGCGGACCTCCGACTCGAGGTCGGTGGCGTCGACGTGCTCCGGGACGGAGCGCTCGACGGTTGCTCCGGGTTGGGACATCGTGGTCATCTCTCCTCGCAGCCGCAGGTCAGCTGACGTAGGTCAGGTAGGAGCGGTAGAACGGGAAGATGTACTTGGCCGGCACGCGGAGGCCGAGGCCGAGGTACGAGAGCAGGTTGTAGTAGCCGTTCTTGAGCGGCGCGCCGTGGACGACGCTCGTGACGCCCTCGAGCGCGCTTCCGGCGGTATGCCAGTCGATGTTGAACGAGATCGTCACGCTCAGGTTCGTGACGTGGTGCAGCGTCCCCGACGGCATGTAGAGCACGTCGCCGGGCTCGAGCTCGACGACCGCCGGCGTCAGCTGCTTGGCCAGCGGGAACGCGTCGTAGTCGGGCTCGGTCGGGTCGAACCGCGTCCAGCGCCAGTCGCGCGTGTAGCAGAGCGCCCGCTGGTCGGGCGGGATCAGGATGAACCGCTTCCTTCCTGCCAGGTGGAAGAAGAGGTTGTGCGTGAGCAGGGTGTCGAAGTGGAGCGGCGTGACGCTCCCCGTCGGCCCCATGAAGAACTGGGCGTACTCCTGCCAGTTGCGCCAGTACCAGCGCGGGAAGAGCTGCAGGGGAAACGGGTCGATGTCCGCCATGAGCTTCGGGAAGAAGCGGAAGATCGGGACGTCGTGGAGGTACCCCGGGCTGCTCGCGGCGCCGCCGTTCCGCCTGTCCGCCTCGTATCGCTCGAGCGCCTCGGTGTACTCGGCGAGCGACATGCCCTTCCGCTTCCCCTCCGCGACGTCGCCGAGCTTGACCGCGAGCTTGGGCTCGTCGCCGAGCTTGCGGAAGTAGTCGAGGCCCCACTCGCGGGCCCGCCAGTCCGAGGTCAGCTTCCGGATGACGACCGGCTTGCGCTTGCCGACGAACTCGCCGTAGAAGTCGGCGCGGTCGATGGTGTCGACCTGCGCGACGGCGTCCCACGCGTCCGTCACCGGTCGCCTCCTTCGTCGAGGAAGCCGTTCGCGCGCATCCAGTCGTCGTCGTAGACCTTCGAGATGTAGCGGCTGCCGCTGTCCGGGAGGATCACGACGACCTTCTTGCCGGCCGGGTCCGCGTCGCCCTCGAGCCACCGCAGCGCCGCGAGAATCGCCGCGCCCGACGAGACACCGGCGAAGATGCCCTCCTCCTTGACCAGCCGACGGGTCATGAGGAACGACTCCTTGTCCCCGACCTGGATCACGTCGTCGATCAGGTCGAAGTCCATGTTGGCCGGCACGTAGTCCTTCCCGATCCCCTCCATGTAGAAGAACTCCGCCGGGCCGCTGTCGCCGTACCGGTACGTGTCGTAGAGGATCGAGCCGATCGGATCGACCCCGATCACCTTGAGCGCAGGCCGGTGCTCCTTCAGGAACCTCCCGGACCCGCAGAGCGTGCCGCCCGTGCCGAGGCCCGCTACGAGCACGTCGATGTCCGGCACCTGGCGCAGGATCTCCGGGCCGGTGTGCGTGTAGTGGTACTCGCGGTTGGCGAGGTTGTCGTACTGGTTGATGTAGACGGAGCCCGGAGTCTCGGCCGCGATCCTCCGCGCGACGGCGCAGTAGTTCATCGGGTCCGGCGGCGCGACGGTGGGCGTGACCACGACCTCGGCGCCGAACGCCTCGAGGGTCTTGACCTTCGCCGGCGACATCTTGTCCGGCATCGTGAACAGGCAGCGGTAGCCCTTCACCGCGGCCGCCATGGCGAGGCCGATGCCTGTGTTCCCGCCGGTCGACTCGACCACGAGCCCGCCCGGCTTGAGCACTCCGCGCCGCTCCGCGTCCTCGATCAGCCACCAGCCGATCCGGTCCTTGATCGAGCCGCCCGGATTGGTGAACTCGAGCTTCGCGAGCACCTCGGCGTCCGTCTCCGCGGCCAGGCGGTTGATCCGCACGACCGGCGTGTTGCCGATCGCGCCGAGCACGTCGCGGTGGACGGCTGCGCTCCGGCCCTCGGTCGCGACGTCGTCGGCCTGCATCGTGGTCGTGCTCGTGGTCATCGTCCTCCCAACGTCTTCTCGATCTGCAGCTCTCCGCTGCCGTTCCGCTGCGCGTCCACGTCCTCGGCGAGCCGCGGCAGCGTCCGCTCGAGGTTCCTCGTCGACTTCTCGAGGAAGCGCTCGCGCGCGCCGACGCGGTCGGCCGTGGACTTCTCCTGGGCGAACTTGAACGTCCCGACCATCGACTCGACCTCGAGCCGGAAGAAGGTGATGCTGCGGATCTGCCCCGGGACGCGGTTGTCGTCGAGGTCGAGGCGGTAGCTCGAGCCGTTCGCGCGCTCGAGGTCCTCGATCATGCGGATCATCCAGGCGAGCTTCTCGCCGTCGTCGGTGATCAGCGTGCTCGTGCCGACGGCCTCGGCCACGGCGTAGTTCCACGTCGGGAACTGGTTGGAGACGTAGTCGAGCGGCGAGATGTAGGCGTTCGGCCCGTGGAAGAGCGCCCGCAGCCGCCGCCCGTCGAGCTCGTGCAAGAACGGGTTCTGGCTGTCGACGTGGCCGACGAGGGCGATCCGCTCGTCGGCGTCGTCGGCGCGGTCGACGACGACGGGCACGAAGACGAAGCCGCCGCCCGCCGGCTCCTCGGGAACGAGGGTCGCGAACGGGAAGTGCTCGATCAGGAACACGATCCGGTCGGCGTCGCGCGTCTTGTACCGGTCGGTCAGGTACTCACGCATCGGCGGCGACCAGGCTCGGGACGGTGTCGAAGGTGAAGACGTAGTCGCTCGGCCCGTGCTCCTGCAGGTGCCGCAGCCGCGCCTTGGCCTCCTCGATCGACGGCACCTCGTCCTCGGGGACCCACCAGAGCACGTAGCTCCGCTCCCGCTGGTGCTCGAACCACACGCGCCGCTGGCGCAGCATCCGCGAGTGGGCCGACCGGTACGTGAACTCCTTCAGCGTCTCGACCGACTTCCAGACCGAGAGGTTGAAGATGATCGTCTTGTCCTCGAAGACGCGCATCGCGGTCGCGTTGCCGCTGTCGTCGTGGAGCCGCCAGACGAAGCCCTCGGCCTCGTCCGCGAGCGCGTTGACGACCGCGAGGCCCTCGACGAACTCGCGCATGATCGGGTGGTCGAGCGGCCACTTCTCCTTCGAGATGTTGAACTGGGCTACGTACACGCGAACCGGCCGGTCACCGGAGCACCATCGATCCGACTAGCGCGCTCTCGAGCGCGCGCAGGATCTCGAAGGAGCGGTACGAGAGGAGGCTGAACGAGCCGGCGTCGCCGAGGCCGTGCGACGCCTCGCAGAGGCCGTTGAGGAAGACCGGCGGAGCGGTCGCGTCGCCCTCCGCGGGGACGAGCTGGTAGCTCCGGGTCACGAGCGGCGTCCCGTCCTCGTCAGCCTCGTACGCGCCGACGACCTCGCCGAGCAGCGGATGGCAGAGCTCCTCGTTGTCGGCAAGGCCGAAGTTGCGGAAGCCGGTGGCGAGGATCACGGCGTCGACGCGCAGCACGCCCGTGTCGCCGGTATGCACGTCGCGGAGCATGAGCCGAACGCCGCCCTCATCGACCTCCGCCTCGGAGACGAGCGTGTTGTTGCGCACGACGATCGACTCGTCGCCGCGCACTTCGTCCTCGTAGAGGACGAAGTAGAGCTTCTTGAGCACGTCGTGGTCGACCGATCCGTAGTTGCTGCGCAGCACCTGCTCCGTGAGCTGCCGCCGCGACTCGCGCGAGGCGCCGTAGAAGTAGTCGGTGAAGCTCGGGAAGAGCAGGTCCTCGGTGAACGGGCTCGTGTCCTTGAGCACGTAGCTGAAGTTCCGGAAGACGCTGTGGAGCGTCGTCTCGGGCAGGAGGGCGTGCATGTCGAGCAGGATCTCGACCGCGCTCTGGCTCGAGCCGATCACCGCGACCGACGCAGGCGCTCCCTCCTTCCTCCACTCGTCGCGCCAGCGCACGTAGTCCGTGAAGTGGAAGACGCGGTCGCCGAGGAGCGACTGGAAGAGCGGCGGGACGTTCTTCGACCGGCCAGGAGCGAACGAAAGGGAACGCGCTCTGAACGAACGATCCTCGGTCTCGACCCGGACGAGCCTCCGCCCCATTCCCGGATCGAGCTCGTCCGAGAGCGAGATCGCGCTGACCCGCTGGGAGTAGTGGACGTGGTCGCGGAAGTGGTCGGCGACCCAGCGCACGTACTCCGCGTAGTCCGACCGGGGCGGGAACGGCGCGTCCAGGTTGAGGAACTTGAACAGCCGGCCGCAGCTCTTCAGGTAGCTCAGGTACCCGTACGGGCTGCACGGGTTCCTCGGCGTCACGAAGTCGCGCAGCGGGTTGTGCTGGATGTCCGAGCCGTCGATCAGCATCCCGGCCTGCCACGTCGGCCCCGGGTTCGCCTCGACGAAGGCCATCGTCAGCGGCTCGGCGAGCTCCGAGTTCGCGATCGCGAGCGCGATGTTCGCCGGGCCGAACCCGACGCCGATCGTGTCGAGGATCGGGTCCGCGCCATCCGCAGCGGACGCGCGCGCAGCGTGGCGGGTCTCGGCTCCCGAGACCTTGAGGTCGAGTGAGCTGGTCACGGCGGCGAGCGGCGGATTAAACCGTACGAGTGCCTCCAAGGCAAGGCGGCAACCGACAGCTCAGCCGCCCTCACCGGCTCAGAGTCCGACGACTTGCCCCTCTAGTTCCGCCCGGCTACCATCCCGGGTCACCTGCGTGGTTGCCAGTAGGGGAATCTGGCAGCGCCGCCCACGACCAGCAAGGGGAGACAACCAAGATGGCTGTAGCCGAAGCTCGCGCTCGCCGTGCTGCGCCGCTCGACGACCTCGTCGCCGAGTACGCGTCGCACCGACTCTTTCGGAACGCACCCGACGTCCACGTCCTCGGCAACCCGTACCGCCGGCCGCTGAACGCGGAGACGATCGGCGAGATCGACTTCTCGCGCCCGATCCGCGAGGACCAGTTCTCGAGCTACGGCTCGCTGACGGCGAACCGGATCCTGCTCAACTTCTACGAGAGCGAGTCGATCCTGCTGCCGGCCGCCGGCCTCGCGACGCAGCGGAAGGACTTCGACGCGTTCTACGCCGACGACCTTCGCGAGACGGCCCTCGCGCTGCGGCCCGAGCTCGAGCGGTATGCGTTCGCCTTCCTCGACGACTCGGTCGACGTCGCCGGGACGTGGACGCCGGAGCTGCTGGAGCAGCACTTCCTGCGCATCGTCGAGGAGGCCGACTCGACCGTGACGCCCGGCCTGCAGGCGATCCGCGAGCTCGCCGAGCCGCGCGACGGCGCCGACATGCTCCTGATCCAGCTCGCGCTCGACGGCCTCACCGAGGCCTCGGCGATGGCACGGAACCTCGGCGGCTCCTATGGACCCGAGCAGTCGGAGCTCTTCAAGATCTTCATCGACGAGTTCGGAGCCGGCGTCTTCGAGGCGAAGCACTCGACGATCTTCGAGAAGCTGATTGCGAGCCGCGGCCTGAAGACCGACGTGCACGCCTACTGGCACTTCTACCTCACCGGCTCGATCGCGATCATCAACTACTTCAACTACCTCACGGACGACCATCGCCGGTTCTTCCGCTACGCCGGCGCGCTCACGTTCGCCGAGTGGACGTTCGCGAAGTTCTTCACCGACCTGGCGACGATCCTCCGCGAGCTCTTCGGCGACGCGGTCGACACCCACTACTGCGACGAGCACGGGCACATCGACCTGCACCACGGGCGCATGACCTTCGAGAACCTGCTCCTCGGCCTGGCCAGGAAGCACGGAGACGAGGTCATCCCCGAGCTCGTGCGCGGCGTCGAGGAGATCCGGCTGCTCGCGCGCCTGACCGACGAGGAGTTCATCCGCCAGATCAGGTGGGCGGACGAGCTGCCGCGCTACGCGGAGGAGGCCCGGCGGCTCGACGACCCGGCGGGCGCGGTCGTCGAGACGGCGCAGGTCGAGCCCGGCCATCCGTTCGCCACTAGGACGTTCGACGAGGCGACGGTCGTGTCGGTCGCGGCAGGCGAGGTCGACCTGCTCGTCGGCGGCGAGAACCCCGCGTTCCCGCTGCGGGAGGGCGACTCGATCCTCGTGCCGGCCGGCTGCCTGCACGGCCTCCGGGCGAAGACGCACGCGGAATGGAGCCGCTCTACGGCCGAGGCATGACCGTCGCAGTCCTGGACGCGCGCGAGCACAACACCGTGTTCCTCGGCGACGACCGCTACTTCGTGCTCGAGGACGAGGGCCGGCTCTTCCTGGTCCACGACAAGTGCCCGCACCGCGGAGGGCCGCTGAGCCTCGGGCGGCGGACGCCCGACGACAAGCGCGTCGTCTGCCCGTGGCACGGGAGCCGGATCACGTGCGCGTACCTGCGGAAGACGTCGGTGCCGATGGTCCGCCGCGGCACCGAGATCACGGCGTACCTGCCGAACGGCAACGGCGCGCACCCGGTGTTCCTGGCGAAGCGCCGTATCCTGGCGAACTACGAGGGGGTGGAGCAGTGACGGCTCAGGCGCAGGCGGCGCCCGGAGCGGAGACGGCGGTCGCGTCGCCGGTCTCGGCGCACAACGAGTGGGATCCGCTCGAGGAGGTCGTCGTCGGGACGATCGACGGCGCGGCGATTCCGCCGTGGCACGTCTCGCTCCAGGCGACGATGCCGCCCGAGTCGTGGCCGCTCTTCCGGGAGCGCGGCGGCTCGCAGTGGCCGCCCGACGAGCTGAAGCGCGCCGCCGAGGAGCTCGACCGGTTCGCCGAGCTGCTCGAGTCCGAGGGCGTGACCGTGCGGCGACCCGACGCGCTCGACCACGGCCGCGAGTTCGCGACTCCCGACTGGCGCAGCTCGGGCGGCCCGTCGGCCGCGTTCCCGCGCGACGTCATGCTCGTCGTCGGCGACCGGATGATCGAGTCGGCACTCGGCTGGCGGTCGTACTACTTCGCGATCCACGCCTTCCGCCCGATCGTCCTCGACTACTTCCGGCGCGGCGCCCGGTGGGTCGCGGCGCCGAGGCCGATGCTCCGCGACGAGCTCTTCCGCGACGACGTTGACCCGGACGGCCATGAGTTCGAGCCGGTCGCCGGCGAGCTCGAGCCGCTCCTCGACGCGGGCGACCTCATGCGCTGCGGGCGCGACCTGATCGTCCAGCGAAGCCACGTCACGAACCGCCTAGGGATCGAGTGGCTGCGCCGGCTCCTCGGCGACGAGTACCGGCTCCACGAGGTCGAGTTCGACGACTCGCACCCGATGCACGTCAACGCGACCTTCCTCCCGCTCGCGCCCGGCAAGGTGCTCGTCAACCCCGAGCGGGTGACGCGCGTGCCGGAGCTCTTCGAGGGCTGGGACGTCCTCGTCGCGCCCGAGTCCGCGATCCCGCGCGACTGGCCGATGTACATGTGCAGCCGCTGGATCAGCCTGAACGTGCTCATGCTCGACGAGCGGCGCGTCGTCGTCGAGGCGGGCGAGAAGCCGCTGATCGACGCGTTCGAGTCGTGGGGCTTCGAGCCGGTGCCGTGCCCGTTCCGCTGGGTGAACACCTTCGGCGGCGGCTTCCACTGCGCGACCAGCGACGTCCGCCGGCGCGGGCCGCTCGAGGACTACTTCGGCTGATGGCCGCGACGGACGCCCAGGCCGCGCCCGCCCTCCAGCGCCTGATCACGGTCCCGCACGGGATCGCGCTCGCGGTGAGCATGGTGATCGGCTCGGGGCTGCTCGGACTCCCGGGGATCGCTCTGTCGGAGGGCGGCATCCACGGCGCGGCGCTCGGGTGGGTGATCGTCGTCGCGTCGGTCGTGCCGCTGATCGCGATCTTCTCGCGGCTCGGGCTGCGGTTCGCGTCGGCTGCGGGCTTGTCCCGCTACGCCGAGGTGGCGGCGGGCTCGTGGGCCGGCTCCGGCGTCAGCCTCGTCATGGCCGGGTCGTTCGCGATCGGCGTCCCGAGCCTCGGGATGATCGGCGGCGCCTACCTGCGCGACCTCTTCGGCACCTCGCACGGCTCGACCGCCTGGTTCGCGATCGCGATCCTCGGGCTCGTGACGCTGGCGAACGTGCTCGGCGTCAAGGTGGCGGGCATCATCAACACGGTCTCGCTCGCGGCGCTCCTGCTGGTCGTGGTCGCGGTGATCGCCCTCAAGGCCGGCTACCTCGGCTCGGGCCTGCACGTCCTGCGCGACTCGGCGGGCGGCAAGGGCGTCCACTACTTCGACGTCTGGACGGTGGCGGCCGTGCTCTTCTGGGCGTTCCTCGGCTGGGAGAGCCTCTCGTTCGGCCTCGAGGAGTTCCACGAGCCGGAGCGCAGCATCCCCGCCGTCTACTGGGCGAGCTTCGGGATCGTCGCGGTTCTCTACCTCGCGCTCGGCTTCACGACGATCGGAGCCGACGCGGAAGGCGTGAAGATCGCGGGCGCCGCGGGCCTGACCGCGCTGATCCGCGAGACGCCGGTCGGCGACGTCCTCCTGCCGCTGATGATCCTCGTCATCCTCGCGAACGCGAACGCGTGGGTCTTCGGCGCTTCGCGGTCGGTCTACGCGGCCGGGCGGGAGGGGATCCTCCCGCGGCGGCTCGGCCGGCTGAGCGGGAGGTCGGTACCGGCCGCGAGCCTGCTCGCGCTTTTCGCCGTGTACGTCGGCGTCATCCTCGTCCTCCAGTACGGCCACCTGTCGCTGACGCGTCTGATCCTGATCGTCAGCCAGAACCTGCTCGTCCTGTACGCGTTCTCGATCTTCGCGTACTGGCGGACCGAGCGGGGCGGCACGCGCTGGCTCGTCGCCGCGCTGGCGCTTCTCTCGTGGGCGTTCCTGCTCTCCGGGTTCAGCTACTGGATCGCGTACCCGGCGGCACTTCTGCTGCTCGGGTACCTGACCTACCGGCGGCGCCGCGCGTGACCGAGACGCTCGCTACCCGTCCCCGCCGTCGCGGCCGCCGTGCATCGTCGCCCACGGAGGTGCTCGCCGCCGACCAGGCGACCCGCGCCGTCGTCCCGCGCTGGCACTTCGAGATGCTCGGCGACCGCGAGCGGAACGCCGCGTTCGAGACTGCGATCGCGCGAGCCGTCCGGCCCGGCGACCTCGTCCTCGACATCGGCACGGGCGCCGGCTTGCTCGCACTGTTCGCGGCCCGTTGCGGGGCCGAGCGCGTCGTCTCGTGCGAGGGCGTCGAGCCGGTCGCCGACGTGGCCGAGCGCGTCGCTGCCCGGAACGGCTTCGACGGCCGGATCTCGATCGTGCGCAAGTGGTCGACCGAAGCCGCCGTCGGCGCCGACCTCCCGCGGCGCGCCGACGTGCTCGTGACCGAGGTGATCGACTGCGGCCTCGTCGGCGAGGGCATCGTCGACACGATCCGTCATGCGCGCGAGCACCTCCTCGCCCCGGGCGCTCGCATCGTCCCAGCCCGCGCTTGGCTGTACGCACAGCTCCTCGAGAGCCGGCAGCTCGAGAGCATGAACCGCGTCCGTCACGTCGCGGGCTTCGACCTCTCCGACTTCAACCGGCTCGCGTCGGTCGCCTACTTCCCGGTCCGCCTCGCGCACGTCGCCTACCGGCCGCTGGGCGCGCCGGTCGAGGCGCTCGAGTTCTCCTTCGAGGAGGGCTTGTTCCCGGACGAGCGGACGGCGGTGACCTTCGTGCCGGTCGCCGACGGCGTCTGCCACGCGGTCGCGTTTTGGTTCCGCGTCGAGCTCGCGCCCGGCGTCGTCCTCTCGAACGAGCCGACGAACACGCGGAGCCACTGGGAGCAGGCCGTGCAGTGCCTGCCGCGGGCGGTCTCCGTGCGAGCTGGCCGCTCGGTCGAGCTGAGCCTCTGGCAGCAGGGCCGCCACCTGCTCGTCGAGCACGTCGCCTGACCGCGCGTCGCTGCTAGCGTCGGAAGGTGGCTTGGCCCGAGACGCGGCTGACCGAGCTCCTCGGCGTCCGCTACCCGATCGTGCAGGCGCCGATGGCCGGCGGGCCGAACACCGTCGAGCTCGCCGCCGCGGTCTCCGAGGCCGGCGGCCTCGGATCGCTCGCCGGCGCGATGCTCTCGCCGGACGCGTTGCGGGACGAGATCCGCGTGCTGCGGAGGCTGACGCAGAGGCCGTTCGCGGTGAACGTCTTCGCCCCGCTGCCGCCGAGCGATCCTGATCCCGCGGCTGTCGAAGCGGTGCGTCGTGCGCTCGACGCACACCGGGCGCGGGTCGGCCTGCCGCCGCATGAGCCTGCGGCGCGGCCGTCCTGGACGGTCGAGGACCAGCTCGCGGTCGTCGCGGAGGAGCGCGTGCCGGTCCTCAGCTTCACGTTCGGCATCCCGCCGCTCGACGGCCTCGACGACATCGTGCTGCTCGGCACTGCGACGACCGCGGCCGAGGCAGTCGAGCTCGAGCGCGCGGGCGTGCACGCCATCGTCGCGCAAGGCGCCGAGGCAGGCGGCCACCGCGGCACGTTCCTCGGCTCCTTCGAGGACGGCCTGGTCGGTCTCGTCGCGCTCGTGCCGCAGATCGTCGACGCAGTCGAAGTACCCGTCGTGGCGGCCGGCGGAATCGTCGACGGCCGCGGCATCGCCGCCGCGCTCGCGCTCGGCGCCACGGGAGTCCAGCTCGGCACGGCGTTCCTCTTCTCGCCCGAGTCGGGCGCTTCGCCGGCCTGGCGCCGCGCCCTCCGCGAGCACCCGACCGTCGTGAGCGCCGCCTACACCGGCCGTCCGGCCCGCGGCGGGCGAACGCCGTTCGTCGAGGACCTCGAAGCCGGCCCGCCGCCGGCCCCATACGAGATCCAGCGCGGCCTGACCGGCGACTTCCGCGGACTCGACGGCTACGGCTGGTACCTCGGCGGCCAGGCCGCGCCCCGTGCACGGGAGCTTCCGGCCGCGGAGCTCGTCAAGACGCTGGCCGGCGAGACGGAAGCCGCCAACCTCTAGCGGACTCGTCCCCTTCGAACGAGGAGGGACAAGCTATCCCGACCGGTGCCACGGGGCCGTGACGCAACTCGGCGAGCGCCACTGCCGCGAGTGCGACCTCGGCGAGCGGAGGCAGGCGCTCCTCCACGAACCGCGTTAGCCACCGCAACGCGGCACGCTCGAACCGTTGCGGGTCGCGCTCCGCGAGCATGACGCAGAGCTTGAGCGCGTCGTCGAGGCTGAGGCCTCCGAGCTCACGCGCGGCCATCTCGGCCTCGCGGAGGTTGCCGTTCGCGACTGCGCGGGTGAAGCGTCCGTGTGCGGTCCCCTGCGACGTCATCTGTTCGCGCCGCTGGGGCCCAGCCACGTGAGTCTAACGCGGCGGCGGGCGTGGATGCGCTCCCGCAGGGCTGAGCGCATGCTCCATTTTGGCTAGCCATCAAGGTCACTCTTTGGTGGTCGCGGCCCGGCTCCTCTGGCAACCGCTCCTGACTACCGGAGCCGCATCGTCATGCGGTCGCGAGCAGGAATGCGCGATCCGAAACCGCGACGTGGAAACGCTTCAGACTTGCGTTCCCTAGTGCGAGCCGCACTCCGGGTTGTCGCAACCCTCCGCGCCCAATGAGCGCCTCCCGCGGCTGAGTCCTCCGGCACCTCGCGGAGCGAGACCTATGCCGTGTTTACCCCTAGCGCGGCTGCTGCTATAGCTTGATCTAAGAAGTCGCTCGTCTTTCCAGCGATGTACTCAAACCGGAGAAAGTCAGGCGGAGGTTCATCGCTTCTCTGTGGACGATCGATATAAACAAAATGTTGTCCGAACGTAGAGGGCGGGCCAAACGAGTAGTGTGCTCGAGGGTCTGCCGGGTCGAGGAGGACAATCCGGTGAGCCGGATCGGCGTTGAACCACCGAGCGATCATCTCGTTTACATGGACGTCGCGGAACGAATAGCCGACCACCAACAGAGTGTCAGCTCTCTGGAGGTCGCGATACCACGCAAGGAGCAACTCGAGATACGGCCCTTCGGCACGAAGCTTCCCTGCTTGGCCGAATACGATTGCTGGCTCAAGCCGCGGAGCTCCTGCCGCTGTTGGATCAAGTTTTTGGACTGTCTTCGATGGCAGTTGTCCCCACCCGCCAGCCTCATGAAGCGCCCAGTCGATGGAGCCGTGGAGCTTGAGGAGGCGTAACCCGCTTCGGGGCCATTCAAGCCGCCGCGTGGAAAGCCATGTCTCGATCCCTGTCTCGCACTCGATGCCCTGCAGAGCAGCCGCCTCCTCGACCGATCGGTCGTAGTTGAGAGTGGCGATAGTTAGTGAGCCTTGACGAACAGAAAGCTCGATCAACGGCGCTAGGTACGCCGTTTTGGTCACGTCATTGATCTTCAGCAAGTCGTAGAGTGACCGCAACATCTCGTGCCGAACATCGTCAAGAAGATCACTCACCTCTGATGGCCGCATTTTTTGGATCGCGCGCACGATCGTTTGCACAACCTGATCGCCGATGAGACCCTGACCCGAATGGGGTCGCCTTGCCACGTTGCCCCGCGAATCGGGCAGGAGACCACGAAGAGCTTCATCAATACGTCGCTTCTCAGTCGACAGATCAAATGGCCCGATCGAAGGCTGAGGGGAGAACAACTCAAGATCGCGGCTCCCTGCGGCGACAAAAGGGCTCCAAGGCTGATCGTAACGATCAATCAGAAGCTCGATAGACGCGAACAAACGCTCCACGTCAACCGTTTCGCTGCCCCGCGCCGACGCATCGGCTCTGAGCGTGTGATTGACGTACTCGAGGAGACGTTTGTGCTGCGGATCGCTTAGCCGCTCGATGATCCTTTCAGTCATGGTGACCGTTGTGGGGATGTCTGCATCTGCGGACGCTCCAGCCCCTAATAGCACGGCCATTGTCCGCGGCGTTGTCGTCATCAGCCCAAAAGCTTAGCTCTGGCTCGACACTCGGAACACTGCGTCGGAATAAGGAGAAGACATAGCAGCCTCGCCAGCATCGCTACCGCGACGGCAGCGGGTTTCAAACCGACCCTCTGAAGCCGGGGCTCCACTTCCGCACCCATGCAATCGCGCTCGCGTAGGCGGCGACTTCGTCATTACCGCTCTTCCGTTGCAGGTTGTAGGCCTCCCGATTGTTTGCTGCGGCATGTTCCCCCTTGATCTTCGGGAAGCGCGCGTTCAGGTCCTCCCCTATCGCTAGCTGGCGTTCGTTGCTTATCCGATCGAGCGTATCGGCGGCTCGATGAACCTCTACTCAAAAATTCGCTCACCAACCGCCAACTCTCCCGCCCATTGGGGCGTAAATGGCCTGGTTGATCGATGGGCGGTGACGGGCTCGAACCGCCGACCTCCTGCTTGTAAGGCAGGCGCTCTAGCCAGCTGAGCTAACCGCCCGGGCGTCGCACGATACCGCCTGAGTCAGGAAGATCGGCCGTCCGGAGAAGGCGACCTCGTCCGCGATCGCGACGAGCGCGTCGGGGAAGGTTCGACGTCGGACTAGAGTTCGAACGAATGGCTATCTCGCCCACCGCAACGGCGCCGACGCTTCAGCTGCTCGCGTGGATCGCGGAGCGATCGCCCACCCGCGCGGAGACGCTGGAGGCATGGAGGACGTCCTGCCCTCGCCTCGCGGTGTGGGAGGACGCGCTGGCCGATGGCCTCGTGCGGGTCGACCGCGGCCGCGTTCGTCTGACGGCGGCGGGCAACGATCTCCTCGCGACGTCGCGTCGCTAGCAATGCCCGCGGCTCGGGTTACGAGCCCGGCGGTAGCGGCACGAACGCGTAGCGCTGCCAGCGCCGCTCGACGACGTAGCCGCCGGAAGCTGAGGGCGCGGGCGCGTCGACCGGCGTCGCCTCAACGCGGAGCCCGGCGGTGAAGGGCCGCCCGCGCTCGTTCCACTCGCGCAGGAGCTCGACGAGCAGCGCCTCCGGCTCGCGCGCGCTCTTCCCGTAGCCGCGCAGGATCGGCCGGCCGTCGCTCCCCTGCTCGACGAGGCAGACCGAGTCGGCCCGCAACACCCCAGGTGCGCTCGCGAACGCGGCCGACCCCTTCGCCCAGCCACGGATCGAGCTCTCGCGCAGCGCGTCGCCCTCGAGGCTGACGAGGCAGAAGTCGTCGGCCCGGAGCGCGAGCCAGAGGCGAAACGAACCGAGCAGCTCGTCCGGCTCGAGCGCGATCGGCAGCGCCCGCGCCGACGACGCCGAGGCCCGAAGAGCGGCACTGACCGCCGCGGTCACGACCTCCGGCCGCGAGACCGACGCGTAGATGCCCGCCGCGGATACCGGTACCTGCAGCTCGGGCGGCGCGAACGCGCCGCGCATGCGCACGAATCGGCAGTCGCTGACCTCGACGCTCGCGAGCCGGTCGGGACGACGCTCGAACGCGATCAGCTTGTGGACGTCGTGGACCTCGAGCGGTACGACCAACCGCCCGCCGACGACCAACTGCTCGACCCACGCCGGCGGGACGTCCCACGCGCCGACCGTGACCAACACGCGATCGTACGGCGCCTCCTCGACGAGGCCGAAGCCGCCGTCGCCGCAGTGGACGCGTACCCGGTCGAGCCGCCCGGCCGCCCCCAGGTTCGCGACGGCGTCGTCGACGATGTCCTGGTCGATGTCGATCGTCACGACGCGACCGCCCGGGCCTACGAGCTCGGCGAGGAGCGCCGCGTTGTACCCGGTGCCCGCGCCGATCTCGAGCACGCGCTGGCCCGCCCGCACGTCGAGCACCTCCAGCATCTCCGCCGAGATCGACGGCGACGGTAGCGCGCTGATCGAGACGCCGTTCTGCGACTTGGTGAAGATCACGTCGTCCTCGTACGCGGTCTCGAGCGGCACCTGCTGCGCGAACAGGTGGCGCGGCACGGCCCGAAACGCGCGAGCGACCGGCGGCGACCGGATCTTCCCGAGGTCGCAGAGCTCGGCGACGAGACGCTCGCGAAGCTCGTCGGCGGCCGCGGTCGGCATCGTCATCGCGTCGAGCTCGTCGCCCCGCGGGCCAAGCCGAACCGACCGCCCGCCCGCGCGAGCTGCCAGATCGTCAGCGCGGCCGGCAGCGCGAGGGCGCAGAGCGCGACGACGTTCAGGCTCCGCCAGCCGATCGTGTCGAGGAGGACGCCGGACCCGAGCGCACCGAGAGTCGCGGCGACGGCGGTCGACGACTCGGCCGCGGCCTGCGTCCGGGCTCGCTCGGCCGGCCGGTACGACTCGATCACCATCGTCGTCCCCGCCACCTGCATCAGGTTCCACGCGACCCCGATGCCGCCGAGCGCGACGAGGAAGTCGAGCTGGCTCGTTCCGACCAGGTTCACCGTCGCGGCGAGGACGGCGAGCGCGGTCCCGACCGCCAGCACGCGCGACGCGCCGAGCTTGACGACGAGGATCCCGCTCGCGAGCGACGGCGCGAACATCCCGATCAGGTGCCACTGGATGACCAGCGCGTTCTGGTCGGTCGAGTGGTGGTGCATCGCGCCCGCGATCGGCGCGACGGTCATCAGGAGCATCATCACGAAGTAGCCGATCGCCATCCCCGAGAGGCCGACCAGGAAGACGGCCTGCGTCACGACGAGCCGGAGCGGCCGCCGCGCGACCTCGACGGTCTCGTCCACCGTGGGTTCCGTCGCGAGCGGCCGCGTCATGCGCAGCGGAAGGAGCACGAGCACCGTCACGAGCGCGATCAGCGAGACGACCGCGTAGGCGCCGGCGTAGGTCGTCGCGAGCAGGTGGCGGCTCCCGACGGCGATGAACGGCCCGCCGAGGGCGGCAACCACCCCCGCGCCGACGACGTAGGAGACGACGCGCGGCCGGCGCTCGGCCGGAACGCTGTCCGCGGCCGCGTACTTGTAGTAGACGGCGAAGCCCTGGTAGGCGCCGACGAGCGCAGTGCCGACGCAGAAGAGCGCGAAGTCCTGCGCCGAGACGGCCCAGACGGACACGAGCCCGCCGATCGCGGCGAAGTACGCACCGATCGTGAACGCCGCGCGCCGGCCGAGCCGCTCCATCAGCGTCGCGGCGAACGGCGGGCTGATCGTCCCGGCGATGTAGATCAGCGCGTAGGGAAGCGTCGCGAGCGCGTGCGTGGGCGCGATCCCGTACCCGACCAGGCCGGTGAGCGTCAGGTCGATGCTCGCCATCAGGACGTACAGGCCCGACGCGACGACGAGCAGGATCAGGTTGCGACGCGCGCTTCGCGGATCGATCGGCTCTGTGGGCATCCCGACGGCGGCGACTCCCCCTCGTTGCCCAAGAGCCTAGAGCATGATCGCCACTCGTCGCCGCCGTGTTTGCTCGATGGTCAGCGAAGCGGTAGTCTCTCGGGGCCGCAGTCTGAGCCTTTGAGTTAACGCACGAGGGGGGATCATGTCCGCGGTCGGAGCCGTCGACCGGAAGTACTCCTACGTCTCCTACTCGCGGCCTGACGTCACGACGTCGATCGAGGCGCTGATCGAGGCGGCGCGCACCTGGCGCCCGCTCGCCGGCCGCATCGTCGAGAGCTTCGACTTCCCAGGGTTCCTGGCGCACCACACGCGCGACCTCGAGCCCGTCGCGCGAGCCACGAGCCGACCGACTGTCGACGAGGTCCTCGACGTCCTCCTCCGGCCGGAGCACTGCAAGAGCCCGGAGGAGCAGGTCCGCGGTCAGGACGTCGTGACCGACAAGATCGAGCAGGCGATCGAGGCGGACAGGCCGATTCGCGTCGTCGTCCCGTCCTTCCCGGGACGGCCATGCAATCCGCTGACGCACCAGCGCGTCCAGCCGGACCTGAGCGAGGCGTACGCGTTCGTCCGCCTGCACCGGATCTCGCTGCTCGTGCAGGGCGTCCACGCGCCGGGCGTGCACTTCGTGATCCTGCTCGACGGCAAGGCCTACAACCCGTTCTACGGCTACACGCCGGAGGCCGAGCACCAGTACCCGCGCGACCTCCAGAGGCTGGTCGACGCGCTCGGCGTGCAGGAATCCGTCTCGTTCGTCGACCTCCAAGACCTCGTCGACGAGCGCGCCGACGAGTTCGAGGCGACGCGCGCCGAGGTCCTGCCGGAGGTCGAGGCGCATTGGGACGAGCCCGACGACGGCTTCCGCGACGAGCTGATCGACAGCATGCGACTCGGCACGAACACGGTCGCGGTCAACGCCGCGGCGGTCCAGCTCCTGAAGTGGAGCGACGTGCCCGAGGCGCCGGAGCTCTTCCGCGCGATGCGCGAGGCGGTCGAGGAGCGCGGCCGCGCGACGGCGTTCGCGTACATGGTCTTCCTGGTCACGATCCGCCGGATGGAGCTGATCGACCGCGTCTTCCCCGACGCCGTGCGGGGAACCGTCCATCCCAAGGTCGGCCAGTACTCGCCGCTGCTCGCCGATCCGACCACCCCGATCGCGCCCTGGCACGGCGTCGCGGTCGTGCACCCCGACGGCAGCGTGAACACCGTCTACGAGAGCAAGCTCTACGAGGACCACGAGCGCTACCGGGGCGTCTACCTCCCGGGCGAGTACACGCCCTTCTTCTACGAGGAGCTGACGCCGGGCTAGATGAAGGCGGTGGCCGCGAGTCTCGGTCATGCGGTCGAGACGGCGCCTGCCGCGCTGACCCCGGCGCTCACGCTCGCCGATCTCTTCGACGCCGACAAGCTCTACGACCCGCGGCAGCCCTACGACACCTGCGGGATCTCGCCCGACGGCGACGCCGAGTGCGACGGGCTGACCGGCGCGCACAACTTCATCGCCGGGGGCGCGTTGCGCGTGCTCTGCCACCGCGACGCGGCGACGCGGGCCGCGCTCGAGCTCCTCGAGCTCGCCGGGCACGTGGTCGTGGCAGAGCCGGTCGTCTACGCGAACCGCGCCGAGTACGACGCGATCCTCGCCGCCGCGCGTCCTGGCGAGGTGCTCTACAAGCACGTCCACCCGCCTTCGGAGGCGCCGCCGGAGACGTACGCCGTCCGGCGCGACGTGCTCGTCCGGCTGACGAACAAGAGCCTCCTGCACGAGTTCGTCGAGCGCGAGCACCTCGCCCGGCGGCGCACGGTCGCCACGGCCGAGCTGTGGGCTGCTGTGGCGGCCGCCGCCCTGCCGGTCGTCGTGAAGGCGGCGTGCGACGAGTCGCTCGGAGGCGGGGACGGCGTCCGGATCTGCCGCGCGCCGGCCGACCTCGCCGCAGCGGCGCTCGATTTCGCCGCCGCGCCCGAGGTCGTCGTCGAGGAGTACGTGCCGATCCTCTCCAACTGGTGCGTGAACTTCGGCGTCGTCCCGGGCGAGCCGGCTCGCTACCTCGGCGCGGCCGAGCAGATCGTCTCGCCGGAAGGCGTCCACCAGGGAAACCGGATCGGGCGGACGCCGCCAGAGGAGGTCCTCCGGGCAGCGGACTCGACCGTGCGGAAGGTGCGGGACGCCGGCTACCGAGGCCTGGCCGGCTTCGACGTCGTGGAGACCGTCGACGGGCGCGCTATCGTCCTTGACCTGAACTGCCGGCTCAACGCGTGCACGGCGGCCCTGCTGTTGCGAGAGGCGATCCACGAGTGGAGCGGCACCGCGACGATGGTCGCCGCGTCGTGGGAGACGACCCTCGAAGACTCTCGTCTGCTCGCCGCGGTGCTGGAGCTCGTCGACCGCCGCCGACTCGTCCCGACCGGCTCGTTCCTCCCGGCCGAGGGGAGGCGGACCGTCTGGGGCGTGGCGCTCGGCGAGAGCCTGGCGGACGCGCTGGCCGGCGTCGTGCACGTGCGAGAGGCCCTCGCGTGAGGATCGCGATCGTCGACGGCTACTCGGGCGGCCGGCACCTCGCCGAGCGCCTGGCGGCGCGCGGCGTCGTGTGCTTCCACGTCCACAGCTCGCCCGACGTGATCCCGGCGCTCACGCGCTCGTTCCGGACCGAGGGCTACGAGCGCGACCTCGGCTACGCGTACGACCTCGAGGCGATCGCGCGGGAGCTCGCGGCGCTCGGCGTCGACCAGGTCATGCCGGGAACCGAGTCGGGGGTCGAGACGGCCGAGACGCTCGCGCACGCCCTCGGGGTGGCGACGAACGGCGAGGAGCCCTCGCGTGTCCGCCGCGACAAGAGCCTGATGGCGAAGGCGCTGCGGGGGGCCGGCCTAAGGGCCCCGGCCGAGTTGGTGGTGCAGACGCCTGCCGAAGCAGTCACGTGGGCGGCCGGACATCCGGGAGACGTCGTCGTCAAGCCGCTCGACAGCGGCGGCACCGACCACGTCTTCTTCTGCGCGACCGCGGAGGAAGTCGCGGCCGCCGTCGACAGCGTCCTCGGCGCGCGCAACATCTACGGCGACGCGAACCACGCGGCGCTCGTCCAGGAGCGCCTCCTCGGGACCGAGTACTACCTCAACACCGTCTCGGCGGGAGGGCGCCACCGGGTGGTCGAGACGTGGCGCTACGCGAAGCTGCCGGGGCCGGAGAACTCGCCGCTCTACGACTACGAGGAACCGGTCGACCACGACTCCGCGCCGGAGGTCGCCGAGCTGCACCGGTACGTCCGCGGCGTCCTCGACGCGCTGGAGGTCCGGGACGGCGCAGCCCACACCGAGATGATCCTCACCGAGCGCGGCCCGGTGCTCCTCGACTGCGGCGCGCGGCTCTGCGGAGGCTTCATCCCGCAGGTGATCGAAGCCGGGATCGGGTTCTCGCAGCTGAGCGTGCTCGTCGAGACGATCGTCGATCCGGACGCGATCGAGGCGTTCGACGAGTCGTCGTGGACGTGGCCGCGCGCGTTTCGGAACGTGTTCCTGATCAACGACCGCGCCGGCGTCGCGGGGCCGCTGGAGGTCGCGGACGAGCTCCGCGCGCTGCCGTCGTTCGTCGAGCTCGCGCTCGGGGTCAATCCGGGCGAGCCGATTCCGGCGACGACCGATCTGGTCACGTCACCCGGGTACGTGTACCTCTCGGCGCCGACGCGCGAGGAGCTCGAGCGCGACTACCGGCGGATCCGCGAGCTGGAACGCGGCTCGCCGTTCGTCGTCGCCGAGAGCGCGCGGGCGACTACTTCGGCGTGAGGATGTAGGTCCGACCGTCGAGCGTCACCCTCGTCCCGGCGAGCCCGGCCGCGGCCAGCCAGCTGTCGATGGCGTGCAGCGCGTTCGCGACGGCCCGCTCGGGACTTCCGTCGAGGTCGACGACGATCTCGCAGCCGCCTCTCGAGCTCGGCGCGATCTCGGCGTGCTGACCGTGCAGCGAGTCGACGAGCGCGAGCGCGGCCCCTTCGTCAGGCGCCTCCACCCTGAGCGAATCGACCATTTGGACCCCCTTCCAGTGCGGAAACGGGGGCCCGGTTCCCGGTCGGTGAAAAACCGCGAGCGACGGCGGCAGGACGATCTTACGCTCGCGGGGCGGCGTTTTCCAGGAGAAACGCGGGGAGCGGCGATCGCGGCGGCTATCCTTGCCCGGCCGGGCCCCCATCGACTAGCGGCCCAGGTCGCGGCCCTTTCAAGGCCGTAGCGCGGGTTCGAATCCCGCTGGGGGCACTGCACCCGGGCCGTTAGCTCAGCTGGTAGAGCAGGGGACTTTTAATCCCAAGGTCGGTGGTTCGAGTCCACCACGGCCCATGTTCGCGCCTCGGACGGAGCCGTCAGGTTTGGCAGTCGACTGCGATCGCGAGCCCTTCGCAGATCTGATCCATTCGTACGGCGCTCAGGCGGCCCATACGCTCCACGAGCGTTCCGATAGACACGCTTTCGACAGAGTCGAGACTGACGACGCAGATGCGAGGGACTGGATCCTCGGACGGCTCGAGCAGGACTTCGGTCGGAATGCCGCGGACGGTGCTCGTGCAGGGTCCGATCAGCGCGCGGCGAAGACGCGGGATAGCAGCGTCCCTAGAGAGCACGACAACCGGGCGCCGTCCGATCTCGGGGAGCTCGCACCACCAGACCTCGCCCCGCGCCGGAGTCACAGTCAGGAGGCGCCGGCAGCCGCCCGAAACGACGCGAGGTCTCCCCACTCGTCTTTCTCGTCGAGTGGGTGCACGTCGTATGCGGCGTAGGCCGCATCGATCTCGGCGGCACGCCGCCGCGCCAGGAGCGCCGCGAGCGCCTCGTCGATCAACGCGGAATCCGCGACCCCCGACCGCGCACGCCTCGCCTTCTCGAGCAACTCCGCGTCGACAGTCGTGCTGATGCGCGTCCGTGCCATGCCACGACCATACCACAAATATGGCATACCGTTCTCCTGGCGGCCCAAGAAGGGTCGTTACAGTTGCTCGATGAGCAGGATCCCGGAGCGGCCGTCGCTCGAAGGCCTCGAAACCAAGTGGGACGCGGCTTGGGAGCGCGACCGGACGTACCGGTTCGACCGCTCGAAGGAGCGCGCCGAGATCTACTCGATCGACACGCCGCCGCCGACGGTGAGTGGGTCGCTCCACCTGGGATCCGCGTTCGGCTACATCCAGACCGACGCGCTCGCGCGCTTCCGGCGGATGCGCGGCTTCGAGCTCTTCTATCCCATGGGCTGGGACGACAACGGGCTGCCGACCGAGCGCCGCGTGCAGAACTTCTACGGCGTCCGCTGCGATCCGTCCGTGCCGTACGACCCGAGCCCGATCGAGCCGCGGCCCGACGAGCGGCAGCAGCGACCGATCTCGCGCAAGAACTTCGTCGAGCTCTGTCACCGGCTGACGATGGAGGACGAGCAGGTCTTCGAGCGCGTGTGGCGCCAGCTCGGGCTGTCGGTCGACTGGACGCTGACGTACGCGACGATCGGCGACCGGGCGCGCCGGATCTCGCAGATCGCGTTCGTGCACCACCTCGAGCGGGGCGAGGCGTACGCGACGGAGGCGCCGACCGTCTGGGACGTCGACTTCCGCACCGCCGTCGCGCAGGCGGAGATCGAGGATCGCGAGACGAAGGGCGCGCTCTTCCGGCTCGGGTTCAACCGGCCCGACGGGGCGACGGTCGAGATCGAGACGTCGCGGCCCGAGCTGCTGCCCTCGTGCGTCGCGCTCGTCGCGCACCCCGACGACGAGCGGTACAAAGCGCTCTTCGGAACGGACGTGCGAACGCCGGTCTTCGGCGTCCCGGTGCCGGTGGTCGCGCACCGGCTGGCCGACCCCGAGAAGGGCACCGGCATCGCGATGATCTGCACGTTCGGCGACACGACCGACGTCGTCTGGTGGCGCGAGCTCGAGCTGCCGCTGCGGGTCGTGATCCAGCGCGATGGCCGCTTCCAGTCGGCGACTCCCGAGTGGCTGGAGGGCCCCGCCGCCTGGGACGAGCTCGCCGGGAAGACGCCCAAGCAAGCGCAGGCGGCGATCGCCGAGTTCCTCCGCGACGCGGGCGCGCTTCTCGCCGAGCCGCAGCCGATCACGCATCCCGTCAAGTACTTCGAGAAGGGCGAGCGGCCGCTCGAGATCGTGACTAGCCGCCAGTGGTACATCCGGAACGGCGCGCGCGACCCCGAGCTCCGCGAGGCGCTGATGGCGCGCGGCCGGGAGCTCGCGTGGCACCCGGAGTTCATGCGCGCCCGCTACGAGCACTGGGTCGGCGGCCTGAACACCGACTGGCTGATCAGCCGCCAGCGCTACTTCGGCGTGCCGTTTCCGGTCTGGTACCCGGTGGATTCCGACGGCGAGCCGGACTGGGACGCACCGATCGTGCCCGACGAGGACGCGATGCCGGTCGACCCGCAGCTCGACGCGCCGCCCGGCTACGAAGAGTCGCAGCGCGGCGAGCCCGGCGGCTTCGTCGGGGACCCGGATGTGATGGACACCTGGGCCACGTCGTCGCTGAGCCCGCAGATCGTGTGCGGCTGGATCGACGACCCCGACCTCTTCGGCCGGACGTTCCCGATGGATCTCCGTCCACAGGGGCCGGAGATCATCCGGACCTGGCTGTTCGCGTCGGTGCTGCGCTCCCACCTCGAGCACGGCTCGCTGCCGTGGTCGGACTCGTTCATCAACGGCTGGATCCTCGACCCCGACCGGAAGAAGATGTCGAAGTCGAAGGGGAACGTGACCACGCCGTCGGGGCTCGTCGAGCAGTACGGGGCGGACGGCGTCAGGTACTGGGCCTGCAAGGCCGCGCCCGGAGCGGACACGGCCACCGACGAGGCGCAGATGCGGAACGGGCGGCGCCTCGCGATCAAGCTCCTCAATGCGGCGCGGTTCGTCCTCGGTGTCAGCTCCGCGGAGGCGGCCGCGTACCCGATCACGGAAGCGCTCGACCGCGCCTTCCTCGCCGAGCTCGCGACCGTCGTGGACGAGGCGACGACCGCCTTCGACGCCTACAACTATCACCAGGCGCTCGCGCGGGCGGAGACGTTCTTCTGGCGCTTCACCGACTCGTACGTCGAGCTCGTGAAGACGCGCGCCTACGGCGACGGCTCGAGTGCGCCGTCGGCGGCGGCGGCGCTCTCGATCGGCCTGTCGACGCTGCTTCGGCTGTTCGCGCCGTTCCTCCCGTTCGTGACCGAGGAGGTCTGGTCGTGGTGGCAGGACCGGTCGATCCATCGCGCGCCCTGGCCGGACGCGGCGGCGCTCGCCGAGGCCGCGGCCGACGGCGAACCGGCCGTGCTGGACGTGGCCGCAGCGGTTCTGTCCGAGATCCACAAAGCGAAGACGGCCGAGCAGCGGTCGCTGCGAACAGAGGTGGCGCGAGTCGAGGTCGCAGACGACGAGGCGCAGCTGGACGCGCTCAGGCTCGCGGCCGACGACGTGCGGCTGGCCGGTCGGGTGGACGAGCTCGTGCTGCGCAGCGCGCCGGACCGCCAAGTGACGGTCGAGCTTGCGGCTGAGCCCAGCTCGGCTTAGGGCTATCGAACCGGCAAGGGAGCGTTTTACGAGGGGGCAGACATGCGATCTGAGCGCAACAAAGAAGTCCCGCTCTACTGGAGCCGCCAAGGGCGCACGGCCGAAGTAGTGCGCTGCCACGAAGGCCATATCGCGTTCCGCAAGACCTTCGAGGAGGTGGGCGGCTGCCCGTATTGCAGTCGCACACCAGGCGAGCGAGTCGCCGCGCTGCGAGCTAAGGAAGCAGCTCGAAGGCGCGGCGCAAACCCGGCCTCATCGCGGTAGCCGACTCGCCCGTCCTGCGTAGGAGGCTTACGCGGCCCGCGGCGGCGCGGTCGACTCGCGGACGACGAGGCGCGTCGCGAGCTCGAGGTGGAGCGTCTCGAAGCGCTGGCGCTCGAGCAGGCGGATCAGCAGGCTCACCGCCGTCCGCCCCATCTCGGCGAGCGGCTGGCGAACGGTCGTCAGGGTCGGCGTCACGATCGTCGCGTGCTCGATGTCGTCGAAGCCGACGACCGAGAGGTCCTCGGGGACGCGGATGCCTCGCGCTCGAGCGGCCTGCATCGTCCCGATCGCGATGTTGTCGTTGAACGCGAAGATGGCGGTGGGCGGGTCGGGGAGGTCGAGCAGCGCGCCCGCCGCGTCGACGCCGCCGCCGATCTCGAAGTCGGCAGCGACCTCGAGCTCTGGACGCGGCAGGATCCCGGCCGCGGCGAGCGCCGCGTGGTAGCCGCGCCGGCGGTCTTCCGTCGCGACCCACCCGCGCGGGCCGGTGATCGCGGCGATGCGCCGGTGGCCGAGCTCGAGCAGATGCCCCATCGCGAGGTGCGCGCCGGACGTGTGGGCCGCCGAGACCGACGGGATGCGCTCGTCGAGCGGCAGCCGCGGATCGACGACGACGAAGCGGTAGCCCTGGTCAAGAAAGCGCTCGAGCTCCTCGCTCGACTCCTCGGGGAGGACGATCAGCGCGCCGTCGGTCAGGCCGTGCATCAGCCGGTCGAGGAGCGAGACCTCGCGCTCGTGCACGTGACCCGTCGGCGACAGGACCACGCGTAGGTCCTGCTCGGCGAGCGCCTCCGCAGCGCCGGCGAGGATGAACGAGAAGTACTGCGGGAAGACGAGCGGCACCAGCAGACCGACGAGGCCCGTGCGTCCCGCCGAGAGGCCGCGGGCGCTTCGGTTCGCGGTGTAGCCGTGGTCGCGGATGACGCGGCTGACGAGCTCGCGCGTGTCCTCGGCGACGTCTTCCCGGCCGTTGAGCACGCGTGAGACGGTCGCGATCGAGACGCCGGCCTGATCGGCGATCTCCCGAATCGTCACCCGGTGAGCCGGCTGTGCCACGGGATCTATTGAAGCATGTTCCGGAACGTTTCGAAACCGTGCCGCTGCGAAGATGCCCATTCGGCCCTTGACTTGGCGCAGCTGAACGTGTAAGCGTTCCGGAAACGTTTTCGGCCCCACCGAAAGGACAAGTCGATGCGACGCAGCCTCCGCACCACCCGCTGGCTCGCGACCGCCGTCGCCGCGTGCGCCGCGGCCACGGCGCTCTTTACCGCGGCCGCGCCCGCTGCGCACTACGCGGCCGCCGCGGCCACCGCACACGGGTGCCTCGTCATGACGGGCTCCGGCGACCCGGCCTTCGTCAAGAACTTCAACCCGTATACGGCGACCGGCCTGCCGAGCGGCTCGTTCGTGCAGGGCGCGTTCTACGAGCCGCTGATCGTGACGCCCGAGGGCGGCCTCAAGCCCGTGCCGTGGCTCGCGCGCAAGTGGGCCTGGAGCCGCGGTAACAAGACGCTCACGCTGAGCCTCGCGCACGGCGTCAAGTGGTCGGACGGCCGGGCGCTGACCTCCACCGACGTGGTCTACAGCCTCACCGCCGGCCGGCAGGACAAGATCATGGATCGCATCGGCCTGACCGGCGCCGACAACAACATCGCCTCGATCAGGGCGCGGGGCGCCTACACGGTCGTCCTCAACCTGAAGACGCCCGACTCGCAGTTCATCTCGTCGATCCTGAACCGGCAGTTCGTCGTCCCGAAGCACGTCTGGTCGAAGGTGAGCGACCCGGCGAACTTCACCAACTCGAAGCCGGTCGGCTCCGGCCCGTTCAACCGGATCACGCGCTTCACGACCCAGGACTACGTCTTCGGCAAGAACCAGCGCTACTGGCAAAAGGGCAAGCCGAGGATCGCATGCCTCGAGTACGTGCAGGCGGCCTCGAACGACGCGGCGCTCGCGCTGATCCAGAGCGGCCAGGTCGACTGGACGCACAACTTCGTCCCGAACGTCGAGAAGGCGTACATCGCCAAGGACAAGAAGCACTTCCACGCGTTCTACGCGACGACGGCCTATCCGATCTCGCTCGTCCTCGACACGACGAAGTACCCGTACTCGATCGTCGCGTTTCGGAAGGCGCTCAGCCTCGCGATCGACCGCAACACGGTGTCGAAGCTCGGCGAGTACGGCTACGCGCCGCCGACCGATGCGCTCGGGCTGAACGGGCTCTTCCCGCAGTGGGTGACCGACCCGGCGGTGAAGAAGCAGGCGAAGGACATGGCCACCTACAACCCGTCCGCGGCCAAGAAGCTCCTGACCGGCGCCGGGTTCACCTACAAGGGCAGCAAGCTGGTCGACCCGAAGGGCGATGCCGTCAAGCTCGACATCCATGTGATCTCGGGCTGGTCGGACTGGGTCGCGTCGAACCAGATCATCACGAAGAACCTGCGGGCGATCGGGATCGACTCGAACGTCGCGCTCGAGCCCGACTGGGGCGCCTGGTCGCCGAACGCCTTCGCAGGGAAGTTCCCGACGCTTCTCTGGCAGGGCGGGTCGCAGGGCTCCCCGTACGGCTACTTCTACGCGAACCTCTCGCGGAACGCGTACATCCCGTCGGGGCAGGACGCGACGGCGACCGGAAACTGGGAGCACTTCTCCCACGCAGGCGCGACGAAGCTCCTCAACCAGTGGAAGGTGACGCTCGCGCCCGCCAAGCAGAAGACGATCGCCACCCAGCTCGAGAAGATCTGGCTCCAGCAGCTGCCGATCGTCCCGCTCTTCATCGGCCCGCGCTGGTCCACGTACAGCACGCGGTACTTCCACTGCTTCAACACGCCGAAGAACTACTACGGCGACCCGATCTTCACGACCTTCCCGGACAACTCCCTCTCGTTCACCCGCATCTGCCCAGGAGGCAAGGCGGGGGCGTGAGGGGCGGGTAGAGAACCCCCCTCAGCCGGCGGGGGGGGGCCCCCCCCCCCCCCCCCCCGGCTCCCCCCCCACCCTCCGATCCCCCTACCCTGTTGGCCCCCCGCCTC
>Ga0081539_10002000_pt1 | contig 30949 bp, 26 predicted proteins | sample TabmetS4T2R2_FD_71023 | JGI IMG/M metagenome (GOLD analysis project Ga0081539, IMG submission 71023) | Tabebuia heterophylla rhizosphere microbial communities from the University of Puerto Rico - S4T2R2 | ecosystem: Host-associated > Plants > Roots > Rhizosphere ... | reverse complement strand
TTGGTGGACGTACTGAGCGAAGCGCTCTCGGCGATAAGTGTCCGGGACGCCAGAGGTTACTTCGAGCATGCCGGCTATCGTCTATCAGCCCAACTACTGTGATACGCGCTGATACGCTTGGCTTCGGGAGCCTGGAATGGGGATCGGCCCCCGCCGGGAGTACCGGGGCCGGTCTGGTGCTTCGCAGGTTTTCCAGCGCCGCTGCTACTTGATGGCGTTGGGGACGAGGATTTTGCGGTCGAGATCGAAGAACAGGTCGCCGCTGCTTTCGATCAGCTTGGTTATGACCTTGGCGTCGTCGGGAGTTGGCATCACCAGGTATTCCTCCGCGCCGTTGTCCAGGATGAACTGGAACGAAACTTTCCGGGTGTACCGTCGCCCTGTTCGCTCCAGTTGGCATGGACGTCGGTCACCTGGCGCACCTGTATGTGCCCGTCGGCAGTGTGCATGAACGGCTCCTTTCTTCCGCTTGCTTCTGCTTGGCTTGCTTTTCGGGATACCGCCAGGTGTTGGCGGTTAAACCCAGGCGTGACCGCATGAAGGAAAAATGGCCTGAAAGGTGAAGCGACGGCGCGTCAGGCGATCTCTGTGCCGGTCTAGAGGTCCGGCTCCGGGGCGCCTTGCGAGAGGGTGCGCCGGATCACTTCGGCCTTCTCCCTGGCGATCCGGGCGCGGTCGTCGAAGCGCGCCGCAGCGCCGTTCATGCCGCGCTCACGGGCGCTTCCGGCGAGCCTCTCGGACATCCCGGCGTTCTCCTGGAGGACGTTGAGGGCGACGTAAAGCGCCTCCTCTATCGTCTCGGACTGCTCGGCCAGCACGCTCTCGGCGGTGAAGGCGTGGCCCACCCGGCAGCGGTAGCGGGACAGGTCCCCGTCCTGGATCTCCCACAAACGGGCCGTGGCACTCCGGGCAACTAAACGCCGATGGCGTGCCGAACTTCTCTATGTCCTCCGGCGGGTTCGGGTCTCCTCGCGCGACGCGCGCCTCCGCTTCCATGTCTTCCGGCACGGGTACCACCTCCGTGGTTTCGGGCGATTCCTCTACGAGATCCGTCAGCACGGGCGGCAACGCATCCAGGGTCACGACGTGGTCCGCCTCCACGTACTCCAGGGCGCTCTCCGGCATCGAGGGGAACATCGCGTCCTTCGGGTCCTGGACGACTGCCACGCCGCCGCGCCGCTTCACGGCCACCAGGCCGTCCGTCCCGTCGTTCAGAGCCCCGGTCAGCACCACCCCGACCACCCGCCGGCCGTAGGCCTCGGCCGCGCTGCGGAAAAGCGTGTCCACCGCGGGCCGGTGACGGTTCTCCTTCGGGCCGGGGCCCAGGCACACGCGGCCTGACTCCACCAGCAGGTGCAGGTTCGGCGGCGCAACGTAGATGCGCCCGGCCCGGATCTCCTCCCCATCTTCCGGATGGACTGCCCGCATTGGCCCAGCGCGATCCAGGATCTTCGGCAGGGCGCTGGGCGCGTTTTCCGGTAAATGCACGACGACGAACACCGCCGCGGGCAGATCCCCGGGCAGGCGGGAGACGAGATCCCTCAGCGCCTCCACCCCGCCGGTGGAGGCCCCAATGAGGATGATGTCGTGCCTGTAACCGGCACCGCCTGTTCCAAGTCCGTTCACGTGTGGGGTCTTATATACCCTGCGGATCACGGTGTCCACGGTGCTGGCAGAAGCCCGTCGCGCTTTGTACGCGAAGTGTCGTCCGGTATACTGTAAGCTCAAGGAAGAAAGGCCTTTCGCACGCTTTGGTCTGTATGAAAAGCGCGGTAATCAGAGACGCGTAAGGTGGTGACTCCGGGTTTGGCTGAAGAGCGTTCGTTCTCACAACTGGTCGTCGTCGGTTCATCGGCCGGCGGCATAGAGGCGCTGTCCCAGCTCGTCTCGGCGTTGCCGGAGGAGTTCCCCGCGCCCATAGTCATCGCGCAACACCTCGACCCGGAGCGCAAGAGCCACCTGCAGCAGATCCTCTCGCGCAGGAGCACCCTCCCCGTCAAGACGCTCGTTGACAACGAGCCGCTGGAAGCGGGGGTGGTCTTCGTGGTCCCGGCCAACTACCACGTCAACATTACCGATTCGGAGATAAGCCTGCACGAAGACCACAGCGGGCGCCCGAAGCCGTCGGTGGACCGCCTGATGCGCACCGCCTCCGAGGTTTTCGGGGAGCGCCTGATCGCGGTGGTCCTCTCCGGCACGGGCACGGACGGCACGGAGGGCGCCCGCGCCGTGAGGAGGGCCGGCGGGACGGTCGTGATCCAGGACCCCGAGACCGCGGAGTTCGGCGGGATGCCGGGCTCGCTCGCCCCGAACACGGTAGATGTCGTCGCCCAACTGGATAGGATAGGCCCCGTCCTGGGAGACCTGCTCTCGGAGGCGGAGAGCGTTTCGGGGGATATGACGCCCGAGGAGGAGCGGCGGGCTCTCATCTCTTTCCTCGAAGAGTTGCGCGATCAGCATGGCGTGGACTTCACCAGCTACAAGACGCCGACCATAATGCGGCGCCTGAAGAGGAGGATGGTCGACACCGAAACAGGCAGCGTCGAGGAGTACGTCCGGTACTTCCACGAGCACCCCGAGGAGTACCGCAAGCTCGTCGACGCCTTTCTCATCAAGGTTACGCAGTTCTTCCGGGACCCCGACCTCTTCGCCTACCTCAAGGAAGAGATCCTGCCGGAGCTGATAAGAGACGCCCGCAACGACATGCACCAGCTCAGGATCTGGTCTGCGGGATGCGCCACGGGCGAGGAGGCGTACTCGCTGGCGATCCTGCTATCCGAGATCCTGGGAGACGAGATGGGCATGTTCAACACGCGCATCTTTGCCACCGACGTGGACGTGGACGCCGTCACCTTCGCGCGTCATGGGATGTATCCGCCCTCCGCCCTGAAGAGCCTCTCCGAGGAGCAAGTAGAGCGGTACTTCACCCGAGAGGGCAGCCAGTACCAGATCAACAAGCAGATCCGGTCCATGATCGTGTTCGGCGAGCACGACCTCGCCCGGCGCTCTCCCTTCCCCCGCATAGATCTGGTCGTGAGCCGCAACGTCCTGATCTACTTCACCCCGGAGCTCCAGCGCCGCGCCCTCCGGCTTTTCGCCTATTCATTGCGCGACGGCGGCTACCTCGCGCTGGGCAAGGCGGAGACGACCACGCCCCTGCCCAACTTCTTCGCGTCCCAGCACCGCCACCACAAAGTCTACAAACGCCACGGGGAGCGGTTCCTGATGCCGCCGACGACGCCTGTGGCCCCCGCCCCGCCAGCGAGACGGAGAAGAGGAAACCTGGTCCAGTCTCTGGGCGCGCAGGACACTACCTCGGACCTGCTCCGGGAGCTGCGGCAGTCGCGGCTGGCGGACGAGACGTTCCTGAACGATTTGCCGGTCGGCGTCGTGGTGGTGAACCGCCGCTACGACATCCAGGCGATAAACGCCGCCGCCCGGCGCCTGCTCTCCATACGCGGCGTCGCCGTGGACGAGGACTTCCTGCACCTGCTGCAAAACGTCCCCTACACCGAGGTGAGAAGGGCCATAGACACCGCCTTCCGGGACGGCGGCCACGCCCACACGGGCGAGTTCACCGCAGAGGACGCCGCCTCCGGCGAGCCCCGCTATCTCCAGATAGTGTGCCACCCGAGGCGCTACGAGGGAGAGGAAGGCCCGGCGCAGACGGTGACGGTCGTGGTCAGCGACGTGACGGAGCTGGGATCGGCCAGGCGCGAGATGGGGGAGAACCTGGAGCGGACGAAGAGCGAGTTTGAGAGGTTCCGGCGCGAAGCGGAGGCCGAGTCCGAGAGACAACGGCGGCAGACCGAACGCCTGGTCGAGACCAACCGCCAGCTCGAAGAGGCGAACGATGAGCTCACCCACCTCAACGAAGAGCTGCGGGTAGCCAACGAGGAGGCCCAGCTCTCCAGCGAGGAGGCCCAGGCGTCCACGGAGGAAGTCGAGACCCTCAACGAGGAGCTTCAGGCGACCAACGAGGAACTCGAAACCCTCAACGAGGAGCTTCAGGCGACGGTGGAGGAGCTGAACACCACCAACGACGACCTCCAGGCGCGCAGCGCGGAGCTACAGGAGCTGGCCCAGGCCAGGGAAGGCGAGCGCTGGCAGAGCGAGGAGTCGCGGAGGCGTCTCGAAGCGGTGCTGGTCGGCATGAGCGACGCGGTGCTGGCCGTGGGCGCCGGGGGAGAGGTGTTGTTCAAGAACGACGCCTTCGTGGAGACGTTCGGCGAGATAAGCGACGACCACTCGAGCGCCGAGCTTCTGGGCAACCACGTGCTGCTCGATGAGGCCGGGGAGAAGCTGTCCCAGCAGATGACCCCCCGTTTCCGGGCATCCCGGGGAGAATCCTTCCAGATGCGGTTCGCTATCGAGGGCGATCCGGAACGTCGTTTCGACGTAAGGGGGCGTCCCATCGAGGACGGGGAGATGAGCGGCGGCGTGATCGTCATCCGCGAAGTCGTGGACATCGCGGGTGATGGCAGGGTCCCGGAAGACGGTGAAGCCTCCGACAAAGTTCCCGACGAGACCCCTGACGGAGCGGCGGAGTAGCCGGGAGGGCGGATGGGCCGTACGAGCATCCAGAGGCGCTCAGGGTACCGCGACGCGGAGATCGAACGCCTCGAAAGAGAGCGCGACCGGCTGCAAAAGAGTTTGTACGACACTAAAGAACGCTTCCGCCAGTTTATGCGGGAAAGCCGCGAGTTTGCCTCCCAGATGCGGGGCAGGCTCGGTGAGCGGCGGCGGCTCGACCTCCATCACTCCGTTCTCAGCGAGCTGGAGAAGACGAACGATCCCGGCGAAATCGCCGGCAAGATCCTCGAGATCCTCGGACATGGACTCGGCATGAGCCTGGGGGTCTCCTGGAGGGTGGACGGAGAGACGCTTCGCTGCGATGGGATCTGGCGTCCGCCCGGACTCGGGAACGGCGCGTTGGAGGAGATGGAGCGCGCCTGCCGGGACTCCGTGTTTCGCTGGGGAGAGGCGTTGCCCGGCAGCGCGTGGAAGAAGGGCGGGACCGTTTGGGCCGGGGACCTTGTTAGGACAGATGGCACGGACCCCCGGTCGGCCATCGCCGCCAGTGAGGGCCTTCACAGAGCGATATCCTTCCCGATCGGGAACAGCGGCGGCACGCTCCTGGTCATAGAGATGTTTGGCGGGGAGATCGAAGCCCCCGACGAGGATTTGATCCGCACGCTCACCATCCTGGGTTATCAGGTTGCCCAGGTCATCGAGCGCCGCCGGGCGGAGGAAGCCCTGGCGGAAGACCTCGAAGATACGCGGTTACTGCACGACCTGAGCACGCGGTACGTCTCCGAAAGCGGCATACAGGGACTTTACGATGAGATCATGGACGCCGCCATCACGCTCACGCAGGCCGACGCCGGAACCGTGCAAATGTTCGACGACGAGACACAGGAACTGGTGCTGCTTGCCACGCAGGGCTTCGGGCGGAACATGGTCGAGCGCTTCCATCGCGTGAACGCGGGCTCCAACACCTCCTGCGGCATAGCGATGGCAAACAACGAACGCTCGTTCGTCGATTTCGATGTACCCGCGGGCGAAGACCCTGATGGCTCCATGCGAATGCACGTTGACGCCGGGTATCTCTCGGCGCAGTCAACCCCCTTGATCACCCGTTCGGGCAAGACCATCGGAATGGTCTCGACCCACTGGCGCCAGCACCACAGGCCGACCGAGCGCAAGCTTCGTTTCCTCGACCTGCTCGCCCGCCAGGCCGCCGACCTGATCGAGCACCGGCAAGCCGAAGAAGCCTTGCGCGAATCCGAAGCGCGCTACCGCGCGTTTATAACGGCGAGTTCGGACGTGTTGTATCGAATGAGCGCGGACTGGAGCGAAATGCGCAGCCTCCCGGGGATGGGTTTCATGGCCGACACCGAGAAGCCGAACCGCGAATGGCTCGAACAATACATTCCGCGCGACGAACAGCCGCGCCTGATGGCGGCGATTCGGGAGGCTATCAGGACCAGGAGTATCTTCGAGCTGGAACATCGTGTCTATAAGGCCGACGGCACGATCGGCTGGACGTTTTCACGCGCCATTCCGATGCTGAACGCGGAAAACGAAGTCACCGAATGGTTCGGCGCGGCGGGCGACATCACCGGGCGCAAACGCCGCGAACAGGATCAAGCGGTTCTCGTGGAGATCACCGATGACCTCGCCGGGCTGGAGAACATCGAGGAAACGATGCAACGGCTCGGCGAAAAGATCGGGCGCTATTTCGGGGTGACGCAATGCGTGTTCGGCGAATGGACCGAAGACCTTGAAACCGCAATGTCCGCTTACGGTTGGAGTTTGGACGGCACGCCTTCGCTCAGAGGAACCTACCGGACGCGCGGCTTGCTTTCGGACGAGCAAATTCGGGCGTGTCTAGCTGGCGAGCCGTCCGTCGTGAACGACACGCAAAAAGATCCGAGCGTCAACGCGGAAAGCTGTACCGCGCTCGGCATCCGTTCATTCGTCATCGTTCCACTCGTGCGCGACCATGTGCAGCGGTTTTACCTCGCCATGGGTGTTGATCAGCCGCGCGAGTGGCGCGACGACGAAATCGGCCTGATGCGCGAAATCACCGAGCGTATCTGGACGCGGCTCGAACGCGCCCGCGCCGAGGAGGCGCTGCGCGAGAGCGAAGAGCGCTTCCGGCAGTTCGCGGAGAACTCGGAGGATGTGCTCTGGATCCTGAACGCCGATACCCGGCAACTTGAGTACCTGAGCCCGGCGTACGAGCGGATCTGGGGCGAGCCGCGTGGCGCCGTCCTTGAAGACCTCGAACTCTGGAAGGAGCTCGTCCATCCGGAGGACCGCGAGCGGGTGTCGGAGGGCATGGCCCGTCTGCTCGGGGGAGAGACCTTCAGCCAGGAGTACCGCATCGTGCGCCCGGGGGACGGGGAGGTGCGTTGGATCCTCGACACCGGCTTCCCGATCACCTACGAGGCAGGGCGTATAAAGCGGGCCGCGGGCATTGCCCAGGACGTCACGATGCGCAGGCGGGCCGAGGAAGAGCGCGGGCGTCTGCGGGCCTTGGAGGCGGGGGGCCGGGCGCAGCGGACCGAGCGGAGGAGGATCAGCCGCGAGCTGCACGACCGCGTGGCCCACGACATGGCCGTGGCCCACCAGGCTCTCCAGCTCCACGAAGCACTCAAGGAGGACAACCCCGAGTGGGCCGCCAGGAAGCTGGCGGCGGCCCGACAGACCGTCCGAACTGCCCTCGATGCCACCAGGAACCTCTCGTCCGAACTGCAACGCCCGGCGGCCGAAGAAAGCCTAAAGGACGCGCTGCGGGAGTTCGTTGACGGCTACGTACCGGAGGAGATGGAAATGGTGTTCTCTTTCGATGGCGACGAGTCCTCCGTCCCGGACAGTATCCGGGGCCAGACATACCTGATCCTGCGCGAAGCCGTCCGCAACGCGCTGAAACATTCGGGATGCCATTCCCTGAAGGTCGGGGTGGAGATACTGCCCGAAGAGGTTCGCGCCTCCGTGGGCGACGACGGGTGCGGCTTCGAGCCGGATGGGGATCACGACGGCGTGGGCCTCAAGTCCATGAGGGAACGCACCGCCCTCCTCGGCGGCGGCCTGAACGTGGTGTCGGGGAACGGGGCGGGGACGACGGTGGAGATCAACGTACCGCTTGCGCATCCCGGGGAGGAGGGTTGATGGAGGCGGAGCGCGAAGCCCGGCGTATCCGGGTGCTCATCGCCGACGACCACCGGATGTTCCGGCAGGGCGTCAGGGAGATGCTCTCCACCGCCGGGGACGTAGAGGTCGTTGGCGAGGTATCGGACGGGCGCGAGGCCGTGGACCTGGCGCGGAAGGTCCAGCCCGACGTGGTGCTGCTTGACGTGGAGATGCCGGTGATGGGCGCGGAGGAGGCGATGGGCCGGCTGCTCGATATCTCGCCGGTCCCGAAGGTCGTGATCGTCACCATGCACGACGAGCCCCGGCTGGTGCGGTGGTTTCTGGGGAACGGGGCGAGCGCCTACCTGGCGAAGAGCGCGTCGCTGGAGGAGCTGGTCGCCTCCGTACACGCCGCCGCCCGGAGCCCGCTCAGCCCGGACAGGGAGGGCGCCATCCTGATCGTGCCCGGCGTGGTGCTCAACAACCTGGACGAGCAGGCCGACGGCCTCTCCGGCCGGGAACTGGACATCCTGCTACTGGCGGCCCGCGGCCTCTCGAACCGTCAGATCTCCGCCTCGCTGCACATCGCCGAGGCAACGGTCAAGCGCCACCTCGCCAACGTGTACAACAAGATAGAGGTCGGTTCGCGTTCGGAGGCCACGCAGAAGGCAATCGCGAACGGTTGGATCTCCGCCCGCGAAATCTCCCGCGAAGTGCGGGGGGGGGGACGGATAGACGCAGATGATCCCGATCCCAACGCTCCCGCCTGACATTGGATGCACCTTTCGGGCCATTTTACGCCGATGTTTCTCGTATACGCTTGATTGCTCGGAAGAGCAGTGTACAAGTACAGGCACTCCGGCACTCGTCCGAAGAGTCACTCCTCTCTTCCCTTTCCCCATGTCCGGGTGAGTGTCGGATTCTCTCACTCTGGCGGTGTTCCGCACCGTCTTGGGCCGGGCGTCAAGCTGATGTTCCGGCGCCTTGCAACCGGCGGAGCATGAGGCCGAGCATCTCCACGCCGCCTTTGTCCAGGGTGCGGTCCTCCTCGATGATCTCTGGCTGACCCTCGCGGGGTTCCCTACCCGCGTCTTTGGAGGCCAGGATCTCGCGCAGCCTCCCCGCCGTGACGGTGGAACACACGACCGCCCGCACCTCGTCCGGCAACTTTCGGACACGATCCTCGTCTTCCACCTGGATCTCGGTGAAATCCAGATGGTCGAGGCCGGCGCCCTCGATGGAGAGCGAGAGGTTCTCCATGCATGTCTTGCCCCAGCCGACCACCCCGACCGGCGTGCCGGCCGGAAGCTCCATCAGACGCCGCAGGCTCTCCAGCGTCGCCTCCGCCAGCAGCGCGACGGTCTCCATGCCGAGCGGCTCCACGATCTCCTGAACCTTGTGTACGTGGAAGAAGGTCGTAACCGCGAGCCGCCACGGCGGGTTCTCCTCACCCGAGACGTATTCCGGCAAGTCTTCGAGTAGCACCCGATCCACCTCCAGGGGCAACTGCGCCTCCAATTCGTCCGAGAACTGGTGCAGCTCGGCTGGCGTACACTCGATAAACAAGATCCTCGTCTTCTCCCGCGGCTCCGCGCCGGCCCGCGCCAGCAGCGAGTACGCCAGATCCTCCACGGAGATGCCTTGCGCCACCGCCAGATCCATCACGCGCTCAACGACCTCCTGCCGGGCGCGTTCCCCCGCGTCCACCGGCGGCTCCACCACGTAGACCCCGCTGCCGCGGCGGCTCTCCACGTACCCGTCGCGCTCCAGGTCCGAGATCACACGCGCCACCGTGTTGCGGTTGACCCGCAGGAAACCGGCCAGCGCCCGAATGCTCGGCAACCGGCTCCCAACCTCGAAGCTCCCCGTCAGAATGAGGTGCTTGATCTGCTCCTCCAATTGTACGTGCATCGGTACCCGGCTCTTGGAATTTATCTGTAAATCCATGATTATCCTATTGTCCTATGTCAGTATGTCACTTATAATTGTCCTAGTGTAGTAGGGCAATTATACCCGAGTTTAGAAGCGGAGGTGTGTGGTGCACGGTATGGTGGATTCCGCGCTGGCGGAGGACCATCGCGAGTCTTTGCTGCGGGAGGCTGAAGAGCGGCGTCTGGCGAGGGATTTGCGGGGGGCGCTGAGGTCTCGCGTTCGGCGTTCGGCGGGGGGGCGGGACGCTGACATTATGGTCCGGTGGGGTTTGCACGCGGATGAGGATCGGGTGGCGGAGTTGCTTGAGTTGAACGGGATGCCGCGCTGGACGGCGTTCGAGGAGCGGTTCGTGGTCGCTGAAAGGGACGGCGTGGTGCTGGCCGCGCTCGCCTACCGGACGGAGCCGAAGCGGATGCTGATCGAAACGCTCGTCGCCGACCCCTGGGCCGGAGAGCGTGGCCTTGCGGTGGCCCTCTATGCGGGCGTTCGGGAACTTGCCCGCGAGATGTGCGTCCGGGAGATAAGCGCTTCTACGGGCTGGCATGCGGGCTATCTCAGGGAAGCCGGATACCGGCGTGGGATGTCTGGCTGGTTCGTGGACGCGGCAGGTTCCTCTCACGGCGATGTCGAATATCCGCCAGCGAGGTGGAGAAGTGTGCCGCGCTTGATCTTGCGGTTCCTGATCGGGAAGCGCGCGTATGGGGGTTAGAATCGGCATTCGAGCAGCGAGTGAGGCATGTGTGGGCGGGATGACGCCAGGGAAACTCCTTGAAGCATAGTGGTTCTGGGGAACGTCCGGCTGACGGTGGCGTGACCTTTACGCTCTCGGGCGCGTTGCGGGGGGCGCGAGCCTGCGCGCCCATCGCGGCCAGCGGCTTCGCCATCGGGCTGGTCTTCGGCGTGCTGGCCCGTCAGGCCGGCCTGGGAGCGACGGAGGCGGCGTTGATGAGCGCGATGGTCTTCGCCGGGGCCGCGCAGTTCGTGGTGATGGGGCTGTGGGCCTCGCCGGTGCCCGTGGCGACCGTGGTGCTTGCGACCCTGATCGTTAACCTGCGGCACCTGCTCATGGGCGCGGCGCTCGCGCCTTATTTCAAGGGGCTTTCGCGCCTCAAGGCTTACGGATCAGCATACTTCATGGCCGATGAGAACTGGGCCCTGGCTATGGGCGAGTTCGGCAAGGGGCGCAGGGACGCGGCGTTTTTGCTGGGCGGCGGACTACTAATATGCGCGTCCTGGACCACGTCCACCCTGGTCGGGGGCACTTTGGGCAACGCCATCTCAGACCCCGCCCGCTGGGGACTCGACTTCGCTTTCACGGCCATATTCCTGGCGCTGTTGTGCGGGATGTGGCGCGGGAGGCGGGATCTCCTGCCCTGGATCGTCGCGGCGGCCGTGGCTGTAGCGGCGGAGAAGTGGCTGCCTGGGCAATGGTACATACTCCTCGGCGGCCTGATGGGAAGCCTGGCGGGGGTGGTGCGGCGTGCGGACTGAGTGGCAGACCGTCGTCGCCATACTGCTCATGGCGCTCGCCACTTATGCAACGCGCGTGGGCGGCCTGTGGCTGGCGAGCCGGCTCCCGATGTCGGGGCGCGTCGAGGCGTGGCTCGGGTACATCCCCGGCGCGATCCTGATCTCGCTAGTTGCGCCCGTCGTGGTTTCGGGTGGAATCGTGGACGCGCTGGCCGCTGTGGCCGTAGTCACCGTCGCCCTCAGGACTGGCAACCTGCTCGTGTCCATGCTGACCGGCGTCGGCGCGGTCCTCCTCCTGCGTACCCTGATCGGATGACCCGTACGCCGCAATTCATCCGTCTGCGTCGAAGTCCGATTTCCGCCAGTAATTGCGGTGAGAGAGACTAGAATCACGACCGTGATAGAAGACTTTGAACACTGCTACCGGGCCGTAAAGAGCCGCGACGCACGCTTCGACGGCTGGTTCTTCACCGCCGTATCCACGACCGGCATCTACTGCAGACCCAGTTGTCCGGCCGTCACCCCGAAGCGGAACCACACCAGCTTCTACCCGACGGCCGCGGCGGCGCAGCGGGCAGGATACCGCGCGTGCAAGCGGTGCCGTCCCGACGCTGTTCCCGGCTCGCCGGAGTGGGACGCCCGCGCCGACCTCGCGGGACGGGCCATGCGGCTCATCGCCGACGGGGTCGTTGACCGGGAGGGCGTCGCCGGTCTTGCGCGGCGGCTTTCGTACACGGAGCGGCACCTGCACAGGATGCTCGTCGCCCAGGTTGGGGCCGGTCCAATAGCCCTCGCCCGGGTGCGGCGGGCGCACACGGCGCGGCTGCTCATCGAAACGACCGGACTTCCGATCTCCGAGGCCGCTTTCGCCGCCGGTTTCTCCAGCATCCGGCAGTTCAACGACACCGTCCGCGAGGTCTTCGCCTCCGCCCCGAGGGAACTGCGGCGGGCGCGGCGGACCAATGGTGATGTAGCGCCGGGTGAGATCCCACTCCGGCTGCCCCTCAGAAAACCTTTCGACCTGGAGGGTCTTTTGCGTTTTCTCGGGGAGCGTGCCGTCGAGGGCGTGGAGGAACTCTCCGGCGATATGTACCGGCGCACCCTGCGCCTGCCACGCGGCGCGGGCGTCGTGGCGCTCTCGGATGGGGGGGATCACGTCCGGTGCGTTCTTCGTCTGGAGGATTTGCGGGATCTGAGTTCCGCCGTACAGCGTTGCCGCAGGCTTCTTGACCTCGACGCCGATCCAGTCGCGGTGGATGAAATTCTCGGGGAAGACCCGCTTCTCGAAACCCTCGTCCGCCGTTCGCCTGGAAGGCGCGTACCGGGCAGCGTCGACGGCGCAGAGCTCGCCGTGCAGGTGGTGCTCGGACAGCAGATCTCCGTTGCCGGAGCCCGCAAGCTCGTGGACAGCCTGGTAGCCGGACACGGACAGCCGCTCCCGGATTCGCTCGCCGAACCCGGTGAGGAATTGACGCATCTATTCCCTGAACCGGCCGCCGTTGCGGAGGCCGCGTCCGAAGGCATCGCCGTCCCTGCCACCCGGCGCGAAGCCTTGCGGGGATTGGCGAATGCCCTGGCCGAAGGGAAGGCCGTGCTGGACCCAGGCTCCGACCGGGAGGAAGCCAGGAGGAAATTGCTTGAATTGCGCGGCATCGGTCCCTGGACCGCATCGTACATCGCCATGCGGGCGCTCGGTGACCCCGACGCATTCCCGTCGTCGGACCTCGGGGTGAAGCAGGCGGCTGGCAAGCTCGGATATCCGGATGGTCCCGGATCTTTGGAGCGGATCTCCGAACGATGGCGGCCCTGGCGGTCGTACGCCGTGCAGTATCTGTGGGGTAGCCTCGATACGGCGGCTGCAGAAAAGTCGATCACGAAACAGGAGGTAGCATGAACGCATACGTCGATACGGTGGAATCTCCAGCGGGGCCACTCGCCTTCGCGGTGGATGAGGACGGCGCCCTGATACGCCTTCATTTCGTGGAGAGCAATTATGGTCCTGTGATGGAGCAAGAACTGGAGGACGAAGGATACGTCGTGCGGGCTGATGAGGCCCGAACCGCCCCGATGCGCCAGGAACTGGCCGAGTACGCGGCCGGGCATCGCACGGCGTTCAACTTGCCGCTGGCGTTCGCAGGGTCCGAGTGGCAGAAGAGGGTGTGGCGGGAGTTGACGCGCATACCGTATGGCGAGACCCGTTCTTACGGTGAGATCGCCGACAGCCTTGGCCGGCCCGGGGCGGCCCGTGCCGTGGGTGGGGCCAACGCCGCCAACAACCTGCCCGTGGTCGTGCCCTGTCACCGTGTGATCTCAGCCGATGGCACCCTCGGCGGCTTCAACGGTGGCCTTCACCTCAAGGAGCGGCTCCTGGATCACGAGCGCCGGGTGCTGGCGGGGACCGGGGCCGTAGAATCGTAGTCTCCGCCGGACAAACGGGGCCCCGCGCGGGGGCAGGATGAGCGTCCGGCAATTTGGGGCTCTCGTCCTGCTCGGCGCGCTGTGGGGCGTCTCCTATATGTTCATCAGGATTGCCGTCCCCGAACTCGGACCCTTCGTGTTGATGGGATGCCGGGTGGCCCTCGCGGTGCTGGCGTTGACCCTTTATGCATCGGCCGTGCATCAACTCCCCACGTTCAAGGGCAGGCTGCGGCAGTTCCTCATACTCGGTACGGTGAACTCGGCAATTCCCTTCAGCCTCATCGCCACCGCGGAGATAGAGATTCCCGCTTCGCTGGCGGCCATCCTCAACTCCACCAGCGCCCTGTTCGTGGCGGGTGTGGCGGCGCTTTGGATCGGCGAATCCCTGACGGTAAGGAAGGTCGCGGGGCTCCTGCTGGGTGTCGTCGGGGTGGCGGTGCTCGTTGGTTTCCCCTCCGTTCCGCTGACCGGGCCTGTGCTTCTCGCGGCCGGGGCCATGCTCGGGGCATCCCTCGCATACGCGGTGGGCGGCGTGTACGCCAAGAAGACGTTCGAGGGGGTGCCGGGGTTGACGATGGCCATCGGGCAGCAGTCCGGGGCGGCGGTGACGCTCGTGCCGCTGGGTGTTGCGACGGCGCCGGATCGGATACCCTCGACGGCCGCCGTGCTCGCCATGCTGGCGATAGCGCTGCTCTCTACAGCCGTCGCCTACCTGCTGTACTTCTACCTGATCCGCACCGCCGGGCCCACGAAGACGCTCACGGTGACTTTCCTCATCCCGGTTTTCGGCCTCATCTCCGGGGTCGCCTTCCTGAACGAGCCCGTAGGACCGGGAACCCTCGCCGGACTCGGCATCATCCTGTTCAGCGTCGCCCTCGTCGCCGAAATCCGCTTTGGGAGCAAGAAGGCGAAGGGCTAGAGGTTCCGGGTTCCTGAAGGACGCGGATTGGCGTGCATGGGATCCCACCGCATCACTTCAATGCATTTTCCGAACATGCCCGACGATCACCGGGCCGTTACCATGAAGACGGCCAGGGGAGAAGGGTCGTGACCGGAGAAGAGAGGAGTGCTCCGTGAACTCAAAGTCGAACAGAAAGCTGTCGGGGATCGGGGCTTCAGAAGGGGTCGCGGTCGGCCCGGTCTTCGTCCACGCTCCGGACGAGCTGGAACCCCGCAGAGAGAAGATCTCCGCTGGCGAAGCCGAGGATGAAATCCAGCGTTTCCGAGAAGCGGTCGCGAAAGTGGTGGCGAACCTGGGTGAAACCCGCGGGCGGCTGACGGAGGCGGGCAACGAGGACGAGGCGGCTATATTCGAGGCCCATGCCGAACTGGCTGAAGACCCCGAGCTTCATTCCAGAGTCGAGGAACAGGTGGGCAACCTAGAGAGTCCGGAGTCGGCCGTGATCTCCGTTGGTAAAGAATTCGCTAGCGTGTTCGCCGGGATGGACGACGAGTACATGGCCGCCCGCGCCGACGACGTGCGCGACGTTACATCCCAGATCGCCGCCGAGCTGATGGGCCACGAAGCCCGGGGGCTCTCCACGTTGGATACGCCCTCCATCGTCCTCGCCCGCAGCCTGGCGCCTTCCGATACGGCCCGCATCCCGAAGGGGATGGCCCTCGCGTTCGTGACCGCCGAGGGCTCCGCCACCTCGCACGTCTCCATCATGGCCCGCTCGATGGGTATACCGGTGGTGGTGGGCGTTGGCCCGGAACTGGAGAGCGCGTTTGGGGCGCAGACCGTGGCCGTGGATGGCGAGGAAGAATACGCGGTCGTGGACCCGGACCCCGAAACGATCGCCGGATTCGAGAGCAAGCGCAGATTGATAGAACAGGAACGTTCCGCCCTCCAAGAGTATCGGCACGTGGAGGCGCACACGGGAGATGGCCGGCGTATCGAGGTTTCAGCGAACCTGGGGTCGGCCAATGAGGCGGAAGATGCGCTGTCCTGGGGCGCGGAAGGCGTGGGGCTGTTTCGTACGGAGTTTCTCTTTATGGAGCGCCCTGAACTGCCGTCCGAGGAGGAGCAGTACGAGGTCTACCGCAAGGTAGCCGAGGCTTTCGGAGAGAAGCCGGTCATCATCCGCACGCTGGACGTGGGCGGAGACAAGGACCTGCCGGGTGTGGATCAACCCGAGGAGGAGAACCCTTTCCTGGGTTGGCGCGGCATCAGGATGTGCCTGGACACGCCGGAGCTATTCAAGCCGCAATTGCAGGCGATCCTGCGCGCTGCGGTCCACGGCAACTTGAAGATGATGTTTCCAATGATCGTGGACGCTGAAGAGGTACGCGAGGCGCGGGCAATTTTCGAGGAGTGCCGGAGCGACCTGGAGAAAGAGGGCGTGGAGACCGGTGTGGTGGAGGTCGGGATCATGGTCGAGACCCCGGCCGCCGTGCTGGGCGCCGCTGAGATCGCGAACGAGGTCTCCTTCTTCTCCATCGGCACCAACGACCTCGTCCAGTACACGCTGGCGGCCGACAGGGGCAACGAACGCCTGCGCCGCCTCCAGAACGCGGACCATCCTGCCGTTCTGAAGCTCATAGAATTGACCTGCCAGGCCGCGAGGGATGCTGGTATCTGGGTCGGGGTGTGCGGCGAGGCAGCGGCTGACCCGGCGCTCATCCCGAAGCTCGTAGAACTCGGGGTCACGGAACTCAGCATGAGCGCGCCATCCATACCCCGCGCCAAGAAAGTCGTTTCCGAAATCTAGGAGACGGTGGGCCGGAAAGTTACCGGGTTTTGTGCGTCGGTTTGCTTTGATGCATGCGGGGAGAAGATAGAATCCTCAGGTGAAATACGATACCCGCACGAGACTCCTTCAGGCCCCACGCCGCATCCGGGCATACCTCGCCGCCACCGCGAACGCTCCCGTGGTCCTTCTGGCGTCTTCGGAGGAAGAAGCGGAGCGGTACGCGCGGGACGCGGTGTGCTTCACGGACGAGCCAGTGGTTCACGTTCCGTCGCGCGGTGTGGCTTACGGGGATGTCTTCGGTCCCGCGGTCACGCGCATCGGAAGACGGCAGCGATCTTTGCACACGATAGGTGGGGCCCGCGTCGTGGTGGCGGGGCCGCTGGCGTTCATGGAGCGGACGCCGCTCTACGAGCCCATGCTGATATCGGGCGAAACGGAGATCGAACTGGATGCCGCGCTGGACCGGCTTGCCGCCCTCGGGTACGAGCGGGTGGATCGGGTATCCAGGCCGGGCGAGTTCGCGGTGCGCGGCGGCATCGTGGACGTGTTCCCGAGCACGCGCCGGTCTCCCGTGCGCGTGGAATGGTGGGGGGATGAGATCGAGAGCGTTCGCGCCGTCTCCCTGGCCACCCAGCGCGTCGTCCGCGAACTCGAAGCCGTGACGGTCTACGCAGCCCGCGAAGGCGATCTCGCTGCGCTCGCCTCCGGGAGCGCTGATTTCTCCGCAGAGGCCGTCCGGGGCGTGCGCGTGCCCGGGCTCGACGCCCTGCTGCTCAATCTCGACCCCGTCGCGCCACGGGCGCTAGTGCCGGATGGCTTCGAGGTCTGGCGCGAGGAACCGCGTGAAGGTTTGCCTGAAGATCTGGACGGGCTCGTGGAGGCCCTCTACGACGACGGGGATACGCTGGATGTGGAGGTGGAGTTCATAGGCGGTGGGGAGGGCGAGGTCGTATCGGCCCCGCCGGTCGCGGCGTTCGCAAGTTCACTTCGGGAGGCGGCCAGGCGGGTGGACGATTTCGTGCGGGACGGGATGTCCGTGTTCATCGCCTGCGGGTCGGTGGGGGAGTCGAAGCGAACGGTCTACGCTTTCGGGGAGATCAACCGCCAGATGAGGGAAGCCAAACGAGCCAGGACGGACCTGCCGCCGGGCCTGTACGCGGTTCCGGGTGAGATCGAGGAGGGATTCACCTACCCGGACGGCGGCATCGCGGTTCTACGGCGGGATTCGCTCTTCGGGCGCCGCCGGAAAGCGCCGGAACGGAGATCCGGCCGGGCACTGGGCTCGTTCGCCGACCTGAAGGGCGGCGACCTCGTGGTGCATGCCACGCAGGGCATCGGATGCTTCGAGGGGCTCGTCTCCCGCGAAGTGCTCGGTTCCACCCGCGACTACATACAGGTCAGCTATCGCGACGGCGACACCCTGTTCGTGCCCTACGAGCAGATGGAGTTGCTGCACAAGTACATCGGCGGCGAGGGCACGCGCCTGGACAAGCTCGGCGGCGTAACGTGGGCGCGCGTCACGGATCGGGTGCGCAGCCGCGTCAAGATGCTCGCCGGAGAGCTTCTCAGGCTGCACGCGGCCCGCGCTTCGGCGCCGGGATTCGCATTCCCCGAGGACTCGGAGTGGGAGCGCGACCTGGAGGAGAATTTCCCATACCAGGAGACCCCGGATCAGGAAGCGGCCATCGCGGCGGTCAAGGCGGATATGCAGCGCCCGCACCCGATGGACCGGCTGGTGTGCGGCGACGTTGGCTTCGGCAAGACCGAGGTCGCGGTGCGGGCCGCGTTCAAGGCGGCGCTCGCGGGGAGGCAGACCATGGTGCTCGCGCCGACCACCATCCTGGTGCAGCAACACGAGCGAACCTTCGAGCAACGCCTGGAAAAGTTCGCCGTCAGGGTCGAAAGCCTCTCGCGCTTCACCCGGCCTGCGGATCGCAGGAAGATCCTGGCTGACTTCGCCGCCGGCGAGGTGGACGTGCTCATTGGGACGCACGCGCTGCTCGGCGCGGAGGTGAGGCCGAAGGATCTCGAGCTCGTGATAGTGGACGAGGAGCAGCGTTTCGGGGTGCGCCACAAAGAGCGCATCAAGGAGTTCAAGGCCAGCGTGGACGTGCTCACGCTGACGGCCACCCCGATCCCGCGCACCATGCAGATGGGCCTCGCCGCCCTAAGGGACATCAGCGTGATCGAAACTCCTCCAGCCGGACGACGCAGCATCCTCACCCACGTCGGACCTTACGAGGAAGACCTGGTCAAACGCGCCATAGAACGCGAGACGGGCCGGAACGGCCAGATCTTCTTCGTCCACAACAGGGTCGAGACCATAGACGAGGTAACGGAGCGGCTGCGTTCCCTCGTGCCCGGCGTGCGATTCGTGACGGCCCACGGCCAGATGCCCGAAAGGGCGCTCGAAGATGTGATGCGGGGCTTCCTGAATGGGGAGTACGACGCGCTCGTCACCACGACCATCGTCGAGAGCGGACTGGACGTGGCGACGGCTAACACCCTGATCGTGGACCGCGCCGACGCGATGGGACTTGCGCAGCTCTACCAGCTACGGGGCAGGATCGGCCGCTCGACGGAGCAGGGATACGCATACCTCTTCGCCCCCTTGGGCGCGACCGTCGAGTCCCAGAAGCGCCTCGAAGCCCTGATGGACTTCACGGAGCTGGGGAGCGGGTTCGCCATAGCAATGCGCGACCTGGAGATCCGGGGCGCCGGCAACCTGCTCGGCGGCGAGCAGTCGGGCCACATCGCGGCCGTCGGCTTCGAGATGTACCTCCGTTTGCTCGAAGAAGCGGTCGAAGAGGCGAAGGGCAGGACGCCGGAGCGCCAGGAGGAGCGCCCAATCATCGTTGAACTTCCGCTGGATGCGTACCTGCCGCCGGAGTACGTGATGGACGAGATCGAACGCGTAGACCTCTACCGCCGCGCCTCCGGCCTGCACTCGCTAACCGACGTGGACGACCTGGCCGAAGAGCTGACCGACCGATTCGGTAAACTCCCCGACCCCGCGCTCAACCTGCTCGGCCTCCAGCGCGTCAAGCTCCTTGCCCGTCAGGCCGGGGCCACATCCGTGACCTACCGTTCCGGCGGGTTGATCGTCGTCGGTGTCACCGCCGGGACCCCGGCACTGCTGCGTAGAGATACTGGTGGTGTGGTCGGTGGGAGGGAAGGGAGGGTGACCGTGCGCGGCTCGGAACTCGCGCCGCTGGAACTGGCGGAGACGGCGCTTCGCTCGCTCGCGGGTTAGCCAGGCCAGATGCCCGAACGCACAGCCCTCTATTCTTCGGACATCTCCCGGCCCATCTGCTGCACCTTGCGTTCGGCGTGTTCGGTCATATCTCCGTTAGCGCCGGTGTCTTCGGTGAACTGCTGTGAGATCTCCTCCGCTTTACGCTCGTTGTGCGCGTGCGGGTCTCCGCCGGAGCCGGTCTCCTCCGTGACGCGCCGGGCGAGGTCTTCTTCGGCGTCAGCGGGATTCTGGGGCATGATCCCATCCAGGGGCATGTCCCGCATCATTCCCGCGTTCGCTTCTTCCTCTGCAACCTCGCTCTCGTAATCTGCCGACCCCATGGTAGGCATACGCTCCATGGACGGTATGGATTCCATTGGGGCCATGGATTCCATGGAATCTTCGCGCATGCCCGGCAGCGGGCGGGGTTCCACGTCACCCTTCTCGATCCTGCGTTTCACCTGCTCCGCCCGGTGCGAGGCCGCGCTGGCCCGCTGCTCCATCCGCTGCCTGACCTCCCTGTCAGCCCGGCGCATCCGCTCGTCTATCCTCCGCTCGACCTGTTGCTGGCGCCGTTCCTGATCCCGAATGCTCATGAACTCTCTCCTCCTCCACGTCCCTGGTTCGGGAATCCTACCCACCGGAGGCCGAAAACACCCGTGCTATAATCGCGGGCGCTTTTATCCCCAATAGCGAGGTTTTTCGTCGCCTTGAATGAGTATTTCGAAAGAAGAACGTGGTTCGCCGTGGTTGTTGCGCTAGTCGCCCTGCTGGTTCTGGCGGGGTGCGAGGCGGCGCAGCCGAACGCGAACGTGGAGTCGGGAGCCAAGAAAGTCGCCGTGTTCCGGGGGGGGGAGATCACCGAGGCCGAGGTCCAGGAGCAGGTGAATCTCATGGCCCAGCAGAGCGGGATGGGAGAGGTATCGCCGGACTCCCCGCAGTACAAAACCATGGTGCAGCAGATCATGCCCCAGGTCGTTGCGGTGGAGGTTTCGCAGGCTTACGCGAAGGAACACGGGATCACCATCTCCGAGAAGGAAGTGGACAATGAGATAGAGAAGATCAAAGACCAGGTCGCCGGGCAGGCTCCCGAAAATCTCAGCCGGGAGGAGGCTTTTGACAAGGCCCTGAAACAGAATGACCTGACCGAGGATGAGCTTCGCCAGCAAATCCGCGATAGCTTGCCGCTGCAGAAGGTGCAGAAGAAGGTTACGAGCGACGCAAAGCCCTCCGACAAGGACGTCGAGGAATACTACAAACAGAACAAGAAGACGGAGTTTACGAACCCCGTCCAGCGTTGCGCCAGGCACATCCTGTTCAACAAGGACCAGGAGCAGAAGGCCAAAGACGTGAAGGCCCAGCTTGAGGATGGGGGCGACTTCGCGAAGCTCGCGAAGAAGTATTCGCAGGACCCGGGCAGCGCCGCGAAGGGTGGCGACCTCGGGTGCCAGCCCGAGGTGGACCTATCGACCGGGCAGCCTCCCTACGTGCAGGAATTCAACGACGCCGTGTGGTCGGCGGAGAAGGGCGAGGTCGTGGGCCCCGTCAAGACCCAGTTCGGCCTGCACCTCATCGAGGTCACGGACGTCAAGGACGCGTCCGTCACCCCGTTCTCCGAGGCGGAGGGTCAGATCCGGCAGCAGCTCACGTCCGAGAAGCAGTCCGCCGCGTTCCAGAAGTGGGTGCAGAAGGAGATAGAAGACCGCAACGTCAAGTACCTGAACGGCTACAAGCCGCCGGACCAGTCGTCCGGCTCGGCCTCGCCACAACCATCTAGCTCGGCCTCCTCGCAGCCTTCTGGAGGATAGGTTCCGGCCCGCCGGGAACGATCTCGCCTCCCTACTGGTTTCTCGGCGGCGTTTTTGCGGTACGCTTGCCGTAGCGCCACGGCTCGTAACGTCGTAGAGTTACGGATTGCATGGTCGTACGGGCGCATTGTGCGAGCGGCATGGGGAGGAAATTTCTGATGACGGAGATCGTCAGGGTTCGCGGGCGCGAGATTCTGGATTCCAGGGGAAACCCGACGGTAGAGGTGGAACTCGCCACGGTGAGCGGCTTCATCGGCCGGACAGCCGTTCCTTCCGGGGCGTCAACGGGCGAGCACGAGGCCGTCGAGTTGCGCGACGGCGACAAGAGCCGCTACGGGGGCAAGGGCGTCTCCGAGGCGGTGGCCAACGTGGAGGGCGAGCTCACCGAGGTCGTCATCGGCATGGACGCCACGGACCAGCGGGCGCTCGACCTGGCCATGATCGAGGCCGACGGCACCGACAACAAGGGCCGTCTGGGCGCGAACGCCATGCTCGGCATCTCGCTGGCGGCGGCGAAGGCTTCCGCGGATTGGGCGGGGCTTGACCTGTTCCGTTACCTGGGCGGGGCAGGGGCGCATACGCTGCCCGTGCCGTGCGCCAACATCCTGAATGGCGGGGCGCACGCTTCCAACAACGTGGACTTTCAGGAGTTCATGGTCGTGCCGGTCGGGTTCGATAGCTACGCCGAGGGGCTCCGCTCTGTCTCCGAGATCTACCAGGGTCTCAAGAAACTGCTCGCCGAACGCGGGCTCGCCGGGGGCATCGGGGATGAGGGCGGCTTCGCGCCCGACCTGGAGAGCAACGGGGCGGCACTGGCGCTGATCTCAGAGGCCGTCGAGCGCAGCGGATATTCTTTGGGGGATCAGATCTCCTTCGCCCTCGACCCCGCTGCCTCCGAATTCTTCGAGAACGGTTCGTACAACCTGGCCGGTGACGGCAAGACGCTGTCGAGCGAGGAAATGGTGGACTACTGGGCCGGGCTGTGCGACGAGTACCCCATAATCTCCATAGAGGATGGGCTGGACGAGAACGACTGGGAAGGATGGGCCAGGCTCACGGAGCGGCTCGGCGACCGGGTGCAGCTTGTCGGGGACGACCTGTTCGTGACCAACCCCAAGATACTGCGCCGTGGGATCGAGGAGAACATCGGCAACTCTATTCTGGTGAAGGTCAACCAGATCGGAACCCTCACGGAGACGTTCGAGACCATGGATCTGGCGCACAAGTCCGGGTACACGACCATGATCAGCCACCGCTCCGGCGAGACGGAGGACGCCACGATCTCGGACCTCGCCGTGGCCGTGAACGCCGGGCAGATCAAAACCGGAGCCCCGGCCCGCGGGGAGCGCGTCGCCAAGTACAACCAGCTCCTTCGCATCGAGGAGGCCCTGGGCGAATCGGCGTTTTATCCCGGGCGGGCGGCTTTCAACCCGAAACTCGGAAGGGGGGCGTAGCGTGCGCCGGACCAAGATAGTAGCCACCCTCGGCCCCGCGACCTCATCGGAGGAGCGCATCAGGGACCTCGTAAACTGCGGGGTGGACTGCGCCCGGTTCAACTTCAGCCACGGCGACCACAGCGTGCATCTTGAGAATGCCCGCGTCATTCGCGAGGCGGCGCGGGAACGGGGCCGCAACGTGGCGATCATGCAGGACTTGCAGGGACCCAAGATACGCACCGGCGACGTGGAAGAAGGCACGGAGCTGCACGAGGGCAACAGGGTGACCATCGCCACCGGAGACTTCGTCGGCGACGCCAGCCGGCTCTCCACCACTTACGACCGGCTAGCCGAGGACGTGAAGCCGGGACACCGGCTCCTCATAGACGATGGATTGCTCGGCCTGCAGGTGGAGCGTATCGAGGACGACGGGGACATCGTGTGCGAGGTCATCGAGGGCGGCCCCGTCTCCTCGCACAAAGGTCTGAACTTCCCCGACTCCTCGCTCTCCATCAAGGGCCTGACGCCGAAGGACCTTGAGGACCTGGAGTTCGGGATCAAGGAGTTGAACCCGGACTGGGTGGCGACCTCGTTCGTGCGCACGGGCGACGAGGTCGAGGAGCTCAAGGAACGCATCAGGGAGTTCGGCGGGGACTCTCCGGTCGTGTCCAAGATCGAGAAGCACGAGGCCATCGACAACATCGAGGAGATCATCCAGGCCTCCGACGGCATCATGGTTGCGAGGGGCGACCTGGCGGTGGAGCTTTCGGCGGAGCGGGTTCCAATCGAGCAGAAGCGCATGATCGCACGTTGCAGACGCCTCGGCAGGCCGGTCATAGTCGCCACCCAGATGCTCGACTCCATGATGCGCAATCCCCGTCCGACCCGCGCCGAGGTCTCGGACGTGGCGAACGCCATCTTCGACCGGGCCGACGCCGTGATGACGAGCGGCGAGACAGCCGTCGGCAAGTATCCGATGCAGAGCATCCAGGAGATGGACCGCATCTGCCGGGCGGCGGAGGGCGCCATTAACTACGGCAGGGACATCACCGCATCTTTGGCCTGGGGACGCGGCGACCGCTACGACGCGCTGACGCACGCCGCCTGCGAGCTTGCGGAGGTGCTCGAAGCCGAGGCTATCGTAACCTCCACCCAGACAGGGCTCTCCGCCATCAGGGTCGCCCGTTTCCGTCCGCCCAACAAGATCCTGGCCGTGAGCCCGCTGGAAGATACTGTCAGCCGGCTCGCCCTGGTCTGGGGCGTCATCGCCATCCGCGGGGAGCAGGCCGGGTCTCTAGAGGAGCGTTTCGACGAGGCCGTAGAGGCCGCCGAGAAGGCCGGACACATAAAAGAGGGCGACCGACTGGTAATGACAGGTGGGGTCGCGGGTTCGTTGCCTGGCTCGACCAACGTGCTCGAGGTATACAGCGTGGGGGAGGACAGGTAGGATCTGGTGAGCCTGCCGCACTCGCTGGCCCGCCCGCTCGTGGTCGTCCTGTACGCCGCGTTCATCGGGGTGCTTCTCGCTTCGTACATATCCCCACTCCAGGGGATATTCGAGGGCCGGGCCGACGTGTCCAGGCTCGAACTCAATCTGGCCAGAAACCGGGATTACAACGATCGCCAGCGGCGGCTCGCCGCGGAACTGCAAACTCCCGCCGGCATAGAGCGCGCAGCCAGGGAGCGATACGGCATGATCCGTCCCGGCGAGAAGGTCTACATCGTTCAGAAGAAATAGTCGGCGGGGAGCATAGGGTAGTGGGCAGTGAGCCGACAAAAAGTGCGACTCCCGACGCACAACACTCGGCGTCCGATCACGCAGCGGTAGTCCGGCAGCTCGGCCGGGAGCCGAAACCCTTCCGCGTTGCCGCGCGTTGTCCCTTCGGTACGCCGAGCGTAGTTGAGAACGTGCCGGAGCGAAGCATGCCGACGAGGTTCTGGATCACCTGCCCAGCTCTCGACCGGGCCATCGCTCGCGTCGAGGGGACCGGAGGGGTCCGGTCCGCCGGGGAAGAGGTCGGAGAAAAGACCGTCTCCGCCGTGCACGAGGAGCATCGCTCGCGCTACGGAAGCCGGGTTGCCGGTGTGCGTGAGGGGGGGTATGTGAAGTGCCTACATGCCTTCACCGCCCTCCACCTCTCTGGCGCAATCCCCAACCCCGTCGCGGAATGGACCCTGCGGCGCCTGGAGAAGCCGTACCCGGAGGAGCGTTGCTGCACCAGGTTGGAGGAATAAACCCGGCTGCTATACTCCCGGCGAAACGTACCTCTGGGGGCGTAGCCCAATCGGCAGAGGCAGAGGACTTTACACGTAAACTCCAAGAAGAGATATAGATGCGCGGTCCATACAAGAACAGGAAAGCGGAGTATGCTCTAGGGCAATTGAGTTGCGCAAATCTGGTTATGGATACAGGAGCATAGCCAACGAGATCAACGTGCCCTGGAGGACTGTCTGCGGATGGGTGCAGCATATACCGGTGGATAAGCGCATAGCCTATGAGAAAGCAACCGTGCGCCAGAAGAGGGACCGTTTCCCTATCGGGAAGAGCGCGGTTCGTTTGAGGCTCATAGAAGAGCGTGGTAACGTCTGTGAGAGTTGTGGTTTCGACAGGTGGCTCGGCGAGCCAATAGTACTGGAAATGCACAGGATAAACGCGGGCAAGGACTACACCAGAGATAACGTTGCCCTTCTTTGTCCAAATTGCCACAGCACTACTGAAACCTGGAGAAACAAGAAACGTGGGGGCGTGGCGGAACAGGCAGACGCAACGGACTTAAAATCCGGTTCCTGAAAAGGAGTGTGGGTTCGAGTCCCACCGCCCCTATTTACCGGGAGAATTTCTGTACCGCTTGACGAAGACACCAGGAGTTGTGGTACGTTGTCACGATTGCACCCGACGATTGTGTTCCGTGACGGGGGGGAGACGTAAGTTGCGGATGATAGAGAATAACTACACGGGACGCCAGCGAGTGGTGGCGGAGATGCGGGCCATGATGGCCCGTCCTTACCGGGATTTCATCACCTGGGGTTCGTTGTACGACGTGGACGATGAGGGAGAACAGGTGCGGCAGCAAGATCTGGTGGCCTGGTCGCTCGACAGCCTGCACAAGCGCTATCTCCCGCGTTCGATGTGGCTGGAGCCTGCGACCCGCAAGAAGATCGAAGCCTACATCGAGAAAGCCTGGTCACTCTTCGAAGAACTCTCCCAGGATGTTGAAGACCTCGGCTACGCGCGCGCCCGTGCGGACATCGCGCTTCGTGTAACGCGGGAACTCGGACCCCTGAGGAAGGAGGCCGAGACGGGCCTCGGGGCTGAGCTCGAGCCAGCAAACCAGGGCCGCTGGCGTCTGAGGCGGGGTTCGGGCCGCTAGATGGGGAACGTCCTGACGCAATCTACCGTAGGGAAAGACCACCTGTCCCGGTAAAATTAATGGGGAGAGCATTTCGCGGGCGGAGGGAGCAGAGAATGTGCGGACGGTACACCCTCAGGGTAAACACGGAGACGCTGGCGGAGAAGTTTAATGTCAAGGGGGATCTGCCGGATCTTCCGCCCAGCTACAACGTCGCGCCTGGCCGGGAGGTCGCGACGGTGGTATCCGACGATGGCGGACGGCGGCTGGAGATGATGCGGTGGGGTTTGATCCCATCCTGGGCCGACGACCCCGGCATCGGGTACCGCATGATCAACGCCCGCTCCGAAACCGCGCCATCCAAACCATCCTTCCGGCAGGCGTTCAAGAAGCGGCGGTGCCTGATACCAGCCGATGGTTTCTACGAGTGGAAGAAGGAGAACGGCGGCAAGCAGCCCTACCACTTCCGCCTGAAAGCCGGTGAACCCTTCGCCTTCGCCGGGTTGTGGGAGACTTGGAACGACCCGGACGGTGGGAGCGTCCTCTCCTGCACCATCCTCACCACGGAGGCAAACAGCGTGGTCGGTGAGGTCCATCCCCGGATGCCCGTGATGCTGTCCGCCGAGGACCACGAAATGTGGCTCGCACCTGACTTCGAGGAGAAAGAACCTCTTGCGGACCTGCTCCGGCCCTATCCCCCGGAGGCGATGGAGGCATATCCCGTCAGCCGCTTCGTCAACCGTCCCGGCAACGACGACGAGCGCTGCATAGAGCGCGTTGCCTAGCGCATAAACCGTAGATCTTAAGTCGGGCAAACAACACGAATCACGACTGGCGACTCACCACTCACGTTGGCGTAGCGACCCAAAGGCTGTGGTAGGCTTCCCATGCCTATGCGGCCGATCCTCAAGAAGCCGGGGAGCTATCGGGGGTCGCTCCCGGCTCTGGCGGGGGCGGGCGTTTGCCTGCTGTCTTTCATTCTGTACTTGCTGACGCTGGCGCCGACGGTCCTCTACTACGACCTGCCGGATCTCCGGGACTCGACGATGCTGCAGACGAGGGTCGCGGTGCTGGGCATACCGGACTACACTGGCTACCCGACCTACGTCATGTTAGGCAAGCTGTTCACGTTCCTGCCAATCGGTGACGTGGCCTACCGGGTCAACCTCTTCTCTGCGGTCCACGCGGCCCTGGCGGTGCTCCTGATCTACCTCATAGGGGTGAAACTCACGGGCCGGACGGTGGCGGCGGCGGGTGGGGCGCTGGCTTTCGGGGTGGGGCGCATCTTCTGGAGCCAGGCCACCGTCGCCGAGGTCTACCCGATGAACGCCCTCTTCGTTGCGCTCGTGATCTTCGTCCTGCTCGTCTGGAGGGAACGCCAACAGGATCGCTACCTCTTGCTCGCCGCTTTCCTCATGGGCCTCTCGTTGACGCACCACCTGACGAGCGGATTGCTTCTCCCGGCCGGGCTCGTCTTCGTATTCCTGGTCGACCGGCGGCGATTGTTGGACGCGGGGTTGCTGCTCAAGGGTGCAGGTCTCTTCCTGCTGGGGCTGCTCCCGTATGCATACCTCCCGATCCGGGCCTCCATGGATTACCTGCCGGAGGGTTGGGTCTGGGGCCAGCCGAAGGTGTCCAAGTACCCTCCTGACACCCTCTACGGCTTCTACAACCTGGTTTCGGGCGGGGCGTGGAAGGGCCGGATGTGGGCGTTCGGGCCAGGGGAACTTCCCGGACGGCTCTCCATGTACCTGGACTACCTATACGGGAGCCTCGGGCAGTTTCACGTGGCGCTTGTGCTCGTCGCGCTGCTGGGCGCGTTCTACCTTCTCTACAAGGACCCGCCGGCCGGGGTCTTGCTCGGCCTGCTGTATTTGGGGTGGCTCTTCCACGCCCTGGAGTACAACATCGAGGACATCCAGTACTACTTTATCCCGACCTACCTGATCCTGGGCGTCTTCATGGCGGTCGGCTTCCACGCGTTGCTCGGGGCCGTGGAGGGGTTCACGGCGCGCCTGCCGGCCGGGGCGCGGACGGGCGTCATCGCGGCGCTCTCGCTGGTCGTCGTGGTCTCTCCTCTGTTGGGTTCCGGGGAGACCCTCCGGGAGGTGGACCGCAGCGAGGACTACAGGGGGCGCGTGATCATGGACTCCGTGGCCCGTGAGGCCGAACCGGGCGCGACCGTACTGCACCACCGGAGCCCCCTGGACTACATGATCCTGGTGGACGGGCGCCGCGAGGACCTGACGCTCATCAACTACCTGGAGCAGGATGCCGGACCACCGCTGTACAAAGGCATCCCGGAGGCGAAGTCGGCGTTGCAGGAAGGCCCCGTCTACATACTGTTCCCGGGTGAGACCACGACCCCCTACTACATGGGGGTACGGGACAGCGAGGAACTGTACAGGCGGGAGGGGCTGGATCTGGTTCCGGCGGACAAGCAAACGTTGCTCTACGAGGTGGTCCGGCGGGGAACCGGGGACGCCTGACTGCGGCTGGCTTGCGGTGCGCGCTCTGTGGTACGCTCTTTGTCCGTGGAAAGTCCCCCTAAAGACAAGAAGCGGCATGACCAGGCGCGTGTAGAGACGCGGATCACGTTGCTGGCCGGTGCTGGCGTAACGCTCGTCGTGTTCGTGCTGTACCTGCTGACGCTGGCGCCGACCATTCTGTACTACGACCGGCCCATCCTGCTCGACTCGGCCATGCTCTCCACCCAGACCATCGTGCTGGGCATCCCGGGCGGGACCGGGGAGCCTACATGGGCCATGCTCACGCACCTCTTCACGTATCTGCCCTTCGGCAACCCCGCGTACCGGACCAACCTGGCCTCGGCCGTCTACGCCGCCGGGGCCGTGCTGCTCGTGTACCGGGCCGGGCTGCTGTTGAGCGGCAGGGTGGTGGCCGCGGCCGTGGGCGCGCTCGCGTTCGGGCTCGGGACCACGTTCTGGAGCCAGGCCGTGATCGCCGAGGTCTATACGTTGAACACGTTGCTGATCATGCTTCCCATAGTCTGCCTGCTGCTGTGGCGCAAGACCTGCAGGGACCGCTATCTCCTGCTCACCTGCTTGTTGATGGGCTTTGCGATGACCAATCACCTCACGAGCGGTCTGGTGGTGCCAGCCGCGTTCCTGTTCGTGTTGCTCGTGGACCGGAGGAAATTTCTGGACTGGAAGCTCGTGCTCAAGGGCGCGGGACTCTACGCCGTGGGCCTGACGCCTTATCTCTACCTGCCGATAAGGGCCTCCATGAACCCTCCCATGAACGAGGGGGATCCCACGACCTTCAGCCGCTTCTGGTATCTGGTCAGCGGCACCGGGCACCAGGGCAACATGTTCGCCTACGGACCCGCCGAAATCCCGGGCCGCCTTCTCTTCTACGGGGGGAACCTTTTCGAGAACATGCACTGGACGCTCGTAATGGTCGCGATGGTGGGCTTCTCGTACATGCTCTTCCGTGATCGTTCCGGCGCGGCGATGATCGGCTTCCTTTTTATGGGATGGGTGGTCTACGGCATCGAATACCGCATCTACGACGCGCTGCTGTACTTCATTCCCACCTACATGATGATCTCGCTCATGCTGGCCACCGGCGCCGGGGCCCTGATTCAGACGGCCGAGGACCTGGTTGGGAGGCTGTCGCGTCCGGTGGGGGGCGCAATCCTCGTCATGGCTTCGATGGCGTTGCTGATCCTGCCTTTCCTGTACGCGCCAGCCTCGTTCGCGGCCAACGATCGCAGCGAGGATTACAGGGGACAGGAGATCATAGACGCCGTCGCCGAGAAAGCCCTGCCGAACTCCACGGTACTGCACCACCGGAGCAGCCTGTGGTACATGGTCCTCGTGGAGAAGCGGCGGAGAGACCTCAGGATCATCGACCCGTGGTACCCGTCCCGCATCCGCTTCACCGACATCGTGTGGCCCGACGATCTGGACAACGTGGACACCAACCTTCGTTACGGCACCAACGATTATACGGGGGTCACCACCGTCGAAGAGGCCGCCAAAGAGGGGCCCGTTTACATACTCGACCAGGAGAGCGCCGGGCCCAGCAACTTCCGCGACGCGGGCATTAGCATCGTGAGGGTGCAGAAGGGTATCCTCTACGAGTTGGTTCCACCAGGCGGAAAGCAACACACCGATGGACCGATCGTCGGGTAGCCGGGAGACTGTAAAAGGATAGGTTGGTTAGAGAGCGAGGAGGATAGGCCATGCTAAGGGTGAGAGATTCCATGACGCAGGATGTCGTTACGCTGGGGCCGGAGGCCAGCGCGGCAGAGGCGTGGGCCCTGTGCCGGGAGCACGATATCCGGCACATCCCGATCGTGGAAGAAGGCCGGCTGGTCGGGCTGGTCTCGGATCGGGACCTACGCGACGTGAGCCCGCCACGCGAAGACCGCGAGGGCGCTACCCTGAGGTGGGTGCGGGTCGGGGACATGATGACCCGCGACCTCGTCACCATCCACCCGCTCGACACCGTAGACCACGCGGCACGCGAGATCTACGACCGCCACATCCACTGCCTGCCCGTGGTGGATGAAGGCAGGCTGGTCGGCATCGTCACCTCCTCGGACATGATGCGCACCCTGATCGAACTCATCGGGGCGCAGGATTTCGGGAGCTGGGTCGAGGTCGAGGTCAGGAACGAGCCGGGCCAGCTCGCGAACGTTACGGATGTGATCCGGGACCGCAACGTGAACATCGCTGGCGTGTATCTCGCACCCGCCGACCGCGAGACCTATCGCACCATCGTTCTGCGGCTGGAGACAGAGAACCCCAACGGGACCGTTCGCGCCTTGGAGGAAGCCGGCTACCGCGTCGCCGTCGTGCGCTCGTCGGCGCCTGCCACGCTGCACAACCCCTTCGAGGAGCGCTAGCGGGGCCTAACAGCGGATTGCGTAAGTAGTGGACCTGCACGAAAATAGGGTCCATGAACGCATACTCGAAGGTCGAAGGACCTCAGGTTGAAGACG
>Ga0081539_10001999_pt1 | contig 30965 bp, 28 predicted proteins | sample TabmetS4T2R2_FD_71023 | JGI IMG/M metagenome (GOLD analysis project Ga0081539, IMG submission 71023) | Tabebuia heterophylla rhizosphere microbial communities from the University of Puerto Rico - S4T2R2 | ecosystem: Host-associated > Plants > Roots > Rhizosphere ... | reverse complement strand
CACTACTGCGACCTGCTCGGGCATCCGATCGACGCGGTCGCGCGAGTGTCCGGGCAGCCGGCGACCGGAACCCCGGGGGCGATGCCCGTGCTCGACTCGAGCTACTTCAAGCGCATGGCTGCGATCGAGTTCGCCGTTCGCTACGACGACGGGGTCGCAACCCACGAGCTGCACGACGCGGACATCGTCCTCGTCGGCGTGTCGCGCAGCTCGAAGACGCCGCTCTCGATGTATCTCGGCTACCTCGGGTACAAGACGGCGAACGTGCCGATCGTCAGCGGGGTGAGGCCGCCCAAGGAGCTCTTCGAGGTGGAGCGGGGGAAGATCGTCGGGCTGACGATCGACGCCGCCGCGCTCGCCGAGATCCGCAACGAGCGGGCGCGAGGGATGCGCGGCGCGAAGCGCCGCTACGCCGACCTCGAGGCGATCTACGCGGAGCTCGAGCAGGCCGAAGCCGTCCACCGGCGTCTCGGCTGCCCCGTGATCGAGGTGTCGAACCTCGCCATCGAGGAGACAGCACGCAGGATCATCCATCTCGTCGAGCAGCGGAGGCTCGCGAAGGCATGAAGAAACAGCCCGAGGTTCGGTGGTATCGCTGGCCGATCTGGTTCTTCCTGCTGGGTCTCGGGCTGTTCGTCTTCTACGTCGTCCTCACGCCGGTGTGGATGGGGATCCGGTTCGTCTCCTGGCTCGCCGAACGGCGAAATATGGAGCACTAAGCCGCGCTGGGCGGCTTGGGGCGAGGCTGGTAAAGGAGGCAAGCGAGCCGGCCCGAGACAGTACGCCGAGGTACGGCGAGGGCCGGCGAGCGCGGCATCCTGCTGCCAGCGTCGCCAGGCGGGGCGGAGCCGGGCTCCGCCCCGGCTAGAGCCCGCCGGCCAAGACGTCCAGGCAAAAATAGAGGCGGCCGTGGTGCCAAGCCGCCTCCTCTCGGGCCGAGACGTAGGCTGCGGCGCCCCACGTCGTCCTGGCCCGCTATGGACTAACGGTGGCCGAGGATGCCCCGGCGCGCCATGACCGAATGGGGTACTCGGCGGCGAAACCCTCGTTCGAGGAGCGGAGCGTTGTCAGTGCCCGTCGAAGAAGCCGGTCGTGAGCAAGCGCACGCTTGCCAGTGTCCCGGTGCCGCTTCGGAGCGTCAAGATGGCGCAAAGGGACGGTTCGATGCGCGCAAAATGCGAGAATCCGACCCGCGTCATGGCCGATTTCGTCTACGACTTCTCAGCGGGGGCAGAGCGCGGTCGCGAGCTTCTCGGCGGCAAGGGTGCGGGTCTCGCCGAGATGACCGCGATCGGCATCCCCGTCCCGGCGGGGTTCACCGTCTCGACGGCTGCGTGCGTCGAGTACATGCGGAACGGGCGTGAGTTTCCCGACGGCCTGGAGGACGAGATCGCAGCCCACATGGAGAGCCTCGAGGCCGACGCGGGGAAGCGCTTCGGAGACTCCGAGGACCCGCTCCTCGTCTCCGTGCGTTCCGGAGCGGCCGTCTCGATGCCCGGGATGATGGACACGATCCTCAACCTGGGCCTCAACGACGAGGCCGTGCAGGGTCTGGCGCGCGCGACGGAGAAAACGCGCTTTGCCTGGGATGCGTACAGGCGCCTGATCCAGATGTACGGCGACGTCGTCGACGGGGTCGATGCGCATGCCTTCGAGCAGGCGCTGACCGAGCTCAAGCAGGAGAAAGGGGTGCGAGAGGACGTCGACCTCGGCGCCGACGATCTCCAGGAGCTCGTCGAGCGCTTCAAGAAGATCTACCTCGACGCGACGCGCTCCGACTTCCCGCAAGACGCCCGGGTGCAGCTCGAGCGGGCCGTGCGCGCCGTCTTCGACTCGTGGGAGACGCCGCGGGCGCAGGTCTACCGTCGCGCCAACGGGATCTCGGACGACATCGGGACCGCGGTCAACGTCGTCCAGATGGTCTTCGGCAACAAGGGCGACGAGTCAGGGACGGGCGTCGCGTTCACGCGCGACCCGTCCACCGGCGAGCAAGGAGTCTGGGGCGAGTTCCTGACGAACGCGCAGGGTGAGGACGTCGTGGCCGGGATCCGCACCCCGCAGCCGATCGCCGAGATGAAGGACCGCCTGCCCCAGGCCTACGACCAGCTCCTCGACACGATGCGGCGCCTCGAGGAGCACTACCGGGACATGCAGGACATCGAGTTCACGGTCGAGGACGGACAGCTCTACCTCCTGCAGACGCGGAGCGGCAAGCGCACGGCGCAGGCCGCGCTCAAGATCGCCGTCGAGATGGTGGAGGAAGGCCTCATCTCGCAGGAGGAGGCCGTCGCGCGTATCGACCCGAAGCAGCTCGACCAGCTGCTGCACCCGATGATCGACCCGAACGCCGCCTACGAGCCGGCCGCCAAGGGCCTGAACGCCTCACCCGGCGCGGCCACCGGCAGGATCGTGCTGGACGCCGACACCGCGGAAGAGCGCGGGCGCAAGGGCGAGGACGTCATCCTCGTCCGCTGGGAGACGACTCCCGACGACATCCACGGCCTGCTCGAGGCCCGTGGTGTCCTGACCGCCCAGGGTGGCATGACCTCGCATGCCGCAGTCGTCGCGCGCGGGATGGGAAAGCCCTGCGTCGCCGGCTGCGAAGGGCTCACGATCGACCTCGACTCCCGCAAGATCCGCCTCGGCGGCGAGGAGCTCTCCGAGGGCGACGTCATCACGATCGACGGCGGATCGGGGCATGTGATCGTGGGCGAGGTCGACCTCGTCCCGCCGCAGATCAACGAGGACTTCGAGCGCCTCCTGGGCTGGGCGGACGAGCTCCGCCGCCTCAAGGTGCGGGCGAACGCCGACACGCCGCAGGACGCCTCGAAGGCGCGCGAGTTCGGGGCGCAGGGGATCGGCCTCTGCCGCACCGAGCACATGTTCATGGCGGAGGAGCGGCTACCCGTCGTCCGCTCGATGATCATGGCCTCGGGCGAGGAGGAGCGCCGCGAGGCGCTCGGCCGGCTGCTGCCGCTCCAGCAGGAGGACTTCGAAGGCATCTTCGAGGCGATGGCGGGGCTGCCGGTCACGATCCGTCTCCTCGACCCACCGCTCCACGAGTTCCTGCCGTCGCCCGAGGAGGCGGAGTCGCCGGAGATGGCGCGCCGCATCCGCTCTCTCCAGGAGGCGAATCCGATGCTCGGCACGCGCGGGTGCCGCCTCGGGCTCCTGTTCCCGGAGATCTACGAGATGCAGGTGCGCGCGATCGTCCGAGCAGCGGCTGCCGTCGAGGAGCGCACCGGAGACGCTCCGCTCGTCGAGATCATGCATCCGCTCGTCGGCTTCGCCGAGGAGCTGAACCGTTTGCGCGAGCTCACCGTCCGCACGGCCGCGGAGCAGGGAGAGGTCGACTACCTGTGCGGAACGATGATCGAGCTCCCGCGGGCCTGCGTCCGGGCGGACGAGATCGCCGAGCACGCCGACTTCTTCAGCTTCGGGACGAACGACCTCACCCAGACGACGCTCGGCTTCTCCCGCGACGACGCCGAGGGCCGCTTCCTCACGCACTACCTCGACGAGCGCATCCTCGAGGACAATCCGTTCGAGACGCTCGACCGAAGCGGCGTGGGCGAGCTCATGCAGCTCGCGGTCGAGCGCGCCCGCGGCGTGAAGCCCGAGATCAAGCTCGGCATCTGCGGCGAGCACGGCGGCGACCCGGCGTCGGTCGCCTTCTGCCACGAGCTCGGCCTCGACTACGTCTCGTGCTCCCCCTACCGGGTCCCGCTGGCGCGGCTGGCGGCTGCCCAGGCTGCGCTCGAGGAAGCCGGCGTGGCCGCCGTTCAGGTCGGCGGCTAGCCGGCGAGCCTGGCTGGCTATCCGAGGGGGACGATGCGGTTCTTGTAGGCCGCGAGGCTCTTCGGCTTCGAGCCGATGTCGAAGATCGAGCCCTTCTGGCTCTTGTACCAGACGATCGCCTCGACGCGGGGATGGGCGGAGACGAACCGCGCCATGTGCCGGATGAAGGCCGGGTCGTCGATGCCCCAAAGACCCCACTCGCCGATCAGGAACCGCTTCGACGGATGCGACTTGAAGAGCCTCAGGTTCGCGTCCCAGGCGGCCCGGTAGCCGATGTCGTAGAGATCGTTCCCGAAGACGTCGACGTACTTGTCGCCCGGGTAGTAGGAGTTGGCGCTGTTCTTCGCGATCTTCGGGCTTCCGTAGCCCTGCGGATTCCAGAAGACCTTCACGAACGGGTTCTCGGGGAGGTCGTGCGTCGTCTTCAGCGCCGGCATCCCGAGGTTCTTGAGCCGCGGGTTCAAGTCCGACCGCAGGCCGCCGTGCATGATGAGGTAGATGCGGCGGAAGGCCTTGCGGAAGTTCTTCGTCGAGTAGGCGTCGCCGCGGTAGGAACCACTCGAGTTGTAGGCGCAGTAGGGGTTCCAGTGCCCATTCATCTCTGCGAGCGGGCGGATGTACGACTCGCTGCCGAACCGGTTAGCCGCGGCGCTGATTCGGATCAGGTACTTGTCGCCGTAGCCTCTCGCGATGCCTCGCGGGGTGATGACCTCCTTGTCGTACTGGTTCTTCGTGGTCAGGGTCACCATCGGGATCGGCCGATAGTCGTTGAAGAGGCGCTCGTCCATGAGGTCGGGCCTCTTGAGGAACGTGTTCCAGGTCGTGAACTTCATGTGGATCTGCGAGACCTGGCCGGTCTGGTTGTGGAAACGCGACTTCTCGCCCACGATGCCGAGCCGCACGGCGGACCCCGCGGAAGCGGGGACCACGAGTGCCACGAGGGCGGCCGTAAGGACTAATCGCCGCACTGAGAGTCGTATCGGCACCCCGTCCCGCCTCCCTTGCTCACCTATTCGAGCGAATTGCTGTCCTCCGGCAGCGGAGCCGGCTCGTACCGGCCCCGGACCTCGTCGACGAAGCTTCCCAAGCGCTCCGCAAGCTCGGGGTCGCGAATCTCGAGGACGTTCTCGGCGTTGATCTCGCCCGAGTGCGAGAGGTTGAAGCTGCCGGTGAAGACGTAGTCGTCCGCAACGGTGACCTTCGCGTGCATGTAGTCGTGCACGTCCCCCTGACCATACGGCGTCGAGAGCTTTCCCGAGAACGGCGATCCCCCGAGCACACGCCCGATCAACGGCATCTTCCAGGATGCGTTGCCGTTCAGCGACCACTGGTGGTACACGCCCTTCATCTGGGTCGCGTCGACGACGCCGGCGACGTCCACCTTGCCATCCGAGACGACCTCCGCGAGCGCGCCGAGCACCGGGCCGGAGGTGATGACCGGAGAGGAAACGCGCACGAGCCGCTTCGCGCGCTTGATGCGATGAGCGATGCGCGTGGCCATCGCCTCGCCGTGCCCCGGAGCGAACCAGGCCCGTACGCGGCGGGACTCGATGGGGAACGGATCCGGATCGACGAAGCCGCTCTCGGCCACGTTGCCGTTCTTCCAGAGCTGCTCGAAATCGGTCGCGTAGGCATGGCCGAGCGGATCGGACTCGGCGACGACGATGACGTTCTCCTCCCGGCTCCAGGAGTCGTCGGTCCAGTTGGTCGATCCCGTCCACACGGCGTTCCCGTCGCGGACGACGTACTTGTGGTGCATGAGATCCGGGACGCCCGCGATGCCCTTGGTCGGGACGTCGAGGCTGTCGATCAGGCTCGGCTCCCCGCGGGGAGGCGGGGGCACGGGGATCGGGTTGGCGTGGTCGACGTTGTAGGCCAGGCGCACCTGGACGCCTCGGTGGGCCGCCGCCGTGAGCGCGCTGGCGACGAGCTTCCCGGTCGGCCGCTCGAGGTCGAAATCGTAGAGCGCCAGGTCGAGGCTCTTCTTCGCAGCGGAGATGAACTCGCCCGCGTACTCGGCGATCTCGAGCGCGCTCTGCCCGCCGTCGGTGAGGGTGCGGACCTCGAGCGTCAGGCGTACCCGCGTGCTTGGAAGTAGCAGAGCGCGACGCTCGCGACCGCGATGGCGACGAGCCCGGCTGCCGCGGCGAGGTCGACGCGGCCGTAGACCGCATGCCCACGGCCGAACCGCGAGAGGACGAGGACGGCGAGGGCGCCGCCGATCAGGCCGCCCACGTGACCGCCGATCGAGATGTACGAGGGATGGACGAAGAGCGTGAACGAGAGGTTGAACAAGACGATCAAAAGAGCGGAGCCCCCGAAAACGTTGATGTTGTGACGCTCGAGCACGAGACCCGCACCGAGCACGCCGAAGACGGCGCCGGACGCCCCGATCGTGGCGGCGGTCGGCGCCAGGAGGAGCGCGCCCGCCGATCCGGCGAGAACCGAGATGAAATAGATCGCCAGGAACCGCGCGGTCCCCAGGAGACCCTCCAGCAGTCGACCGAACCACCAGAGCATGACCATGTTGAAGAGCAGGTGGATGGGGCTGCCGTGCAGGAAGGCGTTGGTGACGAGCCGCCACCACTGGCCGTCGGCCACCTCGTAGACCCGCAGATAGCCCTTCTGGAAGACCTCGCCGGCAGGGTTCGAGAACGTGCCGCCGTTCGTCGCCTGGAGGAAGTAGACGAGGACGTTGATCGCCACGAGCGCTTTCGTGACGACGAAGTCCGTCCGGACCCGTGCGGCGGTCTGCACGCGCGCGGCCGTCCTCCTCGGGCCGGCAGTGTGGCCGGCGCACTCCGGGCATTTGATGCCTACCGCGCTGAAGACCATGCAGTCGGTGCAGATCGGCCGCCCGCAGTTCGAGCAGCTGACCGCAGTCTCGGCACGAGGATGGCGGTAGCAGACCTGCGTCTGCGTCTGCTCGGAGCTCGCCATCGAGGTCATCGTAACCGGGGAGCGCCCGGGTAACGTCCGGATCCGTGCGCGTTCACGTCGCCTTTACACCTGCCGAGACGAGCCCGGTCCCGACCGCGATCGTCATCGACGCGCTGCGCGCCACGAGCACGATCGTGCAGGCGATCGAATCGGGCTACGAGCGGGTCTACTGCTGCGCCGAGGTGGATGAGGCCCGCGCGCTGGCGGCGGAGCTGCCGGACGCCGTCACGGCGGGAGAGCGGAACGCACGCCTGATTCCGAGCTTCGACTTCGGCAACTCGCCCCGCGAGTTCGTCGAGCCCAAGGCGGCTGCGGTCGTCCTCACGACGACGAACGGGACGCGCGCGATCGTGGCCGCTGCGAACGCCTGCGAGGTGGTACTCGTGGGCAGTCTGCTGAACCTGAGGGCGCTCGCAGCCACTGCGGCTGGGCGTGGGGCGGACGTGGAGATCGTCTGCGCCGGAATGGACGGCCGTTTCACGATCGAGGACGCCTACTGCGCGGGCCGAATCGCCCAGCTCCTCGAAGGGGACCGCACGGAAGCCGCCGACGCTGCGATTCGGCTTGCCCGCTCGTTCGGCAGCGCCGAGGAGGCGTTCGGTTTCGGGCGCAGCGCCGCCAACCTGCGCGAGAACGGGGTGGGAGAGGACATCGCCTGGTGCACGCGCGAGGATGCGGCCGACGCCGTCCCTAGACTGGCCTCGATGCGCGGGCCGGCGGCCGAGATAGTGGGCACGTGAAGCGGGCCTCTCTGCTCGCGGTGCTGGTGGTTGCGGGCTGCGGGTCGGGCTCGACCGAAACCGTCCAGGTGACCACCACCGTCCAGGTGACGACGACCGTCGAGGCCCAACCGACGACCTCCGAGGCGACGACGACCGCCACGCAGCCTGCCGCCCTCGACCCCGACGACGTCTCCGGCCAGCTCGACCTCCGCGATCTGACGGCGAAGCGGCACGGCGATCTCATCTCCGTCTCCGTCAAGACCTATGACCCTTGGAGCTCGAACGTCCTCGTCGGAAGCCCCACGAAGGTCGGTCCGAACAGGCTGACGATCTTCTACGACATCGATCGCGACGGGCACTGGGACTTTCGCGGCAGGGTCATCTACGCGGGCGGCCGTCTGTCCGTCTTCCTCAATGGAGAAGGCACGCAGCTCGAGCCCGTCCCCGTCGAGCGGCCGGACAGCGTCACCGCGCGGTACGTGCATCCGGTGGACGTCTTTTTCGTCTCGTCGGGAGCGTCGAGCGAGACGGACATCCAGGTGCGCGCGAAGAGCTTCTACAACGGAGAGGAAGACCGGGCTCCCGACCACGGCTGGGTCGGCGTGCCCTTCAATCCGTAGCGCTTCTGCGTCGCGAGCGCGACGCTACGCGGCCTGCGAGCGAGGCGAGCCAGATCCCCGCGCCTGCCAGGGCGGCGAGCGCGTTCGTCTGGACGCAGGTTCTGCAGGCGTTGCAGCACGTTGCCGCCATGGGCGCGTGCTCGGCGTAGCGGTTTACGAGGGGAAGCGCCTTCGCGGTCGCACGCTCGAGCATGGTCTGAGTTTAGCGACAGAGATACTTGACAGGAGAACGTGTGTTCGTGTAGAACATACGTTCCCATGATCGCCTGTCTGACAATCCCGGCCTTCTCGCTGCGGGCGGCGCTGAAGGACCGGCCAGATCTCAGAAGGAAGCCCGCAGCCCTGGCAGCAGCCCCGGGAGAGCAGCCGCTCGTCGGTCCGTGCACCCGTGCCGCTGAGCAGGCGGGAATCAGGCCCGGGATGCGCCTGTCGGAGGCGCTCGCCACCTGCCCGGATCTCCACCTCGTCGAGCAGGATCCCGCCGGGGTGGAGGCCGAATGGGAACGGATCCTGCGCAGGCTCGAAGACGCGGGCCTCGCCGTCGAGCCCGCCGAGCCCGGCTGTGCGTACTTCGAGACTCGCGGCATCGAGCGTCTGGCCGGCGGGGTGAAGGCGGCGGTGCAACGCGCGCTCGACGCCGTGGGAGCTCCCTGGGAGCCGCGTGTCGGGGTCGCCGAGCGCCGCTTCGCCGCGCTCGCGGCTGCGAGCGTCGCCCCGGCCGGCCGTGCGCTCGTCGTGGACGACGAGGAGACGGAGCTTTTTCTCGCGCCGCTGCCGCTCCACCTGCTTCCGCTCGGGCAGGAGCGGCGCGAGGAGCTCTCCGAGCTTGGAGTCAAACGCCTCGGTGAGCTCGCTCGGCTGCCGAAATCGGCCGTCGCCGACCGTCTAGGAGCCGAGGGAGCGGACGCCTGGCGGCTCGTGCAGGGCGAGGGCGACGCGCGCGTCGCTCCGCGGAAGCCGTCTGCCGAGATCGGCGAATCGCTCGAGTTTCCTGAGCCCGTGGCGAACGAGATCACCCTTGCGCGGGCACTCTCCGCGCTCGTCGACCGGTTGCTCGCGCGCGAGGAGCGCGGCGGCAGGGCTCCACGGCGGTTGGCCGTCTCGGCGAAGCTCGTCGGCGGCGGATCCTGGCGGCGAGCGGTGACCTTGCGCGAGGCGACGGCGGAGCCCGAGCGGCTGCGCCAGGCACTCGCGCCAAAGCTTTCAGAACTGCCTGCGCCGGCGGTCGAGCTTCGCCTCGAGCTGGGGGAGCTGACGGAGTCCGTAGGGACCCAGGCCGAGCTCGTCCGCCCGCGCGGCAGTCGACTCCGGAGCCGCCTGCGCGAAGGCCTGCGTCAGGTTCGCGCGGCGGTCGGGATCGACGCTGTCTGCACCGTCGTGGAGGTCGCGCCGTGGTCGCGCATCCCCGAGACCAGGGCGATTCTCGTGCCGCGCGACGACTGAACGAGCCACGCCCAGCCCGCGTCGAGGCGCCGGAGAACGTGCCGACGTCGGTCGGAGGGGTGGTCGTCTCTTCGGTGCGCGAGGAGTGGCGGGTCTTCGACCGCTGGTGGACGTCGGAGCCGGTGCGACGGCGCTACTTCGACGTCGTCCTCGAGACCGGAGAGAACCTGGCTGTCTTCTACGACCTCGAGCGGAGGGCGTGGTTCAGACAAAAGGCTTAGCGCTGGGGCCACCCCGAGCCACCACCCGCTCTCGAGCGTATCGCCGAAAGCCTCGCTCGTGGCGCGCGGAATGTGACGAATGAGCTACGTCGAGCTCCACGCGCACTCGGCGTACTCCTTCCTCGACGGCGCGTCGCTACCCGAGGAGCTCGCCGTCCGCGCCGCGGAGCTCGGCTATCCCGCTCTCGCGCTCACCGACCACGACGGCGTCTACGGCTCGCTCGAATTCGCCCACGCCGCCAAGGCGGTCGGCGTGCGCCCGATCACCGGAGCGGAGGCGACCCTCACCGACGGCTCCCACGTCACCCTCCTTGTCGAGACGCCGCGCGGGTACGCCAACCTCTGCCGTCTCCTCACGGCGGCCCACGCGCACGAACGGCTGAACCCGCGCCTCGACCCGGCCTTGCTCGGCGAGCGCAACGAGGGGCTCGTCTGCCTCTCGGGCTGCGCGCGACACGGGCTGGCCGTGAAGGACCCCAACGCGGCCGCCCGGCTCGCACGGGCTTTTGGCCCCGAACGCTTCTTCGTCGAGCTCCAGCGTCCGTTCACCCGCGGAGACGCACGGCGCAACGCCGCTCTGCGCCAACTGGCGGAAAGCCTCGGCGTGCGCACGATCGCCACCGGCGACCCGCACGCGCACCACCCGCGGCGCGTGCACCTCCAGGACGTGCTCGTCGCCGTCAAGCACAAGGTGCCGCTCGAAGCATGCGAAGCCGAGCGGCACGGGAACGAGGAGCGCGTCCTCATCGCGCCCGCGGAGGTGGCCGTCCGCTTCCCTGACGACCCGGACGCTGTGCGCGCCACCGTCGAGTTGGCCGAGCGGCTCGAGTTCGATCTCACCCAGGAGCTCGGCTACCGCTATCCCGACTTCTCCGACGGCCCCGACCCAGCGGACGTCCAGCTGGCACGAGTGTGCGAGCGGGCTTTTGCGGATCGCTACAGGAATGCTCCAGTCGCTCTTCGCAAGCAGGCGTCAGCCCGGTTGCGGGAGGAGCTCGCCCTCATCGCCGAGCTCGGCCTCTCCGGTTTCTTCCTCCTCCACTGGGACGTGCTCGAGCTCGCCCGCGAGGTCTCCTACGAGGTGCGCGGGCCCGGCTCCCCGCGCCATCTCCTGCCGCCGGGGCGCGGGCGGGGAAGCTCTGTGGGCTCCATCGTCTGCTTCCTCACCGGGCTCTCGCACGTCGATCCCGTGTCCGCGGGCCTCGCCCTCGGCCGGTTCCTCAACCGGGAGCTGGTCGCCGTTCCCGACATCGACCTCGACTTCCCGCGCGACATCCGCGAGAAGCTGATCGTGGCGGTCATCGAGAAGTACGGGCCCGAGCACACCGCCCTCGTGGCGAGCTTCTCGACCTACCGCTCGCGCGGGGCGATCCGGGACGTGGGCAAGGCCCTTGGGCTCCCGCCGGCCGAGCTCGAGCGCCTCGCGCGCCTCACCGAGGGAAGCCCCCGGCGCGTCGCGGAGGAGATCGAGCACCTGCCCGGCGCTGAGTCGAAGCTGCGCTCGACCCGCTGGCGTGCGCTCGGAGAGCTCGCCGCCGAGATCGGCGGGCTGCCGCGCCACCTTTCTCAGCATCCCGGCGGGATGGTCATCTCCACGCGTCCGCTCGTCGAGATCGTCCCGGTCGAGCCGGCGGCGATGGAAGGCCGGCGCAATTGCCAGTGGGACAAGGATTCCTGCGCCGACGCGGGTTTCCTCAAGATCGACCTGCTCGGCCTCGGAATGCTCTCCGCCGTCGAGGAGTGCGTCGACCAGATCGTCAGCCTCCGCGGCGAGACGATCGACCTCTCGCGCATCCCGCTCGACGACCCCGCCGTCTACGGCGAGATCCAGGACGCGGACACGGTCGGGCTCTTCCAGATCGAGAGCCGGGCGCAGATGCAGAGCCTCCTGCGCACCCGCCCGGAGAACCTCGACGACCTCACGGTGCAGGTCGCGCTCGTGCGGCCGGGGCCGATCCAGGGAAAGGCGGTGCACCCGTACGTCGAGCGCCGTCAGCGGAAGCGTGAGGACCCCGGCTACGCCGTCCCGTACGACCATCCGCTCCTCGCCGAGTGCCTCGAGGACACCCTCGGCGCGATCATCTTCCAGGAGCAGGTGCTCGACGTCGCGATGGCGCTCGCGGGCTTCAGCGTGGGGGAGGCCGAGGGGCTGCGCCGGGCGATGAGCCGCAAGCGAAGCCACGACGCGATCGAGGCCTACCGCGACCGGTTCTACGAGGGAGCCGCGCGGAAGGGGGTCGACCGCGAGACGGCGGAGCTCGTCTTCACGAAGATCAACGGCTTCGCCTCGTTCGGCTTCCCGAAGTCGCATGCGGCTGCTTTCGCCCTGCTCGCCTACCAGTCGGCCTGGCTGCGCCACTACTACTCCGGCGAGTTCCTCTGCGCCCTCCTGAACGCGCAGCCGATGGGCTTCTACCCGCCTGCGAGCCTCGTCCGCGATGCGCAGCGGCGCGGGGTGGACGTCCTTCCACCCGATGTGAACCGAAGCGACTGCCGCTGCCAGATCGAAGGAGACGCCGTGCGCGTCGGGCTTGGCTACATCAAGGGGCTGGGGGAGGAGCCGGCCAGGGCGTTCGTGGACGAGCGGGAGCGCGGCGGCGCCTTCCGCAGCGTCATCGAGCTGGCACAGCGGGCCCCGCTCGACAGGCCGGCCCTCGAAGCGTTGGTGGTTTCCGGCGCTTGTGACGGCTTCGGGTGGCCACGCCGACAACTTCTATGGCGCCTTGGTCTTGCTCCCCGATCCACGAGCGTTGGCGCTCGCGGATCGGAAAGGCAGCTCGCGTTCCCGCTCGAGCCCACGACCGAGATCCCCGAGCTGCCCGAGCAGACGCCCTGGGAGCGCATGCTCGCCGACTACCGGACGACGAGCCTCTCGGTCGGCGTCCATCCGCTCGACCTCCTGCGCCCTCACCTGCCTCGCGAAGTGCTCACGAGCCTCGACCTCGAGCACCTGGATAACCGAGCGCCGGTTGCGATCGCGGGGCTCGTCGTCGCGCGCCAACGGCCGTCGACTGCGAACGGCGTCGTCTTCATGCTGCTCGAGGACGAGCACGCGCAGGTGAACCTCGTCGTGCCCCCACAGGTGTACGAGCGCTTCCGGGCGCTCGTCCGCGGGGAGCCGCTCCTGCTCGCCCGCGGGCGGTTCGAGCGCTACGAGCGCAATCGCAACGTCGTCGTCGAGTCGTTCACGAGCCTCGGGCCGCTCGCGCGCAAGGCCGCCAACGAAGCGGAAGTGGCATCGGCGATGCCCGGCGCTCACCATTTCGGCGGTCGTTAGGGTTGAAGGGATGGACGCGCCTCGCTCTCTCTGGCTGCAGGACGCGCTTCGGCTCGAGGAGCAAGGCGACGCGCCGGAGCTCGTCGACTCGATCGAGGCGGACGTCTGCATCGTCGGCGGCGGCTACACGGGCCTCTGGACGGCGCTCCGGGTCAAGGAGCTCGAGCCGGACGCCTCGGTCGTCCTCGTCGACTCGGACATCTGCGGCGGCGGCCCGTCCGGGCGAAACGGCGGCTTCGCGCTCTCGTGGTGGCCCAAGATCGAGACCCTTCAGAAGCGCGTGGGCCACGAGGAGGCTTTCCGCCTCGTCAAGGCATCCGAGGCCGCAGTCGCGGAGATCGGGGAGTTCTGCGAGCGGGAGGGCGTCGACGCGCACTTCCATCAAGGGGGCTGGCTGTGGACGGCGACGTCGCCCGCTCAGGTCGGCTCGTGGGAAGCCGCGGTCGCGATCGCCGAGGGCCACGGCGAGAAGCCGTTCGACGTGCTGAGCGCGGAGGAGGTGCAGGCGCGCACCGGGTCGCCGGTGCATCTCGGTGCCGCCTTCGAGGCGGGCGCAGCGACGGTTCAGCCGGCGCTTCTCGCCCGCGGCTTGCGCCGCGTGGCGCTCGAGCGAGGAGTGCGCATCCACGAACGGACGCCGATGGTCGACCTCGAGCGGGAGGCGGGTGTCGTCCGCACGCCGTCGGGCTCGATCCGCGCCGGCGCGATCGTCCTGGCGCTGAACGCGTGGGCGATCAGGATCAAGGAGCTCGCCCGCGCACTCGTCGCCGTCTCGAGCGACATCGTCGCCACTGCGCCCATGCCGGAAAAGCTCAAGGAGAGCGGCTGGACGGGCGGTGAGGCGATCTCGAACTGCCGTCTGATGGTGCACTACTACCGGACGACCAGCGACGGGCGGGTGGTGTTCGGACGCGGCGGGGGTCGGCTCGCCTTCGGCGGCCGCGTCAACTCCAACTTCGACTTCAACGAGGGCCAGACCGACGGGCTGAAGGGGGACCTCGTCCGTCTCGTGCCGGCGGCCGAGGGCGTCGAGGTGACGAACGCCTGGGGCGGGCCGATCGACAGGTCGACGGACGGGCTTCCGTTTGCCGGACGTCTTCCCGGCAAGGTCCCGATCGTCTACGGCACGGGGTATTCGGGCAACGGCGTCGCGCCCTCCCTCACCTTCGCGAAGATCCTCGCCTCGAGCGCGCTCGACCGCAGTGACGACTGGTCCGAGTCCGCCCTCAACCGCGGAGTTCCGTCGCGCTTCCCGCCGGAGCCGATCCGGTTCGTCGGCGGACTCGCCGTTCGCGAAGCCGTCCGTCGGAAGGAGGGACGCGAAGATCGCGGCCGACGAGTCGACCCTGTGACGCGAGCCCTCGCCGGGCTCGCGCCACAAGGTTTCTTTCGGGTTTCGCGCTAGTAGCCGCCCGCGTACGCCAGGCTGCCGTAGTAGCGGCCTGAGACGCCCGCGAACCCGTAGCTCGCGGGCTGCGCGGCGGCGTCGGCGCGCAGCTTGGCGATGATCTGAGACGGCGTGCCGGTGCAAGCCCGGCTCCAGATGCAGAGCGCCGCTGTTCCGGCGACGTGCGGCGAGGCCATGCTCGTTCCCGAGATGGTGTTGTATCCCCCGCCCTTCCACGTCGAGAGGATGCAGACTCCCGGCGCGGCAATGGTGTGGCTCGCGTCCGCGGAGGCCGACGTCGTGAAGTTGGAGAAATCGGCGGCCGTGTCGTCGACGTCGGCGCGGCAGGTGGCCGCTCCTCCGCCGCCGGGCGCGCCGTTGAAGTCGGCGACTGCCGTGACCGTCAGCACCTGGTCATAGGTCGCCGGCACGAAGTTGCTGAAGTTCGCGTTGCTGTTGCCCGCTGCCACGACGTAGGTCACCCCGGCGGAGACAGAGTTGCAAATCGCTTGATGGAGAGCGTCGGAGCCGCAGGAGCCGTCGGCGCCCGAGCCGCCGAGGCTCATGTTTGCGACCTTGATCCCCTTCGCCGCGGCGTTCGCGGTCACCCAATTGATCCCGCAGATGATGCTCGACCACGAGCCGGAGCCCGAGTTGTTCAGGACGCGCACCGAGTAGAGCGGAGCCCCGGGAGCCATCCCGACGACGCCGTTGCCGTCGTCCTTGGCGGCGATCGTGCCCGCCACGTGCGTCCCGTGGCCGTTCCCGTCCCGGTAGCTCTGCCCCGTGGAGCAATTCTTGCCCCCCACGACGTTGAGATCGGGGTGCGAGGAGTCGATGCCCGTGTCGATCACGGCCACCGCGGTGCCGACGCTGCCGCTTCCGTTGCCGGAGGCGGTGCTCGAGGCGTCGCCCTGAATCCGGTCCACGCCGGTGGGCAGGGTCTGCGCGAGGGCATGGACTGTACGGTCGGCCGAGACGAAGGCGACCCGTGCGTCCGCGCGCACAGCGGCCAGACCGGCGGCGCTCAACCTTGCCGAGTATCCGTTCAGGGCCGCGCGGTAGATGTAGCGGACGTCCGCCCCCGCGGAGTGGGCGTGAGCTCGCGCGACGGCGCGGCTGTCGTAGCCGTCTTTCACGACGACGATGTAGTGCCCGGAGATTCTCGCGCCGAGGGCAGTGCCCGCGAGCGCGAGCGCGGCTGCGATCACCGCCAGCAGAACAAAAAGACGAGACCCCATTGAATCCTCCCGTGAGAACGTGACGACGGGACATCCTGACATGTCTCCGGCGATCAGTCGACCTCGAGGCCGAACCGTGGCAGCGAGCGGCGCACCGCGTCGTTGAAGACGCTGCGATACGCGTCGGCCGCGTCGGGGTCGAGCGACGACGCGTAGTTCTCGCGCAGCTCGACGAGCTCGTCCGTGCCCGTCTCGACGAGATCGAGGAAGTCGCCGTAGCGCTCCTCGGCCTCGTCCCGCGGAGCGCGGTTGTAGGCGGCGAGGGCAGCCTCGACGTCGGAGATGAGGCCGGCGTGCTCGGAGGCGAAGAGGTCGAGCTGGCGCTCGACGAGATCGACGAAGGGCCGGCGCACCTTCCTATGCTGCCTGCGCGTGAGCCTCCTCGTCCGCACGTGGAACGTCTATCACGGGCGCACCTATCCCAAGTCGGGCCAGACGTACCTCGAGCGGATGGTGCGCCTGATCGCGCTCGACGCGCCGGCCGCGGTGTGCCTGCAGGAGGTTCCGATCTGGGCGCTCGGCAAGCTCGAGCGCTGGAGCGGCATGCAACCGGTGTGGGCGATCACCGTCCACAACTTCCTGGGACCGCTGGCACGGTTCGTCACGAACCTCGATCCCGTGCGCGTCAAGTTCGCTGCGGCGGGCCAGGCGAACGTCCTGCTCCTCAACCCGCACTTCGAGGTGAGCGATCACGACGTGTTCGTCATGAATCCCCAGGTGTCCCCCTGGGATGTCGTCTTCGGCGGCCGCCAGCGCCGCGTCTGCCAGGTCGTCCGGGTGGACGTCGACGGCGAGACGCTCGCATTCGCCAACCTGCACGCGACGAACAACGCCGAGGTGGCCAGGGTGGAGGTCGGGCTCGCGGCGCAGTTCATGAGCCGCGAGCCGCGCATCGTCCTCTGCGGCGACTTCAACGTGCCCCACTACGCGGTGCACGAGTTCTCCGGGCCGATCAAGGGAATCGACCAGATCCTCGTGCGCGGGCTCGAGTTCGCCCGGCCGCCCGAGCCCTGGCCCGACGAGCGCCGCCGCATCGGTGCGCACCTCCTCTCCGACCACGCTCCCGTCGAGGCGGAGATCGCGTGGACCTGAGCGCCGTTCGCGCGGGGCTCCCCGTCCTCGAGCGCTTCGCCTACCTGAACGCTGGAACGAACGGTCCCTTGCCGAGCCGGACCGCCGCAGCGATGGGTCGGGCCCTCGAACGCGATCTCGAGGAAGGCAGGTCGAGCAAGGCGTACTTCGAGAGCCTGCTCGAAGGACGGGAGCGGCTCCGTGTCGCTCTGGGGGACGTCCTCGGCACGGCTGCCGACAACATCGCACTCGCCAGCTCGACGACCGAGGGCTGCAATGTCGTGATCGTCGGCCTCGGCATCGGCCCGGGCGACGAGGTCGTCACGACGGACTCGGAGCACCCGGGCCTTTTCGGCGGCCTCAAGGCGTCGGGGGCCACCTTGCGCGTCGTCGAGCTCAAGGACCTACCGGCGGCTGAAGCCCTCCGCGCGCTCGATGACGCCGTCTCCGAGCGGACGCGCCTCATCGCCCTCTCGCACGTCTCCTGGCTCACCGGCGCTGTCTTTCCGGTGCGCGAGCTCGCCGGGCGCGGCATCCCGCTGCTCGTCGACGGAGCCCAGGCTGCCGGCGCGATCCCGGTCGACGTCGAGGAGGTCGGCTGCGACTTCTACACCGTCTCGGCACAGAAATGGCTCCTCGGTCCGGACGTGACGGGGGCTCTGTACGTCGCGCCTTCGCACGGCGACGAGCTGCGAATGGCGTTCCCGTCCTATAGCTCGTGGGACTGGGAGGCCGCCGAGCGGTACACCCCCAAGCGGACGGCGGCGCGCTTCGACCCGGGCTGGATTCCGCTCGGCTCGGTCGACGGCCTGCTCGAGTCGCTCGCGTTCGCGCGCGAGGCCGGCGAGGAGCGCTTCGACCATGCACGCGCGATGGCCAAGCGGCTGAGAGAGCTCCTTGGCGACCGCTACGAGGTCGTGACGGAGCCCGACCAAGCGACGCTCGTGACCTGGCGGCCGGAGGGGCCTTCGGAAGAGGTCGTCGCGCGGCTCGCGAACGCGGGAGTGGTCATCCGTGAACTCCCGGGCCTCGGTCTCCTCCGTGCTTCGTGTGGGTTCTGGACGAGCGACGAGGATCTGGAGCGGCTGCTCGCGGGGCTTGCCTAGGCGGCGGTCTTGAGACCCAGCTCGCCTGCGATCGGGCGCATCGCCGCGACGACGTTGCGGATGTGGTCGTCGAGCTCGACGCCGAGCTCCTCGGCGCCCCGGTAGACCTCCTCGCGGTGGACTCCGGCGGCGAAGGACGGCTGCTTGAGCTTCTTGCGGACGGACTTCGGCTCGAGCGTCTCGATCCCGTCGGGACGGACGAGCCCGCACGCATGGACGAAGCCCGCGAGCTCGTCGCAGGCGAAGAGCGTCTTCTTCAGCTTCGTGTCCCGTGGCATCGCCAGGTGCTCCGCGTGCGAGAGAACGGCTTCGATCAGCTCCTCCGGATAGCCCTCCTCGCGCAGGATCGGGGCGCCGTCCTGTGGGTGCTTGTCGAGCGTGGGATGCAGCTCGTAGTCGAAGTCGTGCAGGAGCGCGGTAGCCCGCCAGAACTCCTCGTCCTCGCCGAAATCACGCGCATACAAGGCGACCGCGGCCTCGACGGCGAGGGCGTGACGGCGCAGCGCCTCGCTCTGCGTATGGCGCGTCAGGGTCTCCCAAGCGCGTTCGCGGGTCACGTCCATGGGGCCGACTAGCATACTTCGCGCCGTTCGTACTACTGTCCGAGGACGGGTCTACCTCGATGCCGGAAACGCTCGTCGCTGACTCCCTGGTGGAAGCCTTCGTCATCGAGGGCGGCCGGCCCCTGAACGGCACGATCCGTGCCGCCGGGAACAAGAACGCAGCCCTACCGATCGTGGCGGCGTGCCTCCTGACCGCCGAACCGGTGCTGCTGACCAACGTGCCGGCGATCAGGGACGTCGAGACGATGCTCGAGCTCGTGGCCGACCTCGGAGTCGAGGTCGAGCACCTCGGCGTGGGGGAGGTCCGGCTCCACGCCGCCTCGGTTTCCAAGCGGGAGCTCGACGAGGAGCTCTGCAGCCGCATTCGTGCTTCGATCCTGCTGGCGGGGCCGCTGCTCGCCCGCGAGGGCGAGGCGATCGTCCCCCCGCCCGGAGGCGACGTCATCGGGCGCCGGAGGCTCGACACGCATATCCACGCGCTCTCCGAGCTCGGCGCCGACATCCATGCGAACCGCCGCTACACGATGCGGGGCGAGCATCTCCGCGGCGCGAACATCTTCCTGGACGAAGCCTCCGTGACGGGTACGGAGAACGTCGTGATGGCGGCCGTCCTCGCGGACGGGGAGACCGTCATCGCCAACGCGGCGAGCGAGCCGCACGTCCAGGACCTCTGCCGTTTCCTCCTCTCCCTCGGAGCCGACATCCAGGGCATCGGGTCGAACATGCTCCGCATCCGGGGCGTCGAGAGCCTGCACGGCGCGGAATGGCGGATCTGCTCCGACCACATCGAGGTGGCGAGCTTCATCGGGCTTGCCGCGGTGACCGGCGGCGACATCACGATCGAGGACGTCGTCCCCGCGCACATGTCGGCCATCTGGCCCGGGTTCGACCGCCTGGGCGTCATGTGGGAGCTCCACGAGGGCTCGGTGCGCGTCCCCGGCGGGCAGGAGCTCGCCGTGAAGGACGACATCGGCTCGCAGATCCCCAAGATCGAGGACGGCCCCTGGCCGGCCTTCCCGGCCGATCTCACGTCGATCGCGCTCGCGGTCGCGACCCAGGCGCGGGGCACGGTTCTCATCTTCGAGAAGATGTTCGAGAACCGCCTGTTCTTCGTCGACAAGCTCGTGGGGATGGGTGCGCGGATCATCCTGTGCGACCCCCATCGTGCGGTCGTGAGCGGCCCGTCGCGCCTGTACGGCGAGCGGCTGGAGAGCCCCGACATCCGCGCCGGCATGGCGATGCTGATCGCGAGCCTCTGCGCGGAGGGCACGTCCATGATCGGCAACGTGGGCCAGATCGACCGCGGCTACGAGCGGATCGACGACCGCCTGCGGTCGCTCGGCGCGAGCATCGAGCGGGTCGAAGCGGCGTGAAGCGGACGGTCCGCACCGATCAGGCGCCCGCGCCATTCCAGGGCGCGCCCTATTCGCAGGGCGTCGTCCACGGCGACCTCGTCTTCGTCTCCGGCCAGCTCGGAGTCGAGCCGGAAAGCGGCGAGGTGGTGGAAGGCGGCATCGGCCCGCAGACGGAGCGCGTCATGCGGAACGTCTCGGCGGTCCTGGAGGCCGCCGGCTCGAGTCTCGCGAACGTTCTCAACGTCTCCATCTTCCTCGTCGACCTCGGCGACTTCGCTGCCATGAACGAGGTCTACGCGAAGCACGTCGGGCCGGACTTCCCTGCCCGGGCGACCGTGCAGATCGGCGCGCTCCCCTCGGGCGCGCTCGTCGAGATCGCCGTCGTCGCGCACCTCTAGGGTGCGAAGACCTTCTTCGTAAACGACTTCGTCGCGAAGCCGCTCTTCGAGACACGGAAGGTGACCAGCCCGAGCTTGGTCGGCTTGAGCGTGAATGCGACCGTGCCGTCCGACTTCGTGTATTTCGTCGTCAGGACGCCTGCCCCGGAGGCCCGGACGCTCGCGCCGAAGACGGGGGCGAGGCCGGCCGCGTTCTTGACCGTCACCGTGACGGTCCTGCTGCGGTTCTTGACGAGGCGGCCTGTCGAAGATAGCGAGAAGGTCTTGAGGGGCGCCGGCGCGGTCGTCAGCGCGGGAAGGTCGAAGGTGCGAGTGACGAAGTCGCCGACGTTGCCGTCGGAGTCGACCGCAGCGACGCGCCAGTAGAAGCTTCCGCCGTCCGCGTAGGAGCCCGAGTTCAGGGTCGGCGCGAACGTCGGGTTGTCAGTGTTCTTGCTCTCGATGAACGGGCTGAAGTCAGCCCGGGACGAGACCTGCACCTTGTACTGCTTCGTCCCCGTCTTCGCGTCCCAGCTGAGGACGAGCTTGTTCACCCCGACGTCCGAGGCGGGATTCGTCGGCTCGTGGATCGTGTGGGTGAAGGTGGCCGGGTCCGACCACGGTCCCGCGACGCGGGTGAAGGTGCTCGAGGTGGGGAAGAGGGCGCGGATCCGCAAGGTCAGGATCCCGACGCCCGACATCTTCTCCCAGGATGCGGCGGTGGAGGGGAAGCCGTCGTACTCCTTGTGGTCGCCGTCGGCCTCCTGCACCTGAAGCTCGTACTCGACGGCTCCCTGGACGTCGCTCCAGGAGACGACCGGGAGAAAGTCGCCGGTGCCGAAGTCGGCCTGGTCGAAGGTCGGAGCGGGGAGGTCGACCTGGAAGGTGTCCGTGTTCGACCACGTCAGCGCGGTGTTGTTCTCGTCCTCCGGCGCGACCCGCCAGTAGTAGGTCTGCGCGGCGCTGTAGCTCTTCAGCGACGTGTAGGCGGTCGACGTCGTCGTCACGTTGTCGATCGGAGACCCGAAGCTCGGCTCGTCGTCGACCTGCAGGTGGTAGCGGCGGGCGCCGAGGACCGGCGTCCACTGGAAGCGCGGCTGCCCGGCGAAGACGGCGCCGTCGAGCGGTGCGAGCTGGTCGGGCGGCGCCGTCTGCTTCTCGAAGTCGGCGTAGGCGCCGAAGGCAGGGTTGCCCGGCGCTCCGGCGCCGTTGAGAGAGTTCGACGGCAGCACGACCCAGTAGTACGACGTCTCCTCGTCCGCATAGGTCCGCGCGGCCGAGCCGGTACGGACGGCGTAGGCGGGGATGTTCGTGATCGCGTAGTCGACGATCGTCGTGAAGGACGGGTCCTTGGCGACGATCACCCAGTAGGCCAGCTTGCCCTGGATCGGCTGCCACGTGAAGAGCGGATTGGCTCCGGACGTCTCACCGCGGATCGGGAACTGGTAGTCGTCCGTCCCGAGGTAGCCGGCATAGCAGCCCTGACACGGCGAGCCCGTCGGGTAGTCCGTGAACGTGAAGGACGGCTCGTCGAACCCGTTCCCGATGTAGGTGTGGTCGCCCCAGATCGCGGTAGCCAGGTTGACGCGGCCGCTTCGCGCTCGTACACGCACGCAGTAGGAATCGCCAACGGTGAGCCCGATCAGGTCCTTGGAGACCGTCATGCCCGTCGGGACGGGGTATGGCTCGGTGCTCTTCGACCCCGAGAGGGGCGTCCAAGCGGTGGAGGCGGTCGGCACCTTCCACTTCTGGAAGATCGACGCCGTCCAGTCGCATTGGCTGGGAGCAGCCGCGGTGTCGAACGGGACGACCTCGACCTCGTAGCTCGAGGCGCCGGGCACCGGATCCCAGACGACGATCGGGTCGTCCGTCGCATACGAGGCCACCCCGGACAGGTCGAGATCGGGGTTGCTCGGGTCGAACATGCGCAGTCGCTTGATCCCGTCCTCGCTGAGGTCCGGATAGTTGTCGAAGCGCTTCACGAAGGGGTCGCCCTGGTTCCAGACGCCGAAGTTGCCGTCGCGGTCGACTGCGCGGACGCGCCAGTAGTACGTGTTGTTGGCGAAGACCTCGAGCGGCGTCAGCTGCGTGTCGATCGGCTTGTCGGTGCAGCAGACCTTGGAGGCGGGGTCGAAGTTGTCGTCGGAGTTGACCTCGACCTCGTAGCGGGCGGCGCCCGGTACCGGATCCCAGAAGAACTCGGGATCCAGGACCTCGGTCGTGTCGTTGAGATCGGTCAGCGCCGGCGTCGTCTCGGACGGCCACGTCCACGTGAACGACCGCACCCCGGACTGCTCGCCGGGGTTCCCCTGCGCGTCGAGCGGCGTCACGGCCCAGTAGTAGGTGTTCTGGGGCAGAAGGACGTTCGGGACGAGATTGAGCGCCTGTACCTCCCAGGGGTTCGTCCCGCTCACGAGATTCGAGAGCGCTTGATCCGTCGCGACGTACACGCGGTACTTCGCGGCGCCCGGGACTGCCGTCCAGCGCAGGACGAGCGGGTCGGCTGGATAGGAGATGACCGCGTTGTCCGCGGGCGAGCTCAGCGTCGGGTCTCCGGCCCACAGCTTCTCGACGGTCATGAACGGGCTCCACGGCGACACGCCGCCCCCTGAGTCGACGGCGCGGACGCGCCAGAAGTACTCGCCGTTCGGGACGGTCTTGTCGGGGGTCGCGCGCGTGTTCTTCGTCGAGACCGAGTAGGTGATCGAGTTGAAGCCGACGTCGGCGGAGAGCTGGAACTCGTAATGGTCGGCGCCCGCTGCGCGCTCCCACGCGAATGCGGGGAGGAAGGTGACCTCGGCGCCGTCGGCCGGCCCGGTGGTCGTCGGGACGCTCGGGGCGCTCGCCGCCGGAGCGACGGTGATGAGGCCGACCAGCAGGGCGGCGAAGATGACTCGCAGTGTGGGGATGTGTGCCCGGCCCATGGATGAGATCCCCGGCCGCCACGGGAATCGGTGCTTTCCGCGTTCGAAGTGATAGTCGTTGCGTTTTTGGTCGGAGGAATCCCCCGCCTGGGGGCTTCGCGGCGCCGCACTAACCTTTGGAGCGTGGACGTCATCGTCACCCACGCGAATACGGACTTCGACGCCTTTGCGGCCATGCTGGCCGCCCGGAGGCTCTATCCGGGCGCGGTCGTCGCTCTCTCGGGCTCGCTCAACCGCAACGTGCGGGACTTCTACCGCCTGCACGCGGAAGAGCTCGGCATCGTGGAGCAAGGGCGGGTCGACCTCGCCGCGGTCGAGCGGCTGATCGTCGTGGAGACCTCCCATCCGGCTCGCCTGGGCGACTTCGAGCGGGTCGCGCGCGACCCGGGGGTCGAGGTCGTGCTGTTCGACCACCACGCGGACGAGGAGCTCGACTGGGTGCGGCCCGAGAACGTCGTCCGCTCCGACGACGGCGCGCTGACGACGACGATGGTCTCGATCCTCGCCGAGCGCGAGATCGAGGTCACGCCGCTCGAGGCGACCGTCTTCGCCCTCGGCATTCACGAGGACACCGGCTCGCTGAGCTACGCGGGCGTGTCGCTGCGGGATGCGGAGGCACTCGCCTGGTGCCTGCGACACGGGGCGAGCCAGGCGATGGTGGCGCAGTACCTCCACGCCCCCCTCGGCGAGACCGAGCGCCGCCTCCTCGACGCTTTGCTCGCGGCAGCCGAGACCCACCGCATCGACGGCTTCGACGTGCTCGTCTCGGCCGTCAGCTCGCCTGGATACGTCGAAGGCATCTCGAACCTCGCGCACAAGCTTGTCGACGTCACTGATTGCCGGGGGCTCGTCGTCCTCGTCGAGATGGACGGTCGGGTCTTCTGCGTGGTGCGCGCTCGTGTTGCCGAGCTCGACGCCGCCGCGGTCGCAGCCGCCCTTGGCGGCGGTGGGCACGCGCAAGCTGCGTCCGCGATCCATCGCGGGTCGCTCGACGAGGCGAGGAAGGCCGCCCTCGACGCTCTTCCGGGGGCGGTGCGACGGCGGCTGACGGCCCGCGACATCATGTCCCGGCCGGCCCGCTTCATCTCGCCGGAAGACACGGTCGCCCATGCCATGGTGCTGTGCCAGCGGCACCGCCAGAGCGCGATGCAGGTTGGCGAGCCGCGCGCGCTCGCCGGCATCGTCACGCGCGAGGACCTCGACAAGGCCGTTGCCCACGGGCTCTCGCACGCGCCCGTGAAGAGCGTCATGACCTCGGATGCGGTCACGTGCTCCGAGGACACGCCCCTGCCCGAGGTGATGCGGCTCGTCGCCGCATCGGAGGTGGGCCGCGTGCCGGTCGTCCGGGACGACGAGGTCGTCGGCGTCGTGACGCGGAGCGACCTCCTCGCCGCGCTCGAGGAGCCGCTCGGCGCCGAGGAGGAGCCCGGCGGGCCCGATCTGGGGGAGCGGCTGTTCGCGCTCCAGAGCCTCCAGACCGTTTTCGAGGCGGTGCAGGCGGTCAGCGAGCCCTTCGACGGCGTCTACCTCGTCGGCGGCGCGGTGCGCGACGTGCTCATGGGTGAGCCGAACTTCGACGTCGACATCGCCGTCGAGGGCGACGGCATCTCGTTCGGCCGCGCGCTCGCGCAGGCCCTGGGCGGTCGCGCCGTGCCGCACGACAAGTTCGGGACGGCGATCGTCCTCTACGGCGACGGCGGTCGCGTCGACGTCGCCACCGCGCGCACCGAGTTCTACGACTATCCGGGCGCGCTCCCGAGCGTCGAGCAGGCCTCGATCCGCCAGGATCTCTACCGGCGCGACTTCACGATCAACGCCATGGCGGTCTCGCTCAAGGGCGCCGACTTCGGCCGGCTCGTCGATTACTTCGGCGGCCTGCGCGATCTCTCGCAGGGAGTCGTGCGGGTGCTGCACAACCTGTCGTTCATCGACGACCCGACCCGGATCTTCCGCGCCATCCGCTACGAGACCCGCTACGGGTTCCACATGGATGCGCACACGCTCGGTCTGGCGCGCGCCTGCGTCGAGATGGACCTCGTCGGCGAGCTCTCGTCATCGCGCGTCCGGGACGAGCTGCAGGCGTTGCTCTCGGAGGAGCGGGTGGCGGACTCCGTTCGCCGCCTCGCCGAGCTCGGCATCGACCGCGCTATTCATCCGCATCTGGCTGCCGATGAAGAAGCTGTGCGCATGATCGAGGAGGTCGACGGGGTGCGCGACACCTACGCGCCGGAGGCCCCGGCGTGGCGCCTCCGACTGGCGGTGCTCGCCCGTCGCCTTTCGTCGACGGAGGTGCTCGACTGGGCCGAGGGGCTCAAGCTCCGCCGTCGCGACGCAGAGCGCATCGCGGACGGGGTCGCCGTCGCACCCCGGCTGCGAGAGCTGGCCGCGGCGACGAAGGAGCCCGCCGACCTCTGGGCCAAGGTCGCGCCGCACGATCCCGACGGGGCGCTGCTCGCCCTTGCCGGGGCGAGAGGGCGCGCCCGCAAGCGCCTCGAGCGCTACTTCGAGGAGCTCCGGGGCGTGAGGCTCGAGATCTCGGGCGGGGATCTCGCCGCCCTCGGACTCGGAGAGTCTCCACGGGTGGGCGCCGTGCTCGAAGAGCTGCGCCGCCGCAAGCTGAACGGCGAGCTCGACGGGCGCGCGGCCGAGCTCGAGGCGGCGAAGGGGCTTCTGAGCGCCTGATGGACCTCAGGACGTTCGCGCTCCTGCTTCCGATCGTCCTCGTCAGCCTGACGCTGCACGAGCTCGCGCACGCGTGGGTGGCCTGGAAGCTCGGCGACCCGACCGCGAAGTCACAGGGCCGGCTGACCCTGAACCCGCTCGCGCACATCGATCCCCTTGGAACGCTGATGTTCGTGCTGACCGCGTTGATCGCGAACCTCCCGTTCGGATGGGCGAAGCCAGTACCGGTCGACCCGCGCTACTTCAAGCGGGCGAAGGAAGGGATGGCGATCGTCGCCGCCGCCGGGCCGCTCATGAACTTCGTCCTCGCGCTGGTCTGCTGGGGGGTGGTCCGCCATGTCGAGCTCTCGGACCAGGGCATCGAGGTGCTGACCAAGGCATACATCGTCAACCTCGTGCTCGGGCTCTTCAACCTCATCCCCGTGCCGCCGCTCGACGGCTCGCGCATCGTCGGAGCGGTGATGGACGACGCCACGTACCTGAGGTGGATCAGCTTCGACCAGTACGGGATGCTGGTCGTGTTCGGCGCATTCTTCCTCTTCCAGGACCAGTTCACCCGTGTCCTGAACGACGTGATCATCCACGTCACCCGCGTGATGGACGTCCTCGTTCTGGCCACGTGAAGCTCCTCGAGTGGGAAACGGCGTCTTCCGCGTTCCGGGTCGCGTTCACGACCAGGATGGGCGGCGTGAGCGAAGGTGACTTCGCGTCGCTGAACCTGGGCGTCCTCACCGACGACGATCCCGAGCGGGTCGCCGAGAACCGGAAGCGCCTCTGCGAGGCGGTCGGTGCCGACGCCGAGACCGCCACGATGGCGTGGCAGGTGCACGGAGGCAAGGTGACCGAGGCGAAGCCTCGCGGCATCATCGAGCGAACGACTTTCGAGCAGTGCGACGGCCTCTGGACCGACCGCCCAGGCCAGGCGATGGCGCTCGTCACCGCCGACTGCTACCCGGTCGCGATCGCCCGGGACGACGAGGAAAGCCCTGGGCTCTGCGTGCTTCACGTGGGTTGGCGAGGTCTTCTCGAAGGCATCGCGCAGGCAGGTGTCGAGGCGCTCGGAGGCGAGCCGCTGAGCGCGATGATCGGTCCGGGGATCGGCCCGTGCTGCTACCAAGTCGGTGACGAGGTCGCCGGGCCGTTCCGAGCGCGCTTCGGAGACGGTGTCTTCGTCGACGGGAGGCTCGACCTCGCCGCCGCCGCGGAGCAGGCGCTCAGAGAGGCCGGAGTGCAGGCGGTCGCACGGACAGGGCATTGCACGTCGTGCGAGCCCGAGCTCTTCTTCTCCCACCGCCGTGACCGAGGCCGCACGGGCCGCCAGGGGGTCATTGCCTACATCCGTTGACGCGGCGACGATCCGTGAGCGCTACCAGCGGATCCGCGACGAGGTGGGCAAGGGCGTCACCGTCGTCGTCGCGACGAAGTACGCCGACCTCGAGACCATGGAGCTCCTCGGGGAGGCGGGCGTCGAGGTGGTGGGCGAGAACCGCGCCCAGGATCTGGTTGCGAAGCACGAGCGCTTCGGCGAGGCCTTCCGGTGGCACTTCATCGGCCACCTCCAGTCGCGCAAGGCGAAGGACGTCTCCGCACTCTGCGAGCTCGTCCATTCCCTGAGCTCGGAATCGGCGGCCAAGCGCCTCAGGATCCCGGCGCTGGTCGAGGTGAATCTCGGCGGCGAGGAGTCGAAGTCGGGAGTGCCGGAGGCGAGCGTTGCGACGTTTCTCGAGCAGGCGAGGGACCTCGGGGTGGAGATTCGCGGCCTCATGACGATGCCGCCGCTCGCCGACGACCCGGAGCAGTCGCGACCGTTCTTCCGGCGCCTCCGGGGCCTCGCCGAGGAGCACGGCCTCTCCGAGCTATCGATGGGCACCTCCCAGGACTACCGCGTCGCCGCGGAGGAGGGCGCGACGCTGGTGCGGGTGGGTTCCGTTCTGTTCGGGCGCTAAGATTTGCGGCCGCAATGGGAGTCGGGACCGTGTGGAACCGTGCGCTCGTCTACTTCGGCATCGTCGAGGAGGACGAGTACTGGGACGAGGAGGCGTACGCCGCCGAGGAGGATCTCGAGCGGACGTACTCCGACCGTGACAGCGCCAATGTGCGCCGGCTCGCTCCGCGGCGTGGGGGGGCCGAGTTCGAGGACTGGTCGGAGCCCGACGCCGGCCCGTCGCGAGCCGCAGTTCTGCGCCCCGGCGGCCGCCGCCCGCTCGAGGCCGTGGCATCGGCCTCGGTGCGCGTGCACCTCGTTGTGCCGCGCAGCTTCAACGACGCGCAGTCGATCGCGGACAAGTTCAAGGAGTCGGTCCCGGTGATCGTCAACCTCCAGGGCACCGACGTCGAGCTCTCCAAGCGTCTGATCGATTTCTCGAGCGGGCTCACCTACGCGCTCAACGGCAGCATGCAGCGCGTGGCCGACAAGGTCTTCCTCCTCACGCCTCGTAACGTCGAGGTCTCCGCCGAGGAGCGGGCCCGTCTCATCGACCGCGGCTTCTACAACCAGAGCTAGTTTCGGCTCGATAGCCGCGCGGAGCGTTACCGTTCCGCGCAATGCTGCTCGCGAACGCCGTAGACACGATCCAGGGGTTCGTCTACGTCCTCTTCCTCGTCTACCTGCTCTGCATCTTCGCCTACATCCTCACGTCCTGGATCCCGCTGCCCTACAACGTCTGGCTCAACCGCATCCAGCGGTTTCTGTACGACGTGGTCGATCCGTACCTGCGCCTGTTCCGGCGGTTCATCCCGCAGCTCTCGCTCGGCGGGCTCGGCCTCGATCTGTCGCCGATCTTCGCCATTCTCGTGCTGTACGCGATCTACGCCGTCGTGCAGCGCCTGATCGGCCTCGCGGGCTAAGCAGGAGTCGCGGCGGCAGCGGCGAAGCGCCCGACTGAGATGTCGCTCACCCCTGTCGAGATTCGGCACGTCAGGCTGCGTCGCAGGCCGCTCGGCTACGACCGGAAGGCAACAGACGACCTGCTCGCGAGTGTCGTCACGAGCTTCGAGGAGGTCTGGCGCGAGCGCGCCGACCTCCGTGACGAGCTGGAGGAGGTCGGGAACGAGCTCACACGGCAGAAAGAGATCGAGGGTGCGCTGCGCACGACCCTCCTCTCGGCGGAGCGCATGGCCGACGACGTCCGCACGCAAGCCCGGCGCGAAGCCGACGTGATCATCTCGGAGGCTCGCGCGACGGCCCGCGACATCGTCTCCGGAGCCGAGAACGAGCGCGAGCGGATCAACGGCGAGATCCGGCGCCTCCGCGCGCTCGAGCTGGACGTGAAGGCCGACTACCGGGCGTTTCTCATGGCCGCTCTCGACCGTCTCGAGGGCGACACGCAGGAGCGGCCGGCGACCGGTCAGGCAGCCTGAGGGCTCCCGAAAACACCGGGATATACTCAGTGAGTCGGCTCGGGAGCCGCTCATCATGGACATGGATCGGTATCGAGGCATCTTGATGGAGGAGCGGGGCCGGGTCGCTTCCGCAATCACCCGACTCCACGAGGACAACTCCACGTCGTTCGAGGACGCGACCGAGGAGGAGACCTACGACAACCACCTCGCGGACTCGGCAACGGCGACGCTGAACCGCGAGATCGACTACACGCTCGAGGAGAATGCCGAGCACGTCCTGTCCGCCATCGACGACGCGTTGCGGCGGATCGAGGAGGGCACGTTCGGAACCTGCGGGCGCTGCGGCGCCACGATCGCCGAAGAGCGGCTCGAGGCGATTCCCTACGCGAACAGGTGCATCGACTGCAAACGTCTCGACGAGAGGGGCTGACCAACCCGTCGCCGCGGCTGATCGACGTTCGCGTCGGATCGGCCACGGACGGAAGGGTTCCGATCTCGATGGCGGAGCGGCCGCTGTCGGCCGGGCCGTTCCACTGGCTCGGGCTGCTCGCGGTCGCGATTGCCGCGCTCGCGGCCGACCAGTTGACGAAGCAGATCGTGGTCACCCAGCTAGGCCTCGGTGAGTCGGTTCACGTCGTCGGCCCGCTCTACATCCGCCACGTGAACAACCCTGGGATCGCCTTCGGACTGTTCTCGAGCTGGGCCTCGATCGTCACGTTCCTGACCGCGGGCGCGGTGCTCTGGATGCTCTTCTACTTCGCGAAGTCGGGGGCGCGGCACCCGATCTTCCCGGTGGCTCTCGGGCTCCTCATCGGCGGCAGCATCGGGAATCTCGTCGACCGCCTGCGAATCGGCCACGTGACGGACTTCCTGGATCTGCGCTTCTGGCCCGCGTTCAACCTCGCGGACACGTTCATCGTCATCGGGGTCGCGTCGCTGTTGCTCGCGCTCGTGGACGCCGAGCGTCAGCCGCGGATCCGCCGGACGAACCAGAGCCGGCCCGCTCCGAAGACGAGTGCTTAAGGTGCTCCGACCGGTCACGTCGTCCGCGCTCTAGCGGCTGCAAACCATTGCAAGGCTTCGTCCTCGGTCGCCCGCGTATTTCTGCCAATACGCAGGCTTCCTGCGTCCTCGCCTTGCTCGGTTTTCGCGCGCTATAGCGGCGGCACCGTGACCCGCCGGAGCACCAGAGTCGCCGTGCCGCCCGAGGCGGCCGGCGAACGACTGGACCGCTTCCTCGCCGGCGTGGAGGCGGTGGGCTCCCGCGCTGCGGCGGAGCGCCTGCTAGGGGAACAGAAGGTGCTGGTCGACGGCTCGGCCCGGGCGAAGAGCTACCGGCTGGCAGGCGGCGAGGAGATCGAGCTCGACCCGCCGGAGAACCGTGAGAGCGAGCTCGAGCCGGAGGAGCTCGACCTGCGCATCGCGTACGAGGACGAGCACCTGCTCGTCGTGGACAAGCCCGCGGGCGTCGTCGTCCACCCCTCGGCCGGCCACGCGAGCGGGACGCTCGTGCACGGTCTCCTCGGCCACGCGATCGCGGGTGGCGAGGAGGCCGGGCGGCCCGGCATCGTCCACCGTCTCGACCGGGACACGTCGGGCCTGCTCGTCGTCGCGCGCTCGGACGAGTCGCACAGGCGACTGCAGCAGACCCTCCGCCGGCGGGAGCTCGAGCGGGAGTATCTCGCGCTGGTGCGCGGCCGCCCGCGGTCGAGAGCGGGCCGCATCGAGGCCGCGATCGGGCGAGACCGATTCGATCCGACCCGCATCTCGCTCGAGACGGACACGCCGCGCGAGGCGGTGACGAACTTCGAGCTCGTCGAGCTGCTGTCCGCGCATGCGCTCCTGCGTGTCGGCTTGGAGACGGGACGCACCCACCAGATTCGGGTCCACCTGGCG
>Ga0081539_10001998_pt1 | contig 30966 bp, 26 predicted proteins | sample TabmetS4T2R2_FD_71023 | JGI IMG/M metagenome (GOLD analysis project Ga0081539, IMG submission 71023) | Tabebuia heterophylla rhizosphere microbial communities from the University of Puerto Rico - S4T2R2 | ecosystem: Host-associated > Plants > Roots > Rhizosphere ... | reverse complement strand
AGAGTCGCAGGCCTTCCCAGACCGCGTCGCCGCCCTGCACCACCGAGTCGAATGGAGAGAGACCGGGCTGGTCGCGGTGCAGAAGCTTACCGTTGACCCAATAACGGAGGTCGGCGTTGCGCTCGTCGTATCTCTGTAGCATCGCGGTCGATCATATAGATCCACTCGGCCGTACTGGCAGATGCCACATCACCTCCATGCCGCCGGCAACACCCTGTCCGCCTTCACCTTCCGGATCAGCATCCGATGGGGACGAACGCCTTGTTTCCCGTCTGGTTCGCGGCTTGTGGGGTCCGGGCAGCGGCTTCTGGCCGAGCCAGCTGGATGGTTGGGTTTCTCCGTGGTGAGGTGCGGGTCTTACCGGCTCGTGTAAGTCGGCGGGGTGAGACGCTTCGCCCGGACGTCGACGGTGCCGGAACGCCGGCAGAGGACGCCACTCGCGGTAGGTGACTCGACTTTCCGGGTTCTTGGTGATGGCGTGTTCGGCCGGCGGGACACTGATCTTCCTGGGAGGAAGTCCGGGTCGGATGGGCGGACACCGATCCTCCTGCCAGGAGGTCCGGGTCGGGTCACCAGACACCGATCCTCCTGGCAGGAAATCCGGGTCCGGGCTGCTGCATCCCGAACCGGGGACGGGCTCGCCGACCGCCACCCGGCTCGATCATGGCCAAGTTCGAAACTCGTGGACCCGGCGCCATCAGTAAACGGGGCCGCCATCGCTGGGCCCAGTTGTCATCGGTAGCTCGTGGCCGCTGCCGCGGGCACCGGTGACGGTGAGGTGCGCGGATCGCGCGTCTATCTCGGCGACTTCACCGGCAGTGAGGCGCAACCGCACGTTCTGCCGCGCCCAGCGGGTCGAGAATTCCTCACTGCGAGTGGACAGCTCCCCGATCAGATCGCTTACGAAACGGTCGTGCGGGTCGCGTCCGGCTTGGACCCGCAAGGCACCGGCGACGTCGTCGGCCACGGTGTCCCAGTCGACGAAGAACCCGCGGGAGTGCGGCTCGAGGAACACGTACCGGGCCAAATTCAGCGGCAGCCGGTCGTCATCGAGGACACCGCCGTACAGCGCCCGGCACAGCGGGTTGGCCGCGACGACGTCCCACCGGGCATTCCGAGCCACGGCCTCGAGCACCGACTCCGACGCTCCCATCAGATTGCCGCGCTCGAGCCGGGCGTAGTAGTCCACGCTCACCCCGGCGACCACGGCGACTAAACCTTCAGCGAGTTCGCGACGGCGAGTTGATCACGTTCGATCAGCCAGCGCACCGACTCCAGTACGGCGTCTTCCGGCTCGTATCGCGGGGTGTATCCGAGCAGCGTGCGTGCCTTTTCGATGCTGAAGTAGTGGTTGCGCACGAGATGGTCCCAGCTGGCCTGAGCTGCCTCGGCGTCGGCGCCGCGACGGAACTCATCCCACGTCACCGTACGCAACACCGCAGTCTGGCCGAACCACGACGCGGCGATCTGGGCATAGCCGCGCACGTTCAGGGCGGACGGCGCGACGACACTGAAGTCCTCACCGGCCGCAGCGTCGCGGTGCACGACAGCGGCTTCGAAGGCTTGGGCCACATCGTCGGCGTGGACGTGATGCATGAATTCCGCACCGATCCCGGGAACCTCGATCGGCTGTCCCGCCGAGAGCTTGTGCCACACCGCGGGGTCGGTGTTGCCGAGGGGGCCGATCGGGTGCCAGCCGGGCCCGACGATGTGGCCCGGATGCAGTGACGTCGTGACCAGCCCACCGGACCTGGTCTCTTCCCGCAGCATCTGGGCGGTAGCGGCCTTCTCGATGCCGTACTCACCGATGGGTGGGGCTCCGTTCTCCTCGGTGATCGGCACCTTCAGGCTGGGACCATGGCGCCAGATGGAGCCGCAGTAGAGCAGGTGTCCGGTCTCGCCACGCAGCCGCTCGACGAGCGCGGTCGCCGAGTCGATGGTGAAGCAGATGAGGTCGATGACGACGTCGGGCTGAAGGCCGGCGACGCGGTTCGGGAAGCTGCCGTCGCGGTCCTCGACGGCTCGATCCGCGCTCACCTGACGCACGTCCCGCCAGGAGGGGTCGTCGATGTAGCTCGACCGCTGCCCGCGGCTGATGCTCACCACATCGTGCCCGGCGCGAACCAGCCGGGGGATCAGAAACGTGCCGATGTGCCCGCTTCCACCGATGACAACGATTCTCATGACGTCTCCTCAGGGGTGCCGGTGCTTCCAGTCGCGATTCGTTCCGCTGTGGCCGACCGGCGACCAATGCGAGGCTGATGATCGGCGGTGCCCACGCCGGCGGCGATCCACAACAGGCCACGGTGTTCGCGCCAGCCCTGCCGGACCAGCCAGGCGCGACCGATCTCGGTGAGCGCGGCCAAAACGAAGAGCAGGGTGGAACGGGCGACGGTCACGTCAGGACGGTACCGGTGCCTCGGCCGACATCCCGGAACTGTCGCATGCCCTGGGTGACGGATCAAACCGGCGGCAGAATAACGGCGTTCGCCAAGGCGGCCCGCAATAGCGGCGGCTAATCAGCGTCATCTATTCGGGATCGGCCGACCTCTCGAATGATCTGCCGTATTTCCTCCGATGGCAATTCGCCCCTGCGATGCGCCGCTGCCGCCGCTCGCTCCGCCGCCGCCAATCGACGGTCACGCTCGGCATGCTCGGCTGCGCCTGGCAGGTGGTCCCCCACGTCGTCGTGGACGCGAGCACTCATCTCGGCCGTCTCGGCGATCGCGTCAGCCGTGTCCGCCAACGTACGCCTCATCTCAGCGAGCCGGTCGGGAGCCTCGGACTCACGACTCGCTGCGGGCCGTTCGGCATCGTGTTCCATTGGCTCTTTGTTCCCTCGTCACGACCGCCGTACTCCATCCGGATCCCCGCCGGGAGCCAAAAGTTGGTCGAGCTCCCAGGCCAGAAAGGTGCAACTATAGATGCGGCTGCGGGACCCGGGGTGGAGGGAGACCCGTGCATCGCACTTTTGAGGCGCAGGCTGCTCGACCAACCGACGGTGTGGTCGTGGTGAGGGTGCGCGGCGAATTGGACTTGGACTCGTGTGACCTTCTGTTGCAGGTGCTGACCGACGCGTTGCGACGCGACGCGGTGAACCGCGTGGATGTCGACCTGGCCGACCTCGAGTTCCTGGACGCGTCCGGCGTAAGCGCCCTGCTCAGCTTCCGCAGCCTGGTACAGGCGCAGGGTAAGGCCCTTCGCCTGCGACAGGCCACGGGTCTTCCATTACGCGTATTGGCGATCACGGGTGTGTTGGGTCTCCTTGACGCCAAGGAAGACGATGCAGCGGGGCGTGGCCATGCCGGCTGAGCTCGCGTGCCACCGGATCGACGAAGACGGCCTGGCCGTGCTGCGAGTGGCCGGGGCCCTGACGCTCACCACGGCCCCACATCTTCGTATCTCGGTGCTCAAATGCCTGGCCGACCAGCCCGACGCTGTGGCCGTCGATGTAACGCGGCTGTCGGCGCATGACGACATCCACCTCATGGTTCTGATCGCCGCGGCCCGCCATGCGGCTGCTTGGCCCGGCGTGCCCTTGATCGTCTGCGCGCCGCCACCGGCCCTGGCATTGGCGCTGGCCCGTCTCGGTATAGACCGGTATGTCGAGGTAGTCCGGGATGTTCCGGAGGCTCGTGCCCGCGCGAAGGCCGGTGGTCTGTCACTTCACGTCCGGCAGGAATTCTCCCCCACCGCCGGCGCAGTCGCCGTTGCCCGCCGCTTGGTCGTCGACGCCTGCACCAGTTGGGGGCTGGACGATTTGGCGTCGAGTGCACGACTGGTGACATCCGAGTTGGTGACGAACGCCGTTGTCCATGCCGGAACGCCGATATACGTAGATGTGCACCGAAGGCGACGTCACCTGCACGTGGCGGTCCGCGACTTCGATTCGCGCCCGGCTCGCCTTCTCGGTCCCGAAGCGGAGACCGCACCGGGCGGACGCGGCTTACTGATTGTCGACACTCTTGCGTCCGCGTGGGGGTGCACACCCACGGGGGACGGCAAGGTGACCTGGGCCAGCTTCGCCATGAAACCTCACGCGAACAGCAATTGAGCCGTCCTGCTTCTCGGCGGCCGATTCGGCTGCTGATGTTTCGGCCTTATCAGAGGACTGGGCTGTCACGCTGGTAGTGCGACGATGGCGTCATGGTTGACGACAGCGGACAGGCGCGTCACCGGCGGGCAGAGCACGCGAAGGTTCGGGGTGAGCGCGCCGCGATTCGTGCGGCGGAGGCCCACCGGCGAGCGGCTGAGCTGCAGGAGTACCTGGAGGAGCGGCAGGCCGGTCGCGATCCTTCTCCCGCGTCGGACGAGCGCAGCGTGGCCCGCGCTCAGGCACGAGCGGCGGAAAGCGTCGAGCGGTCGGCCCAAGCGCACCGTGATGCCGCCGAGGGTCATGATCTGGCGGCGCAGCTGCACGAGGAGGCCGCACGACGGTTACCGGGGCAGGCCGAAACACACAAGCGGGAGGCGCAGCGGCACCGAGACGAGGCTGTGAAGGCTCGGCGGCTCGCAGTGGAGGAGCACGGATGACCGGCCGACTTACTGCTGCGGCATGAATTCGGGAAAGTGTTTGCGGATCACGCCTGCCGCCGTGCGGATCTCCAGAGCCGCGGCGCGCTGGTGGATTTCGGTAAGTCCGCTCAGTCCGCTCGCAGCACGGTGAGCGAGCTCTTCGTGGATTCCGGCCTGTTCCTCCAACATGCTCACCGCCGTCCACAGGGCCTGTTCGACCTTCTCCCGTTGGGCGGCGATGAGGGTTTGCGGCGACCAGACGTGTCCAACGTGGCAGGTGTAGTGCACCGCCGCGCCGGTTTCCACAAGATTCATTCCTCCGGTGCAGTCCGGGCAGCTGACTGCGGCGGGGCGGCCGGGCCGTTCGCGGCGGGGCTGGTTCTCGGCCATGTCGGTCTCCACGATGAGATCCGGGTCGGCGTGGTAGGTGGTCGGCTGAGCGTGCTCGGTGATCAAGGTTCGGATGCGCTCGCCCATCGTCCGCGCCTGGCAAAGCTCGGCGTGCGGCACCACGGTCAATGCCGCCTGTGGCATCCCGGGGAAAAGAGCATCGCCCGGGTCCTGGACGATGCAGGTGCCGCCGGCAGCGTCGATGGCGGCAAGTCCGGCTGCCCCGTCGTCGAGGGTGCCGGAGAGCACCGCACCGATGGTTCGGGGGCCGCGCCAGCGGGCGGCGCTGCGGAACAGAGCGTCGATGGCCGGGCGGACGCCATTCTGTTTCGCCGCACGGCTGAGCAGCATGCGTTCCTCCCTGACCAGCAGATGCCGGTCCGGTACGGCGACATGCACCCGGCCGCGCAGCAACGCCCCGCCGTGCTGAGCGGGGAGCGCGGGCAGCGGTCCGCAGCGGTCGAGGATCGCCGGGAGGGCGCTGTCGGGGTGCGCGGGCATGTGCAGAACCACGAGCACCGCGGCGGGCAGGTCGGGGGCCAGGCCGGCGATCACATCGTGGAGGGCTTCGACCCCACCCGCCGAGGCGCCGAGTACCACGAGGTCACGATGGTGGACCGGGCCGGCCGTCATCCGGGCAGCGTGCCCTCGCAAGCCCGCAGGTAAACCCTGCTGCTCTGGTCGTGAGCGGTGGCCGCCAGCCGTGCGCGCAAGGTGCGCGGCGAGCGGTACGGTGACGGTGAAGGTGACGGTGACGGTGCTCGGAGGTCCTGGTGACATCGGAGGATCCGCAGTTCGAGGCGCTGTTGGGGTATCTGCGCGAGGCGCGCGGGTTCGATTTCACCGGCTACAAGCGGGCCAGCCTGATGCGCCGAGTCGGCCGCCGGATGGCCACGGTCGCCGTAGACGGTTACGGCGACTACCTGGACTACCTCCAGGTTCATCCGGACGAGTTCACCGCGTTGTTCAACACCATCCTGATCAATGTGACGGGATTCTTCCGAGATGCCGAGGCGTGGGCGTACCTGCGTGAGCAAGTGATTCCCCGGATGCTGGCCGGCACGAGCCCGGACGCACCGATCCGGGCGTGGAGCGCCGGCTGTGCGTCCGGCGAGGAGGCGTACACGATCGCCATGGTCCTCGCGGAGGAGATCGGCCAGGAACAGTTCCGGAAGCGCGTCAAGATCTACGCCACGGACATCGACGAGGAAGCGTTGATCGAGGCACGCCAGGCCTCCTATACCGACCAGCAGCTCGCCGGGGTGCCGGAGGATCTGCTGCGACGCTACTTCCACGCCGCCGGCGGACGGCACGTGTTCCGCAAGGACCTACGCAGGTCGGTCATCTTCGGCCGCAACGACCTGATGCAGGATGCCCCGATCTCCCGCGTCGACCTGCTGGTCTGCCGCAACACGCTGATGTACTTCAACGCCGAGGCGCAGGCCCGCATCCTGTCCCGGCTGCACTTCGCGCTCGCCGCCAGCGGTGTGCTCTTCCTCGGCAAGGCCGAGACGTTGCTCAGTCACGGCGCGACGCTGGCGCCGGTGGATCTCAAGCGGCGCATCTTCCGCAGGGTACCGGCAGCCGGTCCCCGCACTTTCGCGATGACACTGGACGGCACGCTGCCGCCGATCGCCGAACTGGTCGGACTGGACCGGCTCCGTGACGAGGTGTTCACGACGTGCCCGGTGGCGCAGGTGGTGGTGACCGCCGACGGTCTGGTCGCGCTGACGAACCGGCGCGCCGAAACGCTGCTGGGCGTGTCGAGTCGCGACGTCGGCCGGCCCTTCCGGGATCTCGAGCTGTCCTACCGGCCGGCCGAGCTTCGCGGCTATATAGACCAGGCCCAGGTGGAGCGGCGCACGGTACGCGTGCCCGACGTCGAGTACGCCCGCCCGGGCGTCGAGACGGTGACCCTGCGGGTGGATGTCAACCCGTTGATCGGCGCTGACGCGAGCCTGCTCGGCGTCGCGCTGGTGTTCCAGGACCGTACCGAGGCCCGGCAGCTCCGTACCGAGCTGGATCTGGCGGTCCGGCAGGCCGAGACGGCGCACGAGGAACTGCAGTCCACGAACGAGGAATTGGAAACCACCAACGAAGAACTGCAATCCAGCGTCGAGGAACTGGAGACCACCAACGAAGAGCTGCAGTCCACCAACGAAGAGCTGGAAACCACCAACGAAGAGCTGCAGTCGACCAACGACGAGCTGCAGACGATCAACAATGAACTTCGCGAGCGCACCGCCGAACTGGACACCGCCAGGAGCTTCCTGCAGGCCGTGCTGACCAGCCTGCATGCCGGCGTGGCCGTCGTCGACGCCGGTATGCGTGTACGAGCGTGGAATCGTGGCGCCGAGAACCTGTGGGGACTTCGGGACAACGAGGCGCTCGGCGAACACTTCCTCAGCCTCGACGTGGGCCTGCCCACCGACCAGCTGCGACCGCTGATCCGCGCGGTGCTCTCCGGCGACTCGGCGGGCGAGGAATTGACGGTGGAGGCGGTCAATCGCCGCGGCCGCCCATTGCAGGTGCAGGTGGTCTGCACACCGCTGCTCAACCACGGGGACGGCACCACCGGAGTGATCGTGGTGATGGCCACCGACCATGCTGTGAGCCGGTCGGCGTAGTTGACCACATCCGCCGCCGCCCCCGCTTCTCCGGCCGGGTGAGCGACCATGAGGCGCCCGGCGCCCGCGATCATGACGGGGTATCAGACAACGGCCGTACCTGTCGGCGTCCGAAAGCGCGCAACCATGAAATCACCGAGCCACAATGGGTACGTGTCTGCCATTCGGTGTGAGGTCGAGCCGGTCGGGACGCGCCTGGTGGTGCGGATCTGCGGCGAACTTGCGGTGTCCTCCGCACCACGAGTACGGGCGGCTCTGCTCAAATGCCTTATCGAGCAGCCGGACGCCGTCGTGGTGGACCTCGCCGAAACCGTGCTGACCGAGCCGGCCGCGGCGGCTGTGTTCCTGGCGGCATCCCGCCAGGCCGGGCTGTGGCCCGGCACGCCGATGATGATCTCTGCACCAGATCCTACGATGGCGCAGTTGCTTACCGGCAGTTACCGCCGGCTGGCGGTGTTCGGGTCGGTCGCGGAGGCCCTCGAGGCCCTACCGCGGCGGAACACGACGTCGATCAGCGACGTGTTGCTGCCGGTCAGCGGTGTGGGACGGAGGGCCAGAGAGCTCGCTACCGAGGCGTGCATCCGGTGGGACCTACCACAACTGACCGGGCCGGCGAGCTCGATCGCCAACGAACTGACGATCAACGCGGGCGAGCACGCACACACCATGGCTGACCTGCAATTCACGCTGGGTCATCGCTACCTGATCGTGTCGGTGCGTGACGGCTGCACCGCCCCGCCACGCTTCATCCGGCACGTCTCATCGGCGCCGACAGCGCCGCGCGGCCTGATGCTGGTGGACGCGTTGGCCCACCGATGGGGCAGTCTACCGACCCAGAACGGCAAGGTCGTGTGGGCCGCCCTACGGCGAGACCATGGCGGCGGCTGACGACCGCCCGGGTGAGTTCGTCTCGCGCCGTATCCGTCTGTCGTATAGCCGTCCGGTGACGTCGCCCGTCACAGATCCTCCTCTGTCCAAAACGTGGCACCGGACAAACCTCGTACGACCCCCGAATTTGCGGCCGGGAGTCAACAAACCTCCCGTCGGATGGCCGACCACATCGATGGGCTGTCAAACGCGGAAACACATCCATTACACCGACCCGGACGCGGTTCACCCTCCGCGGTACTAGCGGTTGTGCGAATTAACGTTCCGGCCCACTCCGAGCACTGTGGGGACAGACCACGAGGAGGTACCCGTGACCGAGACTCGATATGACGATCTACGCGCGTTATTCATCAACTGCACCCTCAAACGCTCCCCCGAGCTGACCCACACCGGTGGGCTGATCGACCTCAGCCGGTCGATCATGGAGAAGCAGGGTGTGGCGGTCGAGGTGATCCGGGCCGTCGACCACGACATCGCCACCGGCGTGTGGCCGGACATGACCGAGCACGGCTGGACGAGCGACGAGTGGCCGGCGCTCTACCAGGACAAGGTGCTGCCCGCGGACATTCTGGTCATCGCCGCCCCGATCTGGCTCGGTGACAACAGTTCGATCACCAAGCAGGTGATCGAACGGCTGTACGCCTGCTCCTCGATGCTCAACGACCGCGGTCAGTACGCCTACTACGGCCGGGTCGGCGGCTGTCTCATCACCGGCAATGAGGACGGCGTCAAACATTGCGCCATGAACATCCTCTACAGCTTGCAGCACCTCGGCTATACGATCCCGCCGCAGGCCGACGCCGGCTGGATCGGTGAAGCCGGCCCCGGCCCGTCGTACCTGGATCCGGGCTCCGGCGGGCCGGAGAACGACTTCACCAATCGCAACACCACGTTCATGACCTGGAACCTGCTGCACCTGGCACGGATGCTCAAGGACACCGGCGGGATCCCCGCACACGGGAACCAGCGCAGTGAGTGGGATGCCGGCTGCCGGTTCGACTTCGAAAACCCCGAACACCGGTGACGCCGCTTACCGCGGGCCCCCATCGGACACCGCCGCCAACACGGCTTGAAGCACCTCCCGGGTATGGGGTTCGTCCAGGCCCTCGCCGATCCAGGCGGCGGCGTCGGCACGCTCCGGAGACCGCGGGTTCGGCTCCAGCCAGTCGCTGGCGGCGACCTCCATGATGTGTCCGAGTTGCGCTATGAGCATCGAGAAATGACCCGGCCGATTCACGACCGCCGGTCCCCCGGCGTCCCGATAGGCCGCGGTGAGCGCACGTGCCCGGCCGGGGTCCGCGCGGGCGAACTCGAAGAGCACGCATCCGAGCTCTTGGTTGGGATCAGCGGGTCCGCTGTTCTCCCAGTCGATCACGCACACTCCGCCGTCCGCCGTGGGCAGAACGTTGTCGGCCCACAAGTCCCTGTGACATGTCTGCAGCACCTCGGGCGGCTCGATCCACGACTCCAGCGCGACCAGCTCATCACGCAGATCGGCCAACCGGCCGGCGAAAGGCGCCCCCGCCCGCCGCAGCTGCTCGATCAACTGATCCCAGCTATCGGCGCCGACCGGCTCGCCGTACCAGGAGTCCGGGCGGCCGCCGTCGCTCCCAGATATCCGGTGGATTCCGGCCACGACCCTGCCCACCAGCGCCGGGTCCAGGCCCACGTCCGGAGCACCAAGATCGACCCATTCGTACACCCGGATCCGCCTGCCGCCGACGTCGGCGAATACGGACCCATCCGTGGTACGTCGCACTCGCGGAGCCGGTACGCCCGCGGCACAGGCCGCCTCCTGGAACGCCGTAGGCACGCGTACCTCGTCCTCGTCGGACTCATCGAACGGCACCTTCACCGCCCAGCGGCCGTCCGCCGTCTCGAGCCGCCACACCAGGCCTTGCCTGCCCCGAGCGACCGGCCCTTCGGATAGCTTCGGGGCCCCGCCGAGCGCGAAGCGTCGAGCAACTTCCCGGGCATCCACGAGACCCACTCCAGCACAATCGTGTACCCCAGGGAAACGCGGTTATTGTCGGCGAAGAGGGCGTTCCGGCAGATGACCTCGTCTGCGACTGCAGCGCCGCAACGGGAGGCACGGTGGCGCTGGCCTTCGAGCTCGTCGTGAACTACGGCCGCGATAGGCGGGCCGCTGCTGAAGCGTGCCGTGTCGCCGCGGCTCATCCACCCCTGCGAGCCGGGACGCATGATGTCTTGTTGCACCCACCGTTGCAAAGGGAGGTTTCCGCTCGGGACGGCGGCCGTTACCTGGAGATTTCCGTGCTGCCGGTCGCCGTCGGATGCAACGTCGCGCTGGACCGACACCGGCCGCAGCTATCACTGACACTCGAGGAACTCAACGAGCTGGGTAACGGCTTGTACGCCCTGCTGTCGCAGTTTCAGGGCTATCTAGCCGCCCAGGTCGGCTGGGATCCGGAGCCATTCGTCGACATCGGAGAACTTCGCCACGAGTGGCTTGCCGAACTCACCCGTGGAGACCTGTCCGGCCTGGTGCTCTCGGAAGACATTCACCGATCCTTTCCAGAAGCTGCGGGATTCCAGCAATTCTCCCCTGGATTCAAATGGATTCCGTACGAAGGAGAGCATCGGACTTGGCGCGCCCGGCGGCTCGGATGAGATCGCTCCGCCGCTCACCCGGTGTGACTGCGTACACCCGTGGTCGAGGGTGAGCCGGGTGTGGCGGAGAGCGCCGCCGGGAGGTCACCGCGTGTGGTGATGCCGAGCTTCGGGAAGATGCGGTAGAGGTGGGTGCTGATCGTGCGGTGGGACAGGTAGAGCCGCTGGCCGATCTCCCGGTTTGAGAGGCCTTGTGCTGCGAGGTGGGCTATCTGAAGCTCTTGCGCGGTGAGCTGGTCGCGGGCAGCCGGGTCGCGGCGGCGGCTCGACTCTCCTGAGGCACGCAGTTCGCGTCGGGCGCGTACGTTCCAGGAGATGCAGCCGAGCGAGTCGAAGGTGTCGCGGGCGGACCGCAGCGGAGTACGGGATTCTGCGGTGCGCCGTTGGCGGCGCAACCATTCGCCGTAGGCGAGCAGGAGCCGCGCGCGTTGGAAGGGCCAGCGTCCGAGGTTCGCGGCGAGCGCTTGATCGAAACATCGCTGCGCCTCGGCCGCATCGGACGCCAGGATGGCTCGTGCGTGGCGCAGGTTCAACTCGATCCAGACGGCCGGCCGCGGGCCGGCCGTGGCCTCGACCCGAGCGAGCAGCTCTCGCGCCTCGGCGAGGCGATCGGTATGCAGGGCAGCCTCGGCGAGATCGGCGATGAGCCAGCGAGCCACAACCGGGTGGTACGCCGGGTCGGCCGGGTCGAACAGCCGTCGAGCGGACGCATACGCGTCGTCGTGCCGGCACTCCCCCAGCGCGCTGAGCACCCGGCCGAACTGGGCGAGAGCGACGGTGACCTTGCCGCCGGCGGCGAGGCCCAGCTGCTCGGCGCGGGCGGCGCCGCGCTCCGCGGTGCCGGCGTCGCCGCGCATGCCGGCGACCATGGACAGCACGGTCTCGCCGCCCGCGATCCACAGCGGCGCACCGAACTCGGTCGCGAGCCGCCGCGCCTCCTCGCCGGCGGAAACGGCGACGTCCCACGCGCCGAGGAACGCGGCGACTATGCCGTGCAGAACGAGCATCCGGGGCAGCTGGCCCAGCCGCCCCTCGATGCGCGCGCCGTCGGCGGCGCGAGCGAGCAAACCGGCAGCGACGTCGAAGGCGCCGAGGGCGAGCGCCGCCGGCCCCAAATGCCGCTGGGACTCCGTATCCAGCGCCGCCGGCGTGGCGGCCAACGCCAGCAGCCGGGGCAGGACATCGGGCGCGTGAGCGACCGGATCGGCACACGCGTAGATGGCGAGCACGCGTGGGTCCCGATGGCCGCCGCCGCCGAGCCGGCGAGCGGCGTCGATGAGAATGCGCCGCGCCGCGGGTCCGGGATCGGTCCACCACGCTCGGGAGACCGCCAACCACAGCAGCCTGACGTGCAGGTCGCGGTCGCCGGCGTCGCCCACGCGCTCGGCCGCGTCGACGACTTGAGCGACGCGCTCGGCGTCGCCGAGGTCGGGCGGGTTGATCATTTCCTCGATCCAGGTCGCGAGCGCGCGCTCGACCGGGCCGCTGCCCTCGTCGACCTCCCGCAGCAGCGGCGCGGCGAGTTCGGGCTGACCGAGCTCGACGGCGAGTTCCCCGACGGTAAGCAGGCGCCGTCCGCGGTGCGAAGGATCGCTGAGCTCGGCTGCCCGGCGTAGCGCGGTGATCGCCACGTGCAGGGCGCCCCGGCGGCGCGCTCGCCGTCCGGCCTCCTCGAGCTCCACGGCGACGTCTTCGTGCGCTCCGGTGATCAGCGCCGCGCGGTGCCATACCCGGCGGTCGGGCTCCGCCGGCAGGGTCTGCGCCAGCGCCTCGTGCACCCGTCTGCGCTGCGGGACGCTCGCCCTCTGCCGTACGGCCGAGCGGATCAGCGGATGACGGAAGCGGACGGTCCGCAGATCGAGCTCTACGATGGCCGCTGCCCCAGCCGGCACGAGAACGTCGAGGCCGACATCGGCCCCGGTGACGAGGCGGCCTGCCTGCAGGACTTCGCTGATGTCGTCGCCGTCGTTGAGAGCCGCAACCAGTAGGAGCAGTTGCGTCTGCTCAGGCAGGTCGGAGACGCGGGCGGCGAACGCCCGCTCGAGGCGCTCGGTGAGTGGCAGCGAGCCGGGCTCGGACGCGCCCCGTGCCTGGCCGGTGAGGACTAGCGGGAGTTCGACAAGCGCGAGCGGGTTGCCGGCCGCCTCATGCAGAACCCGATTGCGCTGTGCGACTGTGAGCCGACGAGCCGACGCGTCGAGCAGTTGCGCCGCGGATGTCGGGTCGAGGGCGCCGAGCCGGTGCTCGGGTAGCCCGGCGTCGGCCAGCGGCGAGCGGTAGCCGTCGCGGCTGGCGGCCAGCAGCACGATCGGGTCCGACTCGATGCGGCGCGCGACGAACGCGAGCACGTCCGTAGTCGGCTGATCGAGCCAGTGGGCATCCTCGGCGATCAGCAGGAGCGGCGCGTCGGCAGCGACCTCTGAAAGCAGATCGAGCGCGGCCAGGGCGATGCGGAAGTGCTCCGGGGCGGCGATGTCGGTAAGACCGAACGCCGCGTCGAGCGCCGCCCGTTGGGCCGCGAGCAGGCCGGCCGCGCGGTCCCTCACCGGTCGGAGCAGCTGGTGCAGGCCGGCGAAGGCCAAATGTGCCTCGGACTGAACGCCGCTTGTGCTCAACAGCACCATGCCCCGCTGGCGCGCGACTGCGGCCGCCTGCGCCAGCAGGCGCGACTTGCCGATGCCGGGCTCGCCGCGCAGCACCAAGGCGCGGCCGCTGCTTCCGATCCCATCGAGCAGCGACGTCAGCAGCGTGATCTCCGCCTCGCGACCCACCAGCGGGCCAGGGTCGCCCCCCACGGCGAGCATGAGAAGGATCCTCCCATGCGCGGCCATCCCGGAGCTGTGTCCTTGCTTGCGAATGAGGTTCTGGCTCCCGCGCGCCAGACGAGCGGGAGCCAGACGAGCCGGAGCCAGACGAGCCGGAGCCGGCCGAACGGGAGCCAGCCGAGCGCAAGGCAGACGAGCGGGCAGTCACAGTGGCGGACTCACGGCCGGGCGATCGCAGTCACCGCGTTCTGAATCAGGTCGGCAACGGCCTTGGGCTGCGACAGCGCGATCGAGTGCGACGCATCGACCTCGATCGGCTCCGCGCCCGCGCGGAGCGCCATGTGACGCTCCGCGTCCGGTGGGATCGCCTGGTCCGCCGTCGCCACGGCGGCCCACGCGGGCAGCGTCTTCCATGCCGCGGCCTCGGCCCGATCGTCGAAGATCGCAGCGAACGGGCGCTGGCTGACGGCGAGGACCTCGGTGACTTCGCTGGGCAGGTCGGCGGCGAACGCCTCCCGATACAGCTCGGGCGCGATCATCAGCTCGACCGCCACCCCACCGTCCGACAGTGGATACCGGCTCGGCCGCACGGCCCCGACCAGCGGCGTTTCTCCGAACTTCGCGAAGATCTCGGCGAACGACTCGCCCTCGTCGAGCGCGAAGGCGGCGACGTACACCAGACCGACAGCGTTCGGAGTGGACGCTCCGGCCACCGAGATGACCGCACCGCCGTACGAGTGGCCGACCAGCAGCACCGGCCCGTCGATCTGGTTGACAAAGCTGGCGATGTATGCGGCGTCGTGCGCGAGCCCACGCAACGGATTCGGCGGCGCCACCACCGGCAGATCACGCGCCTGCAACTCCTTGATGACCGGGCCCCAGAACGACGCATCGGCGAAGCCGCCGTGGACGAGGACAACCGTCGGGATGTTGGGAGATCCGTTCATGTCCGTCTCCTCCTCGTGGTTTGTGGACTGGTTGAAGCCTCGCCCGCCCTCTCCCCGCTCGCGTCCGTCAACCGGCGTAATCGAGACGCGCGACGACGTACGTCGTGTCACTACGGCCGGATGCGGGAGCGATCACCCACGCTCATCCAAGACGGTTTGTCAGCTACAACCCGACCGCGAGCCCGTCTCGATGGCTTTGATCTCTGTGAGGATCACCTTGATGCCCCAAGCGGCCGTCTTCTCATCGAACATCTCCGTCAGCCGCAAGGTGATCTCGTCACGACCGGCGCGCGCCTCCTCGAGATCCATCGCGCCCATCAGGTTACGCAACGTGGTGATGGTCACCATCTCGATCGCCCGCACGAAATCGGTTATCTCGTAGGTGGCCCGGACCGGATCCACCACGCGGTAGTACACGACGGTGGCGATGCAGGCGACCTGGTTGTCCGATGTGATCGCGGGCTGTGGCGGGAAGTGGGCGACCTGCTCGCGCATGTTCACCTTGGCGCGGACGGACTCGATGAACGGGACCAGCATGTGAATCCCGGGCTCAAGGGTGCGCCGGTAATGGCCGAGCAACTCCACCACGTACGCCTGTTGCGGTTGCACCATGCGAACAGAAGCCAAGACAACACTGATGAACGCCAGAGTGGCGACGATGATGACAACGTCCGCAGACACATGCCGATGTTGCCACGTCCAGTCTCGCGCGGTGGGCGCGCTTCGCTGTCACGCCGGGCGGCAGCCTGATGCCGTGTGCACCTGGCGATCGGGGTGGGACTTCCGGCACGATGCGCGGGTGAGCAAACCCGTCCGGTCCCAGCCGCGTATGACGGCCGTGCTGCGCGGCGACGAGGAGCGGGTCACGCCGCTCGAGCTGTTCTTCGACCTTGTCTTCGTGCTCGCGATCACTCAGTGCACCGCGCTGATGGCGGCCGATCCGACCTGGCCCGGCCTGGGCCGGGGCGTCCTCGTCCTCGGCGTGCTGTGGTGGTCGTGGGTCGGATACGCGTGGCTGACCAGCGTGGTCGACCCGGAGGAGGGCGTCGTCCGGCTCGTCATCTTCGCGGCGATGGCGGCAATGCTGGTGGTGGCGCTGTGCGTGCCCGAGGCGTTCGGCACCGCCGGGTTGCTGTTCGCGTTGGCGTACGCCGCCGTCCGGGTCGCGCACATCGCACTGTTCCTCGTCGCCAGCCGCGACGACCCGGCGCTTCGCCGGTCGGTCATCGGCCTCGCTTTCGGCACCGCGATCGGAAGCGGACTGCTCATCGCCGCCGCGTTCGCCGGCGGCGCGTGGAAACCGGCGCTGTGGGCGCTGGCGTTGGCGTTGGACATGGGCGGCCCGTTCGTGTTCGGTGTGGAGGGCTGGCGGCTCGTACCGGCCCACTTCGCCGAGCGCCACGGGCTCATCGTGTTGATCGCACTCGGCGAGTCGATCGTGGCAATCGGCGTGGGGGCGACGTCCGGGGTCGACGCCGGGGTCGTCGCCGCCGCGGTGATCGGCACGGCGGTCGCGACCGCGCTGTGGTGGCTGTACTTCGACGTCGTCGCGCTTGTCGCCGCTCGCCGGCTGGCGAACGCCTCGCCCGGCCGGGAACGCAACGCCATCGCCCGGGACTCGTTCTCGTACCTGCACTTCCCGATGGTCCTCGGCATAGTTCTGGTCGCACTGGGCCTGAAGAAGACGCTCGGGCACGTAGCGGAGCACCTCGCGGTCGTGCCCGCGACGGCCTTGCTCGGTGGCACGGCGCTCTACCTGCTCGCCCACGTGGCGTTCCGCTGGCGCAACGTGCACCGGTTCAGCCTGCAGCGCCTGCTCGCCGCGCTCGTCTGCGTCGGGCTCCTGCCCGCCGGGCTCGCGCTGCCCGCGTTGGTCACGCTCGGCATCCTCGCGGTGGTGCTCGTCGCGCTCATCGGATACGAGCACTTCCGCTTCGCCGAACTGCGCGAAAGCCTGCGTCACCAGTTGGCACCCCAACCGGCGATGCCTACCCGGTGATCGGGGCGGTTTCCGAGCCGTCCGGTGTCGCCATCCGTTCATGGTCGGTGGCCGCGGCCGCGAGCTCTGTGCGGTTGGTGGTGCCGAGCTTGGCGAATATGTGCGACAGGTGCGTCTTCACCGTGCCGCGGCTCATGAAGAGGCGGGCACCTATCTGAGGATTGGTCAGCCCGTCCGCGACGAGGCTGACGACCTCGCGCTCCGTGGGGGTCAGGCTGGCCCAGCCGGCTGACGGCCGGCCCCGGCGCCCGCGGGTACGGCGCGCGTAGCCGACCGCCTCGTCGAGCGTGAGCTTCGCGCCCTCCGCCGCGGCCCGGTCGAACCTCTGACCGCCCAACGCCTGGCGCAGGCCGGTGGCGGCGGCGTCACAGGCCTGCTGCTGGCGCTCCGAACGGGGAAGGCCCCATCACGACGCGGGCGGATTGGGCGGCGTACAGCAGGCGGACATCGTCGAGCGTCGGCTGGATCGCCGATCCATGGCGGACCAGGGCCTCCAGGCTTTCCGGCTGGACGGCGCGCAGCCGGTGGTCGACCCGGATGGTGAGCGCCTGGTGGTCGAGGTCGAGGGCACGGACGAGCCCGTCGGGGTCGGCCGCCGCCAGGTCGCCCTGCGCCGCGTACACCTCGGCCAGCGAACCGGGCAGCCGCAGGCGTTGCGCCACGGCCAGGGCCCGGTTCAGCACCGTCGCGGCCTCGTCGCGCCGGCCCACAGCGGCCAGCGCCGCGCCGAGCCCCGGCATTGCCCTGCCCGCGATCCACGTCTCGGTGCCGCGGTCGATGGAGCGTGCGGCGCGCCGCAGCGACGCGATCGCGGTCTGCTCGTCGCCGCGGCGCAAGGACAGGGCGGCCACGGCCTGGTCCAGGCCCGGCACGAAGACGTCCTCGGCGTCCTCGACCAGGCGCACGACCGGTTCGATCATCTGCGCCGCACCGGCCTCGTCGCCGGTCGAGGCCTTGACCTCGGCAAGCACCGATCGGGCCATGCCGACGCGCAGGTAGTCGCCGAGGGGCTCGGCCAGCCGCAGCGACCGCGTGGCAATCTCGAGTGCGCGCACCGGGTCGCCGCTGATCAGCGCACCCCTCGCCTGGTATGCGAGCAGAGTGGACAGCACGCCGCGATGGTGCCGAAGTCGCCGCCGGACGCCCTCGTCGACGAGCGCTTCGGCGTCGGCATGGCGGTCGCGCAGGTGCAGGATGATCGCCTGGAGCGCCCGCGCGCCGCCGAGCGCGAACGCGTTCCCGCCGGCCTCCGCCGCCCGGCGAGCCTGGTCGCACCAATCCCAGGCCGCGTCGAAGTCGGTGTAGAAGATGCCGACCGCCGCCAGGTTCAGGCACAGCGCCCGCAGACCCTCGTCGCCGAGGTCGGTGGCGAGCCCGAGTGCCTTGGTGGCCGTGTCGTACTCGACATCGAGCGGACCGGCGGTGTCGGCGACGAGCGCCAGACCGGTCAGCAAGCGCGCCTGGAGGAGGGAACGGTCCTCCGGCGCGCGGTCGATCGCCCGACGCAGGTATCCGATCCCGTCCCGGCCGCGTCGATCCAGGTGCCACAGCCACGCGAGCGAAGCGGCCAACCGCCGCGCGGCATCGGCGTCTGCGCCGGCCAGTCCCCAGTCCAGCGCGGCGCGCACGTTGTCGTACTCCCGTAACAGCGCAACCCGCCACCGATCGGCGTCGCCTTCCCAGCCGGTCTCGGCCACCTCGACGAACCGGAGGTACCAGGCGAGGTGCCGGTTGCGCAGGGCGGCCTCCTCGCCCGCCTCGGCAAGGCGCGCCGTCGCGTACGCGCGGATCGTCTCGAGCATCCGGTACCGGGACTCGCCGGCATGCTCCTCGGCCACCACCAGCGACTTGTCGACAAGCCTGCCGAGGGCGGGCAGCACTTCGGCGACGTCCACCGGTTCGCCCGCGCCGACCGCCTGCGCCGCCTCGAGCCCGAACGTCCCCGCGAACACCGCCAGCCTGCGGAAGACGACGCGGTCGCCACCGGCCAGCAGCGCGTGGCTCCAGTCGATCGACCCGGCCAGCGTCCGTTGCCGCCGCTGTGCGCCGCGCGGGCCGCGGACCAGCAGCGTGAACCGGTCGTCCAGGCCTGCCTCGATCTGTTGCGGGGTGAGCGTCCGCAGCCAGGCCGCGGCCAGTTCCAGGGCGAGCGGGATACCGTCCAGGTGCGCCGCGATCGAGCGGACGGCGGCCTCATTTCCGTCGTCGAGCACGAACGAGTGCTTCACCAGACGCGCGCGATCGACGAACAACTGCAGCGCATCCGCGTCCGACAGCGGGGGTACGCCGAGAACGGCCTCTCCCGGCACGCCGAGGGGCTCGCGGCTGGTGGCCAGGACCGTCACCGCCGGGCAGCCGCGCAGGACCGCCTCAGTCGCGCCGGCCACGTCCTCCACCAGATGCTCGGCGTTGTCCAGGCACATCAGCACCCGCCGGCCGGCGAGATGAGCGGTGAGCGCGCGCAGCGGACTGCCGATGGCCGGGGCGCCGACCGACGAGGCCATCGTCTCCGCCACGCCCGTACCGTCGGCGACGCCCGCGAGGTCGACCCACCCGAGGCCGTCGGGGTAGCGGCCGCGCAGACCGGCGGCGGCCTGCACGGCCAGCCGGGTCTTGCCGGCACCGCCCGGCCCGGTCAGGGTCACCAGCCGGTGCGACGCCAGCAACTCGCCCACCGTGTCGATCTCAGTGCGGCGCCCGATGAACGAGGTCAGCTCGGCCGGCAGGTCACCGAGCGGCTCGCCAGCCTCGATGGACCAGTCGGCCACGTCGTCGGCGCTGCTCACGGACTCCACAATGCCAGGCCCGCCGCCGGACCGGGGCCGCCGAGCGTCTCGGAACGTCGGCTCGGGGCGGAAGTCGGCCACCGCCGGCACCCCGCATCTGCCAGGTGGCCGATGTTCCGGGCGACCGCGCGGTCGATGCTGGACTCCGCCAGCAGAGCCGATCTCCCGAACGGAGTATCCATCATGACCGACCACCCGACCACCGTCGCGGACCAGCAGGCCCAGACCTTCGCGATGCCGACTCCGGATCCCGCCCTCCGCGCGTTCGACCGGTTCATCGGCACGTGGGAGATGCACGGACGCACGCGGGGCTCCGGCGTCGACGATGTGGTAGGCAGCGCCCGAGAGACGAGGTGAACCATGACATCGCTACCACGCCCGGCGGACGGGCCGCTGACCGTCTCCCCCGGCAACCCCCGATACTTCACCGCTACCGCCGGACCCCGCGCGGGCCGCGCCGTCTATCTGACCGGATCGCACGTCTGGAACAACCTCCAGGACGGCATGGGCCCGGGCCATGACGGCCCCGCCGAACCCGAGCGCCTGGATTTCGACGCGTACCTGCGGTTCCTCACCGACCGCGGGCACAACTTCATCCGGCTCTGGCGCTGGGAGCACATCCGCTCGCAGGCCGCCGGCGGCAACTACCACCTCAACATGACGCCGCAGCCGTGGGCGCGTACCGGCCCCGGCACCGCCAAGGACGGCAAGCCCCGGTTCGATCTGGAGCGGTTCGACGACGCGTACTTCGACCGGCTCCGCGATCGGGTGGCCAGGGCCGGTGCGGCCGGCGTCTATGTCGGCGTCCTGCTCTTCGACGGCTGGGCACTGCACCTGAGCCCGCCACCGGACCAGACCGAGGGTCATCCCTTCCACGCGGGCAACAACGTAAACGGCATCGCCGCGACGTCGATCAACGACCTGCAGGTGCTGCCGCTCGAGCCGCGCGTGCGGGCGATCCAGGAGGCGTACGTTCGCAAGGTCGTCGACACGCTGCACGACCTGCCGAACATCCTATGGGAGGTAGCCAACGAGTCGTCCGGCGACGGATCGGTGACCAAGGAGTTCGCCGGCTTCCTCGGCATGGACGAGGCACCGGATTGGGGCGATTCGACCGGATGGCAGTACTGGGTCATCGACCTCGTCAAGCGCCACGAATCGGCGCGTGGTTACCAGCCCCATCCGATGGGGATGAGCATGCAGTTCCCGGTCGCCGACCAGACTAAGGTCAACGAACCGCTGCTACGCAGCCGCGCCGAATGGATCTCGCCCGGCTACGACGACGAGATCTTCACCAACGGCCGGCATCCGGCGGCGCCGGGATCCGCTCCTTCGCGATGGCTCGACGACCCGCCGGTCGCCGACGGCACCAAGGTGGTGCTCAGCGACACCGACCATTACGCGCCCGGTCAGGGCGACGCGTTGTGGGCGTGGAAGTCGTTCCTGCGTGGCCACCACCCCGTGCTCATGGACTACGGATTGATCGCCGGCGTGGCCCCGGCCCAGGCGTCGCCCGCGGACACCGGTGTGCCGCCGTTCGAGTTCTACGAACCCGCGCGGTGGGCGATGGGCGACACCCGCCGCTATGCCGAGCGCATCCGGCTCGTCGACATGCGGCCGAGCCGTGACGTCGCCTCCACCGGGTACGCCTTGGTGGACCCGGGCTCGGAGTACCTGGTCCTGGAGCCGCACGGCGACGGCCGGGCGTTCACCGTGGACCTGCGGGCCGGCTCGTACGCGGTCGAATGGTTCGACGTGGCAACGCGCGAGACGGCGGCGGGCGACCCGCGAACCGTCGACGCCGCGATCACCGCGGAATTCTCGTCGCCGTTCGGGTCCGGTCCGGCCGTCCTGTACCTCAGCAGGACCGAGCGCCCGACGGACAGCCCCGGGTGACCTCCGGCCGGCATCTCGAGCAACAGCAAATCGGTGGTCCGATCGGGATCGGCGGGCGAGCATGGTCGCCATGGGTGTTCGCGCGTGAGGTTACCGCTTCAGGGTGGGCTGCCGCCGGCGAACGCGGTGGCCGGTGCCGTCGTGGAGATCGCGTGTGACGAGTCCGGCTTCTCCGGCACCAATCTCCTCCATCCGGCCACCCCGGTCATCACGCACGCGAGTGTCGACCTGAGCGTCGGCGATGCGGTTGGGCTGATCGCGGCGCTGCGGTCCGGGTTCCGGTTCTCGCCGAACGAGTTCAAGTCAGGACAGTTCCTCCGTAGCCCGAAAGCGGGCGAGGCCCTGGGGTGGTTGCTGGCGGCGCTGAGCGGCCGGGCGCACGTCCACCTGGTTGACAAGGAGTACTTCCTCGTCACCCGGATCGTCGACCTGTTCCTGGCCGATCCGTCGTACGCAGCCGGCACCCGCCTGACCCAGGACAACCGTCCGGCCGCCCTCACCCTGTACCGGGCCAGGCGCTCGGCTGGTTCCGACTGGGATGTCTTCCTCGCGGCCTTCGTCGAACTGGTCCGGATCAAGCGGCGGCATCGGCCGGATCGCCGGGCCCTGGAACGGTTCTTCCACGCGCGCGATGTGCTGGTAGGAGACGGGCTCGGCGCGCAGGCCGAAGGTGTACTCGACGGGCTCAGCCGGACCCGGGTGTGGGCTGTCCTGACCAGGATGAGCGACGACGACCGGTCGATCCCGCCACCGCTGGAACCGATGCTGCCGGCGCTTGCCGAAACCGTCTTGTTCTGGAGTGGCGGCCACCGGCAGGTGCTGGTGGTACACGACGAGCAGAGCGCCCTCACGGCCGACCGGTTGAGCCGCCTCCAGCAGGTGCTGGCCGACGGCGCCTCGTCGCGGGCCGGTGCTGACGAGGTCGGGACGTCGCCGGCCACGGTGTCACCGCTGGCCGGGCTCGTCATGGTCGACTCCCGGGATGATCCGCGAGTCCAGGTCGCCGACCTCCTCGCCGGGGTGGCCCGGAGGTTGCCCGGGATAGTCGATGACGGCCCACTGCGGCCGTTCCTCTCCCCGACCTCGCTGCGCGATCCCGAACGATGACGAGCCCGACCCAACCGCGCGGACACGGCGCCGGTGACCGCCGACGAGCGGTCATTTCTCGATGATCGGCCGGTCGGGCTGAAGGCCGGTGGTTCCAGGTCCACCGCCGATATTCGGCTGCCGATGACGCAGACACCCCCTTAGGCTCCTACCGGCCGGGGCGGAAGAGGCCGCCGCATCGGTACTGGTGGCCGGTCAGCGATCGGGGATGTGCTCGGAATGACTTGTCAACTGTTCGCGGTCTGCTTCGGTGCCGGCCAACCGGTGCGTCTGGCCCGGTTCTGGTCCGGAATCCTGGGCTGGGAGGTGGCTGACGACTCACCCGACGGCGTCGCGCTGTTGCCCAGTGATGACACCGGGTTCCGAATCCGGTTCGTTCCGACCCAGGAGCGGAAGGTCGCCCGCAACCGGATGCACTTCGATCTGACAAGTACATCCCTGGAGGGTCAACAGCAGACGGTGGCCAGGTCGCTGGAGCTCGGCGCACGGCACATCGACGTGGGGTAACGCCCGGAGGAGGGTCATGTGGTGCTCGCCGATCCCGAGGGCAATGAGTTCTGCGTCACCGGGCCGGGCAACAAGTTCCTTGCCGACTGCGGGTTCATCGGAGCGCTGGCCTGCGATGGTTCGCAGGAGGTCGGGTATTTCTGGAGCGCAGCGCTGGGGTGGCCGCTGGTCTGGGATCAAGACCAGGAGACTGTGATCCGCTCGCCGCGTGGTGGTCCGAAGATCACCTGGGGCGGTCCGCCGCTGATGCCGAAGAGAGGCAAGAACCGGCTGCATTTCGATCTCGCTCCAGCCCTCCAGGACGATCGTGCTGTCGGCGCACCATTTGCGTCCTCAGCGGCTTCGCAAGCGCGCGCACCCAGCCGAGGTTTCGGTCCGGATGTCGGTGAGCCTGGCTAGTCTGTTCCCGGCTAGCGCGGGGAGGTGGCGGCAAGGTGCAGGACCTCGACATTGCTCGCTGGCGGTTGCGCAGTCAGCACCTGGTCGTGCCGCACGCGGCCTCGGCCCGCGAGGTTGTCGGTTCGCTTCTTGCCGTGCAGGCGGAGAACCCGAGTCAGGCGGCGTGGGCGGTGGCGGCCCGTACCCGGCACGCGGACCAGACCGATCTGGGGACGCTGCTCGACCAGGGCGCGGTTGTGCGTACGCACGTGCTGCGGCCGACCTGGCATTTCGTGCGCGCCGAGGATCTGGGCTGGCTGCTCGACCTGACCGGTCCGCGGGTCCGGCGGGTCACCGGCCAGCAACTGCAAACCGTCCACGGCCTCGATGAGCGTGCTATCGACCGGGCGGTGGCCGCCGTCACCGATGCGCTGGCCGGCCAGGGACAACTCACCCGCGCCCAGCTGGCCGGCGTGCTGCGTGAGCGCGGCATCGAGGGCAACGGGCAGATGCTGATGATTCTCCTGGCGCATGCCGAGCTGGACGGGCTGATCTGCAGCGGAACCGTCATCGGCGGCGAGCACACCTACGCCCTCATGGCCGAACGCGTACCGGCACGGCGGCGACTCGATCGCGCCGAAGCCCTGGCCGAGCTCGCTGTACGCTACTTCACCGGGCACGGCCCCGCGACCGAACGGGACCTCGCCTACTGGGCCACGCTCACCCTCACCGACGTGCGCGCCGGCCTGCACCAGGTCCGCGACCGGCTCGATTCGTTCCACCACAACGGGCGCACATTCTGGCACGCCCCGGCCGATCCCCCCGATGGTCCACAGGAACCTGCCGGCCACCTCCTGCAGGTCCTCGACGAGACCTACCGTGGTTACCAGGATTCCCGCTGGGTGCTCGACGTCGCCGGCGCCGTGCCCCGCACCCGGGAGTCCGCCATCGGGATGGCTCTGATCGACGCCCAGCTCGCCGCCGCCATGCGACGGACCATCAACGCCGACCACGTGCGTTTCGACCTGTGGCCCTACCGGCCCCTGACTCCGGCACAGATCGACGTCCTCGACCAGGCCGCCGGACGGTACGGCGAGTTTCTACGACTCAGCGCCCGGCTCAGCGTCCTATGACCCCACCCACTATCCCCGGCAGCGGCACGAAACGCCTTGCCGCACGACCCGCCACATCGGAGGTGGCTACGCCATGAGCACCTGGACCCCTGACGACCTCGACACGATCGGCAACGCCGACGAACTGCGGATCGCACCACTGCGCGCGGACGGATCCCTGCGTCCGTACACCACGATCTGGGTTGTCCGCGTCGACGGCCACCTGTACGTACGGTCCGTCCGCGGCCGCCGTGGCGGCTGGTTCCGCCACGCCCTGGAACGCGGCGCGGGCCGGATCCGGGCCGGCGGGGTTGAACGCGACGTCATGCTGGCGGAGGCTGAGGACGCCGACCACGACGCGATCGACCGGGCGTACCGCAGCAAGTACGGCGGCTACCCCCGCGCCTATGTCGATCCGACGGTCACCGCCGAAGCGACCGCGGCGACGCTGAGGTTGCTTCCGCGCTGAGGTCATCCGGACCGCGCACGCCGTCGTCGGGTCGGCGGCGTTAGCGTCTTAGCTGTGTTGCAGGTGACGCCGAATGGGCCGTGGGGCAAGGATGTGCATCCGAATATGCCGGTGTCGCTGGACGAGCTGCTGGCTGAGCTCCGAGAGTGCTTCGAAGCGGGAGCGACCGGCGTGCACCTGCACGTGCGGGACGAGTCCGGTGCCGAGACATTGACGCCGGCGGTCGTCAACGAGACCTGCCGTCGGGTGCGGGACCTCGCCGCGGAGGCAGGTGTACCAGTCGAGATCGGCCTGACCACCGGCGCCTGGATCGTGCCCGATCTGGCGAGTCGCGTGTCGATGATCCGGGAGTGGGAGCAGGTCGACTGCGCGACGGTGAACCTCTCCGAACCGGGCTTCGAAGCCGTCATGCAGGTCATGGTGGACGCCGGCATAGGCATCGACGTCGGGTTGTGGGCTCCGGCTGAGATGGACATGCTGCTGGCCTCGGGTTTCCTGCCGCGTGCGCAACGGATCAGCATCGAGCTTGACTCTCACGAGCCCTATCACCTCAGTGGTGAGCCGACCGCGCTGGCCCAGCAGGTCAACGACGCGCTGGATGCGGCGGGGTCCACCTGTCCCCGGCTGACGCACGGCATGAACGAATGGACTTGGCCTTTGGTGTCTGATGCGTTCCGCCGGGGTCATGACACTCGGGTCGGCTTCGAGGACTCCGTGTACCTGCCGGACGGAACCGTGGCGCGCAGCAACGCGGAACTGGTCCGAGCCGCTGTGGCAGTGCGTGCAGGCTTTTAGCGGCGACCTCGGCAGGCCGATCGGCGGGTGGTCCCATCGGGTCGAGCCGGGCGCAGCAGCACGTCCAGCGCTCTTGTCCTGCTCTTGCGGTGCCCCCTGGATGGTCGACAGACCCCGGCCGGGTGGCCGGGGCCTGTCATTGTTTGCGCGATCCTCCGTCGGTTAGCTCCCGGACGTGCCCAACGTGTAGGTCGCGTACTGCGAGACCGCAAGCGTCGGATCGTTCGCCGTGACGATGAATCCGGCGAAGTCCGGCGTGATGCCCAGCGTGTCGGACACGTCACCGCTCCACGTGTTGCCCGCACCGATCGACAGGGTCACCGCCGAGGCCTGCGTCGCGTTCCAGCCGACGAGCTGGACAGTCCAGCTGTCGACCGGGATCGGCACCGCGCCGGTCAGCGACGTCCACGCCGACAGGTCGGTCGCGTCCAGGACCGGCGTGCCGCCGACCGACATGCCGCTGAGCCACACGCCGGGCTCGATGACCGAGCCGTCGGTGATGTAGCGGACGGCGACGAAGATGTCCTGACCCGCGTACTTCGAGAGGTCGAACGTCTGTGCCGTCACGCCGCCGGAGCTGCCGGTGAAGCCGGGCAGGTTCGCCCGTACCGCAGCGGTCGCGTCCGGGTCCGCGGTGCTCGTCGTGTTGGCGTTGCCGAGGCTGACCCACTTCTTGGTCGCCTGGTCGTAGACCTGGACGAACGCGAAGTCCCAGGTGGCCTCGGTCTGGTACTCCAGGTTGAAGGTCACGGTCGGGTTGGCGGCCGGCACGCTGATCTTGCGGGCGATCGCCCGGTCGAGGTTGTTGCCGGTGCCGGAGTACAGCCGGCCGTCTGCGGCCTTCGTCCACTGCACCGGTAGGGCCGGGTAGCCCTCGGCACCGTCGAACGAGTACTGCCCGTCACCGCCGGGAACGGCGATCCAGTCGGCGCCGTTTGTCGGCGCACCGGGCGAGCTGTAGGCCTGCGGCGTGTCCCAGTTGATCCGGGCGGACATGGTGGCGGTATTGAGCTTCACCGCGTCACCGTGCACCAGCGTCTTGGTGCCGTCCTCGATCTGCTGGTCGACGGCCATCGAGGCGAGGAAGTCGTGGATGAGGTCGAGCGGCGAGCCCTCAACCCCGAACTTCGTCATCGTCGCCCGCAGGCCGGTGAAGCCGTTTGTCCTCTCGTTGTGGAGGAACTTGATGAAGTCGTTGCCGAAGTGACTCTGCAGGTACTCCATGAACGCGTACGCGACGCCGTAGTCCGCGAGGATCTCCGCTGCGCCCTGGTCCTGCCAGCGGGTCAGAGACTGCTCCGGGCCGCCGAACGCCGGATCGGCGAAGAAGCCGAGCCACGCCTTCAGGTGGCTGTCTGCAGCCGGGTCGGCGGGGTCCAGCGACGGGTCGACGTAGCCCACCAGCGTCTGCGCCCAGTCGGAAAGGCCCTCGTTGATGAAGGTCGCCTCACCCGGGCTCGCGTAGTACTCCAGCAGGTGCTGGTACTCGTGAGCGAACGTGCCCTCGTAGAGGAGCGGGCGAGGGTCACCGAACGGGCGGCCCAGGTACTTGCTGCAGGCCACGTAGTCGGGGTCGGTGGAGTTGTCGGTCCCGCCGTCGCCGGTGCGGTGCGTCCAGTCCCACGCGTCCAGCGTGATGATGTTGCGGTTCGTGTACTCGTTGAACAGCGAGTAGTGGAAGCCGGCGAAGTAGGTCTTCCCGTCGGCCGCGGTCGGCGTGTAGTAGTTCGTGTCGCGTATGTTGTCGATCAGCGTGACGATCCGGTCGCCGTCGCCCAGGAAGCTCTGCGACGGGAGACCGTAGTACTTCGCGAAGAGGTTGCTGAGCGCCGTACTCTTCCCGTCCCGGGTCGGTGGCACCGAGAACGCCTTGGACTCGACCGGATAGATGTTGGTGTCGAACTCGTGGACGAAGGCCGCCACCTGCTGGTCGGTCACGACGATGCCCTCGCCGCCGCCGACGGTGTTGCGGCAGTCGCCAGCCGGGAAGGCGATGTCCTTGGCCACCCACACTTCGACGTTGTCGCCGACGGCGCGCAGCACGAACTGCTTCGTGTAGACCACATCCCTGGCGTCGTCCAGGGCCGGCCACTTGCGGACCGTCCCGACCTGGAACTCGTCACTCTTGATGCCCGAGCCGCCCGCGCCTTCCTTGGAGAAGGGCAGCGGCTTGCCGTTGTTGTAGTCACCGCCGACGTGGCGGACGTCCGACCCGGCCGGCTTGTCACCGGGCGCCGCTGTGGCGGCGCCGGTTCCGATACCGATACCGAGACCGGTGGCGAGCAGGCCGACTGTCACCGTTCGGGCGACCGCCCGGACCGCACGCCGGGACGCGTGTCCCCGTGCCATGTAGTACCTCCGAGTGGTGGGTCCCCGGATTTGCCGGGGCTGCTGAGGAACATAAGCATCAATGCGGCCCGATGGAAGCCGTCGACGTGCATCTATTTCAAGATTTTCCGCGTACTGCGCCTCGACCGTCACAAATCGACCATTCGGCCGGTAGCCATCGGCGACCGGGCAGAGTGTGATGGGCCCCTTCGGGAAGTGTGATGATCGATGCTGGTGGCTGTCCCGCCGTTTCGGCCGGAGGCGACGCGGGCATCGAGCACCGGCATGAGGTCCGGACAGGTGTTGGCCGGGCGGTACCGGCTTGATCGGCGGCTGTCCACCGGCGGCATGTCGGTGGTGTGGTGCGCCCACGACGAGGTTCTGGGCCGGGACGTGGCGGTCAAGATGCTGTCGTCGGAGCTGGCCGCGGACCCGCATTTGTTGCACCGGCTGCAACGGGAGGCGCGGGCGGCGGCCGGGTTGCGTCACCCCAACATCGTCGAGGTCTACGACTACGGCGAGACCCGCGACGATGACGGACCGCTGCAGCCGTACGTGGTGATGGAGCTGATCGACGGGCCATCCCTGGCGCAGTGGCAGATCGACGGTGGGCTGCCGTGGCCCACGGCCGTCGCAATCTGTGCCCAGGTCGCCGCCGCGTTGGCCGCCGCGCATGCCCGGGGCGTCGTGCACCGCGACGTCAAACCCGGCAATGTGCTGGTCACCGCGGCCGGGGTCAAACTGGTCGACTTCGGCATCTCCGCTACCGCCGGGGAGGCCGACGAGACGGACGGGCAGGTGCTCGGCACACCGGCCTATCTCGCACCGGAACGGCTCGATCGGGCGCCGGTGAGCGCGGCCGCGGACGTGTACGCGCTCGGTCTGCTGCTGTACCGGACGCTGACCGGGCACCTGCCCTGGCCCGCCGCCACCACCAAGGAGATGCTCACCGCGCACCGCTACCAGGACCCGGCGCCGCTGCCACCGATCCCGGAGCTGCCTCCGGCGGTGACCGAGCTATGCCTACGGTGCCTGCGTAAACGCCCCACCGACCGGCCCGACGCGGTCGACGCGGCCCGGGTACTCGGCGAGGCGGCCGGCATCGCACCTGCCCGGCTACCGGTCACGAACGGTCACACCGGCTCGGCGCTGTGGCCGGCCGTCGCGGCGGCCGGCAGTGCTGCCGACTTCCGCCAAGGCCGGGCCCGGGTCACCGCCGGCGGGCCGCCCACCACCGCACTCGAGTCCGCGGGCGGCCGCTGGGGGCGGCAGTCGCCGCGCCGGCGCGCGGCGCTCGTCCTGGCAGGTGCGGCGGTGCTGGCGCTGTCCGGCGGCGTCGGCGTCAGCCGACTCGGCGGCCAGGGCGGTCCCCAGGCCATCCCGGTGCTGGCGGCGCCGCCCGCCGCGGCGGCCACGGCGCAACCGCCGAAGCCGAACTGCAGCGTCCGGTACGCCCTCCGACGCGCAGTCGACGGCCGGTTCTCCGCGGCCGTCACCGTCGCCAACACCGGAAGTACGCCGATCCGCGACTGGCGGCTGAGTTTCACCTTTCCTACCGGGCAGAAGCTGACCCGCGGCTGGAACGCCACCTGGAAGCAGACCGGCCGCAGCGTGCAGGCACTCGGCGGCGACCTACGCGCCGGGGGGTCCGCCTCCGCCCGCTTCGACGGCACCTATCGCAACGTCACCGCCCTGCCGGCGCAGTTCCAACTCAACGGCATCCGTTGCCAGACGATGCTGTCCGCCGGCGGCCTTACGACCCGCGCGGCCACAACCGCCCGCAACTATGACGATAAGAGGAAGAAGGACGACGAGGACAGGGACGAAGAAGACAAAGACGGCAAGCATCAGGACGACGACTGACTCGCCCTTCGACGATCGGGACCGGCGCGGAGGGGTACCGAGCCCGTCGTGCCGCACCGTGGGTTGTGGACGGTCCATTTTTCTGTTTCGCGGTTCTTCGCCTGGCCCGCGCCTGTATGTCGGATCGGGACGTGGTGACGTCACTGTGCAGGTTGGACCCGCCGATGCGAATCAGCCGCGCCGCGGAGGAATTCGATGCGTATAGCGCCGTCGTGGATCTTCCCGACAGCCGCTTTTCCCTGGTCGTAGACCGATTTGAGACTTGAGGAAAGTAGACGGGTTCAAAGGCCGCGGGGCGAGGGTAAGCAGTACGGCGAGGCGTCCGAGGACGTCTTCGGCCGCGCGGGGAAGCGGCGTTCATCAGGGTTCGATCAGACCTGAGGTGACGCAGCCCCATGTCCATCCATCCCCGCCTAGATCAACGTCCAGAATCTACCCGGCCTCACCGAACACCGACCGTGCAGGCGCGACCGGCGCTGCAGGAGGTCAGGTCACCTGTCCGCACCGCCGCCGATGAGACGAGGCCGGTCAAGACCTCCGCCCCGGCTCGATCCGAAGTGCGCCGAGTCCTGTTTGTCCTGGCCGACGCGCTGGCCGCCGCCGCGGCCGTCCTGGTCACCGGTGGGGTAGCCACTGCCGCCGCCGGGTTCGTCGCAGCGGTGGTCCTCATCGATGCCCTTGATCGGCGCCGTGCCCACCGGCTGAACCTGTCCGCACTCGACGAGGCGCCCGGCCTGGCGCTACGGGGCCTTGTCATCGCCGGCATCATCGCGCTGGCCGGAATGCCAGTGTCCATTCCATTGTTTCCCGGCACCCTACCCGGCGCCGGGTGGCTCGTGACGGCGCTGGTGTTCGCCGTTCTCGCGGTGGCGATCAGAAGCATCGGCTACGCCGTGCTCCGGCGCTTGCAGGCGGATGGGCGGCTGACCAGCCCTGCCTTGATCGTCGGGACAGGGTCCGTGG
>Ga0081539_10001997_pt1 | contig 30967 bp, 30 predicted proteins | sample TabmetS4T2R2_FD_71023 | JGI IMG/M metagenome (GOLD analysis project Ga0081539, IMG submission 71023) | Tabebuia heterophylla rhizosphere microbial communities from the University of Puerto Rico - S4T2R2 | ecosystem: Host-associated > Plants > Roots > Rhizosphere ... | reverse complement strand
TCGCTCGACGCCTGGGATCTGCTACTCGGCGCTCCGGCGCTTACCGAGACGGGACTTGCACCCGTCGGAGAAGAACGGCGTGACGTAGACGCTACACTGTCCACGTCGTCACGACGCACCATGCGTGTGATGCTAACGCAGCTCGGACAGGAATCGGGTATCAGGAATCTGGATTCAGGGCTGGACTAGGGATCAAGGGCTTAGGCCTGAGGCCTCGGACCTGTTTCCAGGCCCAGCCCTGAATCCTGAAACCTGATTCGTGATTCCTTCTGTTAGCATCGAGCCGTGTCGGACCTGATCGCGATCGACGTGGCGATTCTGCCGCCAGCGCATGTCTCGACGCTGGCGATGGAGCTGAGCGCACGGTTGCCCGTTGCAGACGAAGACCATTTCGTCCTGGACGACGTGCATCTGCCGCACATCACGCTCACGCAGCAGTTCGTGCGTGTCGAGGAGCTCGATCTCGCGAGCCAGCAGATCGACGAGGCGCTTCGATCCGTTGCCCCGATGACGTTGCGCGTGACCGGCGGCGCCCTGAGCGGACACACGGTGTGGATGCAAATCGATCGAAGCACCCAGCTGGCCGCGCTGCACGAATCGCTCATGGAAGCGCTTCGCGGAGTGGAACGACCGGGTGGCACGCCGGCGGCGTTTGCCGGTGGCGAGGCGCGGGTCCGTGACCTGCTCTGGGTCTCCAGCTATCGCTTGAAATCCAGCTTCGGCGCCTACACGCCGCACGTCACGCTCGGACACGGATCGCAGCCGCCGCACATCGAACCATTCGACTTCGAGGCAATTACGGTGGCGGCATGTCAGCTCGGTCGCTTCTGTTCGTGCCAGCGCGTGCTCCGCAGCTGGACACTCGCCGCCCCGCGTCCTGAGTGATGGCGGTCACCCCGCTGCGTCCGGCCTCGACCGTCGTGCTGTTACGCGACGCGTGTCCTGACCACGGTCGAAGGGCGCCGCCCGCCTCCGCCAAGGCTATGGCGGACAAGCAGCTCGAGGTGTTCCTCGTGCGACGCCACGACAACCTGGCATTCATGAGCGGCGCCCACGTCTTTCCTGGCGGCCGCGTCGATGCCGCTGATGCCATCCGCGACGCCGAGCGTTTCTGCGATGGCGTCGACGCTGCCGCCTCACGAATGCGCGATCTGTCGGCTGAAGGGGCACTCGCGCACCATGTCGCCGCGATCCGTGAGCTGTTCGAGGAGGCAGGCATCCTCCTCGCGCGGCGCGGGAACGCGATCATCGATATCGACGACGTTGCGGTGGGTCCGGAGGCGACGGCGAGCAGAATCCGCTGGCAGCCCTACCGCCGGCAACTGGCCACGGGTGCGATTGCGTTGTCGGAGATTGCCGCGCGCGAACAGGTGCGCCTCGCACTCGACGAGCTCGCCTATTTCGCGCACTGGGTGACGCCGGACATCGAGACGCGCCGCTTCGACACGCGCTTCTTCGTCGCCGTCGTGCCCCCGAATCAGCATGCGTCTCACGACGAAGGCGAGACGACGCACGGCGAGTGGATGCGCCCTGCAGACGCGATCGCCCGGTGCCTGCGCGACGAGATCGCGCTGCCGCCACCGACGTGGACAACGCTGCGGCAGCTCGAGGACTTTGCGACTGTGGCGGAGGTGATGACCTGGGCGCGCACGCGGGAGGTGCCCCGCGTGCAGCCCGGGTTTATTCAGAACGGATCACGGCGGATCGTGCTGCTGCCAGGTGACCCGGAGGTTGAGAAAATTGCCGGCTTCGAAGCACGGGAAACCCGATTCATCCTCGAGGACGGCCGCTGGTCTCCGATCAATGACCGGCGATCGACGTGATGAAGACGCCTGCGTTTATCGTGAGCGCGGCACTCCACGTGTACTCGCCTTGACTGCTGAAAGCGCGAATACCACGGCAGAACTGATCGCGGCAGAAGTCCCGTTCGGACATCGCCTCGGTGAAAGCCCGCGTGTTCACCGTCACTTCCAAGACCCTGCCCCATTTGCTGTCGGTGACCGCCGCGATCGGTGTGATCGACACGTCCAGTGGCTTGACCGAGACGCGGCGAAACGTGTCGAACGCATTGCCGCTGAAGACCTCGATCCCGAGACCTACACCTACGTCGATAGCGCGCCCGGCATGCACGAAGAACGTGAACTCGGTCGAATCGAGCTTCACTTTGTGCAGGTCCTCGTCGGCTCGCGTGACGTCCCGGAACAGATCGTTACGGGTGCTGACCCAATGGGTATAGCGAGCCTGCAGATACGCTCGCAGATCGCCCGGTTTGACGGCACGACCGCTGGGAAGCGCTTTCACGCATTCGCCGCCCTCGAGAATCGCCGGTTCGAAGCTGATACTTCCACCGTCGTCCCTCCAGCAGAGAAGACGGAACGTGAACGGGCCACGACCCCATTCCGCAGCGAACGGGCCGGGCCCACTCAATCGATCGAGCCATCCCTCTGCCGCTGCAGCCGTGCCGCCTTGAAGGCTCCACGCCAGCAGGCACGCCACGGTCATGGTCAGCGCTTTATTCACGATGTACCTCTCTGATCTGTCCGCGTCTATTGATTCGCCGCACCGATCGCCTCGGACGCCTCGAACGGCGCAAAGACACTTTCAACCACTCCCTTGGAATGCAATCGCGGGTCGTCCGCACTCACAATCTGGTTGCGAGGAGGCGGCATGGTCGGACAGTAGATCAGGACCTGCGTGCTCGTTTTGCCGATCGCGTAGCAGCGCTCCTGACCGAGATCGACCCGCTCGAATCTGTTTTGCCACACCGTTCTGTAGGGCAGTGCTCGTAAGACCACAACAGCGAGCAACGGAATCACGAGTGCGGCTGCAGTCGTCAACGGATGCACCCGTACAAGAGCTCGCCTTGCGTATCGGTAAACGACGACGAGCGCCGTTCCGTACAAGAGAAGCAATGTCTCCAGATACCTCGCACACAGGAAGAACTGATGTTCTTTGTCCGGTGCGAGAGCACGGAGCTGGTTCGCGGGCGCGTCGTTGATGTAGATCGCGAACGCAGAAACCTGATCCCAAAATGCCACCGTGATCGCGATGCACGCGATCGCACCACCGCCGAGAATCGGCTGCAGCAGCAGGTTTGGATCGTTCAACTGCCGCTCCTCGAGGAATTCCACAACCGCCGCCGACGCGCGCGTCAAGGTTGCTCCGGCACGTGAAAAGAGCCGACATAGGATTCGGACCCCGCCAACGGCGAAAATCAAGACCGCCGCCGCCATCGCGATGTAGACGACCGGCGCCAACATCAAACGCGCACCCCAGACGAGCCATTGCACCGGCGCCTCTGCAGCGAACGCTCCCGTTCGACCGAATGTCAGATTGAAGGAGACTGTTGCGATCAAGCCGAGTAAGGTTACGGCCATCATCGCGAGCAGTGTTCCCACTGCCCAACGCCGTAAGCTGGAGCGCGGGACCGGTCCCGGTGTCGGTGCAGAATCCGGCACGACGACTCGCTCCAGCGCCGCGCGCGCGGTGGTCACAGACTCGAAGCGCTGTGCCGGGTCGGGCGCGAGCATCCGATCCACGACGTCGACGAACGCGTCGGGCAGATCGGGACGTAGATCCTCCAGGCGCCTTCGCTTGCCTTGACGATGCGCCTCCCGCAATTCCTCCGATGACGAGGCGACGTAAGGAAACGCGGCGGTCACTAGATAGAACAACAGGACGCCGAGCGCGTAGATATCGCTCTGGATGCTCGCGGGTCCGCCGTCGAACAGTTCCGGCGCCAGGTACAACGGCGTGCCGACCGGCCTGCCCTTCTCTCTCTTCGGATCGACGAACTCCCCGGCGCCGAAGTCCATCAGGACGATGCGGCCGCCCGACTCCCGCATGACGTTCTGGGCTTTGATGTCGCGATGGATGATGCCGACCGAGTGCACGGCGGCGAGCGCGCGGCACAGATGACCGCCGATGACCACCGCTTCGTCCGCGCTCCGCACCTTTTCGGCGTGAACCATCTCCGCCAGCGTGCGCCCCTCGATGAAGTCCATCCAGAAGCCGGTGCGCCCTTCGCGGGTGTCCGCGCCGTGCACCGCAATGACGCTGGGATGACGCAGGCCGACCAGTAATTTTGCCTCGTGCAGGATGCGCGACTTGGCGACCGTGGGTTTCAACAGCTTGAGCGCGACACGATGATCGAGAAACGTATCGATCGCCTCGTAGACCTCGCCGTACGCGCCTTCGCCGACCTTCCGAACCAGTCGAAAGTTGCCCCAGCGCCCCAATGGTGGCGGAGCCGCCGCTGGGGATTCGTCGCCGCCCGGAGATCTGGTGGAGGGTTGCGGCGTTGCCGCGGGATCGGCAACCTGGGTGGCGTGGACGTGCGCGACGCCTGCCACCGTGCGCAGCTGATTGAGGGCCGCACGTGTGGAATCGTCCGGGGCGTCTCGGATGAGCGCGTCCCAGTCGATGTGCCCGTGTCCGTCGGCAACCAGCTCGATCAGATCGAGGAGGTGCTGCGTTTCTTCGCCCATGTCAGCAGGTACCGATGCGCGCGCATCTTACCCCGACTGTTGGCGACGTTCCCGCCCCAGTTTTCCTTCAGCGCGCGCTGCCGCGCATCGTCGAACAGGTTGTCTTAGTGCTTCTGCTCCGCCATCGTTTGCACCAGCCTGGCGACGGCGCGGGTCACCGCCACGCGAGCGGCGTCGGCGCTCGGTTTGCCGAGCGCAATGGCGACTTCCTCGTAACTCTGCTGCAGCTCGATGCGCGCGATGATCGCCTCGCGATCGGCCGGTTTCAGACCCTGTAACGCGGCCTCGTAGCGCTCGAACCGCTCGTGTCCGATCGCTTCTTCGAGTGGAGATGGACCCGGAGCGGGTTCATTGTCCGGGAGGTCGACCTGTCCCGGCCGCCGATTCACCTTTCGGACCTCGTCGACAATCCGGTTGGCGACGGCCTGACGAAGGAACGCCTGCAGCGCACCCGGGTGTCGCGCCTCGAAGGAGTTCAGACGCGGCAGGGTCCGCAGCACGGCGTCCTGCACCAGGTCCTGCGTATCGCCCAAACCTCGCGCCCACCGGGGCAATCGGCCTCGTGCCCATCGTCGAAGCGGTGGCAACGACCGTTCAACCAGCTGGCTGAGGGCGTGCGAATCGCCCTCCTTGACCCTGTCCAGAAGCGCGATCGTGGTTTCAAGCGGCGTATCCTGCATCACGTTCCTCGTCCAGCGAAATGGTAGCAGCTTGCCCTGCTACAGAGAGAAAACGCGCGGGTCGAAAAAACCGTACAGACCGCTCGGATCGTTCGAAAATTCGTTCGAATCGCTCGGGTCGTTCGGAACGGTCGCGGTCGTTCCGGTCCTTGGCGCCCGATCAGCGGGACACGGCGGCACCGGGCGCAAGCTGGAGCGGGCGACCAGGGGTGTAGCGACGGGCCGTGCTCAGGACCACGTCGGCCATCATGTCCAGGAACAGCGGGTCGTCGTTGACGGTTTCGGCGCGTTGCATCGGCAGTCCGAGCTCACGGCAGACGGCGGCCGCCTCGTGGTCGAGGTCGTAGAGGACCTCGACGTGGTCACACAGGAATCCGATCGGACACAACACTGTCGCGCGAAGGCCCGCGGCGAATTCGCGACGGAGGTAATCACACACGTCGGGTTCGAGCCACCGATCTTCGGGACGACCGCTGCGGCTTTGAAATGTGAGCGCCCAGTCACCGATGCCCGATTCCGCCGCGACGAGGCGCGCGGAGATCTCCAGCTGTTCCCGATAGCGCGAGCGGTCCGCCATCGTCGTGGGAATACTGTGGGCGGTGAAGACGAGCCGCGCGTGCTCGCGCACGTCGGGAGGAAGGCGCTCGCGCGCCTTCAGGACATGCTCCACGTTGGCGCGAATGAACAGCGGGTGATCGAACCAGCTCGCGACGTACGTCACGTCGACGTCGATACCGTCGCGGCGCAACTCCGCGCGCGCGTTCGCGACGTTCTCACGATACTGCTGGCAGCTCGAGTAGCTGTGATGGGCGGCAGCGATGAACCCGATCGCACGACGTACGCCCTCGGCGTGCATTTGCCGCAGCGTATCGGCGAGGAACGGATGCCAGTTGCGCATCCCCACGTAGACGGGCAACGGTTGCCCGGCGGCGGCAAGTCGCGATCGCAGCCCGTCGGCCTGCCGCATCGTGATCGCGGTCAGCGGCGACACGCCGCCGAATAGTTCGTAATGATGCGCCACCTGCTCGACGCGCTCAGGTGTCACGCGCCGGCCACGCAGCACGTTCGCCAGAAACGGACGAATATCGTCGGCACTTTGCGGGCCGCCGAAGGACACGATCAGAACGGAATCGAACAACGCCGATCTCACCGACGCGCCATGTATGTCTTACTGAAACCGTTGCGGCCGTTCGCGATCGTGAAACGGCCGCTCGGCTCGACCGTCGCCTTGATCCAGTGGCCTTTGTCGGCGGTCTCTTCGAGATTGGCGATCATGTCCGGCGACGTGTTGTGCTTCGGATCGGGATCGAGAAGCGAGAGATGCCCCTGCCAGATTCCTTCGATCCCCGGCAGGCTCGCGAGCCGCGCGTAGCCGTTTCGCTCGTACGGCGGCGTCTTGACCCCAGGAGGAGTGGTCGACTTCGCCGTGACGTCGGTCTGACCGAGACCCTTCCGCGGGCCATTGTTGATCACTGCCACTTGCGGCTTGATCGAGCCGAGCAATGCGGGCGCTCCCGCACCATCGAACGAGCCGTGGCGGCCTGACTGATACAACGTCACGGTCCCGAGCCTGTTTATCGGGCAGACGAGCTCCACCTCTTTCTGCCAGTCGAGATCGATCAGCGCAAGCATCCTGAAACTGCCGAACGTCAGCAGCGTCCCTACCATGTTCTGGTTTTCGGGCCCGGCCGGGGCTTTCTGCTCCGCGGTCGCGCACAGTGGATTCGGTCCACCGCCGGGCACCGGCGTCGCGAGCAGCTTCGAATCGGACGCGACGACCAGGGTCTGCACATCGCGGAATGGAACCTCGTCGCCTGGCTGGACGATCGTGCGGCGACCTGAGGCAGCGGTGCGATAGCTGTCCAGCCATTTCTGATTCACCGGTTCGATCTCGTCGCCGCGACCGTAGAAGTGCCCGATCGGCACCATCTTCGACAACGTGGCCAGCCCGCCGACGTGGTCCGCATGGTAGTGGCTGATGATCAGGTGGTCGATCTTCTTGATGCCGGCGTCCTGCATCGCCGCGACGATGCGATGGGCGTCGCGATCGTCGGTCTCGAAGCCGGTGTCGATCAGCAGCGACTCGCCGGACGGCGAGAGAAAAAGTGTGGCCGCGCCGCCTTCCACGTCGATCCAGTAGATCGTCAGGTTCCGCGACTGCGCGCCGAGCAGCGTCGACGTCAAGAGCACGATTGCAAAGAACAGCAGGCGTCGCATCGTGGACACTCCCGTCGCGGCGCATTATATTGCGGCTGCACGGACCGCATGCGAAGCACGATTTTCTTGCTCCTTCTCGTCGTCGCCGTCGCTGTTATGGTTCCAATCGCAGCGGCGCAGTCCGACGCGATTCGCAGCGATGGTTCGGCGATCACGGCTCCAGACAACGCAGCTGGATCGTCCGACCGGGTCGAGGTGCCGGAGCCGAGTGCGAAGGCGCTCGAGTATTACCGCAGCGGGAATGTTCTCTGGGTCGTGGATGCCGTCTGGGGCCTGCTCGTGCCGGCGGTCTTTCTGTTTGCCGGCTTCTCGGGGCGCATTCAGGCGTGGGCTGAACGCCGCACGCGCCGGTGGATCCTGGTCGTGGTCCTGTATTTCGTCGCCTTCAGCGCGATCACGTTCGTGCTGGGCCTTCCGATGGCATATTACGAGGGCTTCGTGCGTCAGCATGCGTACGGGCTCTCGAATCAAACGCTGACCAAGTGGGCCAACGATCAGATTCGTTCACTCGCCGTCGGCGTCGTCATCGGCGCGCTGTTCTTGTGGGTTCCCTACCTCCTCCTGAGAAAGAGCCCGCGGCGATGGTGGCTCTACACCGGGCTGCTCATGGTTCCGTTTCTCGTGTTCGTGGTGCTCGTGCAGCCGGTGTGGATCGATCCGCTGTTCAACCGCTTCGGGCCGATGAAGAACAAGGATCTCGAAACGAAGATCCTCGCGCTCGCCGATCGCGCCGGCATCGACGATGGGCGTGTGTTCGAGGTGGCGAAGAGCGAGGACACCAACGCCGTCAACGCCTACGTCAACGGCTTCGGCGCCACCAAGCGGATCGTGTTATGGGACACCGCGATTGCCAAACTGGATGAGCGCGAACTGCTGTTCGTCATGGGGCACGAGATGGGCCACTATGTGCTCGGTCACGTGTGGCAGCTCATTCTGTTCTTCTCCGCGGTGGTTCTCGTCACGCTTTACGTGATCCACCGCACCGCGGGATGGCTGATCGCGCGCTATCGGGATCGCTTCAGGTTCGGACAATTGGCCGATGTCGCATCGTTGCCGCTGCTCATCCTGCTGTTCAGCGTGTATTCCCTGGTCGTGACGCCCGGCGCACTGGCGTTCTCCCGCCACCTGGAACACGAGGCCGACCGGTTCGGCCTGGAAATCACTCACGACAACCATTCCGCAGCGACGGCGTTCGTCAAACTGCAGCAGGAGAATCTCGGCGTACCGCGCCCGGGATGGCTGTATCGAACGTTTCGCAGCGATCACCCTGTGCTCGGCGAACGCGTCGACTTCTGCAACGACTATCGCCCGTGGGAACGCGGCGAGCCTCTCGTATATAGCGGGTTGTTCAGAGACATTCGCTGAGCCGCTCTCGACGCGGTCGTGACGCGACAGTGGCTGCTGGAACGGACGATTTCCATCGGGCGGTGCTGGCATTCGCCGATAGCAACCTGCCTGGCGCCGTCGATGGCGTGCGTGCGGCCGCGGCACGGGCGCCCGACAATCTCGTGTACAGGGCCTCGATCATCCATCTCGAGAAGCGGATCGCGAGTGGACAGGCCAGCGCCTATGCCTCGCCCGAGGGGTTTCAAGCGTTCGTTCGCGCCGGCGGAAACATTCCGTTGTATGCGACCACGAGCGCCGCGCTGCGAGCGGCGTACGGTGAATACGACTCGGTTCGCCTGCTCGATATAGGGACGGGCGACGGGCTGGCGCTGATCCCGGCGTTGACAGACAACATCCGGCGCCTGGACGTCCTCGAGCCATCGGCCGCGCTGCTCGGGTCTCTGGAGCAGCAGCTTCAGGCCGCCGGTCAACCGTACCGGGCGTTCCACTCCACACTCGAGGATTTCGTGCGGACGTCATCCGACAGGTGGGATCTGGTCCAGGCGACCTACAGTCTCCAATCGATCCCGCTCGACGAACGCCCGGCGATCGTCCGCTGGCTGCGGGCGCACACCGAACGTCTGCTGGTCATCGAGTTCGACGCGCCGGATTTCAGCGAACCGACAGCACCTGAGCGGGTCGACTATGTCGTCGAGCGTTATCAGCGTGGCCTGGCTGAATATGCGGGGAACGAGACGGTGATTCAGGGATTCCTGATGCCGATCATGTGGAGTTATTTCGATCGGTCGGTGGCCCGCCTGAACTACGAACAGCCGATGGCGGCCTGGACGCAGCTGCTTGCCGAGGCGGGCTTCGAACAGATCGCCAGTGGTCCCATCTATCCATACTGGTGGGCCACTGCACACATCATCGACGCGCGGTGACCCGGGGTGATCCAGGCCGTATGCGGGCCGGTTCGATCCGGTCCGTGGGTGGTTGCGCTCTCTTCAGCCGCCACCCGTCACCATTTCTGGCCGATCGCGTCGAGCCCAGCGCGGCCCAGGTCTTCGGGGTTCATCACGATATGGAACGTGACGTTGGCATTGAACGAAAGGAAAAACGGTTCGGCGATGGCGGGGACCTTCGATGGATCCGCGACGTCGACGATCAGCATCGCTCCGCGGTGACCGTCGTACTCGGTGAAGTAGACCGCTTCCGGTTTGATCTCGCCGAGGATCTTTTCGATCAGTTTCCCGGCGGTGCCGTTTCGGACTGCCGTGTTGAACGGTTCGTTTGGAAACTTCGCGTGAACGAGCATTCGCATGTGCGCACTCCTCTGTGAAGACACGGACCGGGCGGCGCGTCTGACGCACTCCCAAGAGCGCGGATTATATGATCGAGGCGTTCGCGGCCAGCTGATCGTGTCGCGCGAGCCGCAACTCTGTCGGAGACTCAATGGCTCAAATCAAAGTCTATGGAATCGCCGAGCATCTGAACCCGATCAAGGCGCGGCTCTCGGACGCGATTCATGCGTGTGTCGTTGAAGCGTTGCAATTTCCGCGTGACAAGCGGGCGCATCGCTTTTTTCCATTGGATCGATCCGATTTCTACATTCCGTCGGGACAGGGTCGAACGGATCGCTACACCATCATCGAGATCAGCATGTTCGAAGGGCGCACGGCGCCCGCGAAACGGCGCCTGATACACCTGCTCTTCGAGCGATTGCAGGCCGAGCTCGACCTCGCGCCGGCAGACGTCGAGATCACCATCACCGAAACGCCGAAACAGAACTGGGGCTTTCGCGGGCAGACGGGAGACGACGTGAGCCTCGACTACAAAGTCGAGGTGTGATCAGCTGCTGGGGGAAGTCCGGTTCGGCCGCGGTGCCGCCGGCAGGTGCCGCAACTTGTCCGGGTTACGCACCACGTACAGCGCTCGAACGACGTCGCCTTCGATCTCGAACGCCGCCGTCTGCACCGGCCCCTCGGGTGCATCCACGATGACACCGGGCAGCCCGTTGATCGTCGCCAGGCGCACCGTGAAGTCCTTACGCCACCACTGACCTTCGCGTGGGCGGGCCACGTCGACCAGGAACCGCGCCACGCGATCGGCGCCCTCGACCACGTCCAAGGCCGCCCGCACCTTCCCTCCGCCGTCGGTCACCACACGCGCGTCGCTGGCGAGGAGCGCGGTCAGCGCAGCGAGATCACCCGATCGGGTTGCCGCAGAGAACGCGGCAATGAGCTGTGCATGTTTGGCATCGATCTCGCCCGAATGGACTGCCGGCGTGGTCGCGCCGCGTGGGCGAGTGGCGCGCACGTGAGCACGCGCGCGGGCGGCAAGTTGCCGGCACGCAACAGCGCTTCTATCCAGTGCCGTCGCCACTTCGTTGAACGAGAAGTCGAACACGTCGTGCAGGAGGAAAGCGGCTCGCTCGAGCGGCGACAGACGGTCGAGCGTCAAAAGCAGCGCGATGGAAAGATCCTCGGCGAGCTCTGTGTGGCTGTCGGGTGCGAGCGCGTTGGCGTCGACAACGGGCTCCGGTAGCCATGGACCGACGTACTCTTCGCGCCGTGCGCGCGCCGAGGTCAGCATGTCGAGGCAGATCCGCGTTGTCGTGGTCATGAGGAACGCTCTCGGGTCCAGGACCTTGTCGCTGTCGACCCCATGCCAGCGCAAGTACGTCTCCTGCACCGCGTCCTCGGCATCAGCCATCGATCCGAGCATGCGGTAGGCGAGACCGAGCAACCGCCGGCGGTACGGCTCGAAGCTCGCGGCCTGATTCGACATGATTGTCAGAAGCTTACGACGTGCGCGTCAGGCTGTGCGCTGAGAGCGCGCCGGTGCGAGCCCACTGAGGGCCATTCCGATGAGTGACAGCGCTATCGCGACGAAGCCCCCCGCTATCCCGTTGCCGGTGCCCAGTCCCCCGTCGGCAGTGGCCACGATCAGCCCGCCGGTGACCAGACTGATCGGGCCCAGTATCAAAGCGACGATGGCCCCGCGTCGACCACTGTTACCGATACGACGGATGGACCGGGCCAGGGCGAGGCCACCGAGGATGGCGCCGATCAGCCCGACCACGGCAGCCGCGCTGGCCACGATCCGCTCACGGGTCAGGGTGGTAACGGTGACGGTGGGTGGCTGATCCGAGACCTGTGCGACCGCCGGTGCCGCCAGCCCGAAGACCCCGATGAGGGCCGCGGTGGCAAGCACGTGGGTGAATCGTAAAATCAACCATCCGGCACGCGGATTGGCGTCGATCATGTCGCTCTCCTCTCGCCAAGGGTGAGACGAGATACGGCTCCGGAATGTGACATCGCGAATGACGGTCCTTGAAACTGAATCGCTATACTTCGACTCACTGACCACCAGCGACCGTATAGTGAGGCGCGAGCACGGGCGTTATGCTAAGCGCCAGACGGCTTGGTCTCTCCCGTTTTCTCTCCGCGAGCTTTTCTACATGGGGTGCGTTCGATGAAAACGATTCTGATGTTTCCGGCTGAATCGCGCGGCCTCAGGCGCACCCTCTACAAGTACGCCGGGTTCGCGCTTGCGGTCGCAGGACCGGTCGGCACAGCGCTGGGATTCACGGCGACAACGGCCATCGCCAATCAAGGTAGCGTGATTGCGCAAGGAAGGCCGCCCATCACTACCCTTCCGGGCGAGATTCTGAAGCGATTGCCACGCCCGAAGCCGAATTCACCTCCAGAAACACCGCCGAACGTGTCGTCCTGGAAAATTTGGGATTCAACGGCCGAAAAGACTACCGCGCCTTGAGAAACGCCAGAGAGAAAGAAAGCTATTGGATGTGGGCGTATGGACTCGAGGCGCTTGGTACGACGTCGTGGATGTTTGCCACGCTGACGCCCGACAACCTCGGTCGAAGGGGACCTGCGCGTCCCTAAGTCGTCTGCTCTGAAAGACGCGGGCGAGAATCGGTCCGAGCGAGCGGGTGGAGCCAGCATCACGCACGGCAGGTATCGACACTCGACGCGACAGCGCTCTGAACAGTCTGTGATGCCGAACTTCCTGTCGCAACTCACCACAGGCGAGCAGGCGCGGCTCCTCGAGGAGTTGAACTACATGAACCTCGAGGAGATTCGTGGCTTTTGCGCCGCGCGCGGGATCCCGTACAGGATCATGGCCGAGTACCCGAACGGGAAGGTGAGGGCCACGAAAGACACCGATCGAAAGCCGATCGTGCTGGCTCGCGTCCGCCACTACCTGACGACGGGCGAGGTCGGTTCGCCCACGCTCATCCCCGCGGAGATCGTGCGCGAGGGGAATCCACCGGCGCGCCTCGGACGTGGCGACCGCCTCTACTACCGCTGGTACGCGAAGGAACACGAGGGCGTGATTCGCCTGCTCCGCGATCTCACCGCGGGCCGTTTTCGAGATGGAGCCGTCGCTCGCGTGCTGGCGATGGAATTCTGGACTCGCGGAGAAGCGCCCACGTTCGAAGAGTTCGCCCGGGCGTGGAGCGGAACGAAGACGGAAGATTTGATGGCGCCGGAGTACGCCTACCTCACCGATCTCAAGCACAAGCGGGCCGCCAGCGACTGGAAAGCCGTGCGCATCGCCAAAGCGAATTCGGCTCTCGAGACGCTGGCGAGGATTGCACCGGTTCGCATCAAGAATTAGCAGCCGGCGCGATCTCGACGAACGCGTCATACAGGCCGCTGCCGCCGCCCCAGTCGGTGGGCTCCTCCGCGGTGAGCACGTTGACGGCGCGCCGCGTGCCGCCCGCATCGACGAACCCGCCGAACGGCATCCAGGCGACGCCAGGACGGACGCGGTCGGACACCGAGCAGATGGCGCGCACTTCGCCGCGCTCGTTCCAGACGCGGACGGCATCGCCGGTGGCCAGCTGTCGCGCACGCGCGTCATCGGTATTGATCTCGATGAAGAGATCGCCGGCGCGCCGCCGGTGCGGCTCCATGTGGCTGTAGCCGGAGTTCAGGAAGTGGAGCGCCTTGCCGGTAATAAGCTGCAGGCCGTCCGCCACGCGAATCTCGCCCGCCCAGGGCAGCGGATCGTGTCCCTGTTCGAGGAGAGACTCCGAATAGAGTTCCGCCTTTCCGGACCGCGTCGCGAAGCCGCCGTTCGCGAACGGCCGCCAATCGTCGGGACAGTTCAACCGCGCGTGTCCTTCTGCCCACAGCCGCTCGAAGGTGATGCCGTCGAGCCATGGATGCCCGCTCGCGAGTGCGCCGCGCAGCATCGACTCGTCGCTCTCGAAGAGCCACGGCTCCGTCCGTCCGAGCGCCCGCGCGAGCCGTCGAAAGACCTCCGTGTTCGACAGCGATTCTCCGCGCGGCTCGATCGCCGGCCGATTCAAGGCGAGATACAGATGTCCCCACGCCGGCGACAGGTCCAGGTGCTCGATCTGGCTCGTCGCCGGCAGCACGTAATCGGCATAGAGCGCTGTGTCGGTGAGGAAGAGATCGTGCACGACGGTGAACAGATCGTCGCGCTGCAGCCCCTCCCGGATTCGCGACTGGTTCGGCATCGACACCATCGGATTGGCGCCGTACACCATGAGCGATCGAATCGGCGGCCGCAGGTCGCGGTCGCAGAGGTCCTTGCCGATGTCGCGCATGTTCAGCACGCGGACCTCTGGCTTGTGCACCTCCGGCATCAGCACGCGGTCCATGTCCAGGACCGCGAAGTGGAGCTTGTGCGTCGAGCGCGCCAGTCCGCCGCCGCGATGCTTCCACGCGCCGCTGAGCACCGCCAGACAGGCAAGCGTTCGAAACTGCATCGCTCCATTCAGGTGGTGCTCGATCCCGATCAGCGGCCGCAGCAGCGACGGCTGCGTCGTCGCATACTCGCGGGCGAACCGCTCGATCTCTTCCGCCGGTAATCCGACCGTCGGCGAGACCTGTTGCGGTGAGTACTCTTTGACGCGCTCGACGAGCGCGTCGTAGCCGACCGCGTGCCGCGAGACGTAGTCGTGGTCGACGAGGCCGTCGCGAATCATCACGTGCATCATCGCGAGCGCGAGGGCGGCGTCGCTGGCCGGCCTGATCTGCACGTGCCAGTCGGCGGCTTCCGCGGTGCGCGTGCGGATCGGATCGACGACGACGACCTTGGCGCCGCGATGCTGCGCCTCGCGCACGAGCGGCCAGAAGTGCAGGTTCGTGACGATTGTGTTCGTGCCCCACAGCACGATGAACCGGCTATGGACGATCTGCTCGGGATCGATGCCGGTGCCGCAGCCGATGGTCGCCGTCATTCCCGCCGACGCCACCGCGCCGCAAATCTTGCGATCGAGCCCGCTGCAGCCCATCGATCCGAACAGCCGCGCGTCGAGCGACTCCTGCTGAATCAGCCCCTGCACGCCCGCGGAGCTGTATGGCAGGATCGCTTCCGCGCCCGACTCCGCGGCGATCGCGTTCCACCGTGAGGCGATGTCGGCGAGCGCCTCGTCCCAGCTCACACGCACGAAACGCCCGTCGCCCTTACGGCCCGCGCGCTTCAGCGGGTAGAGGACGCGATCCGGATGGTAGACGCGATCGAGATAGTGATTCACCTTGGCGCAGAGCGTGCCGCGGGTGAACGGATGCACGGGGTCGCCCGACAGCCGCTCCGCGCGGCCGTCGCGGACCTCCACCACCCACGCGCACGTGTCAGGACAATCGTGCCCGCACGCGCCGCGAACGACGTGAAGTGCAGTCGGCGTCATCGGATGCCTCGAGAAATCAGCGCACGCCTTCGGCCACCATGATGTCGCTCTCCCACCGATCGGTCACGCTGGCGAGCGCCCATCGGCCATCCGGTGAGACTGCCAACCCACCGCCGATTCCAGAGAACCGAAACGGAAGCGGACCCAAACGTCGCACCACCTGATCCCGAAATCCATAGAAGTCGAGTACGTGCTGATCGTGTTCGATGGTCGTGAAAATGATGCCGTCGTCCGCGACTGCCCAGAGTCCGAAGCGGACGCGATCGAGCACGCCGACTTCCTCGCCGCCCTCGACCGGCACGTGCATCAGTCGACTGACACCACTCATGCCCGCAGAGTAAGGCGGGGGATTCAGATAGAAGAGCGCGCGGCCATCCGGCGCTTCCCGCGGCTGGAGGCCGCCGTGGCGGGTCAGTTGTGAGACGGTTCCGCCGTTGACTGAAATCTTCCACACCTCGGGCCGACCAGTTGTGTTCGACGTGAAGTAGATCCATTGGCCGTCCGACGACCACTCAGGAAGTCCGTCGAAGGTCGGATCCGACGTCAGTCGTACGGGCGGTCTCCCGTCGAGATCGACGAGATAGACGTCCGAGTTGCCCGCGATCGCCGCGTCGATGACGATTCGGCGGCCATCCGGCGACCAGCCCCCGATACCGAGCTCGGTCGCGCGCATCGTCGTCACCTGATGCAGTCCGGAGCCATCACGATTGGCGACCCATGCCTCTGCCCACCCTGTGCGGTCGGACACGAATGCCACGCGTTCACCATCCCGCGAGAATCGGCCGGGAAGGTCGATGCGCGTGGAGTCGGAAAACTGCGTGACGCTGTCCAGACGTCCGGTTGTTCGTAGAGCCTCGAGATCCATGAGCCGCAGACCGACATCGATGCGATCGTTCGTGAAAGCGATTCTGGCGAGCCCACTCGGCCCCCGGCGAGAGATCGACGGCCAGCCAGCGCTCGCGTGAAACGCGCGGATCCCCGGGTCGGGTGCGACGCCGTCGGCCGGCACTCTGAACAGGGATGGATCGAGCCCCGGAGCTTCGTTGACCGAGTACAGAATCTCCCTTCCACCGGGCATCCACGCGACGCGACTGATCGCTGCATTCCAACGAGTCCTGCGCCGGACCTCGCCCCCCGAGAGTGGAACGACGTAGACGTCGCTGACCCCTTCTCTCTCGTACCGAACGAACGCGAGCGTCTGGCCGTCGGGTGACACGTCGAAGGTCCAATCGCCGATGCCAGGGGGAGCCTGTGTCACTTGCTGACGACGGCCGGAATCCAGATCGATCTTGAAGATCCCATACGGCTTGTCCTGCGCTCGATCTCTGACGAGCAGTGCGCGGCTGTCCGGCGTCCATCCGAGCGCTGAGCCGGTATCGGGCACCTTGCGCTCGGTTCCGCCGAGCGCCGAGATCACGAACACTCCCTGACCGGCGCGCAGGAAGGCGATGTCGCGTCCATCGGGAGACCACGCCGGCGATGTCTCCGCGAAGGGCGTTTCAGTGAGCCGCCGCAACGCGTCACCGTCGACCGCCTTGATCCAGAGGTCGGGTGCATCCTCAGGATTCGGTCCGGTCCACGAGAAAACGACGAAGCTCCCGTCCGGCGAGATGCTGGGAAATTGCTCGAGACCGGGAAATGCGGTCACGCTGAGAATCTCTGCAACTGCATCGGGCGGCACGTGCCGATTTCGAAATGCAAGCAGTGCGGCGATGGTGAGCACGCCTGCGAGCGTCAACAGCAGCCACCGTGACGCCGGGACCCGACCGGGCTCATCAATCGCCGCGGTTCGCGCACTAGATGGACGGGTGGCTTCTTTCGAGCGCTCCGCGACCTCACCGACAAAACGATAACCACGACGCGGAATGGTTGCGATGTATTCAGGGCCGCCACCATCGCCAGTGAGTGCCTTGCGAAGAACGAACACCTGTTGGTTGAGGTTCGATTCCTCGACGACCGTGTCAGCCCAGACAGTACGCAGGATTTCGTCCTTGGACAGGACGCGATCGCGTTGCTGCACCAGCAGCAACAGGAGATCGAAGGCTCTGGGGGTTAGTGTTTGGGGGACCCCGGCGCGGAACAGCACGCGCTTGGCCGGATCAAGAACGAACGGGGCGAACTCGAAGGTCACCACCACCGGTCTCCCGAGGCACGATTCACGGGCCACTCTCCACAATTGATGGCCTCTTGATCGAATTTGATGGATCGTTAAGGACGTCGGCCGAACGCGACACGCATTCTAGCGCGGCACCCCATGGTGCGTTGGAAGGAGGGGAATCATGCCCGCTGGAACCTGGCTCCGTTCGTGTCTTCTCCGCGCGCTGCTCTCACTACCGCTGGTCCTCACCCCGGTCGACGCTCGCGCGCAGGACGGACCGCAAACGGCAGGTCAGACTGAACCGTCGTCCATCAAGGTTGTCGACGCGCTCAACCTGTTCCCGAACGTCGGAGCGCTCATCTATTTCGCCGGGCCGAACGACTTCGGAATACCGCCCGGCATCATCACCCAGTGCAGCGGGACGCTGATTCACGAGCGCGCCTTTCTCGTGGCGGGCCATTGCACCGCCGCAACGGGAGGAACGCTGCTGCCGTTCATCAAGGCATTCGTGACGCTCAGCCCGAATGCGCTGGATCAGTCCGGCTGGCGAGAGGTGTCGGGCCTGGCGTACCACCCATCGATTCCGCCGTGTCCTCCACCCGATTTCTGCACGTTTCACGGCCTCGACCCGGGCATCCTCGACATCGGCCTCGTCTTCCTGCGCCAACCGGTACGAGATGTTCAGCCGGCCATGCTCGCACAGCCTGGGACACTCGAATCGAATCGAGCGGCGGGTCAGCTCATGATCGTCGCCGGCTATGGCTTTCTGAACTCGCTACCGGACGGGAGTCCTCCACCGATTTCCGAGTGGGATGGACTTCGGCGTCTCAAGATCTCCGGGCTGCAGCGCGTCGTCGATAACGAGTGGGCGAGCTGGTCGCTCCCCGGTATCGTGTGCTACGGCGATTCCGGAGCGCCCACGTTCTTCAACGACCACCCCGTAGTGGGTCGAGGGGGCGAGCGCGTAGTCGCCGTGGCGAGCGATGGCAGCAACGTCGGCGAGCCCTGCTTCACACGCGACGATCGCGCGCGTGTCGATACACAAGAGGCGCAGGACTGGATCGATCAGACCATCGCGGACGCGGTTGGTGGACACGGACGACATGACTGAACGCCGGGGTCGTGATGTCGCCATGAAACGCGCTCCGTGACATTGGAGGGTCCCGAACGCCCCGAGCCTTACCGCAACTGAGTCGGTATACTCCGAATCAACGCCATCATGCGGTTCGGCCCCGGAGCCCGGCTCGGCGCGTTCGAAATCCTGGCACCGGTCGGCGCCGGAGGAATGGGTGAAGTTTATCGTGCGCGCGATACGCGACTCGATCGAATCGTTGCAATCAAGCTGCTGCCGAGCGAGATCGTAAACGCTACCGGTCGCGGCGTCGATCGCTTTCGTCAGGAAGCGCGCGCCATCGCCCGCATCACTCATCCGAACATCTGCACACTCCATGACCTCGGCGAGGACGATTCGTCAATCTTCCTGGTGATGGAGTACGTCGAGGGGATGACGCTCGCCGAGCGAATACAGGACGGTCCCGTGCCGGTGCCGCTCGCGCTGCGAATCGGCGCGGAGATCGCCGACGCGCTGGACCATGCGCATCGTCACGGTGTCGTGCACCGGGATCTCAAGCCCGGCAACGTCATGCTCACGCACGACCGGGTCAAGCTGCTGGACTTTGGACTTGCCAAATTGAAGGAACGCGACGAGCAACGTCCGACGGAAGCGACCCAGAGCGAGCGCTTGACGGACGTCGGGGCCATCCTGGGGACAGTTCCCTACATGAGTCCGGAACAGATTGAAGGAGACGAGGTCGACTCGCGCACGGACGTCTTTTCGTTCGGCGTTGTCCTGTATGAAATGGTGTGCGGACGGAGGCCGTTCACGGGTGACAGTCGCGCCGCGCTCATGGCGGCGATCGTCGCAACAGAACCACCGCCACCGTCGACGCTGAGGCCGGGGATATCCGCCCCGCTCGAGCGCCTCATCCTGCGCGCTCTCGCGAAAGATCCTGCCGATCGATGGCAAACAGCACGCGACCTGGCGGCCGAGTTGCGGTGGGTCGCCGACGAGCCCAGGAGCGCCCGCACGACGGCGCGTCGACCGAGTCGCGCGGTCGTCTGGAGTGCCGCCGCGGGGTCGTTGCTCGGGGCGGCGACGCTGGCGGCGATGGTGTGGTCGATGTGGCCGACACCTGCGCTTGTGGAGTTTCAGCAGGTGACCTATCGGAGAGGGGCCGTGTCGTCCGCTCGATTCGCGCCCGATGGTCGAAGCTTCGTGTACAGCGCAAGCTGGGAGGGCCAGCCGTACGCAACCTTTCTCGCCCGCGCACAAAGTCCGGACGCGCGTGACCTGCAACTGGAAGAAACCCGGATCCTGTCCATCTCCCGGGATGGCGACATGGCCGTGCTGTTCGGTCCGCAGAACATCTCGCGCGCGTTCGGTACGCGTACGCTGGCGCGGATTCCGATGGCTGGTGGTGTACGTCGGGACCTGATCACGGGAGTCGCCGATGCCGACTGGATTCCTGGCACCGACACCTACGCCGTGATCCGTGATCCTGGCGGAGGCCGTCCGTGGACCGTCGAATTTCCCGTTGGCAAGACAGTGCACGAAGCCCGCTTCGCGTGGTCGCTGCGAGTCTCGCCTGATGGCGGCCGTGTGGCGTTCTTGGAAAGTGCGACAGGCGTGTTCGACTCGACCCCTGACGCGATGATCACGATCATCGACGCATCCGGTCGCAAGTGGACTGTCGCGCGGGGCCTGTCGGGCATCGGACTGGCCTGGGCACCATCGGGCAACGAGATCTGGTTTACTGCCGCGCGCCCCAGCCAGCAATCGGCGGGACCGCAACTTCACGCGGTCACGCTCGCGGGTGTCGAGCGCACGGTCTACAGTGCACCCGACTGGCTCGTGCTACATGACATCTCCGCGGACGGCAGGGTCCTGCTCTCGCGAAACTCGATTCGGATCAACGTCGCCTGTCAGCGCCCCGGTGAAGCGAGTGAGCGCCAGCTTGGGTGGCTCGTGGCATCGTTCGCCGTCGGGTTGTCGGCGGACGGACAGACATTGATCTTTACGGATCCTCTGAGCGGCCGGACAGTGGCCGGTGACGCCACCGTGTTTCGCCGAAGCACCGATGGAAGCGCCGCAGTCGCGTTGGGCGAAGCGCGAGGAGCCGGTCCACTGTCGCCGGACGGGCGTTGGGTACTGGCCGAACAGCGCGGCAATCGCGTCCTCCTTCCAACTGGCGCCGGTTCGACGGTAACGCTGCCCAAAGGCGACATCATGCGTTTCGGACGAGGCGCATGGCTCACCGACTCGAAGCGCTTTGTCTTCACGGGCGATACAGGTGATGGAAAACCCAGGGGCTACATCCAGGAAGTCCCGAACGGTCTGCCACGCGCGATCACACCCGATGGCGTCGCACTCGCGGCCAAGGGGACCGTGCGCGATGACAACACGGTTCTCGGTCGTGTCGGTCCACGGTGGGCCCTGTATTCGATTCATGGCGGCGAGTCCCAACCCGTGTCCGCGCTCAAGCCGACGGATGTCCCGCTTCAATGGAGCCCCGACGGTCGAGGCCTCTACACGATCAGCAACGTCGAGCAGGGCGTCGCGCCGGCTGCTGCCATCGACGTCCATCGTGTGGAGCTTGCGACCGGCGCCCGGAGTCTCTGGCGGACGCTCTCCCCGCCGGACCCCGTCGGAGTCGAGGGGCTGAGGCCCACTGTGGAGATCGCTCCGGACGCGCGGGCGTATTGCTATTCGTATATTCGTCGCCTCGGCGACCTCTACGTCGTCGACGGATTGAAGTGACGCCGCTTCTCGCCTGCTCTCAGGGCAATTCCACGAGAATGCGCTGTCCCGTGTTGGTCACGTCGACGGAGAACAGGACATTGCCATCGGTATCGATGACCTGCGCAAAGGAAGTACCGGTGTAGTCGTTACCGGACTGAGAGACAGTGTAGGTGCCGCGTACCTTCAGGTAGCCCACCAGGTTTCCAGCCAGGTCCGAAATCAGCTCGAATGACGTGTATGCGAACGTGCGCTTGTCGAGATGCGACCAGGCGCCATGGCACGACGTAAACACTGATGGCGGATCTGTCGTCACCGCGCTCTGGTCGCTGCAGACCATGGTGTGATCGGCGTGAAAGCTGCCGAGAGACTTCAGCGGCGGGCGGCCGCTCTCTGCCGGAAACGTGACCGTTTCTATCCAACTGCCGATCAGCGCCTTCTCGTTCGTCGCCCCGCCTGTGCTGCCTTGAGCGCTCGCCATCGTCGCTGTCGCCAGTACAAGCGCGATAGTCATGGCTGTCGTTGTGATGCGTGACATCGTTTGTCCTCCTATTCCTTGTTGCAGGCGAACGTTCCGCTCCGCCCGCTGCTCGCGGTCCACACTCCCGACAGCACGGTGCTCGACACGGGCGCCGTGAGCGTGACGATCGTGCCGGTGCAGTCGGGGCCAGTTGCGGTGAACTGGCCGGCGGTCACTCCCCAACGACCAGTGAAGGCACAGTAGTTGCCGGAGCCAACCGTCCGGACTGAACCATCGGCAACGAGCGTCATGGAGAGTGTTCCCGGTCCAAAGCTGCCATCCACGGTTCCACTCCAGTTCCCGACGAGGGCTGTGTCGATGGAGCCAACGACCGGAGCGGTAGGGCTGGGACTTGTGACCGGTGCAGGCGTACTGCCGCACGCGGCCAGCACGATCATGAGGACAGCGAGCGTTGCGGTGCTCACTCTGTGGCGGTCGGTTCTCACATGGGCAAAGTAGTCTGCTGCACCGGCGCAAGTCGCAGGTGCCCGGCAGGGTTTCGTCACTCTTTTTTCAGGCGAGCGCCACGACGGATGCTGCCGACGCTCTAAGCTAGATGCTGCGATGCGCGTCTCGTTCGGTCCTTATGTCCTCGATACGGAGGGTCGACAGCTTCTTCGTGGTGGCGACGCCGTGCATCTGTCGCCCAAGGCGTTCGAGCTACTGAGCATTCTCGTGTCGCACAGACCGAAGGCGCTTGCCAAGAGTGACCTTCAGGAGCGCCTGTGGCCTGGAACGTTCGTCGTCGAGAAGAACCTCGCCAACCTCGTGAGCGAGATTCGCGACGCGATAGGCGACGATCCGGCGAGACCGCAATTCATTCGGACCGTGCACCGGTTCGGGTACGCATTTCGTGAGATGGGCGGGCGTAGTGAAGTTGGTCCGACTGCCAGTCGCCGCGGCGACGTCTCGTTCCGGCTGAAATGGATCAACGGGCGCGTCACGCTCGACGAAGGTGAGCATGTGATCGGCCGCGACCCGGACGTGGAGATCTTCGTGAACTCCGCCGGGGTTTCGCGACGGCATGCGCGAATCAAAATCGCGGGCGGTCTGGCAACGATCGAAGATCTGGGGAGCAAGAACGGGACATTTGTCAGGGATCAGCGGGTCGAACGTTCACGATCGCTCGGCGACGGCGACATCATCCGCGTCGGCTCCGTGAAGCTGACACTGAGGATCGCGGAGCCGCCGAGCTCGACTCAAACCGAATCGGAGTGAGGTCCGAACGGGACTTCTCGGGAGATCAGCGGTCCGCCCCACGCTCTCGTTGTTCGTTCGCACGGTTCCCGCGACCTATTTCAGCTCGCGGTACACCGTCTCCTCGAATCCGCGCAGCGCGCGGATCGCGCCGTCGTCATAGAACGGCAGCAGCTGCATCATGTGCACGCCGCCGATCTTCTTCACCGGATCGACCCAGAATTCGGTGTTGAAGATGCCGGCCCAGCTCATACTCCCCGGACTGCGGAAGCCGCGCGTCGACGGATCGTCGGCTGCGAGCTGAAATCCGAGGCCGAACTTGTCCTTGCCGGCGCCGAGTGGGAACGGCCTTGTGCGCTGCTTGTCCGCGTCGGGCTGAAGCTGGACGAAGATCGAACCGATCGCGTTCTGGCCCATCAGCCTGACCGACGCGGGGCTGAGGATCTTCGCCTGGCCCAGCGTGCCGTCGTTGAGGAGCATGCGAACGAACTTCGAATAATCCTCGACCGTCGAGTACAGACCACCGTCGCCGCGAAACGGCGCGGTCGGCGTCGACGGGACCGTCGCTTTCGGCAGCGGCTCCATCTTGCCGTTGGCGCGGGTGAATTGCGGCGCCAGACGCGCCTGCTTGCCCGCCGCGACCGCAAAGGACGTATCGACCATCCCGAGCGGTCGGAAGATATGCTCCTGATACCACGGTTCCAGCGGCGTCCCGGTCACCTTCTCGACGATGAACCCCAGCACGCGCGTGCTCGCCGAGTAGTTGAACTTCGTGCCTGGATCGTCGAGGAGCGGCAGCTCCCACTCACCTTTCTTCGTCTTGTTAACCAGTGCGTATTCGATCGGATTGGTGAACGAATAGCCGATGCCGGAGGTGTGCGACAGCAGATGCTTGATGGTCATCACCGTCTTGGCGGGCCGAGTCTCGTACGTCGCGTCGGCGGCGTTGAATTTCGTGATGACCTGCGGCTTGTCGTAGCCATCGAGGTATTTCGACACCGGGTCGTCGATCTTCAGCTTGCCCTGCTCCGCCAACATCATGATCGCCACGGACGTGACCGGCTTGGTCATCGACGCGATGTTGAAGATGGCGTTCGCAGGGAGGCCAGAGGCGCCCTGATACAGCACGCCCTCGCGGTCCACGACGATTTCGACGATGGCGGGCGCGTCGCCTTTCTTGACCGCGTCGTTCATCTGCGCGGTCAGCGCGGCTTTGCCGGCGTCGGTGATTCGAAGGGCCTTGCTGGGTGCCTGCGCTGCGGATATCGTGGCGACGGCGGCCACGGCAAGGACGAACGCGACGGTTCTCGAGCGTGTCATGGTGCGAGGAGGATACGCGATGAGCCGTCCGATTCTCCACTGGCAGGCAACCGATGGCTGGCTGACGCGACTTTACGGCGTGAGTCCGATGTGCCGCACCAGTGCGGAGAACCGCGGATCCGTGCGGATGCCCGCAAAGGCCGGGCTCACGACGAGAAAGTTCATCGAGGGCGAGCGATCGCGCTCTGCTCTCTGGAGCCAGTCCCACGTCTTGGGATCGCGCAGGCCGGCGTAGATCAGCGCGATGCGGGAACCCCAAGGAACTCAAGTTTGTGACGCAGGTTGCAGCTGCCAAAGCGTCGTGTAGTTCATGACCGGCCGCTCGAACGTTGCTCCCTTGGCGATAAATTGTTTGCCCGCATCCAGCATTGGCTGGAATCGATCCAACTGCTTCGCCGCGTCCAGATCGACCCAGAGACTCACATTCGTGAGTGACGACGTCATCTCGTCTGCGCCGGCATAAAAGGCAAGAAACCCGCGCATCTGCTCGATGCCGGGGCGAAGCGCGGTCTCTACCTCGATCATCATCTGTCGTATTTCAGCAAACATATCTGGCGTGCATCGCATAATGGAGACCCTGACGATTGGCTGCATTTGGACATTTCCTCACTTCACATCGTAAGGAGGACGCGTTGAATCGCCCACAGGAAAACGACCGCGCGGTGTCAAGGCCCAGAAGTCGCCTTCACGGATGTAAGGGTGCATTCACAACGTGGCCTGCAGGAGCCTCGTCGTCGGTCTCTCTGTAACCGAAGGACCTGAGCAGGCGCCTGAGGTCCTTCGCGATTACCGGATCAGAATGGCGTGGCGTCTCACTGGCTGCGGCGGAATGGAAGTGAGCAACGGCGATCGCCGGCACACGATCTGCGGAAGGCGTTGTCGAGTCGAGGGTTAAAGGTGGAAGCGACGGTCTTTCTGTTCTCCGTCGTGGGCGAATGCGTCTCCCAAGAAATCTCACGCGATCGGCAAGTGCTCTTGAAGCGTATACTTACAGGACCGGTGAGGTGGCCGAGAGGCTGAAGGCGGCGGTTTGCTAAGGTCGCCCGAGATCAGAGAACGGGCCTGAAATTGATGATTTCAGGCCCGTTTTTTATTGGATCGTTGGTTGGCGTTGGCTGCCGATGGATGGTCATCGGACCGGGTTTGGGCACACTGGCGGGCACACTGGAGCCGACGCCAATGTGTGCCTATCAAGCACACATCGTGATACCCTAGAATTCGGTGAAGTACTTCGACTGGGATAACGCGAAGAACGCGAAGCTCAGGGCGGAGCGCGGCATCGGGTTCGAGGACTTCGTCTTCCACATCGAGCGCGGCGATGTGCTCGACATTCTGGATCACCCGAACCCCAGCCGTTACGCGGGCCAGCGCATCTTCGTTATCCGACGCGAGGACTACGTGTGCCTGGTCCCGTTCGTTGAAGACGAGCACATCGTCTTCCTGAAGACGATCATCCCGAGTCGCAAGGCGACGAAGCAGTACTTGGCCGAGGAGTCCGACGATGAAACTTGATGCTGACGAGAAGGACCTGCTCGAATCCGTCGAGCGCGGAGAGTGGAAGTCTGCCGGAGGTGGGAAACGCGCGCGGACTCGCTACTCGCGATACGCCAAGGCCACATTCCGCAAGGACCGCCGGCTGAACATTCGGCTCTCGAGCAAGGACCTGGAGGCGATCCAGAAGCGCGCGCTTGCGGAGGGGTTGCCATATCAGACGCTAATCTCGAGCCTCCTGCACAAGTACGCATCGGGCCGGCTGAAGGAAGTCTAACGCGCAGGGCACGGGCCGGACTATCGTCGTGTAAGTACCAATTGATGGCTCTCTGAATCGCAGCGGGCGCGACTCGTCGCGGGGGCGGTGCAGGTGATGCGGATCAAGCGGTCGGCCCGTCGGACGCAAGGCCCCTGGAGCCACACAGGTCGCCCAGTACTCGGCGAGCTGCTCGATGTTAAGGGATCTGGTCGGCAACGGAGAATGCTGTAGTGCCACGCGGCTTCGACATCGCGCCGGAAGCGCGCCAGCCTCAACTCGATCGCTGAGGAACGGCCAACCCGGCCTCTCGCAGACCGTCGAGCACGTCCGCGACGAGTTCGCCCGGCCCGAACCACTTTTCGTACTCCTGCCGCGCCTCCGTGTCGAAGTGCGGCTTCAGTGCGAGCAACTCTTGTAGCGCGCCGTGTGCGGCCTCTCGTTCACCGAGCTTCCCGTAGGCAGCTGCAATCGCCGCATGTGTGAAGAAATACGTCGGCAGGTTGATTCTCAGGGCGATGTCGAGCGCGGTGCGATAGTCCCGCTTCCGAAAGGCATTGAAGAACAGTGCGAAGCGATACCAGCCAGGGGCGTGCGGGTTGAGCTCGATGGCCTCCTCCACGAGCGCGCACCCCCGGTCCCAATCGCCCGCGTACGCGATCAGGATGCCCATGAAGGCGATGGTCGACCCATCCATGGGATTGAGGGCGATGGCCCGGTCTGCGGCGGCTCGGAACGCCTGGAACTCGCGGCGGAAGAACAAGGCGTGCGCCAGCGACTGCTGGGCGAAAGCGTTCGAGGGCGCCGCTCGGACGGCGCGTCGGGCCGCCTGGAGGGCGCGGTCGAGGCTTCGGATTGAAGCCCTGCCGGTGTTCGTCGTTGTACACGTATGACAGGAGTGCCCAGCAGTCGGCGTGGCCGGGCGCTTCCCGTACGGCCCGCTCCAGCATGTCCCGCACCTCGGCGTGCTCGTCCGGTGTCAGGCGCTCTGAGTACCCCATGCCGCGCAGCAAGACCTCGTGCGGGCTCAGCGTGCGCGGGTCGCGGCGGCGGAGCGCCTCGCTCATGCTGTGGGGCAGGACGCCGTACGCGTCGGCGACGGTCGAGACGATGCGCGGGACGAGGTCGTCCTGGAGCGCGAAGATCTCAGTGGGATCGAACGCGCGATTGTAGGTGTCGGCCCAGAGGTGCGCGCCGGTCTCGGCATCGACGAGCTGCACGGTGACGCGCAGCGCAGCGCCGGCCTGGCGGAGGCTGCCCTCCATGACGTAGCGGGCGCCCAACTGCTGCCCGACCGACCGCACGTCCACTGCCTCACCTGCGTATCGCGACGTCGAGCTGCGCGCAATCACGCGGAGGTACGAGAACCGCGACAGACCCGTCACGATCGCCTCGGAAATGCCATCGGCCAGCGCCGCCACTGCGGCATCCACACCCGAGGCCTTGAAGGGGAGCACCGCAACCCAGAACCCCTCGTCGGCTCTGGCCTGCCCGGAATCCGGAGTGCGTGCGGCGGCCGTGGAAGGGGATGCGGCTTCAGGACTCTGCGAGGTCGGCAGGGCGATCTCCAGTCCGCCCTTGCGCAGTCCGTCGATCAGGTGCTCGACGAGTTCGGGCAGGTACCACCGCCCGAACTGGTCGCGCGCGATCTCGGCGAAGTCGGGCCTGAGCGACAGAGTCTGGTGCACCTCCCGGCGCGCCGCTTCGTCGTCGCCCAGCTGGCCGTAGACAGCCGCGAACAGGGCGTGCGAAAAGAACTGCCCCGGCATGGCCGCGTTGGGGATCAAGACTCGTGCACCCTGGTAGTCGCCCCTGCGATACGCGTCGAGAAGCGGAAGCGACCAATACCGCGCCGGGTGATGCGGGTTGAGCTCCCTCGCCCGGTCTCCCAGCTCGCGGCCGCGCTCCCAGTTTCCGGAGAACGCCAGCAGATGGGCCAGATACTCAACGGTGGCTCCGTCCAGTGCATTGAGGGCCAGGGCGCGCTCCGCGGCGCTGCGGAATGCGTCGCGCTCCTTCCGGAAGTAGTGAGCCTGGGCCAGGGCAAGATGAGAGACGTGGCTTTCGGGCGCGGTTTCCACGGCACGCTGTGCGGCCTGGAGCGCGCGGCCGAGTGGGTTGGGGAGAGGGTTGAAGCCGAACCGGTCCTCCTCCCCGTACAGCATCGACAACATGGCCCAGGCCGACGCGTATCCCGGAGCCCGCTCGACGACCCGTTCGAGGATGAGGCGCGCTGCGGCGTGCTCGCCGGGAGTGACGCGCGAGTAGTATCCGAAGGCCCGCAGCAACGCTTCGTAGGGGCTCAGCTCATCGACGGGCTTGCTCCGGACCGCCTCGCTCATGCTGCGAGGCAGGATGCCGTACCAGTCGGCAATCGTTGAGACGATGCGAGAGACGAGGTCGTCCTGGAGCGTGAAGATTCCGGCGGGATCGAACGGGCGATTGTAGGTTTCCGCCCAGAGGTGCGCACCGGTGTCGGCGTCGACGAGCTGCACCGCGACGCGCAGCATCGTGCCGGCGCGGCGCAGGCTCCCGTGCAGGAAGTAGCGGGCGCCAATCTCCCGCGCGGCGGCCCGCACGTCCACCGCATCTCCGCCGAACTGCCGGGTCGCGGAGTGCGCGATGACCCGGAGGTACGAGAACCGCAACAGACCGGTGACGATCTCCTCGGGCAGACCGTCGGCGAGAGCACTCAGATCGTCGTGGGTCCCCGTGTATCTGAAGGGCAGCACGGCGACCCGGAAGCTGTCGCGGCTCGTTGCGCCAGAGGCCTCGCCTGACGCCGGGCGGGCGGGTTCGAGCGTGTCGCCTGGCGCGGTGCGTCGAGTCCCCTCGCGCAGCTGATTGCCGACATCACGCGTTGTCTGGACACGGTCGCGCGGGTCCTTTTCGAGACACCTTCGCACGAGGCCCGAGAGGTCGACCGGCAGGTCCGCCCTGATCTCGGTGACCGGCGGGGGAGAGTCACGCAGGATCGAGGCGAACAGCTCCGCCGACGAGGGTCCGTGAAACGGCTGGTGGCCGGTGGCCATCTCGTACAGCATCACGCCCAGCGAGAAGATGTCCGTCCGGTGATCGAGCGGGCGCGCCTGGATCTGTTCGGGCGACATGTAGGGTCGCGTGCCCATCACCACACCGGCGGCCGTGAGCAGGGCCGTCGCCCTCTCGGCGTCATCGCCCGCGTCCGGTTCCACGACCTTGGCCAGGCCGAAGTCGAGCACCTTCACAGCGCCGTCTGGCGTGACCATGACGTTCGCCGGCTTCAGGTCGCGATGGATGATGCCCTTGTCGTGTGCAGCCGCCAGGGCGCCGGCGAGCGCCTGGCCGATTGAAGCGATCCGTTCGAACTCCAGCCCACCTGTCGGAATCAGTCGGTCCAGCGATTGTCCCTCGACGAGTTCCATCGTCAGGAAGTGGACCTCGTCGGCCTCTTCGACCGAGTAGATGGTGACGATGCCGGGGTGGTTCAGGGCCGCGACGGCGCGAGCCTCGCGTTGAAAGCGCTCGATCCGTTCGGGGTCGGCGGCGACGTCTGCAGGCAGAACCTTGAGGGCGACGTCACGCCCGAGCCTCAGGTCTGTCGCGCGATACACCTCGCCCATTCCGCCTTCGCCCAGCTTGGCCACGACCTTGTAGTGACCGAAAGTCCTCCCGATCACGGTCGTGGGTCCCGCCGGGCTTTGGCGAGGCCTCGCCATGGTTCGGCGCGTGAAGTCCCATTGCGCCGACCGAAGGCGGGTCCGCCGGCTCCGAGCAAGGCGGTGATGTGGTAGTGGCTGAGATGGCGGTCGATCACGGAGGCGGCCTCATGTCTGCGTCCGGACTTCGATCGGTCGGATGCGAAGGGATTCTACCGGCCGACTGGACCGTGCCGGGAAGATCGACCCATCACCGCCCGGGCGCGCCGCCAGCCACTCTATCGGCTTCCGTCTTCTTGCGTGAGCTGGTGCACGCGTTGATGGGACAGCCTCAGGAGACGCGCGGCATCGCGTGCGCTCATCTTCAGTTTTCCGGTTCGCAAGACCCGGACGGCGCGTCGAGCGGCTCGGGCTGCCCGTCGGTCTTCCTCGTCGGCCTTCTTGCGAAGAGTCGCGTAGGTCCGAATCGCCTTCGTCGCCGCACTCGGTAGTTTCACGTCGTCAACAATGGATGCCTGGCGAGCGTCGTCGACGAACAGCTCCAGTGCTTCACGGATGCGGCGCCGGGCCTCATCGACGGTCCGGCCCTGCGTGTGGCAGCCGCGCACACCGCGCACGGTGGCAACCCACCAGCCCGATTCGTCTCGCTCATAGGCTACGCGATAAGACTTCACGGTTTCTTCAACCATCCCTTTCCAAGGCACGGTTCCACGTCCCGCCCGATTCGACGCAGCAGGCCAGGTCCGATGTCTTCACCCGCATGAACCGGCACAGTCGTCACGCACCGGCCGCATTCGATGCGCAGATGGGAGCCGCGTTGCCGGCTCTCGACACAACCGAAGGACCTCAGGACACGCCGAAGGTCCTTAGCGGTGACGGGATCAGGATAGCCGACGACGGCTGAATGTGTCTACAGTAGTAGACAGATCGGCGATTTGACGCGTGATTGCGGCTCAGCCATCGAGGCGCTAGACAACGGCCGGTTCTTGGGGCGTCACAGATGTTGCCCGAACGATCGCTGCGCCGGGGTGGCCGTAATGCCGCACAAAGTGCGCCATCAGGAAGCGCCGAGATTCTCGATGGTTCTCCGCGAGTGTGCCCAGAGTCGTCGCAGAAGATCGCCGATTTCTCTAGGAGCTTGCTGAAAAACGCATAAAACGGGATCGACAGATCGCACGCGGCGTACTACGATGCAGCGCATGCGAGGAGACCACCACGAGCCTGACTCGATGTTCAGTTACATCTCGCCGGAG
>Ga0081539_10001996_pt1 | contig 30979 bp, 29 predicted proteins | sample TabmetS4T2R2_FD_71023 | JGI IMG/M metagenome (GOLD analysis project Ga0081539, IMG submission 71023) | Tabebuia heterophylla rhizosphere microbial communities from the University of Puerto Rico - S4T2R2 | ecosystem: Host-associated > Plants > Roots > Rhizosphere ... | reverse complement strand
GTCGAATCGAGTCGGGGTGTGAAATCGGTCGACTTGATCCGCGCCTTCCTCGATCGCGTGAAGGCGCTCTGAAGGGGGGACGCATGAAGACCGAACAGCGGCTGAAGGAACTCGGCATAGAACTCACCAAGCCGACTTCGCCTATGGCCAACTACGTGAACGCCGTGCGCACCGGCAACCTGCTCTATCTCGCCGGCAAGGGCCCCGGCTTGCCGGGCCATCCGCTGCCCGTCGGCAAGGTTGGCCGCGACTTCACCAAGGAGCAGGGCTACGAGTATGCCCGCCAGACCGGCTTGAGCCTGATCGCGGTCATGAAGGCCGAGCTCGGCGACCTCGATCGCGTCAAGCGCATCGTCAAGCTCTTGGGCATGGTCAACGCGACGCCGGAATTCGGCGAGCAGCCCGAGGTGATCAACGGCTGCTCCGATCTCTTCGTCTCGGTGTTCGGCGATCGCGGCCGCCACGCACGCTCGGCCGTCGGCATGGGCTCGCTGCCGCGCGGCATTCCCGTCGAGATCGAGGTGATCGTCGAGATCGAGGATGCGCCGGCCCGTCGTGCCGCGGCCAAGCCCGCCGCACGCCGCAAGGCAGCGCCCAAGACCAAGCGCAAATCGGCCAGGAGCAAGCGCAGATAGGGCTTTTGACCGACCCCTGTCGGGGCTGCTAAGTCCGCGCGTCCCGACAGGAATTCTTATGCCAACCTCACCCAACACCTTCCGCGCCGGCCCCGACGAGCGCGGGCATTTCGGCCTTTTTGGCGGCCGCTATGTCGCCGAAACACTGATGCCGCTGATCCTCGATCTGGAGAAGGCCTACAACGAGGCCAAGGCCGATCCGCAGTTCCAGGGCGAGCTGACCTATCTCTTGGCGCAGTACGCCGGCCGTCCGAGCCCGCTCTACTACGCGGAACGCCTGACCAGGCATCTCGGCGGCGCCAAGATCTACTTCAAGCGCGACGAGCTGAACCACACCGGCAGTCACAAGATCAACAACGTGCTGGGCCAGGTGCTTCTGGCCAAGCGCATGGGCAAGACGCGCGTGATCGCCGAGACCGGCGCGGGCCAGCACGGCGTCGCCACGGCGACGGCCTGCGCGCTGTTCGACATTCCCTGCGTCGTCTTCATGGGCTCGGTCGACGTCGAGCGCCAGGCGCCCAACGTGTTCCGCATGAAGATGCTGGGCGCCGAGGTGCGGCCGGTGACGTCGGGATCGTCGACGCTCAAGGACGCCATGAACGAGGCGATGCGCGACTGGGTGGCGACCTGCGACACGACCTTCTATTGCATCGGCACGGTGGCAGGCCCGCATCCCTATCCGGCGATGGTGCGCGACTTCCAGTGCGTGATCGGCAACGAGGTGCGCATGCAGATGATCGAGATGGAGGGCCGGCTGCCTGACACGCTGGTCGCCTGCATCGGCGGCGGCTCGAATGCCATGGGCCTGTTCCATCCCTTCCTCGACGACCAGGGTGTGCGCATCGTCGGCGTCGAAGCCGGCGGCAAGGGTGTCGAGACCGGCGAGCATGCCGCGTCGCTGACCGGCGGCCGCCCCGGCGTGCTGCACGGCAACCGCACCTATCTCCTGCAGGACAAGGAAGGCCAGATCACCGAAGCGCATTCGATCTCGGCCGGTCTCGACTATCCCGGCATCGGGCCCGAGCATTCGTGGCTGAAGGAGCAGGGCCGCGTGGAATACGTGTCGGCGACCGACAGCGAGGCGCTGACGGCCTTCCAGCTCCTGTGCAAGCTCGAGGGCATCATCCCGGCGCTCGAGCCCGCGCATGCGCTGGCCCATGTCACCAAGCTCGCGCCGACTCTCCCGAAGGATAATCTGCTGGTGATGAACCTCTGCGGCCGTGGCGATAAGGACGTGTTCGCCGTCGCCGAGCGGCTTGGCATGAAGGTCTGAGATGAGCCGCATCACCAGGCGTTTCGACAAGCTCAAGGCCGACAAGCGCGCCGGGCTCGTCATCTACATCTCGGCCGGCGATCCCACGACCGAGGTCAGCTACGAGATCCTGAAGGGCCTGCCGGCGGCCGGCGCCGACGTGATCGAGCTTGGCATGCCGTTCACCGATCCCATGGCCGACGGACCCTCGGTCCAGGCCGCGGGCCAGCGTGCGCTCAAGGCCGGCATGACGGTCGCGGGTACCTTCGACATGGTGCGCCGCTTCCGCCAGGAGACCGGCGATGACGACACGCCGATCCTGCTGATGGGCTACTACAACCTCGTCTACCAGCGCGGCGCCGAGCGCTTCTGCAAGGAAGCCGCGGCCGCCGGCGTTGACGGGTTCATCCTCGTCGACCTGCCGCCCGAGGAGGCCGACGAGCTGAAGCCGCACGCTGAGGCGCACGGCCTCGACACGGTGCTGCTGACCGCACCCACCACCGACGACAAGCGTTTGCCGGCGGTGCTGAAATACTCGGCGGGATTCGTCTACTTCGTCTCGGTGCTCGGCATCACCGGCACCAAGTCGGCGACCGAAGAAGCGGTCGCCACCCATGTCGCGCGCATCAAGCGCCACACCAAGCTGCCGGTAGGCGTCGGCTTCGGCATCAAGACGCCGGAGCAGGCGGCGGCCGTGGCGCGCCACGCCGATGCCGCCGTCGTCGGTTCCGCCATCGTCGATCGCGTGAAGGCCGGGCTCGATGCCAATGGCAGGCCCAAGCCCGGCCTCGCTGCCGGCGTGTTCGCCGACGTCAAAGCCCTTGCAGGCGGCGTGCGTAGCGTAAGCAAGTCGTAACTTCTCTGCTGTGACCATTCGAAGGAGAAATCCGACCGTCATTGCCGGGTCACGATCTCGCGCCCATATGCGCGTCGGTCAAAGCGGAGGATAAAACATGCAGGCGATCGACGTCGAACGGAAGAACCGGCTTCATGCCAACTTCGTCGCTGCATTGGATCTTCTCGACGCCGAGCATCGCGAACCCGATCGCTGGGAAGAGGAATGCCTATCCTACGCGCTGGGCGCGATGGCCTGCGGCATGTACCTCGTCGCCGAAGTCGAGCTCGCCGCCTTCTCGCGGCCGATCGACGAGCGCTCTCCCGACGCGCTGGCGGCGCTTGCGGCGAAGCCCGCGCGCTTCACCAAGGACATGCTGCGCCAGGGCCTCGACTACGTGAAGCAGCGCTACGGCCACGTCGACGGCGCCGCTGATCTGCCGGCCGTGCTGGCGGCCGGCCAGCAGGACATGCAGTCGCTGACGACATAAGTTTTCCTCCTCAGCGAAGCTGGGGAGGTGTCGGCGTCATACGCCGACGGAGGGGTCGTGAGCATCGTCACTGCTGCTCATGACCGCCTCTGTCCGCTTCGCGGACACCTCCCCTTCGCGGCTTCCGCGAAGGGGAGGAAGCTGAACCCTAGAGCGCGATGACTTTAGGCCGACCGTCTTTGCCGGGAGCGCGGCACTCCAGTGCCGCTCATGGGGTGCGCGCTCCCGGCAATGTCATCGTGCTCTAGGCCTTCGCTTCCTCGTCGTCGTCGAACAGCAGGTCGGCGACGAAGGGATTGGTCTTGCGCTCCCAGCCGAAGGTCGATGTCTGGCCGTGGCCCGGCACGAAGGTGATGTCGTCGCCGAACGGCCACAGTCGGTTGCGGATCGAGCTCAGCAGCTGCTCATGATTGCCGCGCGGAAAATCCGTGCGGCCGATCGAGCCCCGGAACAGCACGTCGCCGACGAACGCCACCTTGGCGGGCTTGTGCACGAACACGACATGGCCCGGCGTGTGGCCGGGGCAGTGCACGACGTCGAAGGTGAGGTTGCCGAGGCTCACCGTCTCGCCATTGGTGAGCCAGCGGTCGGGCACGAACGGCTTGTAGGCCGGGAAGTTGTATTTGCGGCCGGAGTCGGGGAGGCCCTCGATCAGGAACAGGTCGTCCTGGTGCGGCCCTTCGATCCTGACGCCGTAGTGCTCGGCCATGGTGCCGGCGGCCGAGGCGTGGTCGACGTGGCCGTGGGTCAGCAGCACCTTGGTGACCTTGATGCCCTGCTGGGCGATCGCCTCCTTCAGCATGTCGAAATCGCCGCCCGGATCGACGGCGGTGCCCTCCATGGTCTCGTCGCACCAGACGATGGAGCAGTTCTGCTGGAACGGGGTGACGGGGGCGATCATGACCTTGAGCATCGCACCCATCTAATGCCTCCCGCAGGCGCGTGGAAGGGCGTATGCTGCCCCGGGGAGTCTTCTTGCGTCGGCGGCAATGAAATTTCGCTTACTGCTTTGCATCCTCGCCCTGATTGGCCTTGCCCTTCCCGCGCGTGCCCAGATCACCGCGGTGACCTCGCCGTCCGGTCCGGTCCAGGCCGGCCCCTATGTCGTGATCGACGCCAACACCGGCGAGACCCTGCTGGACCGCAATGCCGGCGCCTTCTGGCACCCGGCCTCACTCACCAAGATGATGACGATTTACGTCGTCTTCGAGGAATTGAAGGCGGGCCGCCTGACGCTGGCCACCCCCATGGCGCTCTCGGAAGTGGCGCGCGCCAAGCCGCCCTCCAAGCTCGGCCTTGCTGCCGGCCAGGCCATCACCGTCGAGCAGGGCCTGCAGGCGCTGGTGGCGCGCTCGGCCAACGATGTCGCCACGGGCTTCGCAGAGCTGATCTCTGGCTCGGAGGCGGCCTTCGGCGTGCGCATGACCGAGACCGCCGCGCGCATCGGCATGAACGCCACGCAGTTCCGCAACGCCAGCGGACTGCCCGATGCCGGCCAGCTCACCACGGCGCGCGACATGGCGCTCCTGGGCATGGCGCTGGTGAAGCAGTTCCCCGAATACTACGGCTACTTCCACACCCAGGAATTCTATCTCGGCAAGACCAAGGTCGGGCCGGGCATCAAATTCCTCGACCTCTACGCGCCCTATGCCGACGGCTTGAAGACCGGCTTCGTCTGCGCCTCGGGCTTCAACATCGTCGGCAGCGCGGTGCGCGACGGAAGGCGGCTGATCGCCGTCGCCTTCGGCTTCCGCCGCGCCGACCTGCGCGATGAGTTCATCATCCGGCTGCTCGACGAGGCCTATGCGCTGAAGACCGGCGGCAACCGGCCCAAGATCTGGCAGCTGCGCAACGGCCAGGGCGGCCCGGCCACGGTGCTCGACCAGAGCGAGTGCGGCACCATCCGCTACGACATGCCGGGCGACGCCGCCTGGCTCGGCACCTTTCCCGACTGGCGCTCGGCGAGGCATGCCTACGACGTCGGCCAGTCCGACATCGCACGGTTGGGCTTCACGCGGCTCGGCAAGGAATGGATCCTGCCCGTCACCTCCAACAATGTGACCAAGCAGGCCGCCATCATCGCCGATCTCGAGCCCGCGACGGCACAGGCGTTGTGCGCCGACTACCAGGCGCGAAAATTGTTCTGCCAGGTGAAGAAACCCCAGGAAATCGTGGCGCCTTTCGGGGTGTTCTGGCGCTGATTCCAGCGCCGTTGGGGGCCGCCTTGGCCGGGCCGGCGGTTCGTGCGATACCGCCGCCATGAACTGGCTGACGAACTTCGTCCGACCCAAGCTCAAGGCGCTGATCTCGCGCAAGGAGACGCCGGAGAACCTCTGGCTGAAATGTCCCAAGTGCGAGCAGATGCTGTTCATGCGCGACTGGGAGGCCAACCAGGAGGTCTGCACCCACTGCGGCCACCACATGCGCATCCGGCCGCTGAAGCGCCTGCCGCACCTGTTCGACGAGGGCAAGTACGAGCTGCACCCGTTGCCGCGCGTGCCGGTCGATCCGCTGAAATTCCGCGACACCAAGCGCTACGACGCCAAGCTCAAGGAGGCGCAGGCCAAGTCCGAGGGCCGCAGCGACGCGCTGGTGGTGGCGAGCGGCGCCGTCGGCGGCCGAGCCACCGTGATGGGGCTGCTCGATTTCGACTTCATGGGCGGCTCGATGGGCACGGCGGTGGGCGAGGGGCTGGTGATGGCAGCCGACCTCGCCGTCGCCCGCAAGGCGCCCTTGATCGTCTTCTCCGCCTCGGGCGGCGCCCGCATGCAGGAAGGCATCCTCTCGCTGATGCAGCTCACGCGCACCACCATCGCCGTGCGCAAGGTCAAGGAAGCGGGCCTGCCCTACATCGTCGTGCTGACCGATCCCACGACCGGCGGCGTGTCGGCTTCGTTCGCCATGCTGGGCGACGTGCACCTCGCCGAGCCCGATGCCCTGATCGGCTTCGCCGGGCCGCGCGTCATCGAGCAGACGATCCGCCAGGAACTGCCGCAGGGCTTCCAGCGCGCCGAATATCTCCTGGAGCACGGCATGGTCGACGCCGTCGTGCACCGCCACAAGCTCAGGGAAACCCTGATCCGACTTGTTTCGCTGTTGATGGATCCGGTGACCGCCGAAGGCCGCAGCCTGGCTGTCGCCGGGCGCTAGAGCCCCAAGGCCACACCGATGACTGATGCGATTCTCGACCGCCTCATGCGGTTGCATCCCAAGCTCATCGACCTCGAGCTTGGCCGCATCGAACGCCTGCTGGCGGACGTCGGCTCGCCGCATCTCAAGTTGCCGCCGATCGTCCATGTCGCCGGCACCAACGGCAAGGGCTCGCTTGTCGCCTACCTGCGCGCCATGGCGGAGGCCGCGGGCTATCGCGTCCATGTTTACACCTCGCCGCATCTGGTGCGCTTCAACGAGCGCATCCGCGTCGCCGGCGACCTCATCAGCGACGACATGCTGGAAGACGTGCTGACGGAAGCCGAGCAGGCCAACAACGGGCAGCCGATCACCTTCTTCGAGATCACCACGGTCTCGGCGTTCCTGGCCTTCGCCCGCGTGCCGGCCGACCTCGCCGTGCTCGAGGTCGGCATGGGCGGGCGCAACGACACGACCAACGTGGTCGAGCCCGCCCTCTCGGCCATCACCCCGATCGGCTACGACCACACGAGCTTTCTCGGCGACACGCTGGAGAAGATCGCCGCCGAGAAGGCGGGCATCCTGAAGCGCGCCGTGCCGGCCGTGATCGGCCGCCAGCGCGAAGCGAGCGCCGGCGTGATCTCGGCCCGCGCCGCCGAGCTCGCCGCGCCGCTGTTCCGCATGGGGCGCGAATGGCAGGTCAAGCCGTCGGTTGCCGGCTTCCGCTACGACAGCGACCTCTTGGGCATCGACCTGCCGGCGCCGGCGCTGGTTGGCGCGCACCAGATCGACAATGCCGCCACGGCCGTCGCCTGCATCGAGCGCCTGCGCGCCGCACAGTTCCGCATCGACGACGCCGCGATCCGCAAGGGGCTGGCGTCAGTCGACTGGCCGGCCCGCCTGCAGAAGTTGTCACGTGGCCCCCTGGTCGACGCCTTGCCGCCGGCCGGCGAGCTGTGGCTCGACGGCGGCCACAACGAGGATTGCGGCATCGTGCTGGCCCGTCAGGCCGCCGAATGGGCCAAGGAGCCGGCGGCGCTGCCGCTCTACCTGATCTTCGGCATGCTCACGACCAAGGACGCCTCGGGCTTCCTGCGGCCGCTGGGACGCCACGCCCGCACGGCGCGCGCCGTGCCGATCGAGGGCCATGCCGCCTACCCGCCGCAGGAGGCCTGCGCACGCGCAGCCGACGTCGGTCTCGATTGCCTGCCCGCAAACGACGTCGGCGCGGCGCTGGAGGACCTTCTGGCCACCCAGCCCGCGCCGATGCGCATCCTGATCTGCGGTTCGCTCTACCTCGCGGGCGACGTTCTGGCCCGCAACGGCTGAGCGTTCACGCTTAGCTGACGACGGTGTTGATCCAGCTCACCAGCTTCTGCTTGGGCTCGGCGCCGATCTTGGTGGCGGCGACCTGGCCGTTCTTGAACAAGAGCAGGGTGGGGATCGAACGGACGTTGTAACGCGACGGCGTCGTCGGGTTCTCGTCGATGTTGACCTTCACCACCTTGAGCTTGCCATCCATCTCCTTGGCGATGTCCTCCAGCGAGGGGCCGATCATGCGGCACGGGCCGCACCATTCGGCCCAGAAGTCGACCAGGACGGGCGTGTCGGACTTCAGGACTTCCTGCTCGAAGGAGGTATCGGTCGCTTTGACGGTCATATGGGTTCTCCCAAAAACACTACAGGCCGGTCGATGGACCGGCGCCGCCCTTGGGACAAGAAGCTAGGAACGCTCTCGGGCCGAGTCAAGATGCGTCCGCGTAGGGCATTGATTCGTCGAGGGTTTTGGCATCGATTTCCATCAACAACGGCACCGCCGTCCACAGGAGAAACGCCCGCACGGTACGGCCGGGATAGATCTCGGCCAGCAACGCCCGGTAGAGCGCGAGCTGCCGCCGGTAGGCCAGCGCCACCTGCGAGGCCGCCTCGGGCGGCGGCCGGTTGGTCTTGTAGTCGACGATCAGCACTTCGCGCTCGGACACCGCCAGGCGATCGACCTGGCCGCTGACCGTGAAGGTGCCACGCCCCGTCCGCACCGTCCCGGTCAACGGCACTTCGGCGCGCGAGCCTTCCGAGAACAGCACGGCGTGCGCCGGCGCCTCGGTGACGGCGAGCGCCTCGTTGCTCCATGCCGAGACCTCCTCGTCAGCGAGACCGTGCGCCGGCTGGGCGAGGAAGCGCCGCGCCGCCGCGGCCCGTTCGGCCGGCGGCGTCGCCGGCAGATGGCGCAAAAGCTCATGCAGGAGCTGGCCGCGCTTCCAGCGTCGTGGATCACCTGACGCCAGCGGGCTGAAGGCGCGCGGAGCGGCCAGCGCCTCGTCGGGCAAAGGCTGCGAAGGCGCGAGCGGCGCCGGCGGATCGGGCTCCACCGGCGCGGCTTCGTGCGCCCACGGCGGCAGGTCCGAGGCGGCTTCGAGGCCGAGCTCGGTCTGCTCGGAAGCCTCGATGGTACCGGCGTTGATCAGCTCGTAGCCTTCCCCCGACCAGCCGTCGTTGGGAAGCAATTCGCGGAAATCGAATTCGCGCGCCGCCGCCCGCCCGCGCGGCTGCGGGCTTTCGGAAGAGATCTCGGCCTGGCTGCTGGCGGAGAGGCCTGCCTCGATCCGCTCGTACCAGCAGCCGCGGTCGGGTTTGCGCCGGCCGAACCAGCCGCCGACATAGAGGCGATCCTCGGCCCGCGTCATGGCGACATAGAGCAGGCGGTTCTGCTCTTCCAGCGCCCGGTCACGCGCCCGGCCGCGCCAGGCGCGCGCCGCCTCGTTGGCATCGTCGGCGCGCGGCACCCACAGCCGAGCCTCACCGTCTTCGGCGCTCAGGATGCGCCCCTCGTCGCGCGGCACGCGCGTCGTGTCGGGCAGGTAGACGATCGGCGCCTGCAATCCCTTGGAGGCATGCACCGTCAGGATGCGCACTTCGCGCCGGCGGTTCTGGTCGAGGTCGCGCTTGATCTCGCCGCCGCCCGCCTCGAACCAGCGCAGGAAGCCCTGCAGCGATCCGCCTTCGGCGCGCTGGTATTGCAGGGCGCGCGCCAGCAATTCATCGATCGGGTCGGCCGCCTCATGGCCGAGCCGCTCGAGCAGGCGGATGCGACCGCCTTCCGGCCCCAGCGCCGTGGCGAAGAAGTCGAACGGCGTGATGTAGTCGGCACGTCGCAGCCAGCCGGCCAGCCGGGCATGCGCCGCCGCGAACGGCTTGGCGCGGGCGTGGCTGCGCAGGGTCCGCCACAGATGGCCCTTGCGCTTCCAGGCCAGCGTGAACAGCTCGTCCTCGCCGAGCCCGATCAGCGGCGACTTCAGCAGGCAGGCGAGGTTGAGATCGTCCTGCGGCAGCAGCACGAAGCGCGCCATCGCCAGCAGGTCCTGCACGGCGAGCTCCTCGCCGAGATTCAGCCGGTCGACGCCGGCGACCTCGATGCCGGCCTGCTTCAGCTCCTTGACCAGCGCATTGACGAACTCGTTGCGGCGGCGGACCAGCACCATGAAGTGACCGGCATGGAGCAGCTCGCCCGCGCCGCCGGCGCGCCGCTCCCTGCCGATCAGGCTGCCGGCATGGGCGGCGATCAGCCGGGCCAGCCGCTGATGCGGTTCAGCCACGGCACCTTGCGTGCTTTCCAGGTTCGTCGTGTCGGCTTCGTCCTCGTCGGCACTGACCAGCGGCCACAATTCGACGCGGCCGGGCGCATTCTTGCGGCTGGGCAGGTGGATCACGTCGTTGGCTTCGGCAAGCCCGCGAACGGTGTCGGGCTCCATGAACACCCAGTCGACGGCGTCGAGCACGGCCGGCGTCGAGCGGAAGGAGACATTGAGGTCGACCGGCACGAAGCGCATGTCGGCGAGCCGGCTGCGCTCGGCAAACCATTCGCGCATCTCCTTGAGCTTGCGCGGATCGGCGCGCTGGAAGCCGAAGATCGATTGCTTGATGTCGCCGACAGCGAACACCGTGCGCATGCGCTCGACCGCGCCCTGGCCGACGAAGAACTCCTCGGTCAGGCGGCGGATCACCTCCCACTGGTCGGGATTGGTGTCCTGCGCCTCGTCCACCAGCACGTGGTCGATGCCGCCATCGAGCTTGTAGAGCACCCAGGCGGCGCTGTCGGCGCTCTCCAGCAGCCGGCGGGTGGCGACGATCAGGTCGTCGTAGTCGAGCGCGGCGCGCCGCTGCTTGGCGCGGGCATAGCGCCCGGCGATGTCGAGGCCGAGCCGCAGCAACGCCAGGGTGCGCTCGACCAGGGCGGCGCCGTTGATGCGGTCGAGCACGGCGGCCAACCGTTCGGCTTCGCGGCGCAGCACCGCCTCGATGTCGGGCATGACCTCGATCGCGCCCTTGCTCGCGAGCCGCTTCAGGATCGCGCCCCGGTCCGTGAAGAACACTTCGCCGTAGGCGGCGAGCCGCCGCGGCCGACCCTCGGCATCCGCCAGCCATTCGGCCATCAGCGCGGCGCGCGAGACGTCGGTCTTGCTGCCCCGGGCCAGGGCGCGTGCCGCCATCTGCAGGGCGCTCGCGTCGAACGCCCGATCGAGGCAGGCATCGCTCGCGAGCTGACCTGCCGTGTCGTCGGGCGCGCAGCCCAGCTCTCCCGCCAGCCGTTCGCGCAGGCGCCACAGTCCCGCCTCGTCGCCGATGCGTGCCAGCAGCCAGGCCCGCTCGCTGAGGAGCTGGGTCATCAGGTCGGCGTACTCGGCGATCGAGATCCGGCCGGCGACCGAGGCGAGCGCGTCGGCCAGATCGGCCGGCGCGTCGGGCCGTGCCAGCGCCTCCATCTGCTCGTCCTGGGCCTGGCGCAGCAGCGTCCGGGCGTCGGCCTCGTCCATCACCTCGAAGCCCGGCGCCACGCCCGCCTCGAGCGGAAAACGCTTGAGCAGCGCCTGGCAGAAGGCGTGGATGGTCAGGATGTTGATCCCGCCCGGCGCGTCGAGCACGCGCGCAAACAGGCGACGCGCGACCACGCGCTCGGCCGCTTCGGGCGCGCGGTCGATCAGCTTCTCGATCTCCTCGTCGAGCCTGGCATCCGTCGCCAGGGCCCAGCGGCCGAGCTGGCCGGCCAGCCGGTTGCGCATCTCGGCCGCGGCAGCCTTGGTGAAGGTGAGGCAGAGGATGCGCTCGGGCTTGACGCGATCGAGCAGCAGGCGCGTCACGCGATCGGTCAGCACCTTCGTCTTGCCTGTGCCGGCATTGGCCTCCACCCAGGCCGAATGGCCGGGCGTCGTGGCGCGCCGCTGCGAGAGGGTGGCGAGCGCCAGGAAATCGAGGGCGGGATCAACGCTCATCGTCGTCTCCGCCGCCAGTCGACCATTCGGCGACGCGCTCGAGGTGCTCATAGTCGTTGAAGGCCGGGATGTAGGCTGACCACGGCAGGGCGGGATACGGCGTGCCCGGCCTGGCGAAATGGGCGGCCATCTTCTCGACCAGGGCCAGCATCGCCGGCACGAGCTCGTTGCTCGTCTTGATCTCGCTCACCTTGCCGCCGTCGCCCAGGCCGTTGGCTTGCCAGTAGGAGAGATGCACCTCCTCCGCGCGGCCGGCGATCTTGTGGAAGCCGCCGCGCTCGGCCATCGCCGCCTCGAGCAGCAACTGCGGCGCGAACAGCGCCTCGAGCTCCTGGTTGGTCGGCACGCGACCGGTCTTGTAGTCGATCACGTCCCAGACGCCGATCTCGATCTCGTCGATGCGATCGGCGCGCGCCTCGATGGTGAGCGGCCGGCTGCTCGGTCCAACGGTCAGGCTGCCGGGCGTCTCGCTGGCGAGCAGGCGCGTACCGGCTCGCCGCCGGGCGTTCTCGGTGGCGATGAACCAGCGCGTCAGGCGCTGGAAGCGCGGCCACCAGAAGGCGCGCTCGGCCGGTGCCGTCATCAACACGCCGAGGTGCTTCTCACCCAGCGCCTCGAACTCGGCCTGCGCGCCGGGTGGCAGCAGGCCCGACGGATGGGTGGCTAAAAACTCGTCCAACGCGTCGTGCAAGGCGTTGCCGCGGTCGGCGGCGCCGAGCTCGGCCTCGAGCGGATCGAGCGCCTCCAGCCCGAGGATGCGCCGCGCATAGAGCCCATAGGGGTCGCGGCGCCATTGCTCGATGCTCGAGACCGAGAGGCGTGTCGGCCGCGCCTCGATCGGTGGCCGCGGTTCGGGACGCAGCCATGGCCGGTAATCGCCGGGACGGTCGAGCGCGTCGGCCCACGCCAGGTACTCGTGCTGGCCGCGCTGGATGTATTCAGGAGGGGCTGTCCTGGCCCCCGGTTCGTCGCCGAACAACGCATCGAGCCGCGCCAGCCAGCGCGACGGTACGGTGGGCGCACCGCCCTCGCGCTCGGCGCGGGTCAGCAGCACGCGTTCGGCGCCGAGCGCCGCCACGAAATCGTGCGCCGACAGGCCGATGCGTCGCTCGGGTTGTGGCAGGCCGAGCGCGGCGCGCATTGGCCGGTTGAGCCAGGGGCCGGTCTCGACCGCCGGTGGCCAGGTGCCCTCGTTCAGCCCGCCCAGCACCAAAAGGTCGGCGCACTGCAGGCGGGCCTCCAGCGGCCCCCAGATGGCGAGCCGCGGATGGCGGCCGAAGCTCGGACGGACGATCTCAGGCTCGAGCATGGTGCCGAGCAGGGCCGGCCATTCGCCGCCGGTGACGGCGGACTTGCCGGCCCAGGCCGCGCGCAGGCGGGCGAGCGCGTCGGCCAGCGCCTCGCCGGCATCGCCCGCCCACAGTGCTTCGCCCGAAGCGACCGTCTCGGCGGCGGCGATGGTGGCGTCGAGCAGGGTATCCGGCGCGGCCCCCGATTGCATCGCCGCCGCCAGCCCGCCCGTCGCGGCCTCCACCCGGTCGATCAGCTGGTGCACGGCCAGCCGGTCCGTCAGGTCGCCGAAGCGCGCCTTGTCGATCCGGGCGCGGATCGCCGTCAGGCCCGGCATGGGCTTTAGCCCGCGCAGGCATTTGCGATCGAGGCGCCGCGCGGCATCGAGCACGGCGGCGCGGTCGCCGCCCAGCGTGCACAGCGGATGCTTCAACAGGGCGAGCAAGGCGACCGGCGCGAAGCCCTCGTCGATCGCGCCGATCAGCGCGCGCAACAGCCCGGCGGACGGTGTGTCGACGAGTGGCGTGCCCGCGGAATCGTCGATGTCGATGTTCCAACGCCGCAGCTCGGCCGTGACGCGGCGCGCAAGATCGCGATCCGGCGTCACCAGGGCGGCGGTCTTGCCCTTTTCCTCGAGCGTCCGGCGCAGCGCCAGGGCGATGACCAGTGCCTCCTGGTGCGGCGTCGTGCAGTCGGCGCGTGTCACATGCTCGAGCGAAGAGGCGAGCGGGCGAACCCATTCCTCGGTCGTCTCGGCCGGCCGCATCAGCTCGGTGATCAATAGATGACGCGCCGAGGCTGTGCCGCCCGGCCAATCCAAGACGTCGCGACGCTCGCGGTCCAGCGCCTTTAGAAGCTCGCGCAGGCCGAACTGCGGATGCGTCTCGTCGAGCTCCGTCCAGCTGCGATCGTCCATGTCGCGGTCGAGGCCCGGCAGCACGAGGCTGCCCCGAGCCAGGCCGGCGATGACCGACAGCAGCTCGCGCGTGGCCGGCTGCGAGCCCGTCGACCCGGCGGCGATGACCGGCGTAGTGGGCGGCCGTTTGCGCCAGCGCATCGCCTGGGCGCGGATCGCCTGGGTGCGTCGCTCGATGGCGTCGATCTGCCCGCGTTCAGCCAGCATCCGGGGCCAGTGTTCGCCGACGATGGCGAGGAATTTCAGGGTGCGCTGCCAGTGGCTGGCAAAGTTGCCCTCGACCAGGCCTTCCAGGCGATCGAAGGAAATCCCTTCGATGGCGAGCTCGTCGAGCAGTCGGCCGAGCTCGCGCGCCAGCGACAGGGCCTGGGCCGGCGACTGGGCAATGGGTTGATCGCGATCGGTGAAGGCGGCGACGAGTTGCGCCAGCAGCGCATCGCGCTCGGCGGGCTCGATGGCGGGCGGCAGGGCAAGCGCGCTGCCGTCGCCCGAGGCCACCTCCCATTCACTTTCGTCGACGTCGCCCAGCGGCGCCATGCGCGGCAGGATCGTGGGCTTGCCGTTCGCGGCGCGCAGGAAAGCTTCGCGCAGCGCCCGCACCGAGCGGCGGGTCGGCAGCAGGATCAGCACGTCGGCCAAGGCCAACGGATCGCCGCCGTGTTGCGCCAGCACGCCCATCGCCAGCTCCTCGGCGAAGCGACGGTCGATGGCAATGGTGAAGACGCTCATCCCGGCACGTGCTCCGCCGGCGCCCGATCGGCCAGTACCCGCTCCGCCGTGGCGAGCGCCTGGGGCGTGCCGATATGGAACCAATCGCCGTTATGAACCACGCCGTACAGCCGGCCTTCGGCCTCGGCGCGATGCCAGAGCTGCAGCAGGGAGAACGGCCCATCCGGCGAATCCCGGAACAGACGCGCCTGGCAGATCGACACGCTGGCAAAGACATAAGGCGACAGCGGCGCCTGGCCGCGATGACGCAGCCGGCCGCGCGGCTCGATGAAGTAGTCGCCACGATCCTTGGCTTCGCGCCCGATCACCTTGTGCAGCGGGTGAAGCAGAAGCAGGGCGTCCATGCGGTCGGCGAACCATCGCCCTTCCATGCGGTTGAGCGTCGGATGGTCCGGCCCGTCGCGCCACAGGCTGTCGCCGTTCAGCACGAAGAACGGTCCGTCGCCCAGCAGCGGCAGGGCATTCTTCACGCTGCCGCCGGTGTCGAGCAGTCGGTCCTCGACGATGACCTGGGCGCGGTCCTTCATCAGGTCGACGATCTGCTCGGCGAAGACATGGGCGTTGACGACTATGTTGGTGACGCCGTGCGCCGTCAGCCGTGCCAGCGTGTGCTCCAGCATCGGCTTGCCGCGGACGGGGATCATCGGCTTAGGCATCTTGTCGGTCAGCGGGCGCATGCGCTCGCCGCGGCCGGCGGCCAGGATCATCGCGGTATCGATCATGAGGCTCCAATATGCCGCAACTCGGGCGGCAGCAGGCAGTCGACCCAGGCGCGCAAGGGTTTTAGCGCCTCGTGCCGCAGCGCGCGCTCGAACATGCGCCAGACGCGCGGCAGGTGCGGCAAATACTCCGGCTTGCCGTCGCGCTCCAGCAGGCGGACGAACAAGCCGATGATGCGGGCATGGCGCTGGGCCGCCATCAGGGCGAAGCCGGCGGCGAAGTCGTGGGCGTCGAGCCCGGTCTCGCCCAGGTAACGGTCGAGACAGCCTGCATGCACTGCAGGCGCGACGTCGCGCCGGGCATCCTCGATCAGGGAGACCAGGTCGTAGGAGGGGTGGCCCTGCAGGGCGTCCTGGAAGTCGAGCAAGCCGCAGGCTTTTACGCCGGAACGGCCCGGCAGCCACATCAAGTTATCCTTGTGGTAGTCGCGCAGCAGCAGCGTGTCGGCCATCGCCGGCAGGTTGGCGAGGCAGGCGCGCCAGGCGGCGCGGTAGGCCGCGGTTTCCTCATCGGCCGCCTGCCGGCCGCGCGCCGCCGGCAGGTACCATTCCGGCAGCAGCATCGTGGCATCGATCAGCGCCTCGCCGGCATAGCGGCTGAGGTCGGGCAGCAGCGCGCGCGGGCCGGTCCGATGCAGCACGACCAGCACGTCGGTGGCGCGCCGGTAGAGTTCGGCCTCGTCGCCGCCTGCCGCCAGCACGCGCGTGAAAGTGTCGTCGCCCAGGTCCTCGAGCAGCAGGAAGCCGTTCGCCTCGTCAATAGCGTGGATGGCGGGCGCGCTGAGGCCGAGCGAGCTGAGATGCCGGCCGATGCGCACGAACGGCCGCACGTCTTCCTGCGGCGGTGGCGCGTCCATGACCACGGCCGAGGCGCGCGGCCGGGTCAGTCGGTAGTATTTTCGGAAGGACGCGTCGCCCGCCAGTAGGCGCTCGCCGGCGTCGCCCCAGCCGGCGCGGCGCACGAAATCTGCGCGCAGCCTGTCCCTTTCAGAAATCGCCAAGCCTCGCATCCCCCTGCAGTTCGGCGCGCCTGCCGTCGCCCTCCATGGCAAGCGTCACCGTCAGCCGTTTGCCGGGCAGCAGCGTGCCCAGCCGTTCGGGCCATTCGACCAGCGCAATACCGTCGGCGCGCGCTTCTTCCCAGCCCAATTCGAAGACCTGCTCGGGAGCTTCCAGGCGATAGAGGTCGAAATGCCAGAACGCCCCGCGTCTGGTGTCGTAGACCTCGACCAGCGTGAAGGTGGGGCTGGGCACGATCAGTCCGGGATCGCCCGAGGCGGCGCGCAGGATGGCGCGGGCCAGCGTGGTCTTGCCGACGCCGAGGCCGCCCTGCAAGGCGACGACATCGCGCGGCCTGAGGCGTTGCGCCAGCCGGGCCCCCAGCCGCTCCGTGGCGGCTTCGTCGGGCAGGGAAAAAGAAAAAGTCGGCACCGGTACTCCGATGCCGACTTTTAACACGCCCCCGAGGGGCGGCGTCTGTGGGTCGATCAGTAACGGTAGAGCTCGCCCTTGAACGGACCGGCTTCCGGCACGCCGATGTACCTGGCCTGGTCGGGACGAAGCTTGGTGAGCTTGGCGCCGACCTTCTCGAGGTGCAGGGCCGCCACCTTCTCGTCGAGCACCTTCGGCAGGGTATAGACCTTCTTCTCGTACTTGCCGGGGTTGGTCCAGATCTCGACCTGGGCCAGCGTCTGGTTGGAGAACGAGGCCGACATCACGAAGCTCGGATGGCCGGTCGCGTTGCCGAGGTTCACCAGGCGGCCTTCCGACAGCACGATGATGCGCTTGCCGTCGGGGAACTCGACCTCGTCGACCTGCGGCTTGACGTTGTGCCACTTGAAGTTACGCAGGTTGGCGATCTGGATCTCGGAGTCGAAGTGGCCGATGTTGCACACGATGGCGCGGTGCTTCATCGCCTTCATGTGATCGAGCGTCAGCACATCGACGTTGCCGGTCGCCGTCACGAAGATGTCGGCCTTGGGCGCCGCCTCTTCCATCGTCACGACCTCGTAGCCTTCCATCGCCGCCTGCAGGGCGCAGATCGGATCGATCTCGGAGACCATGACGCGGCAGCCGGCCTGGCGCAGCGAGGCGGCCGAGCCCTTTCCGACGTCGCCGAAGCCCGCCACCATCGCCACCTTGCCCGACATCATGACGTCGGTGCCGCGGCGGATGCCGTCGACCAGCGATTCGCGGCAGCCGTAGAGATTGTCGAACTTCGACTTGGTGACCGAGTCGTTGACGTTGATGGCCGGCCACAGCAGGCGGCCTTCCTTGGCCATCTGGTACAGGCGGTGCACGCCCGTCGTCGTCTCCTCGGTGACGCCGCGGATCGAGGCGCCGAGCTTGGCGTACCAGCCGGGCTTCGCCTTGTTGGTCCTGGCGATCGCCTTGTAGAGGACTTCCTCTTCCTCGTTGGTCGGCTTGGCGATCAGCGAGGGATCCTTCTCGGCGCGGATGCCGAGATGGACCAGCAAGGTCGCATCGCCGCCGTCGTCGAGGATCATGTTGGGCTCGCCGCCGTCGCCCCATTCGAAGATCTTGTGGGTGTAGTCCCAGTACTCTTCCAGGCTCTCGCCCTTGATGGCGAAGACGGGCGTGCCGGCCTTGGCGATGGCGGCCGCGGCATGGTCCTGGGTCGAGTAGATGTTGCACGAGGCCCAGCGCACGTCGGCGCCCAGCGCCTTCAACGTCTCGATCAGGACGCCGGTCTGGATGGTCATGTGCAGCGAGCCCGCGATGCGCGCGCCCTTCAGCGGCTTCTTGGGGCCGAACTCCTTGCGGATCGCCATGAGGCCCGGCATCTCGGTCTCGGCCATGTCGAGTTCCTTGCGGCCCCAGTCGGCGAGACCGATATCCTTGACGACGTAATCCTGGGCCATCTGGCGCTCCCGGCAATCTCGTGTGGTGAAGGAGGCCGTGTCTTATCAGCGGCCCGACACCGCCTCAACGCGCCATATGCGCATATAAGCAAGAATTTATGAGCATATGCAGCGAGCGTTATGCCGGCGTACGAGCCACACAATATGGATCAGATCTCAATCTGGTCGACTGCAGTGAGAACACCAGCCTAAGCAGGCGATCCTGCTGAAAACGGTGGAAATACGCCTTTTGCGTCACCAGTTGACTGGAGGCAGTTGGCGTAAGGATAATTGCATATGGCTAACGTCATCACCCAAAGTAGTTCGATAGAGGCCCTTTCCGCCGAAGCAGCTTCGTTGTTGGCTAAGGCTAAGGAATATCGAGCGAAAATGGACCAGTTGGACCCCGGCGATCCACGGCGGGCCGAGTATGAGCAGCTAATTAGAGACCTGCTTAAAACTTCGAATTCGATTTCTTCCGCTGTGACTACGACTGTGAAGGGATTGTAGGCTGCAGGCCTAGAGACTGAGAGATGCCCTCCCTTGACGCTGAAATCCAAGAAACCGAGCAGCGCGTCGAGCAAACCAGGAGGGACGTCGAAGACTGGCAGCAGCGTCAGCAAGAACGCCAGCAGGACGACCGCTCACTAATCGCAAAGGTAATCGTTTGGGCCTTTGTACTCCTAATGGCAGTGGTGGTTCTGATTGTCGCGATTGGCACGCTTTTCATTGGCTGGGACAAGTTGTCTGAACCCGCCAAGTTCCTGATGTCGATTCTCGGATCAGTGATGCTGCCGGTAGTTACGTTGGTAATTGGCTACTACTTCGGCAAAGAAAAATAGCCAAACCCTATTCCTCGCCGAACTTGCCCTCGACCAGCGCCGAGAGGGCGGCCATGGCGTCGGTGGCCTGGCGGCCCGAGCACAAAAGCTCGATCTCGCTGCCGATGCCGGCGGCCAGCATCATCAGGCCCATGATGGAGAGGCCGGAGACTTCCTGGCCCTTGAAGGACACCCGCACGAGGGCGTCGAACTGGCCGGCGGTGCGGACGAACTTGGCGGCGGCGCGCGCATGCAGGCCGCGTTTGTTGGCGATGGGGAGAGTGCGTCTCAGCGCTCCGATGCTCGCGTCCGCCGCCCCCTCGGGCGTAGCATCGTCCGTCACGAAGCTTCCTTGGCCAGGATCCGCGAGGCGACGGTGATGTACTTGCGGCCTGCCTCCTGGGCCATGCGCACGGCCTCGGCGATCGGCCGGGTGCGTACCGAGGCGAGCTTGACCAGCATCGGCAGGTTGACGCCGGCCAGCACTTCGATGCGCGCCTGCTCCATGATCGAGATCGCGAGGTTGGAGGGCGTGCCGCCGAACATGTCAGTGAGCACGATCACCCCGTCGCCCGTGTCGCAGGCCTTGGCGCTCTCCAGGATCTCGGCGCGCCGCTTCTCCATGTCGTCGTCGGCGCCGATACAGACCGCCGATACACATTGCTGCGGACCTACGACATGCTCCAGCGCGGCGATGAATTCACGCGCCAGATTGCCGTGGGTCACCAGTACGATGCCAATCATTCGTATGCTCTACCCTGCACCGCCAGCCTCCCCGGCTGCATCGGCGTCCCGGTGCGAGAGAGTGACCGAGCGGCCCGCGCCGCGCAACCACTCCGCAAGCTCCTCGGCGACCGCCACCGACCGGTGGCGGCCCCCCGTACAACCTATGGCAATGGTCAAATAGCTCTTGCCCTCGGCGTCGAATCGGGGCAGCAGCGGCCCGATCAGCGCCTTCAGCGAATCGATGAACGGCCGGTAGCCGGGATCGCCGGCCACGTAGCCCGCGACCGCCGGACTGCGGCCGGTCAGTGGTTTCAGCGTCGGCTCGTAGTGGGGGTTCTTCAGGAACCGTACGTCGAACACCAGATCGGCCTCACGCGGCAGGCCGCGGCGGTAGGAGAACGACATCACCGCGAGCCGCGTGTCGAGGCTGCGGCCGAGCGCGAACTGGCCGACCAGCAGCTGCTTGAAGGCATGCGGTGAAAGCGCCGAAGTGTCGATCACGACATCGGCCGAATCGCGCACCCAGCCGAGCTGCTTGCGCTCCTCACCGATGCCGTCCTTCACCGGACGGTCGGGCGCCAAGGGATGCGGTCGGCGCGATTCGGTGTAGCGCCGCAGCAGGGTCTCGCTGTCGCAATCGAGGAACAGCAGGCGCGCCGCGATGTCGGCGCGCCTGCGCAGCTCCTGGATACGGCGCACCAGGTCGTGCGGGTCGAAGCCGTAGGTGCGGGTGTCGACGCCGAAGGCGAGGGGAGCGGCCATCTCGCCGGTGCTGCCGGCGGTCGACCGCATCAGGTCGCTGAGCAGAGGCAGCGGCACGTTGTCGACCGCGACGTAGCCCATGTCCTCGAGCGCGCCCAGCGCCGTGCCGCGGCCGGCGCCGCTCAGGCCCGTCACCACGACGAAGGGGCGGCGCGTGTCGCGTTGGGGAACGGTGGTCGAAGTTGCCGGGCTGTCGGGCATGGCTGAAGCCGGCCGATCATGCGTTGGCGATTTGCGTCAAGGCAAGGCGCAACTTTGCAGAGGCGGACGCTTCGAACGGCGCCAGTGAAACGACCGGCAGATCGACTCCCATGATTTTTTCGCGCGCAGGCTCAGGCAGACGTTCGATTCTCTCGGGATGAGCGAGGTCGACCAGCAGCTGGACGGCGGCCCGTCTCACCAATTGATCACGGCCGACTTTCACGATGCCGAGCCCGCGCGCCTCGATCATGCCGGCTATGCGCGCGGGCGCGGCGGCGATCACGGCTTTGCCTTGGCGGCTGAGCTCGGTCTGGTCGTCAGCCACCAGCCGCCAGCCGGTCTCGATCAGGCGCAGCGCGAGGTCGGATTTGCCGGCGCCCGAAGGACCGCGCAGCAGCACGGCGCGCCACGTCTTGCCTTGGCGCAGGGCGACGCAGGTCGCGTGAACAAGGGTCATGTTCTTCCGGTCCGGAAGAGCATGATCACTTGCGGCCGTCGGCGGCCGGGACGCGCACGGTGAAGCGGGCGCCCAGCACGCGGCCGTCGGCAGCCCGGCGGTTGGAGGCCGAGATCGAGCCGCCGTAGGTCTCCATGATCTGCCGGCAGATCGAAAGGCCCAATCCCGAATGCTGCCCGAAATGCTCGGTCGGCCGCTCCGAATAGAAGCGCTGGAAGATCGATTCGAGGTTGTCCTCGGGAATGCCCGGGCCCTGGTCGTCGATGGTGACGGTGAACGGCCCGCCGCGCGATGCGCGGCTCAGCTCGACCACGATCTTGGAGCCAGGCGGGCTGAAGGACAGCGCGTTGTCGATGACGTTGCGGAACACCTGGCCGTAGCGGCCATCGTGGCCATGTCCCAGGTAGGGTGGATTGCTGGCGACCCGATACTCGACCTCGACGCCGCCTTTCTGTTCGGCAGTGACGGCGTAGTGGTTGATCATGTCGCTCAGGAGCGCATTGAGGTCGACCTGCTTGACCTCGCCGCGCATCAGCTCGGCATCGAGCCGCGAGGCCTCGGAGATGTCGGTGATCAGCCGGTTCAGGCGATTGATGTCATCGAGCACGATGGCCATCAGCTTCTCGCGCCGCTCCGGTTCGAGATTGGGCCGCGCCGCCACCTCGATCGCCGACCTGAGCGAGGTCAGCGGGTTCTTGAGCTCGTGCGCCACGTCGGCGGCGAAGCTCTCGATGGTGCCGATGCGCTGCCACAACGCGTCGGTCATCGAGCGCAGGGCGTCGTTCAAGTCGCCGATCTCGTCGCCGCGCTTGCCGAGGTCGGGGATCTCCGGCCGGCTTTCGCGCGCCAGCCGCACTTCGTCGGCGGCGCGGGCCAGCCGCACGATCGGCTGGGTGATGGTGCCGGCAAGGTAGAGCGACAGCAGGACGGTGATGCCGAGCGCGGCCGCTGCGATCACCATCATGTCGTAGCGCACCTCGCGCAGGGAGGCGGCGATGGCGCGGTTGTCGCGGGTCAGCATCAGTGCGCCCAGCACCTGCTTGTAGCGCTGCACCGGCACCGCGGCGCTCAGGATCAGCATGCCGTCGGGCGAGACGCGCACCGCCGAGGCGTTGAAGCCGCGCAAGGCACTGGCCGCCTCCGGGAAGTCACGCACCGTCGGCACGGCGCGTTCGACGTACTCGGGGAAGCGGTCGACGCGGCTGAGCTGGCGGGCGACCCAGTCGCCGACGCGCTCGCCCCAGTGCGGCTCGACCGCGGGCACGGCCTGCGGCGGCGGCAGCGGCATGACATGGATGCGGCCGGCGTCGCTCAGGATGGCCGAATCGCCCAGAAGCTCGCCGGTCTCGCTGAACAGGCGCGCGCGAACGCCGGTCGGCCGGACCAGACGGGTGAGGAGCTGGCGGGCGGCATCGGCGTCGAGGCGGTTGACCGTGGTCTCGCCGCCCGCGACCGCGACCTCGCCTATACCCGCCGCCACCATCTCGCCCTGGACCGCGAGCGAGGCGAGCTCGGCGTCGATGAGCTCTTCCTCGTAGTCGCTGAGATAGACGGCGCCCAAGGTCAGCAGCGCCACCGGGATGATGTTCAGCAGCAGGATGCGCCGGGTGAGCGGCGAATAGCGCCGCGTCGCGCTGCGCCGGCGGCGCAGCAGCGACGGCGTCTCGACCGAGAGTGTGCGCGTCGGCAGCTCGTCGCGGTGCCCCAGCGCCGCGGCGATCCTTGCCCGCAGACCCTGCAGCCTTCGTCCGGGCTCAGGCGTCGCGGTATCGGTATCCGATGCCATAAAGCGTTTCGATCTGCTCGAATTCGCCGTCGACTTCGCGGAACTTGCGACGCACCCGCTTGATGTGGCTGTCGATCGTGCGGTCGTCGACGTAGATCGTCTCGCCGTAGGCCGCATCCATCAGCTGGTCGCGGTTCTTCACGTGACCGGGCCGCTCGGCGAGCGACTTCAACAGCAGGAACTCGGTGACCGTGAGGTGCACCTCCTTGCCCTTCCAGGTGCACTGGTGACGCGAGGGATCGAGCACCAGCTCGCCGCGCACGATGCGCTCGGCCGCGGCCTCGCCCTTGGCGCCGCCGGCATCGGCGCGGCGCAGCACGGCGCGGATGCGCTCGAGCAGCAGGCGCTGCGAGAACGGCTTCCTGATGAAATCGTCGGCGCCCATGCGCAGGCCCAGCACCTCGTCGATCTCCTCGTCCTTCGAGGTGAGGAAGATCACGGGGAACTGCTGGGTCTTGCGGATGCGATTCAACAGCTCCATGCCGTCCATGCGCGGCATCTTGATATCGAAGATGCCGAGGTCGGGCGGGGACTGGTTCAGCCCCTCCAGCGCCGAGGCGCCATCGTTATAGGTCTTGATCTGAAACCCTTCGGCTTCGAGCAGCATCGACACGGAGGTCAGGATGTTGCGGTCGTCGTCAACCAGGGCGATGTTTTTGCGCACGGCGTGGCTTCTCCTGTCGGGGCGGACAATGGTAGCACAGACCGGGCCGTTGCCGCCGCCGCCCCAATCTGCCATCGATGTGAGTGAATTAAGGCGCTTTTGGCTCCCAACCCTTAAAATTATGCAATCCGAAGACATGTCCCGCGGCGTCCGCGACCTCGTGCGCGGCCTCGATCGCGCCTCCCTGGCGACGGCCCTGCCTGCCGAGGGCGGCAGCTGGCCCTATGCCTCCCTGGTGCTGGCGGCGGTCGACCATGACCTGTCGCCGATCCTGCTGCTCAGCCAGCTTGCCGAGCATACCAAGGCCATCGCCATCGACGATCGCGTCTCGCTGCTGTTCGACGGCACCCATGGCCTCGACCAGCCCTTGACCGGGCCGCGGGTGACGCTGGTCGGCCGCGCCGCGCGCAGTGATGATGCCAGGCTGGCCCGTCGTTTCCTGGCCCGGCATCCCGATGCCGAGATGTATGCCGGCTTCAAGGATTTCCATTTCTATCGAATCGCTGTCGAGCGCGCTCATCTGGTCGCTGGCTTCGGCAAGATCAGATGGCTCTCGGCCGCCGAGCTCGGCGCCACGCCGGCGAACGGCTTGGCCGATGCCGAGGAAGGCATCGTCAGCCACATGAACGAAGACCATGCCGATGCCGTGCAGCTCTATGCCGGCAAGCTGCTGGGACTTCCCGGCAGCGACTGGCGCATGACCGGGATCGACGCCGACGGGATCGACCTGCGGCAAGGCGGGCAGGTGGCCCGGCTGGCGTTCGAGGCGCCGCTTGGCGCGGCTTCCGAGGCTCGGAAAGTGTTGGTGGCGTTGGTGGGGAAGGCGAGGGCAGCCTGATTCCGCGGCGCGGCATCTTGTTCGCGGTTGCGAAATCTGATCCACATGATCCTCGACACAAAACTGTCGCAGGCGTGCTGGCCCTCTTGCCACCCCAAATTGGTCCCAGTAGCGCATAGGGCCGACCGGTTAGAGTTGTCCTAGATTTGCCGACAAGACTTTGAACAGGAGAAACGCCGTGAAACAGGCGGGCTTCGTCGTCCCCAAATTCGGGCTCGAAACGCTGGGGTTGAAGAACCTCGGTAACGTCCACTGGAACCTGTCGGTTCCTGCCCTCTACGAAGAGGCGGTGCGCCGCGGCGAGGGCCAGGTGGCGGATGGCGGCGCGCTGGTGGTGCGCACCGGCGTGCACACCGGACGCTCGCCCAACGACAAGTTCTTTGTCGAAGATTCCGAGACCAAGGGCCGCATCGACTGGGGCAAGACCAACAAGCCGATCTCGCCCGAGCGCTATCGCGCGCTCTACAACCGCATGCTGGCCTACGCCCAGCGCCGCGAGCTGTTCGTGCGCGACTGCTGGGCCGGCGCCGATCCCAACCATCGCATCGGCGTGCGCGTGCTGACCGAGACCGCGTGGCACAACCTCTTTGCCCGCAACATGTTCCTCAGGCCGCGCCGCGAGGAGCTCGAAGGCTTCAAGCCCGAGTTCACCATCCTGAACCTGCCGGGCTTCCAGGCCGATCCTGCGAGCGACGGCACGGCGTCGGACTGCGCCATCCTGGTGAACTTCAGCGAGCGCGTCGTGGCGATCTGCGGCACCTGGTATGCCGGCGAGATCAAGAAGTCGGTGTTCACCATCATGAACTACCTGCTTCCCGACAAGAACGTGCTGCCCATGCACGCCTCGGCCAACATCGGCGACAAGGGCGACGTCGCGATCTTCTTCGGCCTCTCGGGCACCGGCAAGACCACCTTGTCGGCCGATCCCTCACGCACGCTGCTGGGCGACGACGAGCATGGCTGGGGCGAGCAGAGCCTGTTCAACTTCGAGGGCGGCTGCTACGCCAAGGTGATCAAGCTGTCACGGCAGGCCGAACCGGAGATCTACGCCACCACCGAGCGCTTCGGCACGGTGCTGGAGAACGTCGTGATCGATCCGGCGACCGGCGCGCTCGACCTCGACGACGGGCGCTACACCGAGAACACGCGCGCCTGCTATCCGCTGGAATTCATTCCGAATGCCTCGGAGACGGGGCTGGCCGGCACGCCGGAGAACATCGTCATGCTGACGGCCGACGCCTTCGGCGTGCTGCCGCCGATCTCGCGGCTGAGCCCCGAGCAGGCGATGTATCACTTCCTGTCGGGCTACACCGCGCGTGTGGCCGGCACCGAGAAGGGCGTGACCGAGCCGCAGGCGACCTTCTCGACGTGCTTCGGCGCGCCGTTCATGCCGCGCCATCCCACGGTCTACGCCAAGATGCTGGGCGAGAAGATGGCCCGCCAGCAGGTGAAGTGCTGGCTGGTCAACACCGGCTGGTCGGGAGGCGGCTTCGGCGTCGGCGAGCGCATGTCGATCCGCCATACCCGCGCCATGGTGCGGGCGGCGCTTGACGGCACGCTGGCCGCGGCGGCGAGTGCGACGGATCCGCACTTCGGCATGCAGGTACCCACCGCCTGCCCAGAGGTGCCGGGCGAGGTGCTGAACCCCAAGAACACCTGGAAGGACAAGAAGGCCTACGACAGCGCCGCGCGCGATGTCGCCAAGCGCTTCGAGGCCAACTTCCAGCAGTTCGAGAGCCACGTCGACGGCAAGGTGAAGCAGGCGGCGATCCGGGCGGCGGCCTAAGGCTTGAGCTTGCCTCCCCTGCGCGGCTTCCGCGCAGGGGAGGGAAGTCCACACCGGAACCGATTATGATGTTCCGGACGTGACCACCGCGACCTCCAACGGCGTTGTCGTCCGACAACGCCTGCGACTGCCGCTCATTGCAGCGCTGGCGCTTGCCTTCGTCTCGCTGTCGCTGATCTCGGGCATCGCCTACATCGCCGTGCTGGCCGGCGCCACTAATACCGCCGAGAAGCTTTTCGTCGACCGCGCCGCCCGCGTCGTCGACGCCCAGTTGGCGGCGATCAGGATCAAGCTCGACGCCATCACCGATCACATGCAGATGGTCGCTGCTCTCGCCGGCAGCGGCCGGCTCGACATCAGCTCGCCGGTCGACATGCGCGAGGCGTTGTGGGTGATGATGACCCAGGTGCCGGCGATCTCGAGCGCCGCCTTCGCCACCTTCGACCTCAAGATGGTGCGCGTCGCCCGCCGTCCCGATGGTCAGGCGATCCGCGACACCGTCTCGCTCGCCGACCTGCCGCGCGGCCTGGAACGCTTCCGCGAGCTGCAGACCTCCCATACCACCATCTGGGGCGCGTTGTTCTGGAATGAGACCCTGAAGCAGCCGGTGCTCAATGTGCGCACGCCGATCCGACGCATCGACGACGCCTTCATCGGTGGCCTGCTGGCCACGGTGGCGTTGGGCGACCTGTCGATACTGATCGGCGAGGCGAGCCATGAAAGCGCCGGGCGATACTTCATCCTGGTCGGCAACGACCGCGTCCTGGCGCATCGCCGGCTGGTCGATCCGCGCGGCCTCGACCTCACCGCCGACCGCGAGCTGCCGACCATCAAGGAGGTCGGCGATCCCGTGCTGGCGCGCATCTGGTCGCCGCCGATCCGCAGCCCGCAGCTCGACCGCGGCCTGGGCGATATCGGCCATGTCATCGAGGCCGAAGGCCGGCGCTGGGTGTTCGTCTACAGCAAGCTCTCAGGCTACGGGCCCGAGTCCTGGCTGGTCGGGCAGTACTTTCCCCTGGAGGAGGCCACCAGCGACCTCGCGCGCCTGACCAACGGCGCCATCGTCGGCGGCGCCACTCTTGCCGTCGCCGCCCTGCTGGCGCTGCTGATCGGATTGTCGATGGCGCGCTCGATCCGGACCATCACCTCGGCCGCCGAAGCGATCGAGCGGCTGGAGTTCGACCAGCCGTTCCATCGCAGCTCGCGGCTGCGCGAGATCGACGATGCCGGCCACAGCCTCGACAAGGCGCGCGGCGCCTTGAAATGGTTCGGCGCCTACGTGCCGCATCGCCTGGTCTTCCGGTTGATGGAGCTCGGCGAGGACGCCGTGCGCTCGCGCCGGCGCAACGTCACGGTGATGTTCTCCGACATCGTCGAGTTCACGCCGCAGGCCGAAGACCTGCCCGAGCAGCAGACCGCCGAGCTCTTGAACCATCACTTTGCCCTGCTCGGCGCCTGTATCGACCACGAGCAAGGCGTGATCGACAAGTACATCGGCGACTCCGTCATGGCGGTGTGGGGCGGCCTGTCGCGCATGGAGGATCATGCCGACCATGCGGTGCGGGCGGCGCTCGCCATCGCCCGCGTCATCGCCGAGGACAACGCCATGCGGCGCGCCGCCGGCGCGCCGCCGATCCGGGTGCGCATCGGGCTGCATTCCGGCCCGGTCGTGGTCGGCAATATCGGCGCGCCGGGCCGGGTGAACTTCACCGTGGTCGGCGACACCGTGAACATCGCCCAGCGCTTCGAGCAGCTCGGCAAGGAGTTCATGAAGGACGGCGATGAGATCGTCGTGCTGGCGAGCGGGAGCACCCTGGGGGCGGTGCGCGATCACGATGCTCTTGGCCTCGGCCCCCTCAAACCGGAGAAACGGATGGTCAAGGGCCATGACGATCCGGTCGAGGTGTATCGTCTGGTGTGACGTGCTGGACGGAGTACATCGTCTACCGGTAGTGTGGGCCAACGTCAGCGGCCACTAAACAAGGGCGAACTATGAACAGGCGTCACCTGCTGGGCTTTTCGGCGTTGGCCCTGACGCTGGGGCCGGCTGTCCTGTGGGCGCAGGACTCCAAGAAGCCGTTCACGCCCGAGCAGCTCGACCAGATGCTGGCGCCGATCGCTCTTTATCCCGACGCCCTCCTGTCGCAGACCCTGATGGCCGCGACCTATCCCCTGGAGGTCGTCGAGGCGGCCCGCTGGACGCAGGCCAACCCCAACCTCAAGGGCGATGCCGCGGTCCAGGCGGTGAAGAACAAGGACTGGGACGTCAGCGTGAAGTCGCTGGTCGCCTTCCCGCAGACCCTGGCGATGATGAACAACAACCTCGATTGGACCCAGAAGATCGGCGACGCGATGATCGGCCAGCAGAAGGACGTGGCCGAGTCCATCCAGCGCCTGCGCGGCAAGGCGGCTGCCGCCGGCAATCTCAAGACGACATCGCAACAGAAGGTCACGACGCAGACGTCTGGGTCCAACAGTGCGATCGTCATCGAGCCGGCCAACCCCGAACTCATCTACGTGCCGTACTACAACCCGACCTGGGCTTATGGACCATGGCCCTATCCGGCCTATCCGCCGGTCTACTATCCTCCGCCGCCCAACTATGGCGCGGCGCTGGCGACCGGCATGATGTTCGGGCTGGGCGTCGCGGCGGGGGCGGCGATGTTCGGCGGCTGGCATTGGGGCTGGAGCGGCACCGGCTGGGGCGCGAGCTACACCACGGTCAACGTCAACCGCGCGACCTCGATCAACGTCAATAATTTCGACGCCAACAGGTATCGCGACGGCCAGTGGCAGCACGACCCCGCGCATCGCGACGGCGTGCCCTATCGCACCGAGGCGGAGCGCGAGCGCTACAACCAGGCGCGGCCAGGCGCCCAGCAGCGCGAGCAGTTCCGCGGCCAGCTCGATGGCCGCAGCGGCCAGGCGGCCAGTCGTGACGAGGCCGCCAACCGTGGCGCGGAGCAGCGGCCCGAGGTCCGCGGCAGCGAGAACCGCTCGAGTGCCTTCGACGGCGTCGATCGCGGCGGCGAGGTCAATCGCGACTACGATCGCGGCCGCTCGTCGTGGGGCGACCGCAGCTTCGACCGCGGCGGCGGTGGCGGCTTCGGGCGCGGCGGCGGCGGCTTCGAACGCGGCGGCGGAGGGTTCCGGCGATGAGCGCGATGTTCCGGCGCGGCCTGCTGGCCACCGCCCTGTCCCTGGGCTTCGCCTTTGGTGCCGCGGCGCAACAGGCGGCCAAATTGCAAGGCTTCCCGACGCCCGACGCCGCGGCCAACGCGCTGGCCGACGCCGTGCGCAAGAACGACCAGAAGGCGATCGCGGCGATTTGGGGCGCCAACTGGCGCGACTTCGTGCCGGGCACCAACAACGACGTGCAGCGTCGGCGCGGCATCTTCCTCAAGGCGTGGGACGAGAACCACAAGGTCATCCTGTCGGGCGACGCCAAGGCGCAGATCGAGGTCGGCAAGGCCGGCTGGACCTTGCCCATCCCGCTCGCCAAGGATGGCGCGGAATGGCGCTTCGACGTCGCCGCCGGCCTGAAGGAGATGGTGTTCCGTCGCATCGGCCATGACGAGGCCGCGGTCGTCCAGACCCTGCTCGCCATCGTCGACGCGCAGTCCGACTACGCGGCGATGGATCCGATGAAGACCGGCGCGCCGTCCTATGCGCGACGGCTGCTGAGCTCGCCGGGCAAGAAGGACGGGCTCTATTGGGTGGCCAAGCCGGGCGAACCGCAGAGCCCGCTCGGTGCGGCCGTCGCCAAGGCGCAGGCCGACGGCCAGTCGCCCGACGGCCACTACGGCTACTATTTCCGTCTGCTCTATTCGCAAGGTGCGGCGGCGCCGGGCCGGGCGCGCGACTACGTGATGAACGGCCGCATGATCGGCGGCTTTGGCGTGATAGCCTGGCCGGTGCGCTACGGCGATACCGGCGTGATGACCTTCATCGTCAACCAGGACGGCGTCGTCTATCAGCAGGACCTCGGTCCGCAGACAGCCGAAAAGGCGGGCGTGATAGCATCCTTCAACCCGGACAAGGGCTGGGTGAAGGCGGATATGACGCCTCCGTGAGGGAGGCGAAGCAGCGGGAGCAGACCATGATCAAAACGAAAATCCTCGCACTCCTCTTCGTGGCCGGATTCCTCGGCGGCTGCGAGAACATGACGACGGGCCAGAAAGGCGCGTTGACCGGCGCGGCGCTCGGCACCGGCATCGCGGCCGTGGCCGGCGGCAGCTTCGGCACTGTCGTTGGCGCCGGCCTGATCGGCGGCGCCGTGGGCTATCTCGGCGGCAGCGCAATCGGCGACAACAGATAAGCAGGAGAGCGCACCATGAAACTCTCATTTATTCCCGCCGGTCTCGCTGCGGCGCTGCTGGTGTCGGGTGCGGCAGTCGCCCAGCCGCTCAACTTCGACCAGGCTGCCTACGTCACCTGCAAGGAAGCGCATGCGATGAACCCCGAGGCGCGCAAGGCGCTGGCGCTTTACCTCGCCGAGCATGCGGCCCGATATCGCGGCGTGACTATCCCCGACGGCCCGATGGGCGCCCAGCTCGGCCATCTGGTGCGCGGCGGCTGCACGCTGGCGCCGGACGCCTACCTGTTCACCGTCATCGACCGCGCGATCCTCGCGGAAGCGAAGAGCCTGCCCAAGCGGCAGTAGTCTTGCCGGACCGCGGGCCTCCAGGCCCGCTCATGCGTCTTTGCCGGGAGCGCGGCCCCCCCCTGGCGCCTCTTCTTCTTATTACAGCGCCCCCCAAGAGCCCCCGAGGGGGGCGGCCCCCGCCAAGAGCGGGTCCGGCAGGCGCCCCCCCC
>Ga0081539_10001995_pt1 | contig 31013 bp, 25 predicted proteins | sample TabmetS4T2R2_FD_71023 | JGI IMG/M metagenome (GOLD analysis project Ga0081539, IMG submission 71023) | Tabebuia heterophylla rhizosphere microbial communities from the University of Puerto Rico - S4T2R2 | ecosystem: Host-associated > Plants > Roots > Rhizosphere ... | reverse complement strand
ACGCGCTGCGCCCGATCTTCGGCGAGTATCAGGAACCGAGCTTCTAATAATGGAATCCTGAGAGCGGATCGCGGAATGACAGAGACCGGCGATCGATTCGCGGTCCGCAATCGAATCTTCCGCAACCCTCGATCGAGTGTCCCGCAATTATTCTGCAATCGAACCCACCTTGAAGGGAGTGAGTATGACAAATCATCAATCTCGACTGTGGAGTGCGCTGCTCGTTTGCGCACTGATCTGGTCCGGCGTTCCGGCCGGAGCGCAAGACCAGGCGAAGCCTGCTGCGGCCAAGCCCATCACGAACCTGCCCAAAGTGAATTTCAAGGAGCTGAAACTGAAGAACGGGCTGCGCGTCTTTCTGGTCGAAGATAAGAGCGCGCCGGTCATCTCGCTCGCGCTGATCTATGATGTCGGCTCACGCAACGAGCGAAAAGGCCGCACCGGATTTGCCCATCTCTTTGAACATATGATGTTCCAGGGCTCGGAGAACATCGGCAAGAGCGAACATTTTATTCTGATCGACAGCAATGGCGGCCAGATGAACGGCACGACCAGCGAAGAGCGCACACTATATTTCGAGACGTTGCCGGCCAATCAGCTGGAGCTTCTGCTCTTCCTCGAAGCCGATCGGATGCGTGGCCTCGATATCTCGAAAGAGAATCTCGACAATCAACGTCATGCCGTCCAGGAAGAGCGCCGCCTCGGGCTCGACAATCAACCTTACGGCAAGATGTTCGAGCAGTTCGGCGAGACCATGTACGACAATTTCGCGTACAAGCATTCCGTGATCGGTTCAATGGAGGACCTCAACGCGGCGAGAGTTGAAGACGTGCGCGATTTTTTCCGGATCTACTATGCGCCAAACAATGCAGTGCTGGTGCTGGCAGGCGATTTCAAGACCAGTGACGCAATCGGCAAGATCAAAAAATATTTTGAGCCGATCCCGGCACAACCGGTTCCCTCCAAGGTCGAGACGGCGGAGCCGGAACAGACGGCCGAACGGCGCTTCTCAGTCGATGACCCGCTGGCACAACTGCCACTGCTCTACCTGGGATATAAAGGAGTCATCGGCAACACGCCCGACGCGTTTGCGCTGCAAGTCTTAGGCACCGTGCTCGGCACCGGCCAGAGTTCCCGGCTCTATCAAAAACTGGTCAAAGACAAACAACTTGCTCTTTCAGCGAGCAGCGGCGTCACGACACGGCGAGGTCCGGGAGCCTTCGTAATCAATGCCACGATCGCACCGTCCAGGAAGGTTGAAGACGTCGAAGCCGCAATCTACGAAGAGATCTCCAAAATACAACAAGAGCCGATTGCTGATTGGGAGCTCGAAAAAGCTAAACAGTCGGCCAAGCGGGTGGCGGTCGCATCGCGCCAGAGTTCGCTCGGTCTGGCGGTCAGCCTGGCGGAAGGCGTCGTTGCCTGGAATGATCCAAACTATGCGAAGACGCGCCTCGAAAAGATCATGGCTGTGACGAAAGAAGATGTGCAGCGGGTCGCGCAGAAATATCTGCAACCCGCCAAGCGCACGGTTGGCGTTGCCCTTCCGAAAGCAAGAAGGGCCGCCGGCGCCTCACCTACAGACAAGTAGGGCCAGACTGCAGTCAGCGTTATTTGTTTCAGATAGGAGAACCAGCAATGAAGACCGTAATTTTCCAATTTCGTCGCGTGTTATCGATGTCGAGCCTCGCCCTGCTGCTGACCGTGCCGGTTGGCGGGCAAACACCTCCACCTGCGGGTCAGCAAGAGCGTCCTTCCACGAAGGGCGCCGTCATCAAGGGCAAGGCTCCGGTCAACAAGGAGGTGCTCAAGGTCACGCTTCCTAAACCATATGAAACCAAGCTCAGCAATGGCCTGCAGGTGCTCATCCTCGAAGACCATAAATTGCCGAGCTTCAACGTGCAGATGGTCATTCTCAGCGGTGGGCTGGCCGATCCCGCAGGACAAGAAGGCACCTCCCAATATGCCGCCACGATGCTCCGCGAAGGAACGAAGAGCCGCACGAGCAAACAGATTGCCGAGGAGGCCGATCGACTCGGTGCGACGCTTGTTGCCGGTGCCGGGCTGTCTTCGTTGACCAGCACTGTCTCGGCTTCCGGATTGACCGATAATCTGGATCAAATTCTCGACCTCTTCGCCGATGTCGTGCTCAACCCGACATTCCCGGCGGACGAGTTCAACAAGCTCAAAGACCGCGGCAAAGCGCAGCTCAGGTTACAGCGTTCACAGGCCGGCTTTCTCGCCGGCGAAATGTTCTCGAAGGCGATCTATGGCTCACATCCGGGCGGGCGATTCTCTTTGACGGCGGACCAGATTCAGCGCTTTACTCCGGAGATGTTGCAAAAATTTCATGCCGTCCATTACCGGCCGAACAACGCGATCGTCGCCATCGTCGGCGATGTCAAACGGGCCGAGATCGTCGCCAAGCTCGAAAAGACCTTTGCCGCGTGGAAGCCGGGCGATGTGCCGAAGATCGAGATCTCGAAGGTCAGCGATCCCGGACCGAGCAAGATCTACTTGATCGACCGCCCAAATTCGGCGCAAGCCAATCTGGTCCTGGGCACCGTCTCAATCGAACGGACTGATCCGGATTACTTCGCGCTTGAAATGATGAATCAGGTGATCGGGGGCAGCGCGAGCGCGCGGTTGTTCCTCAATCTGCGCGAAGATAAGGGGTACACCTATGGAGCTTACAGCGGCGTCTCGTCGTTTAAGTATCGGGGTACTTTCCGCGCCAACACCGAAGTCAGGCAGGAAGTGACCAAGGGCGCCATGGATGAACTGTTCTCTGAAATCAAACGCGCGCGCGACGAGAAAGTCCCGGCGGACGAGTTCGATCGGGCCAAACGTTCGATTGTCGGCGGATGGGCGTTGCAGCTCGAATCGCCTCAGGCCGTACTGCAAAATGCGATTACACAGAAACTCTATGGCCTGCCTGCCGATTATTGGGATACCTATCCCCAGAAGATCTCTGCGGTGACGCCGGAAGATGTCCAGCGTGTCGCACAGAAATATCTCAATTTGAACACACTGCAGATCGTTGCGGTCGGCGATGCCAAGAAAATAGCCGATGCGCTTAAGGCTTTCGGCCCGGTCGAGGTTTACGATATGGAAGGCAAGTTGCTAAAATCGCCGGCAGCGGGCGACGGCGTCAACAACAACAGCAACTGAGACCTAAGTCCTGCGTCAGAACTTCACCAAGATATGACAGAAACAAAGATCAGAGTTCTGTTAGCCAAACCCGGCCTCGACGGTCACGACCGCGGGGTCAAAGTCATCGCACGCGCTCTGCGCGACGCCGGAATGGAGGTCATCTACACCGGCCTGCGCCAAACGCCTGAGCAGATCGTTAACGCCGCCCTTCAGGAAGACGTGGATATTGTCGGCCTTTCAATCCTTTCCGGCGCGCATATGACGATCTTTCCGCGCGTCATGGAGTTGATGCGGGATAAGGGCATGGATGATGTCCTCCTCTTCGGAGGTGGCATCATCCCCGAAGATGATATTCCGAAACTGAAGGAGGCCGGCGTCGGAGAGGTCTTTCTGCCCGGCACCTCAACCCAGGATATCATCAAATACATTCGCGAGAACGTGAAACCTCGCGATTGATCACCGGGGAGGATCCACCGGCCGGAGATCCAGCCGGATTTCCGGCTGAAATATCGCCGGGTCCGGATTGAAAACCAAGGGTAAGTTGTCCGCTGTGACCGATAAATCATCCTCTCCCATCCTTCTGAGCGTCTTTGAAGAATATGGGATCATCACGCTCAATCGCCCCGCACAATTGAATTGCCTCACGGCAGCGATGATGGATGAATTGGCGGAGAAGATCGATTCACTGCGCGATCATCATGAACTGTCGTCACTGATTATCACTGGAGCGGGAGGAGTTTTTTCCGCCGGAGCGGATTTGAGCGAAGTGGCGAAGCTCGATCCGATCACGGCTGAGGGCTTTTCCCGGCGCGGACAGGCGCTACTGTCATCGCTCGATCAGGCCGCGCCCGTCACGCTTGCCGCGATCGATGGTTATTGCCTGGGCGGAGGGTTAGACCTCGCGCTGAGCTGTGATTTGCGTTACGCAACTCCGCGTTCATCGTTTCAGCATCCGGGAGCGAAACGGGGGATCATCACGGGATGGGGTGGGACTCAACGTTTGTCACGCCTGATCGGGGTTGACGCCACCCGGCGTCTGTTCGTGACCGGCGAGCGGATCGACGCGCAAAAAGCGCTCGCCCTCGGTCTCATCAATGGAATTTATGAAGATCCGCTCGACCACGCTCTCCGATTCTCGAGACAGATTGCGGAGAGCTTTACGCGAGTGAGACTGGCCGAGATCAAATCGCGGCTCAACACTTGATTTTTCTCCGCGCGCGGTGCTTGATACTCCGGTGAGGGTCTCAATTACCAAGCAAGTCCTGACAGCTCTCCGCGACGCCACGCTCGTGACGCTCTTTCCAACTGCCTGCCGCGTTTGCGGCGAGATCATCGAGTCGTGGCGGGACGGCATTGCCTGCGCAACCTGCTGGGAAAAGATCGTACAGACGCGGGACCTCGAAAGCGCCTGTGCGAAATGCGGAGCGCCTCTCAAATCGCTTCCTTTCGACGGACAGATCAACGAACGCCGCTGCGGGCGGTGTGATCATTTCGCGTTCAACTATGCGCGCGCCGTCGGACCTTACGAAGGGGCATTGCGCGAGAGCGTCTTATGGCTTAAAACCAATCCGCATCTTTCCCCTCGCGTGAGTCAATTATTGATCTCGAGCTTTGCCGCCTCCCCCGAGCTGCGGGATAGCGAATCGATCGTCCCGGTGCCCCTACATCCCCGTCGTCTCTCGGAACGCACATTCAATCAGGCCGAGATCATCGCCGCCGCCCTCTCGTCGGCGACCGGTTTGAGGGTAGAGACGGCCGGGGTCGTTAGAGTTAAACAGACTGCGCATCATCGCGCCGGGATGGGCGCCCGCGAACGGGCGCGCTCGCTCGCCCAATCGTTCCAGGTTCGTGCCCCACGATTGATTGAAAATCGTGCCCTTCTGGTCGTTGATGATGTCATGACGACGGCGAGCACCGCCCATGAAATCGCTCAGACACTGATCGAGGGCGGCGCACGCTCAGTCAAGATCCTAACCCTGGCGCGCGCGGTGAGTGAGCTGGGTTAGTGGGTTAAGAATAAGATCTTAGAATGTTCGATGGCCTTCACCGGGAATCTCGGCGGCTCAACAAAACCACTTGCTATACGGACTCTGAGCTGAGTAACATGCATTGCGTTTGATTGGCGCGCCTCATCCCCTAGAAGTTTCGCGGTCGCAAGTAATAATGTCTTGACGATCAAAATTGATTGCGCAGAAGCTTTTAAACCCAAGCTTGCTATGACGGCTCTCTCAACAATTAACTTATGAAGCTGCCCTCAATCCTCAATCTGGTGACCGACGATCTGGCGGTCGACCTTGGCACTTCGCGCACGCGGGTGTTTGCACGTGGACGTGGCATTGTGGTCAATGAGCCTTCGCTGTTGGCCTACGACACGCCGACTCGCGAAGTCGTCGCCGTCGGACTGGAAGCTCTCGAACTCGAAGGGCGGGCATCCGAAGACATTCAAATTATTAGTCCATTACAAGACGGTGTCGTTGCCGATTCGACATTCGCCGGAAAGTTGCTCGAACATTATATTCGCAAAGCGCGCGATGGGCGTTCTACCATTTCGCGGCGCGTGCTGATTTCGATTGCGGCGGATGCCAGCGACATCGAACACTATGCGTTGCGTTACGCCGCCAAAGAAGCCAGCGTCAGCAACGTCCATTTCATCAATAAGGGAATCGTCGCGATCCTCGGTTCTGGGGTGGATCCCGACGATCAGCGCGCGACACTGGTCGTCGATGTTGGTGCCGGGACAACAACCATCGCCGCGATGGTCCATAACCACCTGATCTTTACCCGGACCTTGCGTGTTGGCGGCAACGATATGGACGCAGCCCTCATTGATATGATCAAGCAAAACCACAATCTGCTGGTCGGCCCACGCACCGCCGAGCGGGTCAAGATCGAACTGGGTTGTGCCGTTCCGCTCGATCAGGAACAGACTACGATGGTCAAAGGCCGCAGCACCATCGGCGGCAATCCCGAGATGGCGGTTGTCAATAGTATCGAAATCCATGAGTCGATCGAACCGATCGTCGCGCGCATCGTTAACTCAGTGCAGGATGCGCTCGAAGCGCTTCCGCCCGAAGCTTCGGGTGATATTTATGACCGTGGGATGATTCTCGGCGGCGGCGCCTCACTGCTCGCCGGATTTGATGAACGCTTGTCAAAAGAGACTGAGCTCGCCGTCCAACTGACCGAAAGCCCGCAACGTGCTGTAATTCGTGGACTTGGGCTATTGTTTGAGAACCCGCTTGCGTTGCGCAGAGCCATTATCAAGTCTGAACAGTAGATGGGCCGGCGTCCAGCCCGTGAAACTTCTAAGCGCTTTTTATCCTGTCTTAACTTTGGACGCGCGTGTCCTGTGTTATAATCCCGGACGTCGTTCCAGCTCTCTTCAGGGCGATGTGTAGGTGAGGAAGCGGAAACGGACAACTTAGCAAATATTCCTAATCAAGAGAGTTCGATCGGCACAATTTAAAAACGAGTTTAATGAGGTGCGGTCTTCCCCAGGAGCAGATTAGAGGCTGACCATTCTCAATTTCTCATTCCCTTCATCAGGCGCATGCGGCGCGTGATTCAATGCCGCGCGCTTCGGATTCCTGCGACTGTCATCATCTCAGTAGTTCAACCGTCAGTTATGGGCAAATACCCGCACCGGCATCATTCCCGGTGCGTTGTTTTTTATGAGGTATTTCGATGAATGGAAGGGTTCTCGTCCTTAATTCGACATACGAACCGATCAACGTCTGCACGACGCGGCGAGCGATAGTTTTAATCCTGAAAGGGATTGCGCGGACCGAGGAACGCCAGGAACATCTTTATCATTCGGCGCGCGCGACGATTCCTGTCCCATCAGTCATTCGTCTCACCGAATATGTGCATATTCCGTTCGAACGCAAAAGCCTTTCGCGCAAAAACATTCTGCTGCGCGATCACAACACCTGCCAGTATTGCGGCAAGGTCTTTACGCCGTCCGAGCTGACGCTCGATCATGTCACGCCGAAATCGCGCGGCGGCAGCTCAAATTGGGATAATCTCGTCGCCTGTTGTAAAAGGTGTAATAATCGCAAGGGCAATGCTCTGCCTGAAGAAGCGGGAATGAAATTGATTAAACGGCCACAGGCATTCAGCCTGCACGTTAATCGACAGATCATGCGTTACCTCGGCCGCAGCGACGCGGCTTGGCGTAAATATCTCTTTTATTGAAAACGAAATTAAAAGACTTAAAGAACCGCGAATCCAATCGGTGATTGGTCGCGGTCCCTCTCTTTTTTGCGTATTGCTCTCACCGATGACAACCGATCCCCAATATCTTTACCTCACGACGACTGGACGTAAGACCGGATTGCCGCGTGAAATCGAAATTTGGTTCACACAACTCAACGAGCGCTACTATCTCATCGCTGAAAAACGCGAACGCACACATTGGGTGCAGAACATCCTCCAAAATCCTCACATCTCATTCCGCGTGGGCAATCGAAATTTTGTTGGTATCGGCCGAGTAATAGATCAAACAAGTGAACCTGAGCTTTGGCAAAATGTTCGAGGATCCTCGGACCGAAAATATGGCTGGAGTAATGGATTGATCATTGAATTGATACCGGATCAAATTGGATGAGCAAGATTCCAGGCGTTCATCCGTTCCTGTATCGCGCAAGAGTATTGATCAGACGGAACCCCAAAATAACGGAACGAACGAAACCAAACCCCGATTTCCGTTCGTTCCGTTATTTCCGTTTAATTCATATTCTCCCGCGACTCGGCAGCCACAAAATTAAATAGCGCCGGCAGGCCAAGCAAAGCCGATCCGGTGTTGTACTGTACTTCAGAGCTCAATTAAAACTCTTTTTGAGAGAAATCCGGAGGTTTTATGTTTCACTGCAAAGAACGGACGTGGCACTGGGCTGTCACAATATTTATAGCTATCTTCCTGACTCCCTCGCTGATTGTCCCGCAAAGCGTGAGGACCGAGCAACAATCAGTCAGACGAGGCATTTCCGCTTTTAAACACGATCAAGATGGTGATGAAAAGAAAAAGGGGCTGACCCGTCAACAGCGCGAACGCGAAGCATGGGCCTGGCATGAAGCGAATCGCCAGCGCCTGGAACGCACCCACCCCCTGGGCAAACAGGCACTCACCAGCGACATTACTGTTAACGACACCAATGATATTTCGGTCATCCAGGGCGATGGCAGACTGATCACGAATCCAAATGCTTTCGATCTCAACGGTCTGTCAGTCCAATTTACACCTTCGGGTGGAGGCTACACGATCTCTACCGCGGCCGGGACATTTGACACCAACCTCGGCACCAAGCTGGATCTGACCGTTCCGCCGGCCATCAATCCACTGTCCGTTCCCGAACCGGGAGATGACGCTTTCATCGTCCAGAATCTCCCATTCAACTTCACCTATTTCGGTTCGACCTTTTCAAGTGTGGCGGTTGCAAGCAACGGCAATTTGACCTTCCGTCCGGGAAATGTGGGAGCGGCGGCTTTCGCCGCGAGTACGGTCGATTCCACTCCATCACTCAATGTCTTTCAGAGCGAAGTGCCGCGGATCGCGCCATACTGGCACGACCTGGATGCTCGCGCGTCTCAGACCACTGGCAGCACCGGGATTTTCATCCGAAACGACGCTGACCGGGTGCTGGTCACCTGGAACAACATCCGTGACTATCCCAACGCTCCGACTGACACCGGCGTTCATCGATTTCAAGTGTCGCTCTTCAACGACGGCCGGATTGTCTTCACTTATGCGACGGCCCAATTGACATCGCAATCCCTGGTTGGGATCTCGCCCGGCCTCACAAACAATGCTCCGACATTGATCGATTTGACGGCTCCGCCTTCGGGTTCGATCAGTAACCCCATCGCCGAATTCTTCTCTACCACGACGGCAGTCGATTACCTCGGGGCGGTGCAGGCGTTCTACGCGGCACATCCCAACAACGACGTTTATGACTTCATCTATTTCATGACCGATTTCGATTTCGACCTCGGTGATGCATTCGCCTTTTATCAACCGCTCCGCAATGATGCGACCGGCATCGGCCAGACAGTCTTTACCGTCGATCCGACCGGTATTCTCGGTTCACAAAAACTTCAGGGAATTCTGAATCTCAGTAACTTGATCGGGGCCTACCCGGATTTGCCGACCACACGCTTTATCGGCGCCAACCACGCGCTCTCGGTCATGGGCCAGGAGCAGGGACACCGCTGGTTGGCATATATCGGCTATCCTGGCGCTGATCCGTTGCTCCTGTTGGGACGCGACAATGCACATTGGAGCTTCTTCTACAGCATCGAATCGACGATCAGCAGCCCCGGGGTACGCCGTTCTTCGTCTGAGGAAGGCAACGTCTGGCAAGATAACGGCAACGGCACCTTCACCACCGTCAATCTGATCGACGGCTATTCGCGGTTGGATCAATACCTGATGGGTCTGCGCCCTGCGAGCGATGTTCCCGATACGTTCGTCATTGCCAACCCGTCCAATACCATTCGGACACGGGGGTCTAATCCGCGGCCCAATTCAACGGTCACCGGCACCAGACAGAACATCACGATCAGTCAGATTCTTCAGGCCAACGGTTCTCGGGTTCCTGATTCGACCACCTCGCAGAAGAGCTTCCGCACGGCGGTCATTCTGCTTGTCCGCCAGGGCGCGCAGACTCCCGATTCGACGATCAATAAAGTCACCCGTTATCGTCTGGCGTGGGAGAGCTATTTCGCGCAATCGACCGATTACCTGGCCGGCATCAATACCGGTCTTGCAGCTCTGACGACACCGCGGACGATCGCTGCGGCATCGGCGGCAAGCTATCAGACCACTCTCGCTCCGGGAGAGATTACGGGACTCTACGGCGCCGGATTGACCGATGGCAGCACAGTCGAGGCTCAGGGCTCGACATTGCCGACAACCCTGGCAGGAACGCAGGTCTTAATTGACGGAGTTCCCGCGGGATTATTTTATGCCTCGCCCACGCAGATCAATTTCGAGATCCCGCGCACGACCACGGCGATTACGACCAGTCTGGCAGTCAATTCAGCGACAGCTTTAATCGAAGTCGTGAATAATGGCCAGTTGATCCGCGTCGGGTCGTTCCAAATCGCGCCTGCCGTGCCCGCGGTCTTCACTCTTAATCAGTCCGGCGCCGGAGAGGCGGCCGCAGTCGATGCTTTCACCGGAGCGCTCGGTCCGTTCAATGCCGTCCAAACCAATGGTCAGCCGAATATTATTTCTGTTTTTGGAACAGGTTTGGGAGCAGATGCGACGGATGTTGGAGGTAACGTGAATGCGAGCGTGCAAGTGACGATTGACGGTAATCCGGTGACGGTCAACTATGCCGGCCAGTCGCCACCATTTTTCGGCCTCAATCAGTTGAACATCGTGTTTCCGGCAGGTATCTCCTCCGGAGCCCATACCTTGGTCGTGTCTCGGAATGGTATCCCGAGCCAATCCGTAACGGTCACGGTCAAGTAGGAAGAAGAAGATTGCGAGAGACGCGAAACGGGCAGCAGTCATGGCAAACTCTGCTTACTTTCGCGTCTTTCGCGTTCTGATACGCTCTTTTCAGGCTCTCTGCGCTCGCCGCGCACGGAACGCTTCAATCACGGCGGGCATAATTGAAATGACGATAATCGCGATCACTACCAGTGAGAAGTTTTCCTGCACAATCGTGATATTACCGAACAGATAGCCGGCCGTCACGATCAGCCCGATCCAGAGAATGGTGCCGACGACACTAAAAAGTAGAAACTTCGGATAGGCCATTCGCCCAATCCCAGCCACGAAAGGCGCGAAAGTACGAATGATCGGCATAAACCGCGCGATAATCACGGTCTTACCGCCATACCTTTCATAGAACTCGTGCGTGCGTTCAAGATGTTTGCGATTGAGAAAGCGCGACTTTTCGCTGCTGAAGACTTTGGGTCCAACAAAATACCCGATCCAATAATTGGTCGAATCACCCAGAATTGCCGCAGCGCCAAGCAACAGGTAAACCCAGACAATGTTGAGCGCGCCTTTCGCGGATAAGGCGCCGATCGCAAACAACAGCGAATCTCCGGGGAGGAACGGAGTCACGACCAACCCTGTTTCGCAGAAGATGATCAGAAACAGAATTCCGTAAGATAAGGTGCCGTATTGCTGAACGAGTTCGACAAGGTGTTTGTCTAAATGAAGAATAAAGTCGATGAGGTATTTGATCAGTTCCATTCGATTGCTTTTTGCCCTTTAACTTTTCATCTTTGGTTTCCCTCACTTCTCCCAACCATACTTTCCGATCAGTTTGACAAACTGACATCCACCAAAATCCTCCGTCCTGATCCCTTCATCGGTGCGTGTCACGCGAAGCAAGCGTTGCTCTTTCTCAGAACCAACGGGAACGACAAGATGGCCGCCAGTGGCGAGTTGGTTGACGAGGGGCTGCGGAACCTCCGGGGCGGCAGCAGCAACTAGGATACCACGATATGGAGCGAATTCGCTCCAGCCAAATGTGCCGTCAAAGCATTTTACGGTGGCATTGTAAATGCCCAATTCACTGAGGAGGAGCTGAGCGCTCCGCGCCAGTCCGGGGATGCGTTCGAGCCCATAGACCTGTCCGGCGATTTGCGCCAAAATGGCTGTTTGATATCCCGATCCGGCGCCGATCTCCAGCACCCGGTCGTGTTTCGTCACCCCCAGCAGCTCGGTCTGCCGGGCGACGATATATGGTTGTGAAATCGTTTGACCGAAATCTATCGGCAACGCGTGATCGCCGTAGGCATGCCCTCGCAATGCCTCGGGCATAAAAAGATGGCGCGGCACCGATGCCATCGCGGCCAGCACAGGCTCATAATGAATATGATAATGACGGCGCAAACGCTCGACCATCTCCTCGCGCTCGCGCGCATAGGCTTTACTGTCTTTCCGATTGTTTTGATTAAAGCCTAGCATTCGATAATGATCCGTTCTTGCTTCTGAGCATCTCCAAAGTGCGGTAATCGGTCATATCAGTCCGCAACGGCGTGATTGAAACCAGGCCCTCAGCAACGGCTTCGTAATCGCTGCCGGCATCCTGTTTCCACGAGACCTCTTGTTCGCCAATCCAATAATAACCGCGACCACGCGGATCCATCCCCTCAACGATGTGCACGCGCGCAATTTTAACTCCCTGATGTGTGTAACGCGCGCCACGAATCTCGCCAACCGGAACATTGACATTAAGAATCGTCCCTTCCGGCAGGCCTTCATTCAAAACCCTGCGGGTGAGGTCGGCGGCGAAGCTCGCGGCGTGAGTGAAATCGCCTTCGCGCGCATTGAGGCTGACGGCGATTCCCGGCAATTTGAAGATTGAAGCTTCCAAGGCGCCGGCAACTGTACCGGAGTATGTCACATCATCGCCCAGGTTCGATCCATGATTGATGCCCGAAACAACTATATCTGGACGTTCAGGCAGGACTTTTGTCAGGGCAAGCGTCACACAATCGGTCGGAGTACCATCAACCGAATATCGGCGCTCATCAATCCGCCGGACGCGCAAAGGCCGAGTCAGCGTCAGCGAATGCGCCGTCGCGCTTTGCTCGGACGCTGGAGCAACAACAAAGACCTCGCCGACGGCTTCGAGCGCTGCCGCCAACGCCGCAATACCTTCAGAAAAATATCCGTCATCGTTAGTGACTAAGATCCTTGGCATAAAGACAGGCAATCTCTTCTTATTTAGAAACTATGGGTTAAATAGCATCTTCGCCTATTAACCAGTTGAAAAGCAACAGAATTCCGAGTGTCGAGTTTCTGGCCTCCGGATTGCAGTAACAGATCAATGACAGATCATTGCGCCGAAACCTGGAAATCAGAGAAGAATTGTATAATTATCGCGTTTATGTCCGACGACCAAACCTTATCATCGGGATCCTCCGATTTCGCACGGACGCGACGAGTTATCCTCCAGGTCATTCTGCTTGTCGCCGCTACGATTGCGATCTCATGGGTGGTCTACGCGCTCCGCGCCCTGTTGGTGTTGCTCGCATTCACAATTATCTTCTGTTACCTCGTGGCGCCGCTCGTAGATTTCATTGAACGCCCTTTCCGGATCGGCGCGAGAACCTGGCATGTGCCGCATACCCTCGCCATTATGATCGTTTACCTGCTGTTGTTCGGCGGCATCGCTCTTGCGCTCGAACGGATCTTGCCGTTGTTCTCAGAGCAGATCTCTTCTCTGCTTGAAAATGTACCGGCTTATACCCGGCAACTCGATCAATATTCAAAATGGCTGACGTCCCTGCCGAACCGCTATCGGCTGCCAGCAAATCTGCGATTAACCTGGGAAAACAGTATTAATACACTCATTCCGTCGTTATTCAGCTGGGTGCAACTGATTGTGTCCAAGGTCCTGCAACTCACCAAATATCTTCCCTGGGTGGTGCTGATTCCCATCATCGGATTCTTTTTTTTGAAGGACGTGAGGGTCATCAGCGACAAATTGCTCACTGCCTTTTCGAAAGCCGACACGCGTTATCGGGCAACAATGTTTCTCAAAGATGTGAGTGCGACGCTGGCGGCCTATATTCGCGCTCAGCTGGTGGCCTGTTTGCTGGTCGGCATAATTGAAGGCACTGGCCTCTGGTTACTGGGGGTCTCTTACCCGGCGGTCTTCGCGGTCACCGCTGGCTTATTTGAATTTGTTCCGATCATCGGTCCCTTGACTCTCGGCATCATTGCGACATTGGTCGCCAGTTTCCACTCCTGGCACAGCGCCTTGTTGATTGCCGGGTTTCTGGCTGTCTATCGCATCATCCACGATTATGTGATCTATCCGCGATTGCTCAGCCAGGGAATGGAAATTCATCCGGTCGCAGTAATCCTGGCTGTCCTCTCCGGGGCGGAACTGGGAGGAGTGATCGGCGTGTTTTTGAGTGTTCCAGTCCTCGCATTATTGATGGTCTGCTGGCGTCACTGGCGCGAAATGCAGCTCAATCGTTTAGCCGTACCAACCAACGTTGATGAGCTTTCGATGATTGAAAGCATCTCACGGGAATAATTCTATGACACAACATCCGACTGATCGCGAATCGCTCGAACGTGACTGTGATCTGGAATTTTTTGTCGCAGGGGGTCCGGGCGGTCAACATCGCAACAAGGTTGAAACAGGAGTTCGACTGACGCATCGCCCGACGGGCATCACCGTCACCGCGACCGAAAGACGTTCGCAATCGGCCAACCGCGAGGCGGCATATGAGCGTCTGGCTGAACGACTTGAAAACCTGCAAAAGGTCCGCAAACCGCGCCGCCCAACCAAACCAACCAAGACAGCCAAACTCAAACGCCGTGAAGACAAGAGACATCAGAGCCAGCGAAAACAAGCAAGAAGCAGAGTGAGTAAGGATGAAGGGTGAAGAAGAAAAGAATGAAGAAGATTTTTTAATAAAAAATCCCGTCCTTCATCCCCGGCAGAAAAAATCAGAGTGAGGGATAAGGGACGAGGCATCAGTAAAAAAGAAAAAGTTCCGCCCATCATTCCATCACTTTCATTCCTGTCTTCCTCCTCCTTTATCCTTCATCCCTTACCCTTTAAAATTCCTCCTGTATGATCACACTGTTGGGAAAAACCGAAGATGAGCTGATCGAATTCGCAAAGGAACAGGGCGAAGTGCCATTTCGCGGCAAACAGCTCTATCAGGCGATCTATGGGCGCCGGGTGCTTGAGCTTCCGCAGATGACTGAGTTCAGCAAGGCATTACGAGAAAATCTGAGTAAAGTTGCGCAGGTCACCGAGACGGTCATTGAGAGGGTCTTCTCTTCGATCGATGGGACGAGACGTTATCTTCTCAAACTCGGCGATGGTCGCGAGGCTGAAGCTGTTTTTATGCCCGAAGAGCGGCGTGATACGATCTGCCTCAGTTGCCAGGTCGGATGCGCTGTCGGCTGTAAATTTTGTATGACCGCGCAGCTTGGGGTGAAACGAAATATGACCGCGGGAGAGATCATTTCGCAGGTCGTAATTGTTTTGAATGATGTCTACGGCGCCGGCGTTGAACTACCGCATGGTCTCAATTTAGTATTTATGGGAATGGGCGAGAGCTTCTTGAATTATCAAGAAGTGATGAAATCCATTCGCATGATGGCAGATGAAAAAGGGCTCGGCATCAGTCCCAAACGCGTGACGGTCTCGACGTCGGGCATTGTGCCGCGCATTTACGATTTCGCCAACGAGTCAATCCGCCCCCGTCTGGCAATCTCGCTTTCGGCAACGACGGATGAACAGCGTAACAATCTGATGCCGATCAATCACAAGTACACGTTGGCCGGCCTCATGAAGGCCTGCCGTGAATATCCCTTAGGCGAGCGGGAGCGGCTGACATTTGAATATGTCATGCTCGATCACGTCAACGACACGGAGATGGACGCGCGACGGTTGGTCAAATTGCTCAATGGCATTCGCGCCAAAGTGAATTTGATCCCACACAATCCTGCCCCGGAACTCCCTTATCACGCCTCGCCGATGGAGCGCATCATCAGTTTCCAGAAGATTTTGGTCGAGAAAGGCGTCCCGGCATTCATTCGGCGGCCACGCGGACAGGATATTTCGGCGGCCTGTGGACAATTGGCTGCACGGCATCAAACGAACGGTTAGGATGACCGTTCGTCTCTCGAGTCTCTTGGCCGCGTCACGGTTTGCGGACAGATCGGAAAATAAGACTAATCATATGAATCAGACTGATTTCATCGTCATCGGCAGCGGCGTCGCCGGTCTCCGCGCGGCAGTCGAGCTGGCACGTGAAGGTCGAGTAGTCGTTTTGACCAAAGACCGCTTGGATGAATCGAACACCGAATATGCGCAGGGTGGCGTGGCCGTAGCCTTGTCGGATGATGACGAAATTTCATTGCACTTTGAAGATACCCTCAAGGCGGGCGCCGGACTGTGCGACGAGAAGGCCGTCCATGTTCTCGTTGAGGAGGGGCCGCGCTATATCAGAGAACTGATCGAGTGGGGAGCTGAATTTGATCGAGAGGGTGGATCGTTGGCTTTTACGCAGGAGGCGGCGCATTCGCGACGTCGCATTTTGCACGCGCATGGCGATTCAACAGGACGTGAAATCGTTCGCGCGCTGATCGCCCATGCGAAACTGAACAAAAATATCCAGCTCCTGGCGCACGCGGCCACGATCGATTTGATCGTTGAAGACGGCCGTTGTATCGGAGTGCAGTTTATCGATCCGAACGAGAGCATGCGGTGTGAAATGTATGCGCGATCGGTGGTGCTGGCGACAGGCGGCGCCGGCCAGCTCTTCGCGCAAACAACCAATCCGGGGATTGCGACCGGCGATGGGATGGCGATGGCTTACGCGGCCGGCGCAGTGATGTGCGACTTGGAGTTCGTCCAGTTCCATCCGACTGCTTTGGCGTTGCCGGGAGCCCCGCGCTTTCTGCTCTCCGAGGCGCTCCGCGGCGAAGGAGCGATTCTTCGCAATCACCAGGGCGAACCGTTCGCCAAACGATATGATGAGCGAGGAGAACTTGCTCCGCGCGATGTCGTCGCACGCGCGATTGTTGCCGAGATGGAACGGACCGGCACCCGATCGATGTCTCTCGACCTGACGCATCTCAAGCCCGATTTCTTGCGAGAGAGGTTTCCCAAGATTTTTGAGACTTGCCTGCGCTACGGGCTGGATCTGACTAGAGATCAATTGCCGGTGAGCCCGGCCGTCCATTACGTCATGGGCGGGGTCCGCAGCGATATCAGCGGGCGCACGAGTTTACCGGGATTATATGCGGTTGGAGAAGTCGCCTGCACCGGAGTTCACGGCGCCAATCGGCTGGCCAGCAACTCATTGCTCGAGGGCCTGGTCTTTGGAGCCCGCGCCGGAGAATCCGCTCTGGAGGATGCGCACCCGCCAACCAACAGATCCGAACCTCGGCCCATCGAATTCGATCTCTCGCAGTGGAGACTCGATCCGCGAACCAAAAGCCGCATTCAAGAGTCAATGTGGAAGAATGTTGGGCTCATTCGCCGCCCAAGTGATCTCAAGAAGGCAGTTGAAGAATGCGCGAACATGGCCGAAGAAAAGATCAACCGCCGCACCAGGAATTTTGTCATGCTGGCGAAGCTCATGGCCGAAGCCGCTTTGTGGCGTGAAGAGAGTCGCGGTGGACATTACCGGGCCGATTTCACCAGACGCGACGATGAAAAATGGCGAGTCCATTCGGCGCAGCAGATCGATCAACCGATCAAGGCGCTCGAACTGAACACGGTCTAGCCCGGAAACTCACATTTCAGCTTACTAACTGAGTGGAATGTGCTGAACCCAAAAACTGCGCCCCCAAATCCGACAGATGCGCTTGCACATAACGATGAACTTCGGCAGGCGTTGTTAAGGTGATGGCGTGAGCGGCCATGTTTTGAGCCGTATCAAGCCCAATTGAGCGCACCAGACGCCTGATCGTCGGGATGGCGCTGGGCGTCATGCTCAAATCTTTCAATCCGAGTCCTAATAGGATAATCACCTGGGCCGGATTTGATGCCATCTCACCGCAGACATTAATGGGAATCTGCATGCGATGTGCCGCATCGGCGACGTATTTGATTGCGCGCAAAACCGCCGGATGCAAGGGATCAAAAAGCGTATTGACGTTCTCGTTCCCGCGATCGACAGCCAGCATGCTTTGAGTCAGATCGTTCGTCCCGAGGCTGAAGAAATCCGCCTCGCGCGCCAAGACCTCGGCCATCATGACCGCCGCCGGGACCTCGACCATGACCCCGATCTCAACATCCTCGGCGTGAGCGACTTTTTCGGTACGTAACTCTCTTTCGACTTCCGCAATGATCTGCTTCGCCTCACGGACTTCGTCAAGGTTAGAAACGAAGGGAAGGAGAATCTTCAACCGGACGCTGCCGTCGGAATGTTCCGCGGCGCGCAAGATAGCGCGCACCTGCGTCCGGAAAATATTCTGGATGCTGAGCGAGAGGCGAATCGCTCGGAGTCCCAACGCCGGATTGCGCTCGGGCTTGAATCCCTCCAAATGCAGCTTGTCGCCGCCCAGATCGAAGGTGCGGATGACGGCGCCATCTTTGCCGCTCATTTCGGCCAAAAACTTGTAGGCTTCGTACTGTTCATCCTCGGTCGGCAATCCCGTCGCCGCTTGCGAGTAGAGAAACTCCGAGCGATAGAGCCCCACGCCTGCGGCATTGAACCGTTGAAAGACTTCGATCTCTTCGATCAGCTCGATGTTGGCGCGCAATCTCACCTCGTAACCATCACGCGTGACGGCCGGCAGATCGCGCTCCTCGATGTCGTGGAGTTGTTGCTGTTGCTGGCGCTCTCGCTGCTCCGTATAGAACCGGTATGTTTCAGGTGACGGATTGAGAATCACCGTACCGGTCGTGCCATCGATAATGATCGTCTCTCCCGACCGCACGCAAGAAGTGATATCGTGGACCCCGACGACCGCCGGAATGTTTAAACTCCGAGCGATGATTGAAGTATGTGAGGCCCAGCCGCCGACGTTGGTGACAAAACCCAGGACGCGTTTTGGATCCAAGTCCGCGGCCACTGAAGGCAAGAGATCATCGGCAATGATAATTGCCCCATTGGCCAACGCATTGAGATCGCGTGTTTTTGTCCCGGAAAGAATCTTGATCAACCGGTGCGAGACATCGCTGATGTCGCTTCCACGCTCGCGCAGATAGTCGTCCGTGATCTGTGCGTAGACGTCGAGCAGGTGATTGGTGACATCACGAACCGCCCATTCCGCGTTGGCGTGATTTTCGCGGATGAACTGCTCGACCTGTTCGCCGATGCTGCGGTCCTGCAGCATTAACAGGTGCGCTTCAAGAATATAAGCCCGCTCCGAGCCCAACGCCTCGCGCAACCGCTCAATCACCTCTTGAACCTGTTGCTGCGCGGCGCGAGCCGCCTCTCTGAATCGCACAATTTCAGATTCGAGTTGCTCGGCGGGTAAGAAGACTCGCACGATCCGTCCTCGCGGATCATCGACTAGGAATGCCGTGCCGATCGCTACACCTTGACAGACACCGATGCCTTCCAATCTAGCCTCGGGCAATTTTCTCGCTGGGGTACGCATTGGGCTATCTCAAATTTTCTCGGAAATAAAGAAAATTGCTAATGAGAGAATTCCGTTGGTATCAACGAACTCAAATTCGCAATAGACCGCGTCAACAACCAGTTTCAACCTTCACCGAAATTCCCCTCGATCAGTTCGCATAAAGATTCCATCGCTTCAGCTTCATCGACGCCTTCGACGATCAGATCAATCCTCGTCCCTTGCGTCGCAGCCAACAGCAGCACGCCGAAAATACTCTTGGCATTAACCGTTCTGTCACGCGCATCCGAACGAGCAAGCTGGACGTTGCTCTCAAACCCGCTCGCGAGTTTGACCAGACGTGCTGCCGCACGCGCATGCAGACCCAAACGATTCTTAATGACTAATGTCCGCTGCTGCATCAAACTGAAGGGTGAAAAATGTGAGGGAGAAACAGAACGTTTCCTTCACCCCTCTCTCTTCATCCCTGATCCTTCATCCTTGCTTGCCTGGTGAGAGAACTTCGCTCGCCAGGTAGATATTCTTTTGCCCCTGATCGCGAACGCGGCGGGCGATAATTGATAACGTCTCGTCCGGTTGCTGATCGGCAAGTTTAATGATCATTGGTAGGTTGACTCCGGTCACGACTTCGATCGGAGAATTACCGAGAAAAGTGCACGCGATATTGGTCGGAGTTCCTCCGAACATATCGGTCAAAACGAGTACGCCCGCGCCCTGATCGACACGCTCAATCGCTTTGCTGATCTGTTCGCGAGCCACATCGATGTTGTCATGCCAGCCGATCGTCACGGCCGTGATGTGGCGAATATCTTCATTGATGATCGTCTCTGCCGCGCTGACGAGTTCTGCCGCTAAATTTCCGTGAGTGACGACTACTCCTCCAACTAGTGGCATAAATCCCTCGAAGTTTCACGTCTCCGGCCCCTCCTCAAGAGGTGAATGACCGAAGACGTAAAGCCTATTTCTTCACATCCCGATGCATCACGCGTGCGTGATAGCCTTTGCGGTTGAGATGTTTGCCCAAAGCATTCGCGACGACGACCGAGCGATGCTTTCCGCCGGTACACCCGATGCCCACCGTCACATAGCTTTTACCTTCGCGTTGATAGAGCGGCATCAGGTAATCGAGCAGATGATTGAAACGTTCGATCGTTTCGCTGACCTCCGGACTTTTGTCCAGATACTCGACGACTGGTCGGTCATTGCCGGTCAATTCCTTCAATTCCGGCACGAAGTGCGGATTCGGCAAGAAGCGTACATCAAAGAGTAGATCGACGTCGAGCGGCACCCCATGCTTGAAGCCGAAGCTGACCACGCTGATCTCGGTATTGGCCTCGGCGTTCTCCGGAGCGAAGCGGTTTTTAAGCCACGACCGCAGCGTATGCACGGTGTGTTCTGAAGTATCGATGACGACATCGGCCAGAGCTCGAATCGGTTCGAGCGCCTTTTGTTCCTCGCTGATGGCTTCCAGGACACGCCCTTCGCCGAGCGGATGCGGACGCCGCGTCTCGCTGTATCGGCGCTGGAGCGCGGCATCGCTCGCCTCCATAAAGAGGACGGCCATCTCCAGGTCATCGCGGGCGCGAAGTTGAGCGTAAACTTGAGGGAAATTTTTGAGAAATTCTCCCTCGCGGATGTTAACACTGAGTGCGGCGCGTGTGATCCCCGACTCCTTCATCTCAAAGAGGTGGACAAAGCTGTTGATCAATTGCACCGGTAAATTGTCAACGCAGAAATATCCCATGTCTTCAAAGACATTCATCGCTGAAGACATCCCGGATCCGCTTAGACCCGTAATGATAATGAGTTGTGGAACCATTATTTCTCCGGAATTCCTGGCCCGGAGTCGACAGCTCAGGTTCACAAGTAATAAGTCCTGAGTCCTGAGTCTGAGGCCTCACGGCTCAGATTCGGGACTTCCTACTTAATAATTATCGGGGCACAGATACCAGATACCGGACTCCAGACTAATGTTCAGGGTTCAATCAATCCATAGTTGCCGTCTTTGCGTTTATAGATTACGCCAACGCGATCCGTATCGGCATCGCGAAAGACAAGAAATTGCTCGGCGGCCTCTTCGACCTGCAGAATCGCTTCTTCAGGCGTCATAGGTTTTATCGAGTAACGCCTGGAGCGAATAATACGCGGGGCGGGCGCAGCGGGTAGAACCGGCGGAATAGGACTCGGCGCAACAACGCTCGTCGATGGGGCATGGTGTTTACGATCAATGATCTTACCTTTGACCTTAACCACCTGTCGACGCAGCTTATCGATTGCCTGGAGGGCCGATGAATACATATCGGTCGTATCGGCTTTGCTCGTTAAGGCACGATCATGCCAATTGACGACAATCTCAGCTACGTGGCGATGATGCTTTTCGACACTTAAGATCACATGGGCCCGGCTCACGCCGTTGAGCACCGTGGCGATCTTCTTGAAATGATCTGTAACATGTTTCTTGATGGCTGGAGAAATGGTGAAGTTGCGTCCTGTAAATTCAATCTTCATCCCGAGGCTCCTTTGCTTATTGGCCCATCTGTCGGGGCTGGCAGACAGGCGAACCCATGGTTGGTAGAGCGTTTGTGTAGGGTGGGAGGAAATTCTGGAACGAGAGATGAGGAAGAAATTGATCCTTCTTCCCTCTCACTCACTCCGGTCTTCAAATAACCTGTTTCGACAACTTGTCTTTCAACAACTTGTCTTCAAACAACTTGCCGCCGTTCGCGCGATCCCGAAATTTTCATCTGGTCGCGGTACTTGGCAACGGTACGACGAGAAAGTTTCTGACCTTCTTGAGCCAGACGAGCGGCAATTTGATCATCAGTCAATGGTTCGCGCGGATCTTCGGCCTCGATCATCTTCTTGATCTTGAGCTTGATGATGCGCGTTGAAACTTCTTCACCCTCGTCATTGACCATGCCTTCGGTGAAGAACCGCCGCAATTCGATGACTCCTTGCGGCGTATGCGCATACTTGCCGTTGACCACCCGCGAAACAGTCGAGAGATGCATGCCGATGTCTTCTGAAATATCCTTGAGCATCATCGGCTTCAAATGTTCGACGCCTTTATCTAAAAAGTCGCGCTGACGCTCGACGATCCGCTCGCAGACCTTATAGATCGTCTGTTTGCGATGCTCGATGTTCTTGAGCAGATCGACCGCCGAACGGAACCGGTCCTTGATGTAATCACGCGTCTCTTTCGAGGTCTCTTTATTATCCATCATCTGGCGGTACTGCCGGTTGATACGCAACTGCGGCAACCCGTCGTCATTAAAGCGAATGACATATTCGTCATCGATCTTCTCGATGTAGACCTCGGGCTCGATGTATTGCGCTTCTCGCGGCGCATACTTCCGTCCTGGATGCGGTTCGAGTTGACGAATCAATTTCAATTCTTGCGCAACCTGATCGACTGTCACGCCCAACTCTTTCGCGAGTTCCGGTAATTTGTGATTTTGGAGCTTGGAGAAATGGTCTCGGATCATCCTGGCTGCGAGCCGGTCTCCATAACCGTGATAGGTCAATTGTAATAACAGACATTCCTGCAAATCGCGCGCGCCGACTCCGGTCGGGTCGAGCTGTTGGACCATCTCTAACGCTTTTTGCACGGTCTCCATCGGCCACGGTCCGATCGCCGCAATCTCTTCAAGCGTGCCGTCGAGAAATCCCTCATCGGTCAGATTCCCAATAATCGCTTCCGCCGCGTCGCGCACTTGAGGCGAGGTGAGGGTCAATCGCAATTGCCAGTTGAGATAATCGGCCAGGTTCTGCTCGGAAGAGAGGAACTGCTCAAAGGAGGGCGTCTCTTTGACCTCCATCTCGCGGGTGCGATAACCCGGATCCAGATACTCTTCGAAGGTCGAACCGAAATCGATCTCTTCGAAAGAGTCGCGCTCGCCGATCTCCGGCTCGCGCAGCTCCGTGATCTCAGGATCCCGCGGTCCGTCAACAGAAGCCGGCATGAAATCCCCGGCCTCCGCCGACGAATTCGAGCCATAATTTGCATCGGAGTCGCCCGACTCGGGTCTCAGAAATGTGTCATAAGGTGAGAGGGATTGATCAAACGATTCGGCGTTGCTCCCCGAACTCTCAGGCGCCTCCGCCGAGCCATTGATCAGACTTCCTGAAGTATCAGTGAAATCCACGTTGGCCAAATCAGGAGAGACAGTCACTTCCTCAGGCGGCAACTCTTCCAGCACAGGATTTTCGTTGAGCTGTTGCGTCACCAAATCGCCCAATTCGAGTTTGGTCATCTGCAACATCTCAATTCGCTGGCGCAGTTGCGGCGTCAGCACCAAACGCTGCGATAGTTGAGTGCTGAGTGTTGGTTTAAATGACATAGCTTCCAAGTCGGTTTCCGGTCCCCGGCCTGCGGTTTGATTCAACTGTCGTCCAACCGCATTCCGGAGAACAAAAACTCTTTACAGTCTAAACTTTTCTCCCAGATAAACTCTTCGTACTTCCGGATCATCTGTCAACTCTCGCGGCGTTCCTGACCGAAAGAGTTGTCCCTCACTGATAATATAAGCACGATCTGTGATTTCCAAAGCCTCACGCACATTGTGATCCGTGATCAAAATTCCGATTCCGCGATTGCGCAAACGGGCGATGATCAGCTGAATATCATCAATCGCGATCGGATCAATCCCGGCAAAGGGTTCATCAAGTAAAATATAGTTCGGTTCGAGAGTTAACATGCGAGCGATCTCTGTTCGACGCCGCTCGCCCCCAGACAGCGCATAGCCTTTGTTCTTCCTGACATGACTCAGGCGAAATTCTTCAATCAATGATTCAAGTCGCGCCCGGCGTTCCTCGCGCGTCATCTTGAGCGTTTCAAGGACCGCCATAATATTCTGCTCGACCGTCAGCTTGCGGAAGACCGATGCCTCCTGCGGCAGATAGCTGATGCCGAGCCGCGCGCGTTTGTAGAGCGGCAATTTCGTGATGTCCTGACTACCCAACCAGACATTGCCTTCGTCGGGGTCTTCGAGGCCCACCACCATAAAAAAGGTCGTGGTCTTGCCGGCTCCGTTCGGGCCGAGCAATCCGACGATCTCGCCCGGATTGACGATGATCGAGACCTTGTCGACGACGCAGCGACGGCGATATGATTTTCTCAGATCTGCCGCTCGCAATGCTCCGATGCGCGTCGGCGTTTGTCCGACAATCAGGGCGGCATCGTCTCGCTCAAGTACTTCGCTCACCATCTTGCCTCGCCTCCCTGCTGCATCAGGAACTTGTTCATCTCAGTCTCGCACATCCTGCTTCACGATTATTTCCCGGCCTGAAAAACTTTTCCGAAGTCGGCTCTCTCGGTTTGTATTTTAGACCATCTGCGGCTCAATTCTGGATACGATGAGTAGTCTTCACGCGTTTTTTAGCGCCGCTTTCATCATTTGCTTCGATCCTAGCATCGCGCAGATGCAATGTCAATTTTGCACTTTTTGTCACCGCTTCATGCTCACGGTCTTCGACCATCGCCAAGTTGCCGGTGAGCACCGCGGTGTCCGTCGCCGCCGTATAAACGACCTGATCTCCGGTCGCGCGCCGCGCCGGTTGCAGCATGACGACGTCTTTCGAAGCGGTCAACTGCACCAGTTTATTCTCTTCATTCATGATGGCGTCTGCAACCGCCGAATCAATGCGATCGGTGCCCTGACGAATCTTGACCGCCCCTTCATAGTGAGCGGTGCGGGTCTCATCCCGATAAGTGATGCGATCTGCCTGGGCAAAGACCGGGACAATTTCCTTACGTCCCTTATCGACCTCTCGCTCAAAATCATAAAATGCCGATTGCGCATTTCCCCACGACGTCATCATCCGCTCGCCCCGGTCAAGTTCCATATTGTCCGCTCTCACAAAATCGTCATCCTGCCAGGCGCGAACATTGCCCTGATATCTTGCCGCTCCCTCATTGTGCCGGACGACCGCGCGATCGGCCGCGATCGTGATCGGCCCCTTCTTGTCTTTGAACGGAGTCGTCCCGCCCGTCGTGTCGCGGCTGTAGTAGGTCGAGCGAACGCGGCCGCGCAACAAACTCTCTCCGCTATCGATATTCGTATCGATCTCGTCGGCATTCGCGCGCGCCGTCTGATCCCAAAGCAACGGCTTGCCCCGCATCGCAACCGTCTGATTCGACGCGGTATAGACCGCCCGAGTGGCAGTGGCGTTCCGGTCTCCATCGACCAGCTTCGCATCGCCTTCGGCAGTCAAATCGGTCAGATCCTGCGTCTCTTGCCGAAAGTTGGCCGTCAGCTTCTTGCCGCTCAAAACCTTCTTCGTGCGTTTGGTGTCCAGCGGCTCGATCTGGGCGACTGCGCCGCCGTCGCCCAGAAAAGTTTTGATTATATTGCCGCTCTCGTAAAACTCCGTCACAAATTTGGGCGCGGTCAGTTTTTTCTTCTCGGCTGTCGGCGTGACCTTCTTCGGAGTCACGGTCAAGATCGCATTACCGTTCGCCTCGGCGCGTGCCAGACTCTTGCCGTCTTCGCGGAACAAGGCTTGAATCGCATCCGCCTCGAGAACTCGCTCGGAGATCTCTTTTGCGTTGGGCGCGCCTTCGGCCACCTCGATCTTCATCTTTGTCCGCCCTTGTGTCACGATCGACTGCAGCCGGCTCTCCTTTTCGCCCGGCGTATAGGCGGCTTCGATTCTTTCGGCCGTGACATCGCGCGGAGCATCTTTCTCAAGCGAATGAGCGTGCGCCGCACCGGTCGCGACAGTCTGTTTGAGATGCTGGGCTTCATCAAAGAAGAAATCCATATCGCGCGACTGCATCTCTGAGGCCTTGCCCTTCTCATCGGACTTGAGCGTCGAATTGCCGCGGAGTTCGATGCGTTCGAGCCGCTTGGCCTGCGTGTTGATAAACCCCGTGATGATATCGGCCCGCGCGGATTTTTCACCCTGGACAACAACGACGTTGCCGGTGAACCGCGCCCACCCCTCAAGTTCGTTATAATCCGCCCGGTCGCCGCGGATATCTACGGGCTGAGCGGTCCCGGCGTTCGGACTGGGATTTTTAAGGTCGACCTTGGTACTGATGATGTGCGCGTCTTTGAGCAGGCAGAGATTGTGATTCTTGGCATAGAGCACGGCGCCGACCGACGAGCCGCTCAGATCCGCCTGACGAAATTGAATGGCCACCTCGGTGCTCGCGATTTCGTTCTGCTGCTCGTATTTGAGTGATTGGGTCGTGACTTCCATCCCATCCGTGCTGGTCACGACGACATTGCCCTCAAACATGGCGACGCCGGGATCGCGCACATATGAGCCGCGATCGGCAACAATGCGCATACTTTTGCCCGGTTTCTCATTGAAAGCTGTGAGGTCAATCTTCTCGAGATCATGCCGCCCGTCCTCGTAGGTCGTGTCTTTGGCGGCGAGCAAGCGAAAGATCTCTCGCCCCTGATTGTTGGTCTTTACATACTTGTAGCCCTCAATAATCGAAGTGACGTTATGTTTGAGTGTCGGTTGAGAAACGGACGGGATGGGAGGCCGCGGTTGCCGCCGCGCCTTGATAAATGCTGTGACGATGACGGTAATCGTAGCAATTAAAAGTAGAAGCGAAATCACACGTCCGATCGCAGGAAGTCTCTCTTTAAACATAAAAAATAACTTACGCACCTCGTTGAATAGCTACCCTGGGGAGAGATGGATTATAGCATCAGGATCCTCGATCAGGTACCGTGAAATCAACGAAAGATTCGAAATTGCCGGAGTTGAATCTTTGAGAGAGATGGGTCATGGGCGGGTAAAAGTTCGGCCTTCACGTGATCCGGAAAATCCTTCACGTGATCCGGAAAATAATGATGACCACGAACTTTGATGTTTTTTGTTTGTCTCATCCTCCGTCTTAAGATAGATTGGCCGCGACTCAACAGGCAAATCGTCCAAAACCTACACCATCAATCACAGGAGAAGCACCGATGCAGAGGTCCAAGCGTAAAGTTTATGACGCCATCGTCGTGGGATCGGGAGCGACCGGCGGTTGGGCGGCTAAAATTCTGACTGAAAAAGGAATGGACGTGCTCGTCCTCGAAGCGGGGCGGGCGATCGATCCCGAAAAAGATTATCGGATGATGACCTGGCCGTACGAGCTGAAATATCGCGGATTGGCTCCCGGCTCTGTCTATTCGCCCCGGCAACCGATCCAATCGAGATGCTATGCGGGCAATGAATACAGCGCGCATCTTTTCGTCGATGACATCGATAATCCATACACGACGCCCGAAGACAAACCGTTCTGGTGGATTCGCGGGCGGCAGGTCGGCGGGCGTTCGCTGACCTGGGGGCGACAGTCATACCGCCTGAGCGATTTCGATTTCAAGGCCGCGAGCCGTGACGGATATGGTGAGGATTGGCCGATCAGTTACCAGGATCTTGAGCCCTACTACAATCAGGTTGAAGATTTCGTCGGAATCAGCGGCTCTGACGAAAACCTCCCGCAACTGCCCGATAGCAAATTCCTGCCGCCGATGGCGATGACCTGCGGTGAGAGGATTTTGAAGAAAGCTGTCGAGAGCCGCTGGAAAGATCGCAAGGTCATCATCGGCCGCGCGGCGATTCTGACCAAACCGCACCAGGGCCGCGCCGCCTGCCACTACTGCGGTCACTGTGACCGCGGCTGCGAAACTCACTCGTATTACAGCAGCCCCGGTTCAACGCTCCCCGCGGCGGCCAAGACGGGCCGCTTAACGCTCCGTCCAAACGCCGTCGTCCGAGAGATCATCGTGGACGCCAACAACGGTAAAGCCGCAGGCGTCCGCGTCGTCAATCAGATCACCAAAAAGGATGATGAGGAATATGGCAAAGTGATCGTCCTCTGCGCCTCGACGCTCGAATCGACCCGCATCCTCCTCAATTCGAAATCGCGCCAGTACCCGAACGGCATGGGCAACACTTCAGATGTCCTGGGCCGTTATCTGATGGATCATCTGTTCCAGATCAGCGCGGACGGCGTGGTGCCGGTCCTGCGCGGAATGGCATACGACCATTCCGATGGACGTGCGAACGGCATCTACGTGCCGCGGTTCCGCAATATCTTTGATAAACATCCGAATTTCATTCGAGGGTATGGGATGCAAGGCAACGCCACACTTGGTTATTCATATTCTCATGCCAAGCAGCGCCCCGGACTCGGCGCGGAGTTCAAGAAATTCGTCCGTGAAAATCCCAATGAAGTCACGTTCTGGCTTGGCGCCTGGTGCGAAATGTTGCCGCGCAAAGAGAACCGGGTCACGATCGATCCCCGCAAAGTAGACGCCTGGGGAATTCCAACCCTTCATATCGAATGCACGCACGGAGACAACGAACTGGCGATGGCCAAGGATGCGCTCGAAACCATCCGCGAGATAGTTGACGCCGCCGGTTTCCAGATCCAATCCACGAGCAGCGATCCGGCGCCGCCCGGATTCTGCATCCATGAAGTCGGCACCGCACGCATGGGCAGCGATCCCAAGACCTCATTCCTCAACAAATGGAATCAATCGTGGGACGTCAAAAATCTGTTTGTCACCGACGGTTCATGTTTCGCCTCGATCGGCTGCCAAAACCCGACATTGACGATGATGGCCATCACGGCGCGGGCCTGCGATCATCTTGCGGAGGAATTCAAGCGCGGGAATGTGTAAGGGACGTTCAACCATTCACAGTCAGATCATAGTTAACTGATCAAGCCCTCTGCCATGACGGCACACTGAAAGGTAAAAAATAGAGATGAATTCTCTCTCTCTCTCCATCATCTTTGCATTGGCGCTTGCCTGCGGCGTTGATGCGGCAGCGCAGACGACCACTTCACAACAACTCGGATTCGGGCCGAACGACAAGGTCCTCATCGTTCATGCCGATGATCTCGGGATGTCCCACGCGGTCAATACCGCGTCCACCGAGGCTTTTAAAAAGGGGATGGTCACGTCGGGCAGCATCATGGTCCCCTGCCCATGGTTTCCCGAGATCGCGGCTTATGCCCGTGAACATCCGGAACTCGATCTGGGATTGCATTTGACGCTGACCAGCGAGTGGAGATATCTGCGCTGGCGCCCGGTCGCACCGATCGATCGCGTGAAAGGACTGCTCGACGAAGAGGGATTCATGTGGCGGTCCGAGAAACAGACGGCCATGAAAGCCACACCGCAAGAGATCGAGACCGAACTACGCGCCCAGATCGACCGCGCACTGGCTTTCGGCATCAAACCCACACATCTCGACACCCATATGGGCACTCTCTACACCCGCAAGGACTACTTTGACGTTTATACCAGGCTCGGAAAAGAGTACGGCATCCCAGTCATGGTCATGCGCCCGACGCCTGAAGTCCTCGCGTATGGCAAGCTGACCGGTTCACCAATTAATGAAGAGATGCTCAAGCGAGTTGAAGCCGACGGTTTTGTCATGCTCGATTACCTGGTCACCGGCGTGTCGGGCAAAAATTTCGCCGAACGCAAAGAGTCCTACAAAAATTTACTGAAGAATCTAAAACCTGGGGTCACGATGCTGATCGTTCATCTGGGAATGAACGACCCTGAATTGAAAGCGGCGACGGCCTCATGGGAGCAACGCTATGGGGACTTTCTCTCATTCACCGATCCCGAGATCGAAGCGTTGATCAAAGAGTTGGGGATCAAGCTCGGGACCTGGCGTCAGTTGGGCAAAATCGCCTGGAAGAAGTAGGAGTTTCCCGGCCGAGTCGCCGGCCAGGGCATTGACCAGAGCATTGAATTGAAGAAAGCGGGTTGAGAATGAAGCTGAGCGCGCGAGACAAGCGGAAAATTCCCGGCCTTTCGCTTGTTTCGTCTTCTCTCAGTCTCGTCCTATTAATTTCGCTCCCGCTCATCGCCTCTGCGCAGACACATCAGCACGAACACCAATCCGATCATCACGATCATCACGGCCATGAAACGGTAGCGATGACGGCGACTGTCACCAGCGGGCCGTTCCGCACGATGCTCGCGCTCGGATCCGGCACGGCATTGCAACCGGCATCGACACCCATGTGGGCCTGGCATGCCATGCTCGGCGAATGGGCGATGATGGTCCATGCCGAGATCAAAACAGGATTCAACTATCAGACCAAACCGCGTGGAGTGGGCAAGGCCGAATCCGCCAATTGGTTCATGACGATGGCCGAGCGAGATATCGGCCCCGGGCGGTTGATGTTACGTGGGATGTTCTCCGCCGAACCGTTGACTGCTCCTCACCGCGGCTTTCCGCAGCTCTTTCAAATAGGAGAGACCTACCGCAACCGGCCAATCGTTGACGCCCAGCATCCACATGACCTCTTGATGGAACTGGCCGCCAGCTACACCGTCCCCCTCTCGGATCAGATCTCCATTCAGGTCTATGGCGGACCTGTGGCAGAGCCGGCGCTCGGTCCGGTCGCATTTATGCATCGCGCTTCGGCCGCTGAAAATCCGGCGCCGCCGCTCGGACATCATCTCCAGGATTCGACCCATATCTCGCACGGCGTTGTGACGGGCGCCTTGACGATCAGCAGGTTCAAGCTCGAAGCCTCGCGTTTCCGCGGCCGAGAACCCGATGAAGACCGTGTGGGGATTGATCTGGGCGGGTTCGATTCATACAGTTTTCGCGCCTGGTTCACGCCAACACCGAATTGGGCCGCGCAATTTTCATATGGGAGGCTGAAAAATCCGGAGGCGGTTCATGCCGGCGATCTGATCCGCAAAACAGCTTCGATCACTTATTACCGTCCGCTGCCGCAAAACGGCAATTGGTCGAGTACCCTGGTCTGGGGACGCAATGACGAGTCCCACGGAGATGAAAATTCTTATCTGTTTGAATCGGCGCTGCAGTTCAAAGACAAGAATCATTT
>Ga0081539_10001994_pt1 | contig 31016 bp, 36 predicted proteins | sample TabmetS4T2R2_FD_71023 | JGI IMG/M metagenome (GOLD analysis project Ga0081539, IMG submission 71023) | Tabebuia heterophylla rhizosphere microbial communities from the University of Puerto Rico - S4T2R2 | ecosystem: Host-associated > Plants > Roots > Rhizosphere ... | reverse complement strand
CCGCACGCGTCACCGCGGCTCGTCGCGCTCCGTCCTTGCTGGCACCTGCAGGCAGCGCCGCGCCCAATGCGAGCAGAGCCTCGCCGCTGTCGGCCTGTATCGACACCATCGCCGACCGCCGCGCGAGTTGTTCAGAATCTATGTCGATGCGGACCAGATTGCGCGGCATCTCGAAGCCGCCGACCGCGTTGACGTCGAAGTCGGTCGGCCCGAACTCGGTACCCACACCGATCACGAAATCCGATTCCATCATCAGCGCACGCACCGCCTCGAGACTCGGGCACGCCGGAACGACGAGCGGGTGGCGATGCATCAGCCCATGGGCGTTGATGGTGAGCACGACCGGCGCGTCGAGTTTTTCCGCGACCATCCACAACGCCGGTTCGGCGCGCTTGGCGCCGCCACCGGCGATGATCAGCGGCCTCGAGGCGGAGGCGCCGTACCGCGCCGCCGCTGCGATCAGCTTTGGATCGGGTTTCGGCGGTCTTGCAGATATTGGCGTTGTTCTCAGACCCTCCGCTTCCTTCGCCATGGCATCAAGCGGGATCTCGATGTGGACCGGTCCCGGCCGCCCGGATGAAAAGATCGTGAACGCCCGCTCCAAGGCTTCCGGCAATTCGGCGGGCTCAGTGATCCGCTGCGAGAAGAGCGCGACCTTCTCCATCAGCCCGCGCTGGTCCGGCAATTCGTGCAGGTAGCCGAGGCCCTTGCCGAGCGTGGCGCTCTGGTTGACGCCCGAGATCACCAGCATGGGAATGGAGTCGGCGCGCGCCTGCGCCATCGGCGTGATCGCATTGGTGACGCCGGGACCGGTGATGACGAAGACCACGCCCGGTTTGCCCGAAGCGCGCGCATAGCCGTCGGCCATAAAGGCAGCCCCCTGCTCGTGGCGCGGCGTGACATGCCGGATCTTCGACCGTGCCAGCCCGCGATACAGTTCCACCGTATGCACGCCTGGGATGCCGAAGACCGTGTCGACGCCATGTGTTTCGAGCAGCGTGGTCAGCGCTTCGCCGAGAGTGGTCATGCTCAACCTCTGAGGATCGGCCGCGTCAGGCAGGTCGGACCGCCTTCGCAGGCGATGCAGAGCGCATCCGCCTCGAAGGTCTGCACTCTGCAACCGGCAGCTTCCATGGCGGCTTTGGTCTTCGGGAAGCCGGCCACCATGATCACGTCGCGGGGCGTCGTCGGCAGCACGTTGAGGCTCAGCCCATTGCTCCGGCGAAACTCCTCGCTATTGCCTTCGACGAGCCTGACGCCGCGCGCCTTCAGCAGTTGATAGAAGGCAGCCGGCAGCAGCGACGAATGGACCAGCGCAAGATCGTCATCAAGCGGGCTGATGACCGACATCAGGTGTAGGCAGGCTTCCTCGCCCATCCAGAGCGGCAGGTCGTAGCCCAGCACCGTGACGCCAAGCGGCGCAAGGATCGCCGCCATCTGCTCGATGCCGGCCTGATTGCTGCGTAGGCCGCGGCCGATCGTCAGCGTCTTGCCGTCGACCCACACGCAGTCGCCGCCCTCCACCTGGCCAGGCGCCTCAATCCGGCCGAGAATTGGGATACCGAGCCGTTGATAGGCCGCCTCGTGCAATCCAGGCTCGGCCTTCCTCAGTGCCTTCCCCATCGACAGGATCACCGCGCCGCGCTCGGTCATCAGCGACGGATCATGCGTGAACACAGAGTCGGAAAGCCCATCGTCCTCGTCGGGCAGCCAGTCGATTGCCGCACCGCTGGCCGCGACGAGTGCGGCAAACGCCTCGTGCTGCGCAGCCGCCCGGGCGGGGACGAAGCCCGGCCCGTAGTGCCACTGCCGGGGATCGGCCTGCCGCATCGCACCCGCTGCCCTTCGCATGAGCACGCGCTTCAGCGGCGCCGCCATCGACTGCGCGCCGAAAACCCTGCCGGTCTGGATATTCACATGTCCTCACTTTGTTTGCGCGTCGAGTGCGTCTTACCGGATTTCGGTGCGTCGAGCCTGTGCCACACAGCGCCTAATCATTTGCCACCGTGCGACGCAGGCTGCCGACAGGCTGCCGCCGATACGGTTGACGGACGCGCGTCAGGCGGTCCATGCTTGATTTGTGGTTCGAGTATGACAGATCAATGACCAACGCGGAGCGGGACGCCGTCAAGGGTCGGAGCGCGCAGCGGGCGACTGCCGGCAACGGCCGCAACGGTGCGGCTGAAGCGATCCACATCGAGAACCTACACAAGAAATTCGGCCAGCTTCACGTTTTGAAGGGCGTGTCGCTTTCGGCGCGCGATGGCGACGTGGTCGCCATCATCGGCGGCTCGGGTTCCGGCAAGTCGACGCTGCTTAGGTGCATCAACTGTCTGGAAAACCCGACCAGCGGCATCATCCGCGTCAACGGCGAGGAGATCAGGCTCAAGGCCGATAGCCACGGCCATACCCACCCGGCCGACCGCAAGCAGATCGAGCGCATTCGCTCGCGGCTCGGCATGGTGTTCCAGAGTTTCAACCTTTGGAGCCACATGACGCTTCTGGAAAATGTCATCGAGGTGCCGATCCATGTGCTCGGCGTCAAACGGGACGAGGCGATCGCAGCGGCCGAGAAGCTGCTTGCCCGCGTCGGATTGGGAGAGAAGCGCGACGTCTATCCGGCGTTCCTGTCCGGCGGCCAGCAACAGCGCGGCGCGATCGCCCGCGCGCTCGCCATCCAGCCGCGCGTCATGCTGTTCGACGAGCCGACCTCGGCGCTCGATCCAGAGCTGGTCGGCGAAGTGCTGAAGGTGATCGGCGACCTCGCCAAGGAGGGCCGCACAATGGTGCTGGTCACCCACGAGATGAAGTTCGCGCGCGAGGTCGCGAGCCACGTCATCTATCTCTACAACGGGCTGGTCGAGGAAGAGGGGCCACCCGAACAAATTTTCGGCGCGCCGAAATCGGAGCGGCTGAAACAATTTCTGCGCAACGTCGGATGATTGCGCGGATTCGATCGGGGAAAAAAACATCAACAACCAACGGGAGAACCAAGAATGAAAAAAATGCTGAAGACGGCCGCCTTCGCCGCCGTCGTCGCGCTTGCCGGCGCGTTTTCGGCAAGCGCCGAGACCATCAAGGTCGGTTTTTCGCCCGAGGCCTATCCTCCGTTCTATCAGCAGGACGCTTCCGGCAATTGGGGTGGCTGGGAGGTCGAGATCATCAACGCAATCTGCTCCGAGGCCAAGCTGGAATGCGAGCTGACGCCGATCCCATGGGACGGCCTGATTCCGGCGCTCACGTCGAAGAAGATCGACGCGATCATGAACTCGATGTCGATCACCGAGGAACGCAAGAAGACGATCGACTTCTCAGATAAATATTACAACACGCCGACCGAGGTGATCGGCCCCAAGGACCAGAAGTTCGAGGCCACGCCTGAAGGCCTCAAGGGCAAGATTATCGGCGTGCAGGTCTCCACGACGCATTCGGCCTACGTCAAGAAACACTTCACGGACGCTGCCGAGATCAAGGAGTATCAGACCCAGGACGAGGCCAACCAGGATCTGGTGGCGGGCCGCATCGACGCCACGCAGGCGGACGCGGTCGCGCTCGACGCCTTCCTGAAATCGGACGACGGCAAGGCCTGCTGCGATCTCAAGGGCTATGTCGCGCCGGACATCAAGGTGCTCGGCCCTGGCATCGGCGCCGGCCTGCGCAAGGAAGACACGGCGCTCAAGGAGAAGATCAACGCCGCCATCAAGGCGATCCGCGCTAATGGCAAATATGCCGAAATCACCAAGAAATACTTTGATTTCGACGTCTACGGCGACGACAGCCAGGTGAACTGACCAGACGGCTGATCACGGGCCGCCGCGTTGACGCGGCGGTCCCTCTCGACCTAACGCAAAAACCAATCCCGAGCACGGGGTAGCAACCTGCACGACGTTCTTGTGGCTGTCTTTGGAGCGAGCTCGCTGGAGCTGCTCGCGATTGAGCCGCCTGGCCGCGGCGCCAGTCTCCTCTATGGATTCGGCAATTCCATAGGAATTGCCGTCGGCGCCTTCGGCCTGGGCTTTCTTATCGGTGTCGGCGGCGCCTATGGCAAGCTCTATGGCGGGCCGGTCTTGCGCGACCTGCTGGAGGTCTACACCACGGTTGTGCGCGCCGTGCCCGAACTGGTGTGGATCCTGCTCCTCTATTTCGCCGGCACCGACCTCGTAAATCAGCTGCTTGTGGCGTTCGGCCATGAGCCGATCGACATCAACGGGCTTGCGGCTGGCGTGTGCATTCTCGGGATCGTGCAGGGCGCTTATTCGACCGAGGTGCTGCGCGGCGCCATCCTCGCTATCCCTCAAGGGCAGATCGAAGCCGCCCGCGCCTATGGCATGTCTCCTGGTCTCATGCTCAGGCGTATCACGTTGCCCGCGATGCTGCCCTTCGCCATTCCCGGTCTCGCCAACCTCTGGCTGATCGCCACCAAGGATACCGCGCTTCTGGCGATCGTCGGCGTCGACGAGCTCACGCAGATGACGCGCAATGCCGGCGCGGCGACCAAGGCCTACTTCACCTTCTTCCTTACCGCCGGCGCGATGTATCTGGCGCTGACCATCGTCTCCGAAATCATCATCAAGCGTATCGAACGGTGGGCGCGACGCGGCATGCCAGCGGTCGGAGCGCATTGATGACCGAGGCTGCGCTCGCCAGCACCACGACACGGCAGCGCGTGCTTGGCTGGCTGCAGCCACATCGGATTGTGCTGATGGGCATTGCCCTGATCATCGCGTTCGCCAGCGTCTTCTTCCTGCGCTGGGACTGGCTGCCGAACTATGCCAGTCTCGCGGTCCAAGGCCTATGGCGCACAATCTGGCTGCTGGTGGTCACGGTCGCCCTCGGCCTCGCCTTGGCGATTCCATTCGGCTTCGTACAGGCGGCCGGTCCGGCCGTCCTCGCTTGGCCGGCGAAGGCGTTTTGCACCGTCATCCGCGGCACGCCGCTGCTCCTGCAGCTCTGGCTGCTGTATTACGGGCTGGGCTCGCTGTTCCCGCAATTTCCCTGGATCCGCGAATCGGTTCTGTGGCCGATCCTGCGTCAGGCATGGCCCTATGGCGTGCTGGCGCTCACGCTTTCTTATGCGGGCTATGAAGGTGAGGTGATGCGTGGAGCCTTCGCGGGCGTGCCGCGTGGACAGTTGGAAGCTGCCCGCGCGTTCGGCATGAGTCGATGGAAGATTTTCCGGCGCATCTGGCTGCCGCAGGCGCTGCACCGCGCCCTGCCGACACTCGCGGGCGAGACCGTGCTGCAACTGAAAGCGACGCCGCTGGTGGCGACGATCACCATGATGGACATCTATGGCGTCGCCTCTCGCGTCAGGCAGGACACCTATATTACCTACGAGCCGCTGTTGCTTCTCGCGCTGGTCTACCTCACGATCACTGGCATCCTGGTGTTCGTCTTCCGCAAGCTCGAGGCTCGTATACCGGCACGACTGGGTTAGAGAATCATGCCTGACACCATCACCTTGACTCTGCGGGAAGCCGAGAAACTTTGCGAGCGTGCCGCGAAAGCTGCCGGCGCCAGCCGCGAAACCGCACGCTCGCTGGCTCGTTCGGTCGTGGCAGCCGAGGCCGGTGGCCAAGCATCGGTGGGCCTGTCGCATTTCATCGATTATCTTGATTCGCTGGAAGCCGGCCGTATCGACGGCAAGGTCGAACCGGAACTCACCCAGCCGGCTCCCGCGATCATTCTGTCTGACGCGAGGGGCGGCGCCGCGCATCCCGGCTTCGACCTCGCCTTCGACCGCCTCGTCGATGCCACGAAGACCTACGGCATAGCGCTGTTCACACAGCGCAATGCGTTCACCTGCGGTTCGCTCAGCTATTTCGTCGACCGGCTTGCCGAAAAAGGCCTGGCGTCGCTTGCCGCGACCAACGGGCCGGCCCTGGTCGCGGGATCGGGTGGCAAGAGGCCGGTCTACTGTACCAACCCCATGGCCTTTGGCGCCCCCATGGTCGGTGGTCCACCGCTCATCATCGACCAATCGTCGAGCGCCACCGCTTTCGTCAACATCCGCGCCGCCAGAGATGACGGCAGGCAAATCCCGGAGGGTTGGGCGCTTGACGCCGGGGGGAATCCGACCGCCGACCCGGCCGCAGCGATCAATGGCGCGTTGCTCGCTTTCGGCGGCGGTCGCGGCGCCAATATCGCTTTGATGGTCGAGATTCTGGCCGCGGGCATCAACGGCGCCAACTGGTCGCTCGATGCGCCGCCCTTCGGAATCGGGTCCGAGGGGCCAGGCACAGGCATGACGGTGATAGCGATTGCACCGCGTCTCATCGACATGGAAGCGGAGACGCGGCTTGGCCGGCAAATCGAACGTCTCTCCGACGAATACGGCGTCTACATTCCTGGCCGCGCCAAGGCGCAAGCAAGGACGCGCGCCGAGAAAGATGGGCTGACGATCCCGCGCGCGGTCTATGACCGCATTGCGGGCGCAAAATCCTGATCATCCGCGTTTTGGCAATCCGCCACTGATGTTGACTGCTCGGGCGGTCGCTCCGTTCCTATATGTCGCAAGCGCAGCCTGCCCTGATGGCGAGGATGGCCATTTCCTAGCCGGGCGGCGAGTTACGGCAGAACGAATACCAGTCGATATTGCCAGCCTGAACAACAGGTTCGCAGGAGTTTGAAATGAGCGAATTCGATCTGGCCGGCTTTTCGAAAGCCGTTGCCGACCGTGCTGAAGCGGCTTCCGCGCTGACCGCCAGCATTTCCGTCGGTCGCCATCATTCCGCCAGCGCCTTCTACTGGCATGACGGCCTCTATATAGCCGCAGAAGAATCGATCGACGAGGATGCAGAGATCGAAACCACACTTCCGTCGGGCGAGACCGTCAAGACCGAGTTGCTTGGCAGCGATGCCTCGACCGGGATTGCCTTGCTAAAGCCGGCCGTCACGTCGGCGCCGGTTGCTTTCGCCCGCGCCGGCGACGTCCGCCTCGGTGCGCTGGCGATCGTCGCGGGTCGCGCAGGAGCCTCGCCGATACTCGGCTTCGGCGTCGTCAATGAGGCGGGTCCCGCCTGGCTCAGCATGCGAGGCGGCAGGATCGATCGCCGCTTCGGCCTTTCAGCCGGGCTCGACGAGCGCTTCGAAGGCGCGGCCGCGCTTGACGCCGAGGGCGCGCTTATCGGCATGGTGCTGTTCGGGCCGCGCCGGCGGCCGCTGGTGATCCCCGCATCCACGATCGATCGCGTCGCGCCGATCCTTGCCGAGAAGCGCCGGGTTGCTCGCGGCTATCTCGGCGCCGGGTTGCATACGGTCCGCGAAGCGGGTGTTCGCGGCGCGATGGTGATGAGCCTGGACGAGGATGGCCCGGCCCGGCGCGCCGGTCTGCATCTCGGCGATATCATCACAGAATGGAACGGCGAGGCCGTGCACGACCCGCGCGAACTTGCCCGCCGGCTTGGGTCCGACAGCGTAGGCGCTACGGTGACGCTCTCGATCCTGCGAGCCGGCGTTGTGCAGAAGACTGACGTGACTATTGGCGAACGTCCGGCGGCTTAGAGCAATTCCGGCAAAGTGTGCAGCGGTTTTGCGTCCGGAATGCGAGAAGACAAGGAGATAGGGCATTTCCGTGGTCGAAGATAAACGGAAATGCCCCAGGAAGCTCGAATGGCGGAGCAGAGACTGACCGTCCTGATTGCACTCACCGATAGGGCGCGCGCCGAAGAGCTTGCGGCCTATCTTGCCGATTATGAGGGCATACGAGCGATACTCAGCCAGGAGGTCGTCCCAGGTAAGCTTGCCGACAGCACTTTTGACGTCATTGTCGCGGACGACGCGTCAACCGACGGAGCGCCGGTCGTCCTCCTCGGCGAACGTCCCGCCAGCAACGTTCGCGCGATACTGAAAACTTCAGCAGCCGATCCCGTGATCGCTGCCGCAATCCGCCTGGCGGCCGCCGGCTACCGGGTTGCCCCTGAACGGCTTTTCGACGGACCCGATGAGCACAACGACGAACCGGCTATCGCGACCTCGCTTACCCATCGCGAACGCGAAGTCATCGCATTGCTGGCCGAGGGCGCATCCAACAAGCTGATCGCGCGCCGCCTCGGCATCTCGGCGCATACGGCCAAGTTCCACGTCGCGGCAATCCTGCAGAAGCTTGGCGCAATCAACCGCACCGATGCAATAGCGATCGCCATGCGCGAAGGGCTGGTGCTGCTTTGACTTTCCTTTTGACAGCGGGCACCGGCCCAGCGCCTGGAGATTTGCGCCTCGCGGACAGCCTCCGCTTCGGATCGGGCGTGGCGGACCCATGCGGCTGACGACCGGTTAGGGAGCCGGCCGTCAGCCGGCAGGGTGCCCTTTTTGGAATCTGATCTGCAATCCCCAGAAGTCCCTTGCATTAGAACAGTAGCATATAGAGAGGCGCCCTTGCTACACGGGACCGGAGCGCCAGGAGGAACGGCCTACGCCACCGCCCGCGCCAGCGCGCATTGCGACCATAGATCGGAGAGCGCGCCGACCAGATGATCGATGTCGGCGTCCGTATGCAGCGGCGAGGGCGTGATCCTCAACCGCTCGGTCTTGCGCGGCACGGTCGGATAGTTGATCGGCTGCACATAGATACCGTAGCTGTCGAGCAGGATATCGCTGATCCATTTGCACTTGGTCGCATCGCCCGTCATCACCGGCACGATATGGCTGGGATTGAGCATGTACGGAATGCCGATTTTGTCCAGCCGGCTGCGCACCTTGCGCACCCTGTCCTGGTGGCGCAGCCGCTCGAAATCGCTGGACTTCAAATGCCTGATGGAGGCCAGTGCGCCGGCCGCCACATGCGGCGGCAGCGAGGTGGTGAAGATGAAGCCGCTTGCGAAGCTGCGGACGAAGTCGCACAACCGGGCCGAGCCTGTGATGTAGCCGCCGACGACACCGAACGCTTTGCCGAGCGTGCCTTCGATGATGGTGATACGGTCCATCATGCCTTCACGCTCGGCGATGCCACCGCCGCGCGGTCCGTAGAGGCCGACCGCATGCACCTCATCGAGATAGGTCATTGCGCCGTGCTTGTCGGCAACGTCGCAGATATCCTTGATCGGTGCGATGTCGCCGTCCATCGAATAGACGGACTCGAAGGCGACGATCTTGGGAACGTTGCTGCCATATTCGGAAAGCAGCCGGTCGAGATCCTTCGGATCGTTGTGCTTCCAGATCCGTTTTTCCGCCTTAGAGTGGCGGATGCCCTCGATCATGGAGGCATGGTTCTTCTCATCCGAGAAGATCACCGCACCGGGGATATGTGCACCCAGAGTGCCGAGCGTCGCCCAGTTGGATACATAGCCGGAGGTGAACAGCAGCGCGGCTTCCTTGCCATGCAGGTCGGCAAGCTCGCGTTCCAGCAGGACGTGATAGTGGTTGGTGCCGGAGATGTTGCGCGTGCCGCCCGCGCCAGCGCCGCAGCGGTCGAGTGCCTCGTGCATGGCGGCGAGCACGGCCGGGTTCTGGCCCATGCCGAGATAGTCGTTCGAGCACCAGACGGTCACTTCCTTGGTGCCGCCATTCGCATAGCGGATCGCACGCGGGAAATCGCCCTGCTTGCGCTCCAGCTCGGCAAAGACCCGATAGCGCCCTTCCTTGTGGAGGCCGTCGAGCTTCCCGCCAAAAAGTGCTTCGAAATCCATCAATTGCTCCTGCGGTCTTTACTTTACCGGTGCCGCTAGCGGGTTTCTATCGAAATCGACCGAGCCTGTCAGTGCGTCATTAGGCCCATACCGACGCACCGCCTTTGATCTCGCTCAAACGCATGAGGAGCTTTCCACAATCCCGAACGTGGATATAAGATGAAGCATTGGGCCGAACCCGGTGCGTAAGGAACGTTCGTGTCTACCGAGACCCTGATCTCCCCCTCGATCCTCGCCGCCGATTTCTCCCGGCTCGGCGAAGAGGTCGAAGCCGTTGACGCGGCCGGCGCCGATTGGATACATCTTGACGTGATGGATGGCCATTTCGTGCCCAACATCACCTTCGGACCCCCTCTCGTCAAAGCCATACGCAGCCGCACGAAGAAGAGTTTCGACTGCCACCTGATGATTTCGCCGGCCGATCCATACCTGGAAGCTTTCGCCGAAGCCGGCTGCGACGGCATGACTGTCCACGCCGAGGCCGGCTCTCATCTCGACCGTTCGCTGGAGACGATCAAATCGCTGGGCAAGAGGGCGGGCGTTGCCATCAACCCCGCTACGCCCGAAAGTTCAATTGAATATGTGCTCGACCGGGTGAATGTCATCCTGGTGATGACAGTGAATCCGGGTTTCGGCGGCCAAGCCTTCATCCCGGCTACGGTCGACAAGATCAGGCGCGTGAAGGCGATGATTGGCAACCGGCCGATCGATATCGAGGTCGACGGCGGCATTTCCACGGATAACGCCGCACTGGTCGCCGCGGCGGGGGCCAATATACTCGTCGCCGGCTCGTCGATCTTCCATGGCGGTCCGGCGGCTGGCTATCGTTCGCGCATCGAGGCACTGCGCGGCGCCGCGGATGGCGCGGTTAGAAAGGTTGCTTGAGCGTAACGAAAGGAGAGTTCTCATGTCCGCCGCCCCTCCTGTTTGCGATTTCGGCTGGAAGGCGATCGACGCCACCTTGCCGGGCGTGGACGGCAGGAAGCGGTCGATCCATGCCGAGAAGGGACCGAACGGGCTGGTCGTTGCCTTCATCTGCAATCACTGCCCCTATGTAAGGGCAGTGGTCTCCCGCATTGTCCGCGATGCCCGTGATCTCAAGGCGCATGGCATCGGCTTCGTGGCGATAAGCTCGAACGACACCGAGGTCTATCCGGAGGATTCATTCGACAACATGGAACTGTTTGCGAAGAAGCACGGCTTCAGCTTTCCCTATCTCTACGACGAGGATCAATCGGTGGCGCGCGCCTATGGCGCCGTCTGCACGCCGGATTTCTTTGGTTTCAACCGCTCTTTGGAGCTGCAATATCGCGGCAGGCTCGATGCTTCTCGCAAGGAAACCGGCTCGGAAGCGCTGAAGCGGGACCTCTATGAGGCGATGGTCGAGGTGGCTAGGACCGGCAAGGGCCCTGCCAACCAGATCGCCTCGATCGGCTGCTCAATCAAATGGAAAGTAGCCGCTTGAGCATCGTCGGACGACCAAATGGGGGGTGGCCCCGCGCCGTGCTCTTCGACCTCGACGGCACGCTGATCGATTCAGCCCCTGACATTGCCGCTGCCGTCAACGAGCTGCTCGCTCGCCGCGATCTCGGCCCGCTGTCGCTTGCGGACGTCACGTCCATGATCGGCCGCGGCGTGGAAAAGCTCGTCGAGCGCGCATTCGCCGCAACCGGAAACCCGCTGTCGCCTGCGGAACTCAGGCGCGAGCATGCGGAGATGATGGATATCTACGCGCGTCATCTGACCGGGGCCACGACGCTGATGCCAGGCGCCGGACAGATGCTCGAGGAACTTTGCGACGAAGGGGTCGCGCTCGGCCTTGTCACGAACAAACCGCAGCGCTTCATCGAGACAATCCTCGACTTTTTCCACCTGTCCTCCGTGTTCGCCGTGGCCATCGGCGGCGATTCCGGCGTCGCTAAGAAGCCCGCGCCCGACATGCTGCTGGCCGCCATGGAAGAGCTCGGCGCCGAGCCGCGGAACACGATCATGGTGGGTGACAGCACTTCCGATGTCGAGGCCGCGCGCGCAGCCGGTGTTCAGGTTGTTCTCGTGCGTGGGGGTTACAGCGTTGAGCCGATCGATAGGCTAGGCGCCGATAGGGTGATCGATGGGCTTTCATCGCTTTCAGGCGCTTTGCCGGCGCTGAAACCGCCTATTCTGTAGTAGTTAGCGAGCCGTGGACCGCTCCAGCGCAAGATGCTGGACAAGCATGATTGTCTTGGCGTCGATGATGCCCCCTTCGGCGACGAAACCCATCGCCTTGTCGAGCGTCATTTCCAGAACTTCGATGTCCTCACCTTCGTCGGCATGGCCGCCGCCGTCCGAAATCCGGTCCGATGGCCGATACTCGGCCACGAAAAACCACAGCCGCTCGGTCACGCTGCCTGGGCTCATGTAGGGCGAATAGAGATGGCGCACGTCGCGCAGCCGGTAGCCGAGCTCCTCCTCGGCCTCGCGGCGGACGCAGGTCTCGGGGTCGTCCGCGTCGAGCAGGCCAGCGCAGGCTTCGATCAGCGGCTCCTTGTGGCCCGTTGCATAGGCTGGATAGCGGAACTGCTTCACGAGAAGGATCGTGCCGCGCTCATTGTCGTAAGGGAGGATGACGGCGCCGTCGCCGCGTTCATAGGTCTGGCGGACTTGCGTCTCCCAGACGCCATCGTTGCGGCGATAGTCGAAGGTGGTCTTCTTCAGCACCGCCCAATCGTCGGACAGCAGCTCGACGGAACGTATCCTCACGCGATCTTGCAAGGCAGCTCTCCAGTGGGGCGCGATGCTTCTACAGCCCCGGATCGCCAAGGCAAGGGCCCGGAACGGAAATTTGCATCGCACGTTCTGCTCCATTGGAAAAAATACGAGGAATATTTCGATGGCGAAGAAGACAGTGGAGAGATCAAAAATGGCGGCGGGCGCCAAGGCCGCAACCGCCGAGCGCAGTAAGGACGTTAAGACCGCTCAGGCCAAGCCTCCGGCGGAGAAGAAGAGGGTAGCAGCCAGAACCAAGGCAGCAACCGCCACGAAAGTGGGCAAATCCAAGCCCGTCGAAAGCAAGCCCAAAGCCAAGAAATCAACGATCGGCCGAGCAGTGGGCGCCGTGACATCGACAGTCTCCGGTGTCGCCGAATCCACCGCCTCGCTTTTTAGGCGCGGACGGCGGGCCGAAAAGAATAGCTGATCATGGCCGACCCGCGCGGCAGGAGTGGTGGGGCCGCAGCTTCCGTCGCGAAGGTGGCGCTCGCCTGGTTGCGCCGCGCGACAACGCGGCCGAGGTCAAGCTCGGCGACGCACCGCAATATGATCTCTGGATCCGCCGCCACCAAACCTGGCTGAAGCCGATCGGAGCGCGCAGCAGTTCATGCGCGACCCGCGAACGATATTTGCCGTATCTCAGCCGCGCGCCGGAATGTTGATGCCACGCTGAACCGCTGGTCGCTCCAGCCCCCGTTCGAGCCACGATACCACATTCGGGAAACTGTCGAACTCGACGATCTCCCGCGCTCCGTAGAAGCCGACCAGGTTGCGCACCCAGCCGAGCATCGAGATGTCGGCGATCGTATATTGATCGCCCATGATCCACTCGCGGCCGGTCAGCCGTGTGTTCATGACCCCAACAAGGCGCTTCGACTCATCGCGATAGCGGTTCAGCGGGCGTTTGTCCTCGATGTCCTTGCCGGCGAACTTATGGAAGAAACCGAGCTGGCCGAACATCGGCCCGATCGAGGCCATCTGGAAGAAAACCCACTGCATCGTCTCGTAGCGGCCGGCTGCGTCGGAAGGGATGAGCTTGCCGGTCTTGTCGGCCAGATAGATGAGGATCGCGCCGGATTCGAACAGGCCGAGCGGCTTCCCATCCGGGCCGTTCGGGTCGATGATCGCCGGGATCTTGCCATTCGGGTTGAGCGACAGGAATTCTGGCGTCCAGCTCTCGTTCTTCATGATGTCGACCAGATGCGGCTCGTAGGGTAGGCCGATCTCTTCCAGCATGATCGACGCTTTCACGCCGTTCGGCGTGGGCAGCGAGTAGAGCTGCAGAACGTCCGGGTTCTCGGCCGGCCAGCGTTTGGTGATAGGAAAGGCGGACAGGTCGGCCATGCGGGCTCCTTGAAGAGGGTTTGGGAGAAGCTGAATACGGTTGAAGGAAAGCTGCACGGACTTAGGTAGTCAGGCCAGAATCATCAATGTGGAAGCGCAGCGACGCTGTGTTCGCTGTTTACATCAGGCTTCCTTGACCGCCACCACCGCATTGGTGCCGCCGAAGGCGAAGGCATTGCTGATCGCCACCCGCACCCGACGCTCACGCGCTACGTTGGGCGTCACGTCGAGATCGCATTCGGGATCTTTCTCGCGATAGTTGGCGGTTGGCGGCACGATCCCCTCGCGAACCGCCATCACGCAGGCAATCAGCTCGACGGCGCCCGATGCTCCCATGCAATGGGCGTGCATCGACTTGGTCGAAGACACCGACAGGGCGTCGGCATGCCTGCCGAAGACGCGGCGGATCGCTTGCGTCTCGAGCTGATCGTTGAATTTCGTGCCTGTGCCATGCGCATTGATATAGTCGATGTCCTCCGGTGCGAGCCCGGCGTCGGCGAGGCACGCGTTCATCGCGGCAGTCGGTCCCTCGACTGTCGGCGCGACGATGTCGGAGGCGTCGCCCGACATGCCTGTGCCGGCGAGCTCGGCAAGGATCGGCGCGCCACGCGCGACTGCATGCTCATAGGTCTCCAGCACGGCCATGCCGGCGCCTTCGCCCAGCACCAGGCCGTCGCGGTCGGCCGAGAACGGCCGGCAGGTGTCGCGGGCGGCGGCGCGCAGCGCCTCCCAGCCCTTGAGGATGCCGTAGGCAAGCGGCGCGTCTGTGCCGCCGGCGAGCATGATGTCGGCCCGGCCGAGCCTTAACTGGTCGACGGCCGACATGATCGCATGGTTGGACGACGAGCACGCAGAGGTCACCCCGAACACGGGGCCGCGCAGCCCATACACCATGCTGACCTGGCCTGCCGGCGCACTGGGCATGGTGCGCGGTACCGAGAACACAGTCGCGCGCGTGCGTCCGCCAACGAAAAGCCCGCGATAATTGTCCTCGACTGTTTCTGCGCCGAAAATGCCTGTGCCGATCACCGCGCCGATCCGTCCGGTGTTCTCAGCCGTCACCGTGACCCCGGCCTGACCGAGCGCCTCGCGGGCGGCAATCACAGCGATGAGGCTGAAGCGATCCATGGTCACCAGCCGCTTGCGGTCGAAACCGATCTCTGGAAGCCGCTTGATCTCGGCGCCGTTGCGGATCTTCAGCTCATGCAGCGGCGTCGTCGTGATCTCGCCGATCGCCGAGCGGCCTTCGCGCATGGCCTCCCAGATCGACGGAACGTCGACGCCGAGTCCGCAAATGCCGCCAAGACCGGTAATGACAATACGTTGCCGCGCCATTTCAGCCCTTGGCGGCAATCAGCGCGCGCGTCGCCTCGACGATGTCGCCGACGTTCTTCAGCTTGTTCCAGGCCTCGACCGTATTCATCTCGATTTCGATGCCGTAAGCCTCTTCCAGGTCGAACACGATCTCGGTCAGTTCGAGCGAATGGATGCCCAACTCGGTAAGTTCGGTGTCGACCGTTATTTCGTTGCCGTCAGGATCGGTGTGCGCTTTTATCTTGTCGATGATCTCGGTTGCCAGCTTGTCGGCCATTGCGCCCGTTCCTGAAATTGATCCGCCCAATTGCTTCCACCAGATAAAATACCACCGCCGCGAACCGCTATTGATGTTCCAAGCGGCATGTTACATCGTTCTATAGAAACCAATTGGCAGCGAAGCAACAGCGGAGACCGGGAGCGACTGCATAGCTTCGGTCGGCGTTGCCCGCCTGGGTCGAGCCGTTGCTGCAAGACACCAGCAGTGAAGGGGCCGACACATGCGGCATGAACAAGCTTTTCGCGACGCTGAGCGTGTCCAGGCGCGGGGCGAACTCGGCGTAACGGTCAAGGCAGGTCGCACGCGGCTGGAAAGGCTCTACCAGGAAGGTGCGGCCAAGATCAGGATGCCGCGGACCGCGGGCGACCCCCTCGAGGCAGTCCTCATCAATACGGCCGGCGGGCTGACCGGCGGCGATCGTCTCGATTGGACGATCGATGTCGGCGAGCACGCATCGGCTGCGGTCACGACCCAGACCTGCGAGAAGGTCTATCGCGCATCCTTCGGCGCTGTCGAGGTTGGCTGCCGCTTCTCAGTCGCCGCCTGCGGGCGGCTTGCCTGGTTGCCGCAGGAGACGATCGTCTTCGACAATTCGGCCTTTCGCCGCGCAATCGAGGTCGATCTCGCGCCTGGCGCCGACGCGCTGATCGTCGAGGCGACCGTATTCGGCCGCCGCGCCATGGGCGAGAAAGTGCGGCAGGCGCAGTTCAAGGACCGCTGGCGCGTGCGCCGGAACGGCCGCCTGGTCCATGCCGAGGATTTCGCCGTCGGGCCTGAGGTCACCGAACAGCTCGAAGCCGCGGCAGCGCTTGATGGCGCCGCGGCCTTTGCAACCGCACTGCTTTTCGCCGAAGATGCCGAGAGCAGACTCGATCAGGCGCGTGCCATCGTCGGTGGGGCCGGCGGGGTGAGCCATTGGCAGGTCGGGGGTTCTGGCAAGCTTCTTGCGAGGATCGTCGCTGAAGACAGCTATACGCTGCGCAGGCGGCTGATCCCACTCGTCGAGCTGCTCAACGGGCGGGCAGGTCTGCCCAAAATCTGGACACTCTAGGGCGAACGCAACGCATGAATCTGACGCCACGGGAAAAAGACAAGCTCTTGATTGCCATGGCGGCGATCGTTGCACGCAAGCGCCTGGAGCGCGGCGTCAAGCTCAACCATCCGGAGGCGATCGCGCTGATCACTGACTTCGTCATTGAAGGCGCACGCGACGGCCGCTCGGTGGCCGACCTCATGGAGGCCGGAGCCCATGTGATCACCCGTGACCAGGTCATGGAAGGCATCGCTGAGATGATTCATGACGTGCAGGTCGAGGCGACCTTTCCCGACGGTACAAAGCTGGTCACCGTGCACGAACCGATAAGGTGAGAGAAAAATGCTCGAGCTGAGGCCGAACTGCGAGTGCTGCGACAGGGATCTGCCGCCGCACTCCCGCGAGGCGATGATCTGCACCTTCGAATGCACCTTCTGCGCCGACTGCGCGGAAAATGTCTTGCAGGGCCACTGCCCGAATTGCGGTGGGGAGTTCGCGCCAAGGCCGATCAGGCCTGCGGCGAAGCTTCAAAAATTTCCGGCTTCGACCAGGCGCGTGCTGCGCGACGACTGCGCCGCGCTGCGCGTAAGCGCGTAGCCACACGATTGCTGCTGTTTGAAAGGCTGCTCCATGATCCCGGGTGAAATCATCACGGTCGACGGCGAGATCGAGCTGAACAAAGGTTCGCCGATGGTAACGCTGAGGGTCGCCAACACCGGCGACCGGCCGATCCAGGTCGGCAGCCACTATCATTTCTTCGAAACCAATGAAGGGCTCGCCTTCGACCGCGACAAGGCGCGGGGCATGCGCCTCGACATTCCGGCTGGAACCGCCGTGCGCTTCGAGCCTGGCCAGGAGCGCGACGTGACGCTGGTGCCGCTTGGCGGTGGCAGGGCGGTCTACGGCTTCCAGCAGAAAGTCATGGGGAATCTGTGAAGCCGCAGGTCTTCGCCCTGTTGCTCCTCTGTGCGGCCGCGCCGGTCTTTGCGCAGGACGACATCGATTGCAACAATGCCATGGCGCAACAAGACATGAATTACTGCGCCGCGAAGGATTTCGAGACCGCGGACGCCGAGCTGAACGCGGTCTGGAAAGAGGCCAAGGCCACCGCAAAGGAGATGGACGCCGCGTTCGACGAGCCGATGAAAGGCGCAGAGGAGGCGTTGATCGCCGGGCAGCGGGGCTGGATCGCATACCGGGACGGGCAGTGCGAGCTGGCCGGCTGGGAGGCTCATGGCGGCTCGATGGAGCCGATGCTGGTCTCCGGCTGCATGGCGGAGCTGACGCGCGCTCGCACCAAGCAACTGAAGGACTTCATTGAAGGTGGGGCACAGTGAGCTGCCCGCACGATGCAGGCAGCTCCGTCGGACTGCTCAGTTCCGCGGATCGGAGGGGATCGTTCCAAAGTGCGACGACGTCAGCTCGCTTTTTTCTTGGTGATCAGCGTCAGCGTGCCGTCCTGGGTCAGGCTCGCGGCGATGACCTGCGCCGAGGTCAGCCCCTGAGCCTCGAGCGCCGATTTGACCTGCGGCGTCGAATCGATAGAGCCGCGCAGTTTTTGCAGGTCCGCATCGCTGCGCTTGGCGACAATCTCGTTGACCTGCGCCTTGGTGGCTTCGGGCAATTGCTCGAGGTCGACCACGCTGATGCTCTTGATTGCCGGAGCCTGCTGTGCCTCAGGCTGCGCCGAAGGTTGTTCGGGTTGCGGCCCGGGCTGCTGCTGGGCGCTGGCGGCGGTCGCGAGGAGAAGCCCGGCTCCGGCGGCCAGAATCATTATTTTGCGCATGGATTGTCCCTTTCCATCGGTTGGCAGGCGATCATTTTGGGGTGGCTTGGCCACCTCACACCGCGAATGGGATCAGAAACCGCCGCTGATGGGGTCATTCCGTGACCATGTCATGGCGGAAATGTGAGGCGCCGCCTGTGCGCGGCTGCGAGCCGAGAGGGATTGTCGATGGCCAGGATTGCTCGTGCTGCCTATGCGCAAATGTTCGGTCCGACCATTGGAGACAGGGTCCGGCTTGCCGACACCGACCTCTTCATCGAGGTCGAGAAGGACTTCACCGTCTACGGAGAGGAAGTGAAGTTCGGCGGCGGCAAGGTGATCCGCGACGGCATGGGCCAAAGCCAGGTCACGCGTGCGGCGGGCGCGGTCGACACCGTCATCACCAACGCTTTGGTGGTCGACTCGACCGGCATCTACAAGGCCGATATCGGGCTGAAGGAAGGCCGCATTGCGGGGATAGGCAAGGCCGGCAACCCGGACACGCAAGCCGGCGTCACTATCATAGTCGGCCCCGGAACCGAGGCGATCGCCGGTGAAGGCAAGATCCTCACCGTCGGCGGCATGGATGCGCATATCCACTTCATCTGCCCACAGCAGATCGAGGAAGCGCTTATGTCCGGGCTGACCACCATGCTCGGCGGCGGAACCGGGCCGGCGCACGGCACGCTCGCCACTACCTGCACCCCGGGGCCTTGGCACCTCGCTCGCATGATCCAGTCCTTCGACGCCTTCCCGATGAATATCGGCCTGTCGGCCAAGGGCAACGCCTCGCTGCCCGGTGCGCTGGAAGAAATGGTGCTCGGCGGCGCATGCTCGCTGAAGCTCCACGAGGACTGGGGCACGACGCCAGCCGCGATCGACTGCTGCCTGTCAGTCGCCGACCAATACGACGTGCAGGTGATGATCCACACAGACACGCTGAACGAGAGCGGCTTCGTCGAGGACACGGTGAAGGCCTTCAAGGGCCGTACCATTCACGCCTTCCACACCGAGGGCGCGGGCGGTGGGCATGCGCCCGACATTATCAAGGTGTGCGGCCTGCCGAACGTGATCCCGTCGTCCACCAATCCGACACGGCCCTATACGATCAACACGATCGCCGAGCATCTCGACATGCTGATGGTCTGTCATCATTTGTCGCCCTCGATCCCCGAAGACGTTGCCTTCGCCGAAAGCCGCATCAGAAAGGAGACGATCGCCGCCGAGGACATCCTGCACGACATCGGCGCTTTTTCGATCATCTCGTCCGACAGCCAGGCCATGGGCCGGGTCGGCGAGGTGGCGATCCGCACCTGGCAGACCGCTGACAAGATGAAGCGCCAGCGTGGTCGGCTCCCTGAAGAGACCGGCGACAACGACAATTTCCGCGTGCGGCGCTACATCGCCAAATACACGATCAATCCGGCGATCGCGCACGGCCTGTCGAAGGAGATCGGCTCGCTCGAAGTTGGCAAGCGCGCCGACCTGGTGCTGTGGAATCCGGCCTTCTTCGGCGTCAAACCCGACATGGTGCTGATCGGCGGCACGATCGCGGCCGCGCCCATGGGCGACCCCAACGCCTCGATCCCGACACCGCAGCCGGTGCATTACCGGCCGATGTTCGGCGGCTACGGCAAGGCGATCGCCAATTCCTCCGTCACCTTCGTCTCGAAGGCGGCGCTCGAAGCTGGTCTGAAGTCGGCGCTCGGCGTCGATAAGGAAATGATCGCTGTCGAGAACACGCGCGGCGGCATCGGCAAGCGTTCCATGGTGCTGAACGACGCCACGCCGCATGTCGAAGTCGATCCCGAGACCTACGAGGTTCGCGCCGACGGCGAACTCTTGACCTGCAAGCCGGCGACCGTGCTGCCGATGGCGCAACGCTACTTTCTGTTCTAAAGCGCGTCGCGATCTTTCAGATTCGCGACGCCGCGTTAAGTCTTTGTTTTACGCATGTCTTTGTCCCGAAGCCGGATCCACTTTCGGGAGACATGCGATAGCGGCCGAAGATTATTGTCGGTGGTACGAGCCGGGGCTGCAAAAGCTGACCCTCTATTTTGCACATTTTACGAGATCAGAGCATGACGAGATGGTTGAGCACCACCGTCAGAGAAATCGAGCCCAGCGCGACGATCGCAAGCTTCCAGAAGTCGCGGCGCCTTCTCAAGCCGGGCAGGCCGAGCGGCTTGATGATGTGGATCACCATCATCAAGATGATGAGAATCGATAGCAGCTTCGTCATGGGAAATGTTTGAGCAGGACCGTTCGGTGCTGTCAAAGCTGCACTTCCCTGCCGATCCGTCCCAGCCCGATGGACGCCGAACACTGCTATTGGCTAAGAATCGTGCAGCGAGGACATCGCCACAGAGGGAGGAGCATTCATGGCATCGCGCTATCACGAGGTCTACGAAAGCTGGAAACGCGATCCGGACGGCTTCTGGGCAGGCGCGGCCGAGGAAATCGACTGGCACCGGCGCTGGGACAAGGTGTTCGAGGCGGGGGCCGGCGTCTATGGCCGCTGGTTCACGGGCGCCCTCACCAACATGGCCTTCAACTGCCTCGACCGTCACGTCGATGGCGGCCGGGCCGACCAGATCGCGCTGATCTACGACAGTGCCATCCAGGGTAAGATCGAGCGTTTCACCTATCGTGAGCTGCGCGATGAGGTGATGGCGCTGGCCTCGGTGCTTCAGGACAACGGCATCGGCAAGGGCGACCGCGTCATCATCTACATGCCCATGGTGCCGGAAGCGGCGGTCGCCATGCTGGCCTGCACGCGGATCGGCGCGGTGCATTCCGTTGTCTTTGGCGGCTTTGCCTCGAAGGAGCTTGCGACCCGAATCGACGATGCCCTGCCGAAGCTGCTGATCTCGGCATCCTGCGGCCTGGAACCCGGCCGGGTGGTCGCCTACAAGCCGCTGCTCGACCAGGCCATCGCTCTGTCGAGACACCAGCCGGAAAAGTGCCTGATCCTGCAGCGCGAGCAGCTCGGATGCGAGCTGATCGAGGGCCGCGACCTCGACTATGCCCAGCTGGTCGATGCAGCGCGCGCCGCAAAGCGGCAGGTGGAGTGCCTGCCGGTTTTGGCAACCGACCCGCTTTACATCATTTATACGTCGGGCACGACCGGCCAGCCCAAGGGCATCGTCCGCGACACGGGCGGCCACATGGTCTCGCTCAAATGGACGATGTGGAACGAGTTCGGCGTCAAGCCGGGCGAAGTCTTCTGGGCAGCTTCTGACGTCGGCTGGGTGGTCGGTCATTCCTATATCGTCTACGGCCCGTTGCTTCATGGCTGCACGACCGTGCTGTTCGAGGGCAAGCCGGTCGGCACGCCCGACGCCGGCACCTACTGGCGTGTGATCGCCGAGCACGGCGTCGTGGCGCTGTTCACGGCGCCGACCGCATTCCGGGCCATCAAGAAGGAAGATCCCGCCGGCGAGCATATCGGCCGTCACGACATCTCCCGCTTCCGCACGCTGTTCCTGGCCGGCGAGCGCGGCGATCCGGACACCATCAAATGGGCGGAGCGGCATGTGAAAGTGCCGGTCGTCGACCACTGGTGGCAGACCGAGACCGGCTCGCCCATGTCGCAGAACCCGGCCGGCCTCGGCTTCCTGCCAGTCAGATACGGCTCGCCTGGCGTGCCGATGCCCGGCTTCGACATCCGCATTCTCGACGACGACCACCAGCCGGTGAAGCCTGGCACGCTCGGCAATGTGGTGGTGAAACTGCCGCTGCCGCCCGGCTGTCTGCCGACGCTGTGGAACGCCGACCGCCGCTTTCGCGACGCCTATCTCAGCGAGTTCCCGGGCTACTACAAGACCGCCGACGCCGGCCTCATCGATGAAGACGGCTATCTCTTCATCATGTCGCGCACCGACGACATCATCAACATTGCAGGCCATCGCCTTTCGACCGGCGCCATGGAAGAGGTGATCGCGGAACATCCTGATGTGGCCGAATGCGCGGTGGTTGGCATCGCCGATGCACTGAAGGGCCAGGCGCCTTGCGGCTTCGTCGTGCTTAATGCCGGCGTCGTGCGCGACAGCGCAACGATCGAACGCGAGGTGGTGGCGCTGGTGCGCGACAAGATCGGGCCGATCGCCGCCTTCAAGACCGTAGTCACGGTGAAGCGCCTGCCGAAGACCCGGTCGGGGAAAATCCTGCGGGGCACAATGCAGAAGATCGCCGACCGCGAGGAATGGACGATGCCCGCGACCATCGACGACCCGGCGATCCTCGATGAGATCACGCTCGCGTTGAAGGATCGCGGGATCGGAAACTGAGCGAAATCAGCTTGTTGGAAAGGACCAGAACAAAAACCGAACATTCCCTTCATCCTCCTGACAGACTGTTGGCAGGAGGGGTGTGCGATAGTGTCTCCATCAAGATAAGGAAGGAGACAGATCATGGGCACCTTTGGATTCCTCGGTACGTTCCGGCAATATGCCGGCAAGCTGAAGACGATGCGTGACGAGGCTCGCACTCGCCGCATGCTCGACTCGCTCCCTGCCGACATGCGCAAGGATATAGGCTGGCCCGACCGCTATCGTGAGCTGCAGGACCGCGTCGTCTGATCGGTCCGCATGTCCGGGCCGCTCGCCTCCCGGGGCGGCCCGGCTCCGTCAACAGGAGTTCGCCATGCCTATCACCAAGACCATCGGCTTCATCTTCATTCAGGGTTTCGCGGATTGGGAGTATGGGCTGCTGTCGGCCTCCGCTGTCGAATGGTTCGGTGCCCGCACCGTGCCGCTCGGGCCTGGCGATGCCGAACTCACCTCGATAAGCGGTTTTCGCCTGCGGCCTGAACGGAGCATCAACCCCGCCGAAAACAAGGATCTCGACGCTGTAGCGGTGATCGGTTCCGACAATTGGGCCGGTCGCGGCGCACCCGACCCGTCGCCTCTGCTCGAGGCCGTAGCCTCCGGCGGCGGTGTTGTCGGCGGCATCTGCGCCGGCACGCTGGCTTTGGCGCGGGCCGGGTTCTTTGCCGGGGCGGATCACACCAGCAACGGCCGCGACTGGATCCTGCACCACGAGCCGAACTATGCCGGCCGACAGCACTACCAGGATGTGCCGCACGCCGTCGCCGACGGACGCATCGTCAGCGCGCCGGGTTCCGCTCCAGGCACCTTCGCGCTGGAATTCCTCGCCACGCTTTACCCCGACCAGCCGGCACAGATTGCCGAGATGCGAAGGGTTTTCGCGAGCGAATATCGGCTGGCTTCCTGACAAGTTCCTGACAGGATGCTGTCAGGAGAGTAATGCAATATCAATCGATGGAGAGATCGAAATGCCGGGCTTCATTCCTGAAAAAGCGGCCGTTTGGTTCGAAATACCGGTGACCGACCTGGAGCGCGCCAAGGCGTTTTATGGCGCCGTGCTGAAGAACGAGCTCGCGCGGGAGGATTATGGCCCCAATCCGATCGCGACATTCGCTGCCAGGGACCCGAAGAATTCCGGCCACCTTTATCCGGGCAAGCCGGCCGCACCTGGCACTGGCGGCACGGTTCATCTCGCGATCGCCGATCTTGAGGACGCGCTTGAGCGCGTCAAGGCCAATGGCGGCGACGTGGTCTCGCCGATCATCACGATCCCCGCCGGCCGCTTCGCTTATTGCCTCGATCCCGACGGCAACAGCTTCGGCCTGTTCAACTGAGAGAGTCGAATGGCCAAGAGCTGGACGGACAGGCTCAACGCTGCGGAAGAGGGGAAGATCAAAGCTTCGCCTCGATCGGTCGGCGACGTCGTCGAAGGTCAGTCGATGCCGGTGCCGACCGCCCGTCAGGTTGACGATTTCATGCGGACGATCCCAACGGGCTCGTGCATGAACGTCAAGGAATTGCGCTACGCCATGGCGGTCGAGCATGGCGCGGAGGTGACCTGTCCGCTCTATACCGGCTATCACCTGCGCACCGTCGCCGAGGCGGCTTACGGAGCGTTGGAGCGCGGCGTGCCCACCCACGAGATCGCGCCGTTCTGGCGCGTGCTTGACGACGCCACGCCGACCACTGCCCGGCTCACCTTCGGTGCCGAGTTCGTTCGTGCGCGGCGCAAGGCGGAAGGGTTGCCCCTATGAGGCGCGCCGATCGGCTCTCTCAGATCGTCCAATACCTGCGTGACGGCCGGTTGGTCACTGCGCAGAAGCTCGGCCAGTGGCTGGAAGTCTCCGAGCGTACTATCTATCGCGACATTGCCGACCTGCAATCAAACGGCGTTCCGATCGCGGGCGAGGCAGGCGTCGGCTATTTGATGCGGCAGGCAGTCGCCGCACATCGTCAAAGACTTGGCCGCGGGCCGGTCGGAGCCGGCCCTGCCGGGGAATCAAGCCGGGTTTGAGGATCAATCATGCGTCGCGCCGACCGCCTCTTCCAGATCGTCCAGCATCTGCGTGGCGGCCGTCTTGTCACCGCGCAAAAGTTGGGGGACTGGCTGGAGGTCTCGGAACGCACCATCTACCGCGACATTGCCGACCTGCAATCGACCGGCGTTCCAATCGATGGCGAAGCAGGCGTCGGCTATCTCATGAGAGAAGGTTTCGACCTTCCGCCCCTGATGTTCACAAGAGACGAGATCGTGGCGCTGGTTGCCGGCGCCCGCATGGTGCGTGCCTTCGGCGGCGCGGCAATGGCGAGGGCCGCCGATGAGGCGCTGGTCAAGATTGGCGCGGTGCTGCCCGACAACGAAAAGGACCGTATCGCTCGCACCGAGATTCACACGCCGATGTGGGTGGTGACCGATACCGACCGCGCCAATATAGATCTGCTCGAACGTTCGGTGGAAAAGCGCGACGTGCTCACCTTGGACTATCGCGACGAGGCGGGCCGCTCGACGGCACGCGATGTCCGCCCGCTCGGCCTGTGGTTCTGGGGCAAGGTCTGGACGCTGGCCGCCTATTGTGAACTACGAGACGACTTCCGCGCCTTCCGTATCGACCGCATTGCTTCGATCGTGCATGCCGGCCGCACCTTCAAGCCGGAACGCGGCAAACTGCTGGCGGATTTCTACCGCCGCATGGAACGCGAGATCGAGCCTTACGCTGATCGTCAGCAGCAACGGCGACCCTAAAACGCGTCGCGATCTTCAGATCGCTTCCTGCATGTCTTTGTTTCGAAACCGACTCCCTCTTTCGGAGACATACACTAGTGTCCCGATTCTGAAATTCGCATGAGTTCGATATCAAGGGCCGAGCGAATTTCAGAATCTGGACACTAGCAACTTATTGATTTCTAGTGTCGTTTTGATTTTGAAGTTCGCCCGACGCGCGATATCGAAATCCAGCGAACTTCAAAATCACGACACTAGCAGCATCTGAACTCCTCCTCAGCCCAGACGGCGAATTCCCGGGTGGATAAACGGGTCTTCCGTTTGTTGAAACGGACGTCAGTTTGTTGTGGCCAGCCGAAGTGTCCCGCCTGCGACAAAAACATTCCTCTTGACGCCGCCGCGGCGAGCACGTAACCCTGTCCGCGGGCCACTCCTCCCCAACGAGGAGCGTGCTATCTGGAAGGATAGAACCACGATGACGAGTCTTCAGAAGCCGGCAATGCGCCCGGCAACCCCCAATTTCTCTTCTGGTCCTTGCGCCAAGCGTCCTGGTTGGTCGCTTGAGAGGCTGGATACGTCCTCGCTCGGCCGCTCGCACCGCGCCAAGATCGGCAAGGACAAGCTCGCCAGGGCCATCGACCTCACCCGCGAGGTGCTGCAGGTTCCCGCCGGCTACCGGATCGGCATCGTCCCGGCCTCCGACACCGGCGCCGTCGAAATGGCGATGTGGTCGCTGCTCGGCGAGCGCGGTGTCGACATGGTCGCCTGGGAAAGCTTCGGCGCCGGCTGGGTGACCGATGTCATCAAACAGCTAAGGCTGGCCGACGCCCGCGTTATCGAGGCCGATTACGGCCTCCTGCCGGACCTCGGCCGGATCGATTTCGACCGCGACGTGGTCTTCACCTGGAACGGCACGACTTCCGGCGTGCGCATGCCGAATGCCGACTTCATTCCGGCGGACCGCAAAGGCCTCACTATCTGCGACGCGACCTCCGCGGCCTTCGCCCAGAGCCTCGATTTCCGGAAACTCGATGTCGTCACCTTCTCCTGGCAGAAGGTGCTGGGCGGCGAGGGCGGCCACGGCATGCTGGTTCTCTCGCCGCGCGCCGTCGAACGGCTGGAGACCTACAAGCCGGCCTGGCCGTTGCCGAAGATCTTCCGGCTCACCTCCGGCGGCAAGCTCTCGGAAGGCATCTTCAAGGGCGAGACCATCAACACGCCGTCGATGCTTGCCGTCGAGGATTATCTCGACACGCTTGCCTGGGCGAAATCGATTGGCGGGCTCGATGCGCTGGTCGGACGTGCGGATGCGAACTTCGCCGTCATCGACGGCTTCGTGCAGAAGTCCTCCTGGCTCGGCCATCTGGCGGTCGAGCCGGCGACGCGCTCCAACACTTCGGTCTGCCTGTCGATCGTCGATCCGGACGTTGCAGCCCTCGACAAGGCCGGGCAGGAGGCATTCGCCAAGGGTCTTGTCGGCGCCCTCGAGAAGGAGGGCGTCGCCTATGACATCGGCGCCTATCGCGATGCGCCGCCGGGCCTGCGCATCTGGACCGGCGCGACCGTCGAGGCGTCCGATATCGAGGCGCTGATGCCTTGGCTCGACTGGGCCTTCGCATCGCAGAAGGCCGCACTCAAGGCGGCGGCCTGAAGCTTTCGCAAGGCGGCCCCTGGGCCGCCTAGTTCACCATCAGATCAGACATCTTCTTGAGGAGGTCGCTATGGCGCCCCGCGTTCTCGTTTCCGACAAGCTCTCCCCAACCGCAGTGCAGATATTCAAGGACCACGGCGTCGACGTCGACTACCTGCCCGAGCTCGGCTCCAACAAGGAAAAGCTCGCCGAGGTGATCGGCAACTATGACGGCCTCGCCATCCGCTCTGCGACCAAGGTCACCGAGAAGCTGATCAATGCCGCGTCCAGGCTGAAGGTGATCGGCCGGGCCGGCATCGGCGTCGACAATGTAGACATTCCCGCCGCCTCGCGGCGCGGCATCATCGTCATGAACACACCGTTCGGCAATTCGATCACCACGGCCGAGCACGCCGTCGCGCTGATATTCGCATTGGCTAGGCAGATCCCCGAGGCCAACGCCTCCACCCAGGCCGGCAAGTGGGAGAAGAACCGCTTCATGGGCGTCGAAATCACCGGCAAGACGCTCGGCATCATCGGCTGCGGCAATATCGGCTCGATCGTCGCCACGCGCGCCGTCGGTCTCAAGATGCACGTGATCGCCTACGACCCGTTCCTGTCAGAACAGCGCGCTTCCGAGCTGGGAGTCGAGAAAGTCGAGCTCGACGAGCTGTTCCATCGCGCCGACATCATCACCCTGCACACGCCGCTCACCGACAAGACCAGGAACATCATCGACGCCGCCGCAATCAAGAAGATGAAGGACGGCGTGCGCATCATCAACTGCGCGCGCGGCGGGCTGGTGGTGGAGGCCGACCTGATCGCGGCCTTGAAGAGCGGCAAGGTGGCCGGCGCCGGCATCGACGTGTTCGAGGTGGAGCCGGCGACCGACAACCCGCTGTTCGGCATGGAAAACGTGGTCTGCACGCCGCATCTGGGAGCCGCCACGACCGAAGCCCAGGAGAACGTCGCCCTGCAGATCGCCGAGCAGATGTCGGACTATCTGACCAAGGGCGCGGTCTCCAACGCCATCAACATGCCTTCCATCACGGCCGAGGAGGCGCCGCGGCTCAAACCCTTCATCAAGCTCGCGGAAGTGCTGGGCGCCTTCGTCGGCCAGGTCACGGAGGACCCGATCAAGGAGGTCGAGATCCTGTTCGACGGCTCGACCGCGCAGATGAACACGAGGGCGCTGATCAGCGCAGCACTCGCAGGCCTGATCCGGCCGCAGGTCGCCGACGTCAACATGGTCTCGGCGCCGATCATGGCCAAGGAGCGCGGCGTGATCCTCTCCGAGGTCAGGCGCGACAAGTCGGGCGTCTTCGACGGCTACATCAAGCTGACCGTCAAGACCGAGCACAGGACGCGGGCGATCGCCGGCACGTGCTTCTCGGACGGCAAGCCGCGCTTCATCCAGATCAAGGGCATCAACCTCGATGCAGAGGTCGGCCAGCACATGCTCTACACGACCAATGCCGACGCACCAGGCATCATCGGTTTGCTCGGCACGGTGTGCGGCAACAACGGCGTCAACATCGCCAACTTCTCGCTCGGCCGCAACCGGCCGGGCGGCGATGCGATTGCGCTGCTTTATCTCGACGCGCCGTTCCCGGAGCCGGTGCTTGCCGAACTCAGAGCTCACAAGTCGATCGCTTCGGCCAAGCCACTGAGGTTCGACCTGGAAGGGGTTGCGGCCCGACCCTAATGTCGTGATTTTGAAGTTCGCTGGATTTCGATATCGCGCGTCGGGCGAACTTCAAAATCAAAACGACACTAGAAATCAATAAGTTGCTAGTGTCCATCGATTCTGAAATTCGCTCGGCCCAGAATCGGGACACTAGCCAAGTATATGATTCTAGTGGAGCTTTGAATTTGACATTCGCCTGTTCGCGTGATGTCCAATGGGATGCGAATGTCAAATTCAAAGCTCCACTAGGTGTTGCCCATTGGCACCAGAGATGCCGGCCGGCAATCACCCTAGACGTTCCGGGAGGGGACGAGCATGGGCACCGAAAGCGCGAGCGTCTTTTCGGAGTTGGCCTGCGAGCTGGGCGAGGGACCGGCCTATGACCCGGGCAGCGGCAAGCTGTTCTGGTTCGACATCGTCGGCAAAAAACTGCTGGAGAAGAAATTCCCCGACGGACCGACCACCCTCCACGACCTGCCTTTCATGGCGAGCGCCATCGCCGCGATCGATGCCGAACGTCAGCTCCTGGTTGCGGAAGACGGGCTTTACGTGCGCGATGCCCGGAGCGGTGCGCTGACGCTGCATACCGCATTGGAGGCGGACATGCCGGCGAACCGCTCCAACGATGCGCGTGTCCACCCCTCGGGCTCGTTCTGGATCGGCACCATGCCAAAGGACGAAGGCGCGCCGGCCGGCGCGATCTACTGGTTCTTCAAGGGTGAGGTGCGCCGGCTCTTCGACAAGATCACTGTGCCGAACTCGATCTGCTTTTCGGCCGATGGGCAGACGGCCTTTTTCACGGGCAAGTGTCCCAATATCATTCATCGCGTGGATTGCGACCCGACGAACGGGTTTCCCGTCGGAGCGCCGCAGGTGTTCGTTGATTCGAAGGATGCGGATGGCTGGGTCGACGGCTCGGTGGTCGATGCCGATAGCGTGCTCTGGAACGCCCGCTGGGGCGGCGCTCGGGTCGATGCTTGGTCACCGGACGGCAAGCTGATCCGCTCGGTCCCGGTGCCGGCGAAGCAATCGTCCTGTCCGGCTTTCGTCGGGCCGGACGCGTCGCGGATCGCGGTGACCTCGGCGCGGAAAGGCATGGACGCCTCCGCCCGCGCGGCCGATCCCGAAGGCGGCAAGACCTTCCTGTTGGACATAGCCGTGCGCGGCCGTTTCGAGCCGAATGTGCTGATCTGACTTTCTGTCGCGCCGGCGTCTCGCCAAGGTCGAATTCGCGCTAGCCTTGCGGGGCAAGGACGGCATTCTCGGCCGCGCGGCCTTCCTTGACCGCATGACCGCCATCGGCGCGAAGGGACAGCTAGCTGAAATGACTGGGCAAAGGGGCGAACTGATTCTGGTCTACGAGCCGGAGGCGGCGTGCCGCGCAAGGCTCGAGGCCGATGGCTTTCCGGCGGAGCGCGCGCTGGAGATTACCTCCTATCTCGCCCAGTCGACCGACCTGGCGCTGGAATTCGCAGAAATCGCCGCGGAATGCGAGGGCCGCGGCCTCGCCTTTTTTCCTATCGAGTTGGATGACGCCGCTTCGGTTCTTGCGACCCGCGATCCCGCCCGGACGATCGTTTGGACGCTGACCGACGGCATCGCCTATTTCCGCGGCGGTGCTGCGCCGGCGCTTGCCCGGCTTGGCGGGTTCAGGGCGATCGGCTCCGACGATTCGCTCTTCGCGCTCTGCCAGGACAAGTTCCGCTCCGGCGCGGTGCTCCGCGCGCTCGGTCTGCCCTCGCCCGAATGCGGGCTGGCCGTCAATGGCGAATGGATCGTCGAGCCGCCGCTGTCATCGTCCGGCTGGTTCGTAAAGCCCAACCGGCTGGGCTCCAAGATCGGCATCTGGCCGGATTCGAGGTGCCGCGACCCTGGCCATGCGCTGGAACTCAGCCGCCGGGTCTATGCCGGTTACCGCGATGCGGTGGTGGTGCAGCCCTATGTCGCCGGACGCAATGTGCGCGCCAGCTTCCTGGCTGTAGAGCCGGAGGCGGGAGCCGAGCGGCTGGGCATCTTCTTCGTGGACTCGGGCGGCGACTTCCAGACCATGGAGGACAGCCTCGCCCTCTATGGCGAGACGGGTGCTGCGGCCAGGGCCGAAGGCCGCTACGCCGAGCCCGCTCTGTCGCCGGTCGCCGAACGGCGACCCAAGGCGGCGGAGACGATCAGGCACGTTGCCGCCGCGCTGACCAGGAGGCTCGGCCTGAAGGACGTGTTCTCGGCCGATTTCCGTGTCGAGGCCGACGACAGGGTGCATCTCATCGAGTTCGAGGTCTGTCCCGGCCTGCCCTGCTTCGACTTCCGCGCTTATTGCGGCATGGAGTGGGGGCTCAGCCTGCCGGCTGCGATCGCCAGGACCGCCGCGGCGAGGCTTGCCTGAAACATGTCTCCCGAAGGTGGTAACCGGTTTCGGGACAAAGACATGCGTCTAGATGTCGTTTCCACGGAGGTTGTCCTCGGTGAGTCGTGAGATGGGAGGTTTGCCGCCGAGAGCGGCGTGCGGTCGTCGATTGTTATAGTCGCAGAGCCAAGCGGGCAT
>Ga0081539_10001993_pt1 | contig 31016 bp, 32 predicted proteins | sample TabmetS4T2R2_FD_71023 | JGI IMG/M metagenome (GOLD analysis project Ga0081539, IMG submission 71023) | Tabebuia heterophylla rhizosphere microbial communities from the University of Puerto Rico - S4T2R2 | ecosystem: Host-associated > Plants > Roots > Rhizosphere ... | reverse complement strand
TCGGCCTCGCGACGGTGGCTTTGGCGGACTTCGCGATATCCTCCGCGTGCCCATGATCGATCTGCGTTCCGACACAGTCACGCGTCCCACGCCCCAGATGCGGCGGGCCATGGCCGAGGCCGAAGTCGGCGACGACGTCCTCGGCGAGGATCCAACGGTCAACGCCCTCGAGGAGCGCGCCGCGGAGCTGCTCGGCAAGGAGGCCGGGCTCTTCGTCAGCAGCGGCACGATGGGCAATCTCGTCGCCCAGATGGCGCATCTCGCGCGCGGGCAGGAGACGATCGCCGGCCGAGAGGCTCATCTGGTGATCGATGAAGCGGCCAACCATGCGGTCGTCGTCGGCGCGAGCGTGCGGCAGCTCGCCGAGAAACCGGACGGAACCCTGGACCTCGACGAGGTCGACGCCGCCTTCCGCAATCCGGACGACTACCACGAGCCGTTGACCGGCCTCGTCGCGATCGAGAACACGAGCTCGCACACGATGGGTCAGCCGCTGAGCGCGGCCTACACGGCGCAGGTCGCTGCGATCGCCCACAGGCATGGCGTCCCGCTCCACATCGACGGCGCCCGCTTCTGGAACGCGGTCGTCGCCGAGGGCATCACGGGCCGCGAGCTTGCCGCACCCGCCGACACCATCGCGTTCTGCCTGAGTAAGGGTCTCGGCTGCCCGGTCGGTTCGGTCCTTGTCGGACCGCGCGACGTCATCGGCCGAGCCAGACGAGCACGCAAGTTGCTCGGCGGCGGCATGCGCCAGGCAGGCATCCTCGCCGCGGCCGGTCTGGTCGCCCTGCAGGATGCTCCCGACGGCATGATCGATCGCCTCGCCGTGGACCACGCCAACGCCCGTCGGCTGGCGGAGGGCCTCTCGGAGCTGCCAGGCATTGTGTCGCCCGGTGGCATCGCCCAGCCCGCACCCGGAAAGCTGGACCCAGGACGTGCACGCACGAACTTCGTCCTCTTCCGCATCGAGCGCGACCGAACTGCGTTCCTCGACGCGCTGCGGCGACGCGGTGTCCTGATGATCGACTTCGCCCACGGCCAGGTTCGCGCCGTGACCCACAACGACGTCAGCGCGGCCGACATGGAGACGGTCATCGAGGCAACGCGCGAGGCTCTCGCGGAGACGGCCGTCCGACCCCTCGCGGAGGCCATCGCCTGATCGCCTCGAACGCCGACGACCAGCCGAGCGCGCCATCGACTGGAGGAGCAACGTGACGCTGACGACCGACGAGGTCGCCCTGACCAGACCGACGTCCGAACAGCCCGGCCCGCTCGACGAGCAGCTCTACGACCTCGTCGAGGCGCGCTTCCGCCGCCTGATCCGTGACAACCCGATCATCGGCACGTTCGTCGGGATCCATACGGAGGATTCGCGCCTTGGCGACGGGAGTCGCGACGCCGTGCTCGACGAGCTCGAGAAGGATCGGCGCCACCTGGCGGCGGTCGAGGCTCTGGATCCAAATGGGCTGTCCGAGACCGCACGTCTCGAGCGCGATCTCGAGCTGCACAACCTCCGGCGCGCGATCTTCGACACCGACACCCTGCGCTTCTGGGAACGGCGGTCGTATGCCCTCGACACGGTCGGCGACGCGCTGTTCCTCCTGTTCGCGCGCGACTTCGCCCCGCTCCCCGAACGGCTGGACTCGATCAGCGGCCGGCTCGAGGCATTGCCTGAGTACCTCGACGAGCACCGATCACGCGCAGGCGGTCCGCAGGTCCGAATCTGGCAGCAGCTGGAGATCGACTCGGCGCGCGAACTGCCCGCTTTCCTCGACGAGATCGTCGCCGCGACCGACGTGCTCGGCGACAGCGAGCGGCAGCGGCTGGACCGGGCGATCGCTCAGGCTCGGACCGCCATCGACGACTACCGCGCCTGGCTCGAGTCGTCCCTCGCCGACGCCACCGAGGACTGGGCGATTGGCCGGGAACGGTACGACGAGCTGATCGCCCTGCGTGCCTTCGACGGCCTCGACGCGGACGAGATCCTCGAGATCGGGCTCCGGCAACTCGACGAGAGCCGCACCGCCAGGGCGGAGGCCGCCCGCGAGATTGATCCCTCGGCGACCGAGGCGGAGGTCGTCGATCGCGTGAAGTCGGATCACCCGGCCACCTTCGCGGAGGCCCTCGAGGCATACCGCCAAGCGATGTTCCGGGCCCGCCAGCACCTCATCGACCACGACATCGTGACGGTCCCCGACGACGAGCGGCTCGATGTCGTCCGGACGCCCGACTACCTCCAGGAGGTCATCCCCTTCGCGGCCTACTTCGAGCCGCCGAAGTTCGACAATCAGCCGTCGGGGATCTACGTCGTCACGCCTGCGGTCGGCAACAACCCGACGGCGATGCGCGAGCACAACCACGCCTCGATCAGCAACACGAGCATCCACGAGGCGTATCCCGGTCACCACCTCCAGCTGGCGGTCGCTTCGCATCACCCGAGCCTGACGCGGCTCCTCGTTGACGCACCCGAGTTCGTCGAAGGTTGGGGTATGTACTCGGAGCTGATGATGCGCGAGCAGGGCTTCGACGACGGCCCGATCTTCCGGCTCGCGATGCACACCGATGCGATCTGGCGGGCCTGCCGGATCGTCCTCGACATCCGGATGCACCGCGGCGAGATCGGCGTCGAGGACGCGGTCGAATTCCTGGTGCGCAATACCTCCTTCGAGGAGGCGAACGCCCGGGCCGAGGTCTATCGCTATACGTACACGCCGACCTACCAGCTCTCGTATCTGCTGGGTCGCGTGCTCCTGCTCCAGCTCCGCGCTGACGAGCAGCGCCGTCTCGGCGATGCGTTCAGCCTCAAGGGCTTCCACGACGCGCTGCTGCGCAACGGTTCGCTGCCGATCAGCTTCCAGCGCCGCCTGCTGGCCGGCCGAGCCGGCTAGCGGATGCTGATCGTTCCCTCGATCGATCTCGAGCGAGGCCGATCGAGGGTCGTCTTCTGGCCGGGCGCGGCCTCCGGGACCGGCAGCCCCACGGACCGACCGGACATCATCGCCCAGCGTTTCGTGGATCTCGGCGCTCGGCTGATCCATCTCGTCGACTTCGACGGTGCCCGAGCCGGTAAGCCGGTCAACACGGACGCCATGGGCACGATCGCGTCTCGCGTCGCCGTTCCAATCCAGGTCGCCGGCGGCGTCGATGGCGCCGACCAGATCCGACTCGTCTTTGCGGCCGGGGCAACCAGGGTCGTGCTCGGGACGGCGGTCATCGACCAGCCCGATGTGCTTCGCGATTGCGTCGCGGTCGCCGGCGATTGGTTGGCGGTTGGCCTCGACCCGCGCCCCGATCGCCTGGCCGCATTTCCGTGGCGACGCGCCTCGCCACCGACGCTTGCCGAGCTCGCCGGTGAGCTGCTAGCGAACGGCGTGGGGCGGGTCGTGCTGTCACACGGCGGCACGAGCCCGGACGTGGATGCGCTCGGGGCGCTCATCCGCAACCATGACCTCGAGGTCTTCGTCGCGGGCGGGATTGCCGACCTGGGGTCGGTGCGTCGTCTGCGGGAAGCGGGGATCGCAGGCATCATCCTCGGCGAGGCGCTGCTCTCGGGCGCCATCGATTTCCCCGCCGCACTGGAGGCAGGCGCTTGACCTTCACGCGCTTCGCATCGCTTCTGCTCGCGTGCCTCGTGGTCGTCGGGTGCACGACGGGCGCCGCGAAGTCACCATCGGCGGCGAGTGCATCCGCTTTGACTGCGTCAGCCGGTGGTACCTGCCCAACCGCCCAGCCGCCGGCCCTGGCGGCAGGCGAGAGCCGAACCGTCACGCTCACGACGGACAAGGGCACGATCGAGATCAAGATCGAGGCGAAGCTGTCGCCGATTGCAGCGGGCAATTTTGTCGCCCTGGCGTCGTGCGGCTTCTACGATGGTGTCGTGTTCCACCGGGTCGTGCCGAGCTTCGTCATCCAGGGTGGCGACGGCCAATACGGCAAGGCCGCGAGCCTCGATCGTGCACAGATGGGCCGGGGCGGACCCGGGTACACCATCCAGGACGAGCCGGTGACGACGAGCTACAAACGCGGAACCGTGGCGATGGCCCGTAGCTCCCAGCCCAATTCGGTCGGATCGCAGTTCTTCATCGTCCTCGCCGACAGCGCCAGCGACGCGCTCGCCGATCCGCGCTACAACAACTACCAGATCATCGGGTCGGTCACGGCCGGCATGGATGCCGTCGACGCGATCGCCGCGGCCGCCGACGCGGAGAACCCGACCAACCCCGTGGCGATAACCAAGGCCACCGTCGCCAATCCCTGACCACGAATTTGGAGGACACCCATGACACGCGCCACGATCGCCACCGAGAAGGGCGACATCGAGGTCGAGCTCTTCAATAACGACGCCCCGAAGGCAACGAAGAACTTCGTCGACCTGGCGAAGAAGGGCTATTACGACGATGTCGTCTTCCACCGGGTGATCCCCGGCTTCGTGATCCAGGGCGGCGACGGCCAGTTCGGCAAGAAGTCGGCGCTCGAGTCGAACCGCGTCGGCACCGGCGGTCCCGGCTACAAGTTCGAAGACGAGCCGGTCAAGGGCGACTACCAGCGCGGTGCGCTGGCGATGGCCAACGCCGGTCCCAACACGAACGGTAGCCAGTTCTTCATCTGCCACCAGGATCTGACCGGCCGGCTCCCGAAGAACTACACGCTATTCGGCCAGGTGACCAGGGGGCTCGACGTCGTGGACGCGATCGCAGCCGCTCCCACGGGTCCCGGCGACCGACCCGTCGACCCGATTGCGATGACGTCGGTGACGATCACCGAGGAGTAGCGCGGGGCGCCGCGGCCGGACTCCGGCGCCGCATCCCCTGCGAGGGAACGATTTCGACGGCCCAGCGGTTGAACGTTCCCTCGGAGGGTGATCTGCGACACGAATCGGAGCGAAATTCGGCGCTTCGTCCCCTACCGGGGAACGACACGGCGCGACCCCACCGGATTCGATCCCTGCCAGGGAATGGCGGGACTTCGGATGCTCGGTCTCAATCGTCCCGCACGGCGGATGCCGTCGTTGGATAGGCGGGATCCGATCGTCGAACGGGAATGAACATTAAGGAATTTACACCGCGCTGTGTGCCAAAACCCTTGGATTCAGGAGGTTCCGGGCGTACAGTTATTGCGCTGCGATGCAGCCAAGCTGCCCCAGCGGCAAGGTCATGGGTAGGTAGGGTCAGGGTAGTCGGTGCAGCCGGCGTGATAGATGCCCTTGACGCGTGGCAGAAGCGTCCGTTTCGGCGGATACCTTCACCGGGACAGCAACGGAGCGGCTCCCTCGGGAGCCGCTCCGGCTTTGTTTCTGGCCCCTGACGCCCCGTTGGTGACTCGGCGGCACCGGGTTCCGGCGAATTCCGGATCATCCGAACGACGGCGCGCGAGACCACCTTTCTCAGCACGTGGCTAGCGATGGATCCACGCACGGGTTTACCTGCCTGAGCGAGACGGCGGGCTCGAGCGTTCAGATGATCCGGAAAATGGGTCCAGTCGAAGTGCGGACTGTCCCGCTGTTTGGCGTGTAGGAGCCCTATCCTGACGCGAGGAGGCGACGTCGATGCCTGAGGCCGAGCACGCCGTCACGATCGAGCTCCCTGTCGAGGCCGTCTACGCTTACGTCCTCGACGGCGAGAACTGCCCAACCTGGCGACCTGGCGTGGTCGAGATCAAGCGGGTCTCCGGCGATGGTGCCGGTGCGATCTATCGGCAGGTCGTCAAAGGCCCTGGCGGGCGCCGGATCGACGCTGACTACACGATCACGCATGTCGAGCCGAACAGGCTGATCGAGTTCCAGACGCTGGCGGGCCCGGTCCGGCCGCGTGGTCGCTACACGTTCGAACCCGTCGGGGATGCGACTCGCCTCACCTTCCGCCTTGACGCGAATGTTGGCGGGTTTCGAGGACTGCTCCTCGGTCCGGCCGTCGGGCGGACGATGCAGGCCGAGGTCCATGCCCTGGACCGCCTGAAGGAAGTCCTCGAGAGCTAGACGGCGGCGCCCGCGGGCCGCCAGGTCACGGGCGCGCCTGCAGGGCGAGCCCGGATGCGCGTTGCCAGGCGCTCAGCCGTGGATGTCGGGCCGGTCCGAGTTGGCGTGGCGACCCAGCCAGGAACCCATCGGACGTAGCGCCGGCACGGCCTGGAGGACAGATCGGCCTCGAGATGCCGCAGCGACGGGAGTCGAGTCTTCGGCCTCGTCCTTTTGGCCCTCGATCGCATCGGTCTCGGCCGTGCGCGCAGGCTCCTGGACTCGTGCCGGCTGCGGGCTTGCGCCAGTCTTCTCGGGCAGGTCGCGCCACGGGTCACCGAACAGGTTCGGGTTGTAGTCCATCACGCCGACGAGGGGCGGGTCGTAGCGAACCGCGGCGAGGGAGACCGGCTCTGGCGTGGACGCTTCGTCGCTTTCCTCGCCTTCGGCGACTGGCTGTTCGGCTTCGTCGGACGCTTCGTCCGCCTGAGCGACCGCCGCGAGCTCGTCCGACCTATCGTCGGCGTCGCCAAGTCCGGCGTCGGCGGTCTCGTCGGTCAAGTCTGGGCGGGCCTCCAGGACCGGTTCGGCCTCGAGCGCCGTCTCGGCCTCGAGCGCCGTCTCGGCCTCGAGCGCCGGCTCGGCCGCGGCAACCGCCTCGGTCTCCGCGATCGCGACAGCAGCGGCGGGCTGAACCTCTGCCTGATCGACCGCAGATTCCTCGGCCGTCAGAGGGGTCGTGTCGAGTGACGGGAAGACAGGTCGCTGCGTGGCGAGCTTTGCGAAAGCCACGGGGTCCGTCTCGCTCTCGAGCGCGTCGAAGAATGTCGAGAGCGCAGTCCGGTACGTGGCGACCGATGTCTCGACGCCGTCGATCTCCTGCGCAATGAGGTCGCGATGCTGTCCGAGGCTCGTCTCGAGGTCGGCGCTCAGCGCCGACGAACGTCGCTCCTGCTCCGCTTTGATCCGGGCGATCTCGGTTTCCGCCCAGGAGTCGATGGCCGCCTGATCCTCCGCGGCAAGCTCGCGCATGCGTGCCGCTTCGGCCGTCTCGCGCGATCGGATCTCCTCGATCCGTGCGGTACGGCGTCGTTCCGTATCGGCATCGATGCGGGAGCGCTCCTGGCTCGCGGTCGCCTGCATGGCCCGCGCAAGCTCGGAGAGGAACGTCGTTGAAGGATCTGCCGCGTTGTTGGAAACGCCCTCCGCGTCGGCATCGTTTTCCGGCGCAGGATCCGTGACGGCGACCGCCTCAGGCGCATTAGAGGAGCCGCTTCCGTTCGTGCTCCAGGCAGCGCCCCCCTGCTCGGTTTCCTCGTCTTGTGGACCGATCTCTGACCAGCTCTCGGACATGGCGCGTCGTCTCGCTCCCCGTCGACCGCCGGTGCCCGGGACCTTGTCCGGAGCTGCCGGGTGCCCGATGGTACTGCCCCGATCCCGTCAGGACAATGACAAAGTTGCCCGGACTGCAGACTTCCCGACCGGGTGCCGGTAGATGCCCTAGACGGCGAGCTCCTCGACCGCCGGAATGACCTCGCGGGCCATGATTTCGAGGGGCTCGATCCGGTCGACGCCGACCACCCAGCCGAGGACAGTCTGGATGCCCATGCCGGCGAGCCACCGCAGTTGCTCGACGACCTCGCCGGCCTTCTCGCCATGCTCGCCGACGTCGAAGCCGAACGGTGCCGTCTTTTCGATCGCGTCGTAGTCGCGGCCGGCCTCGTCGCAGAGCCGCTTCAGGAGGTCGAGCTTCGCGGGAATGTCCGGCCCCGGCCGGATGTTGCACGCATCGCCGTATCGGGCGACGAGCGGCAGGGTTCGCTTCTCGCCGCCGCCCGCGATGAGGATCGGCGGATGCGGCCGGCTCAGGCTCTGAGGCACGTTGAGAGCTCGCCCGAGCCTGACATGCTCGCCCTCGAATGGGCGATCGTCACCGTGCTCGCCGTCCCACATGCTGAGGCAGGCCCGGATCGTCTCCTCAACGATGTCGAAGCGGTCGCCGAGCGACTCCGGGAAATCGAGTCCCAGCCCGGCGGCCTCCTCCGGGTAGTCACCGGCTCCGATGCCGAGAATGGCTCGGCCGCCGGACATGACGTCAAGCGTCGTGACCGTTTTCGCCAGAAGCCCTGCCGGCCGATACGACGCGGCGGTTGCAAGCGCCAGCAGCCGCGCCCGATGGGTTCGGGCCGCGATGAAACCGAGCGTCGTGTACGCCTCGACCTGGTTCTTGATGGGGCCGCCCATGATCGGGTGCTGCCAGACGTGGTCGGCGACCGCGATCAGGTCGAACCCGCCAGCTTCGGCGGTTTCGACGACCTGCGCCAGCGTGGCCGCCATTCGGGCGGGGCCGCCCTGCCAGTCCATGACCGGCATGTGAAGTCCGAGTTTCATGTGTCACTCCTTGAGTCGGTCAGCCTCGCAGAAGTACTTTGATCTGTCAAATGATTGGATGGGTTGAAATACTCGTTGCAGCGGCGTTACCCTCTTCGGCATGCAGACCAAACGCGCCACCCCTTCAAGTCGTCCCTCGAAGGCGGCTCTCGCAGCCGAAGCATGGCGTTCCATCTTCGACTTCATCGTTCTCACGTCGGGCCACCGGATCGCCGTACTCGGACGGCTGGGGCTGACGCCCAATGACAGCCGGGCGCTCGTGAGCCTCGATTTGAGCGTCGGTCGGACGATGCGCTCCCTGGCGAGCGAGTGGAATTGCGATGCCTCGACCGCGACCTGGATCGTCGACCGTCTCGAGGCCAAGGGCCTTGCCGAGCGCCGCAGCGACCCGCGCGATCGTCGCGTCAAGCTGGTGGTGCTCACCGCGCGGGGTGCATCGACTCGGGACGAGATGATCGCCGGGACCTACACTCCTCCGCCAGAGTTGCTCAGCCTCGACGCCGACCAGCTTCGTTCGCTGCGGGACGCCGTGCGGGAGCTGCCGGGCGCGGCGCGACCGTCGCGGATGAGTGCCTGAGCAGGCGGCTCCAGGAGAATAGATGCGCTTCCGAACGACGCTGCTGCTCGCCGGCAAGACCGCGACAGGAATCCGGATCCCGAATGAGGTCGTCGAGGCGCTCGGGGCCGGGAAGCGCCCGCCAGTTTTGGTGACGATCAACGGTTACAAGTACCGCAACACCGTCGCGGTGTATGGCGACGAGTACCTCGTCGGCGTCAGCGCCGAGCATCGGGCCGGCGCGAATGTCAAAGCCGGCGATGAGCTCGACGTCGATATCGAGCTCGATACGCTGCCCCGCACGGTGGAGGTGCCGGCCGACCTCAATGAGGCGCTGGATGCCGAGCCGGATTTGCGCAGGAGGTTCGACGGTCTGTCATACACCAACCGGAATGCGATCGTGACCCAGGTCGTGGGGGCCAAGTCGGACGAGACCCGGCAACGACGGATCACGAAGGCCATCGAAGCGTTGCGCCAGGGCCGAGCGCGGTAAGTCGCTTCAACTGGACCCCTCCAAGCCATCTGAATTGGCCCTGGAGGAGGACCAGAACCACGCCTAAGGTGTTCGTATCAGGACACCGGAGGCAACAGCAATGAACGCCAACAACACATTCTTCCTGGCTCGCGATCGCACGTCGGGGCTGCTCCGCGAGGCGGATCGTGAGCGTCTTGCTCGCCAGGCCACGAACACCGGCCAGGGTTCTTCGAATAGCGACCGGATGGGCCGTTCGCGTTGGATCCTCAACCTGCTCCGCGAGCCTGCCGGCTCCCGGTGAAAGCCAGCCCGGCACTGGCCCATATCCGGGGCGATGTCTCGCGAGGGTAGCGCGACCAGGGCTCACGCCGAGAAGGGCCACGAATCGCCGGGTCAGGTGAGCCTGGTCGGTGAAGCCGCTCTCCGCCGCATCGCTAGATCGACGCAGCGGGCTCCACGAGACCTAGGCGGTAGGCGATCGCCGCCGCCTCGCCACGGCTGGTCACCTCGAGCTTGCCGAGGATGTTCGAGACGTGGACACCGGCGGTGTTCTCTGAGATGAAGAGCTCCTCGGCGATCTGCCGATTCGTCCGGCCGAGCGCGACAAGCGCCAGAACCTCTCGTTCGCGCGGGGTCAGCCCGAGGTTTGCCGCGTCATCGATGACCGGCTCGGCGGGCTGGTCCGCCTCCAGCGAGAGTCGTGCCCGGCTCGCGAGCGCCGTCAGCTCCCGGGCGAGTGGCTCAGCCCCGAGCTCCCTCGCGGTTTCCAGCGCGCCTCGCACGGCGGATGCGGCCAACTCCCGGTCGCCGCGGGCAGCGAGTCTCGCTTCGGCCTCCCGCCAGCGGGCGTACGCGACGAGGTAGGGCCGCCGGTCGGCCTCGAGGGCTGTCACGGCCTCGGTCCATGCATCCGCCTGCGGGCGCCGATGGAGGCGTGTGCCCTCCGCTTCAGCCAGGCTTAACCATGCTCCGGAGGCGGCCCCGAACACCGGCCGCATCGCGACGACGTCGGCGTGGCGCCGGCGCAGCTCTTCGAGCAGGCCATCGCCGGCCTCGATCGATTTCTTCTCGGCCTCGGGTGCGCGTCTGGCCCGCGCGAGCTCGGCCTCGTCGGCGTAAGCCCGCACGCCGAGGGCGTGCAGCTCGGCGATCCGGACCTCAGGAGCATGACCGACCAAGGCGAGGCCGGCCCTCACATGGTTCGCAGCTTCATCCGGGCGGCCCTGCCACAGGGCCAGCTCCGCCAGGGTCGCCCGCACCGGAACGACGAACTGGACATCGCCGGCACGGTCGGCCTGGGCAACGACTGGCGACAGGCGGCGCGTCGCCTCGGCGAACCGTCCACGGGCCGTGTCGAGACGAGCGATGAGCTCGGCCACGATGATCGTGTTGATGCCCAGCGGGCCCACATCCTCCGCACGATGCGCTGCCCTGGCGGCCTCGTCCCAGCGCCCCAGCCGGAACTGGTAGTCGCTCACGTACCCGAGGAAGTGGGTCCCGAAGAAACCCATGAGACCCAACTTGGCCATCATGCCGATTGCGTGCTCGGCCAGGACGAGCGCTTCGTCCGTACGGCCGTTGATGTCGAGCATCGGTATCCAGTTGCCGTACGCCCGCCCGATGTCGTCGAGGTTGCCGACCTCTTCCGCGATCGCGAGCGCCATTCGCAAATCCGCGACCCCGCCTTCGATGTCGCCCATCGAGGCTCGGTCAGCTCCCCGTGTGTTCAGCGCATGACCCTCGATCTGTCGCGCACCAACGGCTCGGGCGATCGCCAAGGCCACCTCGGCATTCGATCGCGATTCCTCGAAGTGCGAGCCCAGCCACAGGATCTGGGCAAGACCGGCCTGAGCCCGGGCGCGGGCCTCTGATGGCGGTTCGGACGGGATGAGCCGCATCGCCGTCACGTACGCCTCGTACGATCGATCGAACTGGCCCGCGTTCCAGGAGTAGCGGCCAAGCCGCTCGTGAAGCAGACCGGCGCGCGTCGGGTCGACGGACTCGGAGACGAGGCCAATCGCCGTCTGGACGAGCGCCACGGCCCGGGCCGCGTCGTGGAACCGGGCGACGGCGGCGGCCTCGTTGAGGAGCTCGATGCGGTCGAAGCCGGCTCGCGCTTCGGCATCGGGAACCTGGTCCCACAGCTCAATGGCGCGCTCGTATTGCGCCAGCGCTTCGGGAAATGCGTAGCCCTTCGTCGCCGTGGCACCCGCCGCGACCGCCCATTCGAGCGCGCGTGGCAGATCGTGGGCCGCATACCAGTGGTAGGCGAGCTCACCGGCGTGGTCTTGGGCGTCCGGGCGGGCCTCGAGTGTCCGGGCAAAGGCTGAATGAAGACGGGTCCGCTCGCCGGGCAAGAGGTCGTCATAAACCGCCTCCTGGAGCAGGGCGTGTCGGAATGCGTAACGCTCGGTGCCGGCATGCGGGTCCGGGACGAGGATTTGGCGCCCGACGCAGTCACGCAGCGCTTCATAGACGGCGGCCTCGTCCATGCCCACGGCCGCAGCGAGGAGGGCCGGATCGACACGCTGACCGGCGGCCGAGGCGACGCGGAGGAACTCGTGGGTCGTCTCGGGCAGGTCGGCGACGCGGGCGATCAGCACGTCACGGAGAGTCGATGGCAGGTCGGCGGCGCCGTCGTCACCCGCGGCGACGAGGAGCTCCTCGGCGAAGAACGCGTTGCCGCCGGAGCGCGAGTGGATCGATTCGACCAGCGCCGGGTCAAGGTCGCGGCCGGCGATGGCGCGCAACTGTTCGGCTGATTCGGATCGATCGAATCGTCGGAGCTCGATGCGCTCGACGCGACCGCTGCGCTCGAGCTCGGCGACGAACGGCAGGAGCGGATGGCGGCGGTGGAGCTCGTCCGAGCGGTACGTGAAGACGAGCATCACTGCCGAGTCGCGCAGATTTCGGACGAGGAAGCCGAGCAGGTCGCGGGTCGACTGATCCGACCAATGGAGGTCCTCGACGACGAAGACGGCCGGCGACCGCGCCGCAAGACGGTCGAAAACACCGAGCAGAAGCTCGAACAGACGGCCCTGGGCCGAGCCCAGGCTCAGGCCGGACGTCTGCTCCTCCGCCGGTGGCCCAAGGTCCGGCAGGAGACGTGCCAGCTCGGGGCGTGCTGGCCCGAAGATCGCGTCGAGGCCGCCAGCGTCGGAGTGCCGGACGAGGCCCCGGAAGGCTTCGATAACGGGGCCATAGGGCAATGCTCCATCGCCCAGATCGATGCAACCGCCGACGAGCGCGACGGCCCCCTCCGTCTGCGCCAGCTGTGTGAACTCACCGACCAGCCGCGTCTTGCCGATCCCCGCCTCTCCGGCGATGAACGTCGCGCTGCTCCGACCCTCCTGGGCGAGCTTGAGCCCCGCCTCGAGACGTGCGATCTCCTCGGCACGACCGATGAGGACCGGGCTGGAGACACGGACGGCCATGCCGTCGATTATCAGGTCAACCACCGGCTGGTCCTAATGGACAGGTGTCCAGCCTCGTGGACTTCAGCCGGCGTTGCCGCGGAGACTGGTGATGCGCCGCACGGTCGCAAACAGCGGCCCGCGCGGCGGGCGTGGCGTTGGCTGCCGGGCGTCCAGCCGAATGCTGCGTGCCATTCGCTCGCGATCCGCCTCCACCTGGCGATCCCGGATCCGCTCGCTGACCAGGAAACTCATCTCGAAGCTCGTCATGTCGACCTACCTCTCGTGTCTCATCGGCGGTTGCCGCTGGTGACGACGATCGGTCTAAAGGCCGGCCACCGACATCGGGAGGAGTCGCTATTTCGCCCTAGCGGAGGGCATTGACTTCAGCGCCAGCGATCCTTCGGCATGACGACGGAGCTGGCCTCGCCCCACATCGAGTGTCTCGACCATCGATCGATGGACGTCATCAGCGATGGTGGCCAGGTCCTCGGGCGAGCGGCCCTTCAGCAGATCGATACGGACGATCGGCATGTCCGCGACTCTAACCGAGCTCAGGGCGGGAGCAATCTCGTGAATCTGGCCCGGGCTTCCTCGGCCGAGCGATCGCGGCACGCTTGATCGGCCTCCGCCGCCAGCTTCGTGGTATCTGCACCTCGAATCGCGCGCCGGACCGCAGGCAGGCTGGCCGCACTCATCGACAGGGAGCGCACGCCGAGACCGACCAACGCGAGGGCGGCTGCAGGATCGCCGGCCATCTCACCGCAGACACCCAGCGAGATGCCACGCTCCGCCGCGGCCTCCACGGCCATGCGCACCAGCCGAAGCAGCGCTGGATGCATCGCGTCGCGGTAGCGCTCGAGGGCGGGATTGCCGCGGTCGACCGCGAGCGCGTACTGGAGCAGGTCGTTCGTGCCAAGGCTCGCGAAAGCAATCTGGGGGAAGTACGTCGCGGCGGTCAGGATCGCCGACGGGATCTCGAGCATCACGCCGAGCTCGGCGTCCGCGTGTTCGAGGCCATCGCGCTGGAGGCCCGCCCGTGCCTGGTCGGCCAGCGACACGAGGGTTTCGACGTCGGTTGCGTCGGCAATCATCGGCGCCATGATCCGGATGGGCCCCGCAATCGATACCCGATAGCAAGCGCGGAGTTGGGTGATGAACAGGTCAGGCCGGTCGCCCGCGAGTCGTAACGCGCGAACACCGAGGAACGGGTTGTCTTCGCGCGGCAGGGGCAGGTACGGGATCGGCTTGTCACCACCCACGTCGAGGAGGCGGATCGTCACCGGACCGCCGTTGAACGCCTCGACTGCCCGTCGATAGGCGGCGACCTGCTCGTCCTCGGTCGGCGGTTTCGAGCGCTCGAGGAACAGGAACTCGGTGCGGAAGAGACCGACACCCGTTGCGCCAAGGTTGACCGCACGCTCCGCCTCGTCCGGACTGCCGATGTTGGCAAGCAAGGTGACCTCGGCGCCGTCGCGCGTGATCGCCGCCAGGGTCGCCTCCGAGAGATCCCTGGCTCGTGCCTTCGCCGTCGCCTCGGTGAGCCGCTCGAAGCGGGCGCGCTCCTCGGCATCGGGATCGACGACGACCTCACCCGTACTGCCGTCGATCGCGATCTCGACCCCAGTCCCCGCCGAGCGCAACGCCTCCAGGAGACCGCTCACACCGACAACCGCTGGTATCCCGTACGCGCGCGCGAGGATCGCAGCGTGAGCAGTCGGTGACGATCGCTCCAGGCAGATCCCCAGCAAACGGTCGCGGGGCAGCGTCGCCGTCACCGACGGCGCAAGGTCTTCGGCGACGATGATCGACGACTGGTCGAGCGACGAGCCGGTGGATAGGCCCCCCGCCAGCCGGGCGATCCGTTCCCCGACATCGAGCACGTCCGCTGCCCGGGCGCTCAGGAGCTCGTCTTCGAGCGCGCGCAACTGATCGGCGACCTCGCGCGCGGCGGCGAGGATCGCGCCGACCACGTCGACATGTTCCGTTGCGATCCGTCGCACGGCCCCATCGATGAGGGCCGGGTCGCCGGCCATGAGCGCATGAGCGTCGAAGATCGCCGCTTCGTCCTGGTGTCCATCGGCGCCGACGCTCGTGGCAAGCTGTCGAAGCTCGTCGGCGGCCACCTTCGCGAGTTGTCGGAGTCGGGCGGTCTCGGCCTGGACCTCGCTCGGTTCGATCGTGCGGGGGGCGGGAAGCGTCGGCAACGCCGGATCGGCCCACCGGCCGATGGCGGTACCCGGCGCGGCCGGCACACCCGCGATCGTTGGGCGGAGCACGGTCATGCGGCGAGCCGTCGCGAGGCCGCGGTGTCGGAGTGGATCACGACGGCGTCGAAATCGCGTGGCTCCACCGGCCTCACGCGCGTCCCCGGCGATCGGCAGGCGGCGACCGACCAGGCAACGGCCCGTCCGAGATCGTCTCGCCGGGCGCCGCCGGCGAGGAACCCTGCCAACAGCGCGTCGCCGGCGCCGACCGTATTCCGCACGTCGTCGATCCGAGCCTCGGCGTGGAGGACGCCGCTGCTGTCGACGACGACCGCTCCGTCCGATCCGAGGCTCACGAGCACGCAGCCCGCTCCCGTGGCAACGACCGCGGAGGCGGCCTCGATGACGTCGCCGAGCGTCGCGAGCGGTCGACCCGCGAGCGTCTCGAGCTCCTGCCGGTTCGGCTTCAGCAGCGCAATCGGTTCGCCAATACATGCGCGAAGCGCGTCACCGTCAGCGTCGACCGCCATACGGACACCGGCTGGCAAGCTCCGTGCGAGCCGCCGGTAGAGATCGACCGGAGCACCCCGTGGCAGCGAACCCGAGCCGACGACCCACTGCGCGGACGGCGCCAGAGCGGCCACCCGACCCACAAGCCGATCCACGTCATCGGCGGAGATCGGCGGGCCCGGCTCGTTCACCTTCGTGACCGTCCCGTCGGCCTCGACGAGACTGACGTTGATCCGCGCGTCGCCTCCGATCTGGACGACCTCGAGCGGCACGGTGCCACCGAGAAGGGCTGCGAAGAGCGACGCCGAGGCACGGGACAGCGGCGCGACTGCGACGGTCGGATGACCCTGGGTGGCCAGGACGCGCGACACGTTGATGCCCTTGCCACCCGCTTCCGCCGAAACTGCCTGCACGCGCAGCAGGCTACCGCGGACGAGCGGCGGGATCACCAGCGTTCGATCGATCGACGGGTTGGGCGTGATCGTGACGATCATGCCGCCGGCGACAGATGCGCGTCGAAGAGGCGCCTCTCCGCCTCCAGCGTCCAGCTCCCGTCGCTGTCGAGGGCCGCGGCCACCTGCGGCTCGGTCTGCCCCAGATCGGCGAGCGCGATCAACGGCAGATCGCGAAGCGCTGGAAAGATGACGATCTTGCCCGGGAAGCGGCCATCGATGAGCGCCTGGAGAGCGTCCGCAGCGGCCTCGAGACCGCCGATGGCGGCGAGCGCCCGACGAGGCTCGAGCTCGCCTGCGGTTGCCTTGGCGACGACGAGTTCCTGGTCCGCGATTCGCGACCCCGAGGTGCCTGTGTACTGAGCGCCGTGGAGGAAGACGGGCGAGAGGTCGAGCGAGGCGCGGGTGCCGACCGGGACACCGGCGAACAGGACGAGCATTCCGCCGGGCGCCATCGAGGCAGCGGCGTCGACAAAGGCCCGCGCCGAGGGAGCGGTCACCACGACATCATCCGCGCCGCCACCGTCCGTATACCTCCGGACCAGCGTCGCCAGCGCGCCGGGCTCCGATCCGAGACGCTCGACGACCAGGTCCCTGTCTCGCCTCGCGGCTACCGGGCGGAGCTTTCGCTCGGCTGCCGCGAGTCGCTCGGCATCGAGGTCGACTGCGATGACGAGCCGCGGACCATCCGGGAGGCTGAGCGCCCGTTCGACGTGCATCTGGCCCATCGGCCCAGCGGCACCCACGACGACCGTGACGCCGCCGCTCTTCAGTTCGGCGCGGTTGCGTTGCTCGCCGTACGCCGCCGCGACGTCCAGACCCGTTGTGCCGACGAACGCGATGTAGTGGTAGTGGAGGCGACCGATGTCGATGTCGACGGCTTCCTGGAGTGGCTCGTCCCTGACGAGGTTGAGCGTGCCGCGGAATGCGAGTGCGTCGGCGGCCGCCGCAACGAGTGACGCGGGCTGGCGGCCGAGTAGGACGATGTCGTCGAAGGGCCCCTGCGCGAATGCGTCTTCGATCGATCCCGCGACACTGACAACCGCACCGGTTGCGGCGCGGACGGTTGCCTCCAGGGACGGGCTCGCGCCCGCGAGGACGACGGCACGACTCGCCTCGAGGACCGAACCGAACGCGTACGGCCGTGCGTCGTCGGGCCGGCCCAAGACGAGCGCGTTGCCACCTGCAAGGGGCCACAAACGGCGTCTCTGCGTGTATGACGCCTCCACGCAGGCCCACGGCTCGGTCAAGGCCGTCTCGGCGTAGCCGAGCCGCTCGTCGACAGGCACGACGTACGCTCCATCATCGGCGGCCAGGACCTCCGGCCCGATGACGTGTGCCTCGATCAGGCCGCCGGGGATCGTGTAGCCGTAGGCGGTGCTCCGGCCGTCGACGTAGATATCCGGCTGGATCGCCAGACGCTGGCCGGGCCGGAACCGGTGCCGGAGCTCGTCGCCGACCGCAAGAACGGTTACCGACGTTTCGTGGCCGAGGCGTGTGGGATCCGCCCGCAGGTCGCGGCCGTATAGCTTCGGGTGGTCGCCGCCCAACCTGAGGAGCTTCACGTCCGAGAAACAGAGCCCAACGGCATCTATGCGAATGAGGATCTGATCAGACCGGGGCGAGCGAACAGCGACCCGTTCCGGTCGCCCGCCGCGGCCCATGTTCTCGATGCCGACGCCGTACAGGTTCCAGGCCAGCGCGCTCTCCGGCAACGGACCGCTCGCACGCCGGTAGACATTGTGCGCCGACGGGCTCGCGGCAACCCTCATCGCTTGCGCGGCAGGTCCGCCGCCTTGAGGATCTTGCCCGTGGGATCCAGGATGCCGACCTTCGTGCCGATGGTTTTCGGGCTGGCAGTGAACAGGTCCGCGCCGTTGATCGCAACCCAGCGGTAGCCTTCGAGCGGCTTCAGGCGGTCGATCGCGGGTCCCACCTCTGCCGCCGTCGCAGCGACGTTGATGCGGCCTTGCGTGGCGACGAGGTCAGCGACACCGTCCGGATCAGGACTCGCGCCGATGCGCTCGGTGAGTGCGCCGATCATCGCCGTCCGATCGAGGCGGCTCACGACGCCCCCTCGTCGGTAAGCAGGACAGCCACTACGGCCTCGACCGCCTCGGAGGCGTCCTCCCCTGTTGCGCTGATGGTGACTTCGTCGCCGACGCTCGCGCCCAGCCCGATGACCTGGGTGATGCTGATGGCATTGGCCTGCCGCTCCGCGGACGCGATCGTGACCTCCGCGTCCAGCGCCATTGCCCGCTCAACGATCTGCGCCGCAGGCCGGGCGTGGAGGCCGTGCGGATTGGCGATCCGGATCGTGCGCGTCTCCGCGGCGGCTGTTTGCCGCGCGGCGCGCACGGCCGGGGCCGCGGTCTCGGAAGTGAGCGCGGCATGGATCTCGACGGGATCCGTCGTCGTGCTCAGCCGTTCACAGAGCGATGCGTCCTCGAGGATCGTGGCCAGCCGCGACAGGATCTCGATGTGCTCCTCGGAGCGCGCGGCGAGGCCGATCACGAGGCGCGCGCGCTCCTCTCCCCAGAGGACACCGCCGGGAAACTGGGCGACCGCCAGCCCGGTCCGCAGGATCGTGTCCTGTGCTTCGCTCGTCCCGTGCGGCAGCGCGATCCCGTTGCCCAGATACGTCGAGATGATCGCCTCGCGGGCCTGCATCGCCTCGATGTAGCCAGCGGTGATCAGGCCCTCGGCGACGAGCATTCCGCCTACCTGGTCGATCGCCGTCGATCGGTCGGTCGAGGGCATACCGACGGCAATGGCCGACAGGGCCAGCACCTCGCCGGTTTCAGTGGCCATCAGGCAGCACCCGCGTCGCCGGTGACGGCCTCGCCGGCCGTGAGCCGCCGGATCAGGAGATCGGAGGCGGTGTTGTTGAGGAAATTCCGGAAGCTCAGCACGACCGCCTGAGGCGCGGCCTTGCGCGCCCGATCGGCGAGGCCCTCGTGCGCGATAACGACGTCCGTGTCAGGCGGAATCTCGTTTACTCGGGCATGGATGACGGTCACGGGCAGGCCCGCGTCCTTCACGCGCTTCTTCAGTTGGTTGGCACCGATGAGGCTGGAGCCCATGCCGGCTTCGCAGGCAAACACGACCAGGTGAACGTCGGCCGCCGCTTTCTCGACCATCTTGTCCTCCGCGTGGGGTGCGATCGGCCGCCCGGCGCTCTCGACGCAAGCACCGGACGGCCGACGAGTGAGGTGGAGGCCGTTACGCCGGGGCGCCCGCCGGGATGGAGGTCGACGGCGCCGCCTGCTCCTCGTCCTCGGTCGATCGGACCGGATAGACGCGAAGGATCGCCGATCCGACAACGAACGACGCGACGGCTCCGGTCGCCACGCCCAGGAAGACGCCGACGTGCTGACCCGGAGGCGTGACCGCGAGGTAAGCGAAGATGCTGCCCGGCGACGGCGTCGCGACGAGGCCCGCGTTGAACGCGACGAACACGATGTCGGCCAGGATCCCGCCGGCCCACATGGCCAGGATCATGATCGGGTGTGACAACACATACGGGAAATAGATCTCGTGGATGCCGCCGAAGAAGTGGATGATGATCGCGCCGGGCGCTGACTGTCGCGCGGCGCCCTTGCCACTGAACATGAACGCGAGCAGGAGCCCGAGACCCGGACCGGGGTTTGTCTCGAGCAGGAAGTGGATCGCGCGGCCGTTCTCGGCTGCCGCCTGCGCTCCGAGCGGCGCGAGCACACCGTGGTTGATCGCATTGTTCAGGAATAGGACCTTGCCGACCTCGATCGGGATATCCGCGAGGGGCAGGAGACCGGCCGCGATGATCGCGTCGACGCCGCTTCCCAGGGCATTCGAGAACGCGTCGAGCAAGGGACCGATCGCGAGCACGCCGGCGACCGCGAGGATCGCGCCCAGGATGCCGGCCGAGAAGTTGTTGACGAGCATCTCGAAGCCCGACGGGATGCTCTCGGCGAACGTGTCGTCGAACTTCTTGATGAGGTAGCCGCCGAGCGGGCCCACGATCATCGCCCCGAGGAACATCGGCACGCTGGAGCCGACCGCGATTCCAGCCGTGACGATCGCGCCGACGACCCCGCCGCGATGGCCGTAGACGAGTTTGCCGCCCGTATAGCCGAGCAGGATCGGCAAGAGGAAGGTGATCATCGGCCCGACGAGCTTTGCGAGCGTCTCGTTCGGGATCCATCCCGTTGGGATGAAGAACGCGGTGATCAAGCCCCAGGCAATGAACGCGCCGATGTTGGGAATGACGATTGCGGCAAGGTTGCCGCCGTACCGTTGGATACGTTCCTGCACCGCAACTTCCTCCACTCCTCAGGTGTAGAGCGCGAGGATCGGACGGCAACCGTCCCGCAACAACTGCCAAACTGTCGTGAGCCAGTTGTGACAATCGTGACCGGCGAGATCGTTGTCGTCAGTGCTGCGCGGGCAATCCCAGCATCCGGGTGAGACGGCGAACGTCACCCTCCTGGAGCAGTGGGTTGACGACGAGCCACGGCACGGCGGGCGGCGCTTCGAGTGGCACGGTGCTCACGATGAAGTCGGCGGCGACGGCCCCTGGCTCGCGCTCGAAGGCCGTCTTCGACACCACCTGCGTGACCTCGACCTGGGGGAACTCGGCCAGCAGGCGCGACACGAGGATCCAGACCGTGGCCATGCCCGCCGGGCAAACAACCGTGATCCTGGTCTTTGGCCGCAGGCGCAACCGCTCCAGGGATCCCGCGAGGTACATCGTCAGGAAGCCGACCTCCTCGACCGGGATCCGTGACCCGTCAAGCGGACCCAGCGAGCCGATGATCTCCGTCGCGACCTCGTAGACGTCCGGATAGCGGCGACGGACCTCGTGCTGGAGTGGATTGCTCACTGGCAGTCCGTACCGGAGGCGCACATCGAGGCGGCGCAGATGCTCGGTCAGGTTGACCCGCAACAGCTCATCCTCGGCGAGCGATGGATGAAGCCGGGCCGCCGATGCGGCGACCAGGCGATCCACGAGACCGAGGATCGCTGCGTGCGGGGTGGCGTCCGGATCGGTGAGTTCGGCGAAACCGAGCAGGGCCTCCGTGATCGCCGCGATTTCGGCGGGCTGGAGGGTGATCCCGAGCCGGCCCCCGACCGCGACGGCGATCCGGCGGGCATCCTCCGAGACTGGGTGATCGAGCAGCGATCGGAGCCGGCCGCGAACCAGTCGGGCGTGACGGTCGGCCCGGACCCGCCGCGCCTGGATGGCGAGGCTGACGGTTGCCGTCAGGAGCGTTGGATCCTGCGGGTCGATGTCGCTCAGGACTCCGGCGAGGATCGATCGAAACGACGGCAGGTCCAGGTTCCTGGCGTATGTCGCGAGTCCGGCCGGAACGGCGTCCGTGGACCTCGGGCTGGCGCCTTCGCCGGGGGCCTCGAGATGATCGGCAGGTACACGCTCGAGAACGAGGGCGAGGATGGCGGCCCTGACATCGACTTCGCTGCCGCGGACGGCCAGGCCGACCCCTGGCAGGCGACGCAGGTGGAGCCGGTGCTGCTCGAGCCACGCCTCCGCGACGCGGACATCGCGACGGATCGTCGGGCGAGAGACGTCGAGCCTGCGTTCCAGCTCCTCCGATCGCAGCGCGTCCGGTGCTGCCTCGAGGAGCGCCAACAGGACCCGCGACTGACGATCGGCGGGATCCAGAACGGTCGGGCCGGACGCTGCTGCCAGCTCCTGCCGGACAGCCTTCCGCCGGGCGTCGTCGGCGTCGATCCAGACGCCGACGCCGCGACGCTTGACGAGCTGCAACCCGCGCGCGGCCAGGAAACCTTCGACCGAAGGGAGGTTGTAGCGAACCATCCGGTCAGTGAGGTGGAGCGCCGACGCGAGCTCGTCGACGCTCGCTGCGCCAGTACCGTCGAGGAGCGCCATGGCGATGACGGTCTGACGGCTGTCGAGTGGCAGGGCTGTCATCGTCAGGTGGTCGAGGATCGTGTTGGTCGACGCGCTATGAGCTCGGCGGCCCACTCGCGGAGCCTGTCGAGATGCTCGGCGAAATGCTCGCTGCCGGACTTGCGGATCCACCACGCCGCCTCGTGGGTGGGCTCCCGGAGCGCGAACCACTCCTGGATCATCCGGCTGCGGCCCGCGTTGGCCTGGACCCAGGCAACGTCCCAGGGCTGACCCTCCATCGCCTCGAGGAGATCGGCGTTGAGCGCGTCGACGTCGATGTCGTGGCCCTCGTACGTCCCCGCGCCGATCCGCTCGAATTGGATTTCGGCCTGGGCGAGCCAGGTACCGAGATGGGCGACCACGTCGCGCACGGTCCAGTCGGGATCGCTGTAGTACCCAGGCTCAAGGCACTCCTCGGGCGTCAGCGAACGGACGAGCTCCGCCAGCTCGTACCAGCCGCGGCGCTCGGCCTCGATCTCCTCGGCATACGGGTGGCCGGTCGGTGCCGCCTGATCGTACGTCGTCGTCACAGCCGTCCGATTATCGCCCGTCGCTGCGACGAACTTGTCAGTTCAGGCGATCCTGCCAGTCGGGCGGCACACGTCCCGCAGGGCCGGGCGCGGGCTGGTCGAGAGGATGGCTGTCCGGCGGCGCGAGCGGCGGCCCGTCGACGACGTCCTGGGCGACGTAATCCCAGAACCAGTCCTCGCCGGGCTCGAAGCTCTGGACGACCGGGTGACCGGCCTGAGCGGCATGCGCGCTCGCGTGCTGCGACGGCGAGGAATCGCAGCAGCCGATGTGGCCGCAGGTCGCGCAGCGGCGGAGGTGGAACCACCAGCCGTCAGCGGCGAGGCACTCGACGCAGCCCGTGCCGCTGGGTGGGATATCGGGTTGGATTCGCGGCGCAGGCACGACAGCGAGCTTACCCGGTCAAGGGCTCGGCCTTCCTTGCTCGAGTCTCCAACCAGGGATCGTCAGGGCGAGCCCGATTTCAACCGCGGCCGCCGACGACAGGCCCCGATCCCGGAGGTGGCGACGGCATCCCCGCTCCAATCTATTGACTTTTGGTGGCAGCCAAATAATATCGCGTCACCAGAGGTAAGGAGCAAAACGTGATGGTCGACGACGGCACGCTCTATCGATTCGCCGGGATGGCCGGCATCGTGGCAGTCATCGCACTCGTGGTTTCAGCCATAGCGCTCGGCCTGTTCTTCGGGGGCGCTGGCGCTGTCTTCGGACCGGTCAACGACGTCGCGATCGCCATCGTGATGGTGGCGCTGATCCTGCCGATCATTGCCGTAGACCGCGTCGCGTCGCCGGGCGTCGGCGCATGGCTCCGGGTAGTCACGGTCGCTGCAATCGCCGGAGCGTGCCTCGCGGCGGTGGGCCAGCTTCTGCTCGTGGCAGGCGTCATCAGCCTCGAGACTTCATATGTGACCGGCGGGTTGGGGATCATCCCGGTGTTGGCCTGGATCCTGGCCTGCTTCGTGCTGTCCGTCCCGATGGGTGTTCTACCAGCGTCCACCGGTTGGCCGGCAGGAGCTGTCCTGCTTGGGATCGTGATCGCATCGGTCATCACCGCCGCGACGAGCGGTCCCCTCGCCTGGGTCGCGTGGACGCTGGTCGTTCTCGCGCTCGTGTGGTGGTTGGCCGCTCTCGCTGGTTCGCTCTTCGGTCGTGCTGAACTCACCGTGTGACCGATGAATCGAGGCTCGGTGGGCAGTCTTGGAGGATAGTTACACCTCCCCAGCACCCTCGAGGAGCGGCACGATGACCGAATCCAGGACCCTGACACAGCCACAGACCTTCACGCTCGACGTCCCGGGCGCGACGCTGACCTACGACGTCCGCAGGAACGACCAGAGCACCGAACGGCCGCTCGTCATCATCGGTTCGCCGATGGGCGCCGCCGGCTTCGTGACGCTGGCCAACCACTTCGGCGACCGCACGGTCGTGACCTATGACCCGCGGGGCGCAGACCGCAGCCGGCGCACCGACGACGCGACCCGCAACACAGTCGAGGAGCACGTCGACGACATCCACCGGGTCATTGAGGCGATCGGCGGCGGCCCGGTCGATCTGTTCGCCAGCAGCGGTGGCGCGATCAACGCCCTCGCCTTGGTGGAGCGCCACCCAGGCGATGTCCACACGCTCGTCGCGCACGAGCCCCCGACGGCGATGGTGCTGCCCGATCGAGAGGAGGCCCTGGCCGCGGTCCGGGCGGTCCACGAGACGTACCTCCGCGAGGGTTTCGGGGCAGGCATGGGGAAGTTCATCGCCCTGGTCAGCTACGCCGGCGAGATCCCGGCCGGCTTCGGCGACCAGCCGGGTCCCGATCCGTCCGCGTTCGGGCTCCCCGCCCAGGACGACGGCAAGGGCAAGGATCCGTTGCTCGGGCTGAACATGCCGGCGATCAATGAGTACGAGCCCGATGTGGACGCTTTGCGGGCAGCACCGACCAGGATCGTCGTCGCTGTCGGCGAGGACTCGACGGGCCAGATGGCCAATCGCGGCGGCCTCGGCGTCGCGGAGCGACTCGGCACCGAACCCGTCGTCTTCCCGGGCGGCCACGACGGCTTCCTCGGCGGCGAGTACGGAGGCATGGGCAAGCCGGACGAGTTCGCAGCAAAGCTCCGGGACGTGCTGGTTAACCCGCAGGTCTAGCTGAAGAATTCGCAATGGCGATGACGACAGACCCGGTCTGCGGGATGCGGATCGATACGGACGACGCCGTGGCGACCGCCGAGTACGAGGGCGCGACCTACTACTTCTGCTCGGAGGCCTGCCACGACGCCTTCGCCGAGGATCCGGCGGTCTTCGCCGCGTCGGCGAAGCCGCATCCAGCTACCGGGAGCAACGTCGGCTGATCCGACTGCCACCGATACGGGGGACGTGAGTCCCGATCAATTGACGGAGGCGGAGGTCGCCCAGCGCGGCGGCGCCTCCGTCGAGCGCATCCGACAGCTCGTCGAGCTCGGCATCCTCCAGCCAGCCGACGGATGGTTTGCCCGACGAGACGTCATGCGCGTCCGCGTCGTCGAGAGACTGGGCGCCATGGGCATCGAGCCCGACGCGTTGGCCAGGGCGCTCGCGTCAGGCGACCTCACGCTTGGGTATCTGGAAAGCGCCGGTCGCCGACAGCCACGCTCGGATCGGACATTCGAGGAGCTCGCTGGCGAGGTCGGTCTGACGTTGGCCTCGCTTCAGCGCATCTACGTCGCGTTCGGCCTGCCCCGTCCTGAGCCCGGGGAGCTGGTCCGGGACGAGGACATGGAGGCGATCCGGGTCCTGCCGATCCTCCTGTCCGCCGGTGTCGAGGAGGCCGATCTCCTGCGGCTGGCGCGGGTCTGGGGTGACAGCGCGCGACGTGTCGCCCAGTACCTGCCGCACTACTTCCATGTCGCGATCGAGGAGCGGTTCCGCGAGCGCGGGCTGCGCGACAACGAGGCGTTCGAGGCGGCCATCCGTCAGGTCGGGCTGCGGATCGGCAGGTCCGGCGAAGACCTGCTCGGCTGGCTGTTCCGGCGTCATGCCGAGGTCTTCATGACCGAGCACCAGTTCGGGCACGTGGAGACCGCCCTCGAGCTGGCCGGGGTGCGGATGCGGGCGCCACGCTCGATGGAGGCGGCGGTGTTCGCAGATCTCACCGGGTTTACTCGACTGACCGAGGAATCCGGTGACGAAGTTGCCGCGCAGATCTCGCTGGCGCTCGCTCAGCTCGTGACCGAGATCGCGGCCCGGCATCGGGGCAGCGTCGTGAAGCTCCTCGGCGACGGGGTCTACCTCCACTTCCGCGACCCGGCGGACGCGGTCCGGGCTGCGCTGGAGATCGTGGCGAGTACCGCGGACGCGGGCCTGCCCGCCGCGCATGTCGCCGTGAATGCCGGGCCGATGCTGTACGACGAAGGCGACTACTTCGGTCGGACTGTCAACATCGCAGCCCGGCTCGCCGCCCGGGCGACCGCGGGCCAGGTGCTCGTCGGACCCGCGTTCGAAGGCGCGGTCGACGCGGACGGCTTTCGGCTGATGGAGGCGGGCGAGCTCGAGCTGAAGGGCGTCGCCGAGCCGGTCAAGGTCTTCGAGGCTGTAGCTGCGCCGACGGCCACGTGATGGAATCGCTCGAGAAGGGGGTCTTTCGAGTCGTCCAGGTCTACGGGACCTGGCAGGGCGATCCTGTCGGAACAGACACCAGGAAATTGATCTTCCTCGCCCAGCGTCGCTAGTGGTGCTGGCCGACCGCCCAGCGGCGGCGGCCGTCATCGACGATCGCGTGGGCTGAGGCAAGGTCGGCATCCAGGCAACACGACGAGTCGTCGCGCTGCCAGCGCAATCGCAGTGTGCTGGGAGCATCCGCTTCTACGGTCAGGCGGCCCTCGAAGGCAGGATGTGTCTGCCGAAGGCGCACGAGTTCGAGGAGACGCTGCACGACTGGGCGACCCAGGGCGGCGGTCACCTCTTCGATCGTGTAATCGTGCCGGTTGATCGCCCGTCCGTCGCCCGTGCGTGTGACTGCCCCGTGGTCGTTCTCGCCGGCGAGAAGGCCGACGTAGTAGATCTGCGGCACGCCCCTTGCAAACAACTGGATCGCCCGCGCCGCGAGATACCGATCGTCGTCACAGCCCAGCGCCGAGTAGTAGGTGATGTTCAGCTGGTGGACGTCCACGCCGCCGTCATGCTTCGCGGATAGCAGTCGGTTGACGTTGCCGCCAAGGCCACGAACGTGTTCGGCCATCCCGAGCATCTCCGCAGGTTCGAGGATGCGATCGAGGTCCGGTCGGACCGGGATGCCGTCATGGCAGTCGAGGGTCGTGAACTGTCGGTCCGGCGATCCGGCCAGGTGGGCAGCAAGCCGTTCCGACCGGCCGCTTCGGAACGCCTCGAGAACGAGACCCGGCAGCACGAAGTCATAGGTCCAGTAGCCGCGTGCCGCCAGTCGCTGGTGGGTTGGGTAGCGGTCGTGGATTTCGGGCAGGACCGCCAGGCCGAGCCCGTCGGCCACGCCGACGACCCAGTCGAGGAACTCGTAGATCTCGGGCTCGACCATGAAGCACGAGGTGCCGGGCTTCTTGACGACGTAGCCGACGGCGTCGAGACGCACGATCCGCACGTCCCGCGTGGCAAATGATCGAAGCCAATCGGTGATGAGTGAGCGCGTCGCGGTCGACGTGACGTCGAGGTCGATCTGCTCCGACCAGGCGGCCGACCCGAATGAGGTCCAGATCCGCTCGGTGTCGCCAGTCTCCTCGACCGTCACAGTCGAGAAGGGCGCGTCGGGCTTGCGAAGGAAGATGCGGGCGACGTCGGCAGCCGGCGGATCGCCGTTCGGCCAGACCTTGTCGAGCGTGATGAAGAGGTCCGCGTACCGCGACGCACGGCCACGCCGCTCGAAGTCCTGGAATTCGCGGCTCCGCCTCGAGATGTGGTTGATCATCAGGTCGAGGAGAACGTCGTGCCGGCGGGCGATGCGGCGGACGTCCCGCCACGTACCAAACCGCCGATCGATCCGTTCGTACGTCAGCGGCGCAAAACCCCGATCTCCGGACGACGGGAACGGCGGCAGGATGTGGACGCCCTGAAAGAGCCCGTCGAGAGGCCCCTCCAGCAGCTCGGCGAGAGCCTTCAAGTCGCCGCCCAGTGAATCCGGGTAGGTCAGGAGCTGCGGGCGCGGCTGAACGCCGTTGGATCGAGCGGCGGCCATGATCGACCAGCTAGCGCGGCTGTCGTCCGGGCACGGGCATCAGCCCTTCACCGAGCCCTGGAGCAGCGCCGCGATCACCTGCCGTTGGAAGACAACGAACAGGATGAGGGTCGGCAAGAGGATGAGGATGGTGCCAGCACAAAGGAGCGGGATGTCAGTCGCGTAGTGCCCCTGGAACGCACCTAGCGCGCCGGCCATCGTCCGTTGCGTGGGGTCCTCGACCAGCACGAGCGCGAGCAGGAACTGGTTCCACGCCCAGACCGACATGAGGATCCCGAGTGAGGCAATCGGCGCCCGGGCGAGAGGGACGTGGATCCGCCAGAAGAGGTCCCACGTGCTCGCCCCGTCGACCCGAGCGGCCTCCGAGACCTCACTCGGCATATTCACGAAATGGGCCCGCATCCAGAACACCGCGAACGGCATGAACAGCCCGATGAGCGGCAGCACGATCGCGAGACGCGTGTTGAGGATGCCCATCTGTCGCGCCAGGAAGTACAGCGGCGTCACGATCCCCTCGAACGGCAGCGTGAGCCCGAACACGAATAGGAGGAGCAGCAGCCGCGCTCCGGGGATGCGGAGAAGGCCGATCGCGAAGCCGGCCATGGTCGAGATGACGAGCGACGCGGGGACGACGGCGAGGACGATGAACGTGCTCGATCCGAGGAGCGCGCTCATGTTCGCGACCTTGAACGCCTCGGCGAAGTTGCCCCACTGCGGATTCGCCGGCAGGGAGAGCCCGGGTGGAACGCTGCCGGACGGATAGAGCGCCGTCGTGAAGATGCTCAGGAACGGCAGGATCGTCACGGCCACCAGCCCGCCGAGCAGGGCGCGGCCGGCGTACAGCTCGGGCCTGGCGACCCTCATCGCGTGTCCTCGCGCGTCAATCGCTGGATCGGCAGGATCACCAGGAGGACGAGGACGACGAGCACGACAGCGAGCGCCGAAGCAAGACCGACCTGCCGCTCGAGGAACGCGAGGATGTAGATCTGGATGCCCGGCACAGCGGTCGCATTACCGGGTCCGCCGCCGGTCGAGACATAGACGATGTCGAAAGCAGCCAGGGCCGCGATGATCGTCACCGTCAGGCACACCCCGATCTCGTATCTCAGTGCGGGCACCGTGATTGCCCGGAACTCCGAAAACCAGCCTGCGCCGTCGAGACGGGCCGATTCGTAGAGGGCCGCGTCGATCTTCGTCATCCCGGTCAGCAGGAGGACGGTGCAGAACCCGAGCAGGACCCAGATCCCGATCACGCCGACGGCCGGCAGAGCCGCATCGAAGTCGCCCAGCCAGGCGCGCGTCACGTCCTCGAGCCCGACTGCTCGGAGAGCCTGGTTCACGAGTCCCGGCAGCGACAGGAGCCGACCCCAGATGATCCCCGCCGCGACGAGCGGAATCACCTGTGGCAGGAACAGCACCGTCCGCGAGACGGTCCCGAGACGACCCGTCGCCACGCGGTGGATGACGCTTGCCGTTACGAGCCCGAGCAGCACCGGAACGAGGCTGAAGAAAAGGACCAGGCGGAACGCATTGAAAAGCGTCTCGAGGAGCTTCGGCTCGCTCAGGACGCTCCGGTAATTCGCGAGACCGACCCACGTCGCGGGTCCGACCCCGTCCCATCGATAAAGCGAGTATTGGACGGTGAGAACCAACGGCTGCAGGACGAACAGCGCGTACATGAGAAGGGCTGGCAGGACGAACAGCCAGCCCACGAGTGTTTGTCGGCGGATCCCCTGGAGCCAGGGGATCCGCCGCTCGTGCCGCCGATCGGCGAGTGCGGCGCGAGTGTGGGGGATCGCTCGCGCCGGGCCCGCCCCATCGGCGGCCTGATTCACCGCGACAGCTCTTTCTCGTACTCGGTCTGGACCGCCTTCAGGAGGCCGGCCGCGTCCTGCTTGCCGCCGACCAGCTTCTGGAGCTCGGGCGTCCAGCCCTGGGCAAAGATCGACCCTGTCGCATTGGCGATGAAGTCCATCGCGCCGTTGTCCTTGGCAACCTCCGCGCCCGCAGCCAGCGTCTCGTTGGTCACCGAGCCCGCCTTCGCCTGGGGGACCGGCAGGTCCGGCGGTCCACCAGGGTTCGAGCCGCCGATGGCGACGTCGATTTCGCGAGCCTTCTCGTTCGTTGGCACCCAGTTCAGGAAGAACGCCGCGCAGTCTGCGTTCTTCGCCTTCGCGGCGATCCCATACGTCAGCGGCGCCGACATCGCAGCCACCGGCCCGTCAGCCTGACCCGGCGGGAAGACGAAGAACCCGACGCCCTCGGGCTGATCCTTGTCGTAGACCGCGTTCTGCCAGTCGCCGTTGAACATGAACACGCCCTCGCCCTTGCCAAAGCGGGCATTGGCATCGGTGTATTCGATCGCGTTGACGTCCTTCGGGAAGTAGCCCGCCTCGACCCACTGCTGGAGGTGTTGCGCGGCGGTCAGATTTGTCGGTGTGTCGATGGTCGCGCCCTGCTTCTGGAAGATCCAGTCGTTGATCGGCTGGGTCGGCCCGTAGGCGGCCATCAGATTCTGGAGTGGGAAGGCGAGTCCGCCACCGCTCGCAGTCGCGTTCCAGGCCATGATCGGCTGGAGGCCCGCAGACTTCGCCTTGGCAAGCAGGCCTTCGAACTCTTCGACTGTCTTCGGCGGCGTTGTCATGCCGATCTGCTGGGTGAGCTTCTTGCTGTAGAAGACGCCGGTGAGGCTGTAGTTCAGACCGGCCGCATAGAGCGACCCCGAGCCGCGAGTTCCGTCAGGAGCGACGCGGTTCTGGGCGAGCTGCGCCGCGGGGAACTTGTCCCAACCGAAGGCCGTGACGTACTCGTCGAGGTTCTTGAGCAGCCCGTCCTTGACGAGAGTGACCATCGACGGCAGCCGGATCAGGTCCGGTGGGTTGTCGCCGGCCAGCAACCGGGGCGTGGAGCTCATCAGGTTGGTGAACTGGTCCTGCTTGATGTCCCAGGTGACATTCGGGAACTGCTTCGTGAACTCCTCGGAAAGCTTGAACGGGATGTCGAAGCCGGTCTCGAAATAGGCGTTCAGCTTGACCGGATCGCTGCCACAGGACGGCCCCGAGGCCGAGGCACTGGCCGAAGCACCAGCGCTGCTCGCCGAGGTCGCCGGAGTTGTCGCCGGACTTGGTGTCGTCACGGCGCCGGGTGTCGCGCATGCTCCGACGAGCAACGCTGCAAGGGCAACCGCCACGACACGGCCAAGACCGAGGCCGACACGATGGCCGACCGGGGCGCGTTGAATCGGGACGCTGATCATGAACGCTCCTCCTCGCTCCTTTTCCTGTCCGCTATGTCGCCGCGCGGGAGTGCCTCATCCACGGCCCTCCCTTGGTGGCCCCGTGGTCGCCCGGACCACGAGCTCGGGTGCCAGCTGGACCACAGGTGGCTGTTCCGATCTGTCCTGGATCTGGGAGAGCAGGATCTCGGAACCCTGCCGGCCGGATTCGAAGA
>Ga0081539_10001992_pt1 | contig 31030 bp, 31 predicted proteins | sample TabmetS4T2R2_FD_71023 | JGI IMG/M metagenome (GOLD analysis project Ga0081539, IMG submission 71023) | Tabebuia heterophylla rhizosphere microbial communities from the University of Puerto Rico - S4T2R2 | ecosystem: Host-associated > Plants > Roots > Rhizosphere ... | reverse complement strand
CGGCGGGCGGCTCGCTCTCGCCGCGCGGCGACTGGCGCGCGCCCTCGGACGGCAACGCCGCGGCCTGGCTGCAGGATCTTGCAAACGTGCCGCCGCGGTGACGGCTATTTCAGTGAAGTCATTCCCGGAACCGACGCATTTCGGCGCGTGTCGCGCGCATTGCGCTGCAACGATCATGCGGCGCGCGCGTTCTTCTGACGCTGCTGGCAAGCAGTAGCCCGGCCGGTGTCACAGCTCCCTCCCTCCCCACGCCGGTCGGGCTGATACCCTCCACAAGTCATGGCGCGGTGACTTGCAGTGAAATCCCAGATGAGCGCGCCGCGCGTTCAGGCGCTCGCCGCTTTGGTGAGCTGGCGCTTCGACAGGCGCACCATGACCCAGTGCACGTTCTGGCAGACCGGGCAGCCGATGCTGATGCGGTGACCCGCGAGCGTCTGCAGCGCGCCCTCGGCGCAGAGCATGTCGCTGATCACCGTAATGTTGCGCTCGGGGCAATCGAACACGATCGGACGCATTGGTCAGGCTCCCGCGCAGCAACGTTTTGCGCCGCTTCGGCGTTCCCTGAGTGGCCCTGTTCTCCATGTCGCAGGTTTGGGATTCGACGCTAATGAGATCCCGCGTGCCGGTTCAACCAAGAGGAATAGCGATCGATGGGTGAGTTGCGGGCTCCGCTCGGCGCCGACGCGGTTCATCTTTGCGTCGACATGCAGCGCCTGTTCGCGGCCGAAGGTCCATGGCCGACCCCTTGGCTCGCGCGCGTGCTGCCGCTCGTGGTGCGACTCGTCGAGCATGCGCGCGAACGCGCGATCTTCACGCGCTTTATTCCGCCTGCGCGCATCGAGGAGGCGCGCGGCCAATGGCGCGCCTATTATGAGAAATGGCCGCAGGTGACGCGCCAGCATCTCGATCCCGATCTCATCGAGCTGGTGCAACCGCTTGCGCGCTTTGCGCCGCCGGCGCCGGTGTTCGACAAGTTCGTCTATTCGGCGTTCGCGAATCCATCGCTGCACGCCTTCCTGCGCGAGCGGCGCCTCACCACGCTGATCGTGACCGGGTCGGAGACGGATGTCTGCGTGCTCGCATCCGTGCTGGCCGCCGTGGATCTTGGTTACCGCGTCATCGTGGCGCGCGACGCGATCTGCAGCTCATCGGATGAAACGCACGACGCGCTGATCAAGCTCTACACCGATCGGTTCGATCGCCAGATCGAGCTTGCCGAAACCGAAGAGATCATCGATGCGTGGCCGCTGGTCATCGCGGCGTGAACAAAAGTCACCGCGCAAGGCCTGATTCTTCTCGGCTTTTTACACTTGGAACCACAACTCACGGCGGATCGTTATCAGCGCAAAAGGAGTGTGTCGTGCGCGCAGCTCTCGTCTGCCCGGCAACGGATTTCATCATCGACTTCGAGGCGCCTTGCGCCGAGTCGAGCTTGCCGGACGTATGGCACGCGACTTTCGAGCTGCGCTGTCCGGTGTGTCATTCCACGCACGTGATCGCCTGCGACGTCGCCTACAAGCAGGGGGTCATGTCGCAGCACGAATGGCCGCTCGAGGGGGCCGCGACGCTGCATTGACATTGACCCGCAACTTCTTACGCACATCGCGCGTTGGCTCTCAACGCCGCGGAGAATACGTCATGCCGACAGATCTGAACGATCCCCTGCGCGCGCGCAACGCCCGCGTCGGACAGACTTGGGGCGAGACTTGGGCCCAGACTTGGGCGGATGATCCGAAGAATACGCTTTGGGGTCTGCTCGCGATGGTGCTGATTCTCATCATCGGCGGCTTCATCCTGTATGCGCCGCTCACGCGTCAGTTCACCGCCAGCACGGATCACGGCGCGGTTGCCAACAACATCGCGCAACAGAGTGCGCCGCTTCCGCACGAGCGAACCCCAGGTTCAGCGAATCGCGGACCGTAGCGAGAAGCCCCGCGGCTGCGGGGCTTGATGGACGATTTGCGCGCGCCGACCGCCGCCCGCGCGGAACTCGCGTGCCGTCGCGCTGTTGCCAAGACATCGGCGGAATGGAGGGTCAACAAGGAGTTCCATGATGAGGATCAACTGGTTCGCAACTACCGCGCTCGCCGCCGTGCTGGCGTCAGGCGCCGCCTTCGCGCAGTCGCCGGAGCCGCAGGGCGGGCGCGAAAGAGCCGCGCCGCAGGCTCAGCAGGAGCGTGCAAAGCCGCCGAGCGGCGCCGCGCAGACCGCGCCACGCAGTGAGGATCGCGCCGAGAGCAAGCGCGGTCAGGAGCCGTCATCGGCGCCGCAACGCGCCGAGAGCGAAAGCAAGGGCAAGGCCCGCGAAGAATCTGCTCCCGGCCGCGCGCAGGCGAACGAGCCGAAGCGTGATGCAGGCGAGAAGCCAAGCTCGCAGGCCGCACAGCCCTCGAAGGCAGAGCAGAAGCGCGCCAGCGAGAGCAAGCAGCCGGAGACAAAGCAGCCTGACACGAAGCAGCCGAGCGCGCAGCGCGGCAGCGACACGCGTAACGCCCGCGAGGAGACCGGCAAGAAGGATCAGACCAAATCGCGCGAACAGACGCAGACAACAAGTCCGGGCGCGGCGCAGAGCAAGCAGAGCGATCAGAGCCAAACCGGCACGCAGAGCAAGCAGCCGGCACCGGGCGCGGCGCAAACCAAGCCAAGCCCGGACACGAAGAGCACGACCCAGACCACGTCGCCGGCTCCGTCGCAGCAGGGTACCGCACCGTCGTCCACGACAACGCAGGGGAGCACCGGCGCGGCACAGAGCCAGACGACGACGCAGCAGCAGACCACCGCGTCGACCAAGCTCAGCGAGACCGATCGCAGCAAGGTCATCTCGACCTTGCGCCAGGAGAGGACCGTCTCGCGCGAGCAGATCAACGTGCAGGTCAATATCGGCGAACGGCTGCCGCCGCGGGTACGTCCGCGTCCACTGCCGTCCACGATCGTGCAGATCATGCCTGAGTACCGCGGCTATCAATACGTGACGGTCGAGGACGAAGTCATGATCGTGCGGCCCGGCACGCGCGAGGTGGTCGACATTGTTCGTCCGGGTGGCGGTGCATCCTACGCCCGCACCCAAACGCGCGGATCGAGCATCCGCCTGAGCGAAGATCAGCGTCAGATCCTGCTGCGCGAAGCGCGGCCGATGACGAGCTCGCAAGTCTCGAGCCAGGGACAAGGAGCGAGTTGCCTGAGCTTCCAGCCGGTGCCGGACTCCTTGGCAAGTCAGAATCCTGACCTGCGCGACTATCAGTTCATCGCGGTCGGCAGCGAGATCGTGCTGATCGATCCGAAGGAACAGAAAGTCGTCGACATCATCCGGCAGTGACACCTGCCGTAGGCGGATTGGCCGCATGGACGCGCAAGCGCGCCCATGCGGTGTAATCCGCCACTAAAACTCTCGGCGGATTACGCGCGCAAAAAAGTGCGCTAATCCGCCTTACACCTCCGCGCGGAAGCACATCCACATGCCGAAGCTCAGTCGATTCCAGGTCGGCTACTGGCTCGCCGCGCTGATCGGCGTGCTGCTGATCCAATACGCCTATGTGACCGCGCGGCAGATCGCGCCGATCCCCTACAGCCAGTTCGAGCAGCTTTTGCGCGACAAGAAAATCGCCGAGATCGCGGTCTCCGACAAGTTCATCCAGGGCAAGCTCAAGGAGCCGCTGCCGGGCGGGCAAGGCCAGTTCGTCACCACGCGCGTCGATCCCGACTTTGCCAAGGAGCTGCAGCAATACAGCGTCACCTATACGGGCCGGATCGAGAGCACGTTCCTGTCGGACCTGCTCTCCTGGGTTCTGCCGGTACTGTTGTTCTTCGGCATCTGGATCTTCCTGTCGCGTCGCATGGCCGGGGGGCTCGGCGGCGGCTTGATGTCGATCGGCAAGAGCAAGGCGAAGGTCTATGTCGAGGCCGACACCGGCGTGCGCTTCGAGGATGTGGCCGGCGTCGATGAAGCCAAGGACGAATTGCAGGAGTTGGTCGAGTTTCTCAAGGATCCCAAGCGCTACGGCCGGCTCGGCGGGCGGATGCCGAAAGGCATGCTGCTGGTCGGGCCGCCCGGGACCGGCAAGACGCTGCTCGCCAAGGCGGTCGCCGGACAGGCACGCGTGCCGTTCTTCTCGATCTCGGGTTCCGAGTTCGTCGAGATGTTCGTTGGCGTCGGTGCGGCGCGGGTGCGCGATCTGTTCGAGCAGGCACGCGCAAAAGCGCCCGCCATCATCTTCATCGACGAGCTCGACGCACTCGGACGCGCGCGCGGCATCGGCCCCTATGCGGGCGGCCACGACGAAAAGGAGCAGACGCTCAATCAGCTGCTCACCGAGATGGACGGATTCGACGCCAGCACCGGCGTCGTCATTCTCGGCGCCACCAATCGCCCCGAGGTGCTCGACCCGGCGCTGTTGCGCGCCGGCCGCTTCGATCGGCAGGTGCTGGTCGACCGCCCGGACAAGAAGGGGCGCGCCGATATTCTGCGCGTGCATGTCAAGAAGGCCAAGCTCGCGCCCGAGGTCGAACCCGAGAAGGTTGCGGCGCTTACGCCCGGCTTCACCGGCGCGGACCTCGAGAACCTGGTCAACGAAGCCGCCCTGCTCGCGACCCGACGCGGCGGCGATGCGGTCACGCTCAGCGACTTCACCCGCGCGGTCGAGCGCATCGTCGCGGGCCTGGAAAAACGCAACCGCCTGCTCAACCCGCGCGAACGCGAGATCGTGGCGCATCATGAGATGGGCCATGCCATCGTCGCGCTCGCCCTGCCCGGCACCGATCCGGTGCACAAGGTCTCGATCATACCGCGCGGCGTCGGCGCGCTCGGCTACACGATCCAGCGTCCGACCGAGGATCGTTTCGTGATGACGCGCGAGGAGCTCGAAAACAAGATGTCGGTGCTGCTCGGCGGCCGCGCCGCCGAGTTCGTGATTTTCGGCCATCTCTCGACCGGCGCAGCCGATGATCTGCGGCGCGTGACGGACATTGCGCGCTCGATGGTCACGCGCTTTGGCATGTCCGAGCCGGTCGGGCCGGTCACCTATGACCGCGATCCGCGCAGCTTCCTCACCGGGCCCGACCTTCCGATGCCGCAGCACGAGAAGGATTTCTCCGAGAGCACCGCGGCCTCGATCGATACCGAGGTGCGCCGCATCGTGACCTCCGCGATGGATCGTTCGGTCGCGATTTTGCGCGACAAGCGCGACACGCTGGAGCGCAGCGCGCGGCTGCTGCTCGAGAAGGAAACGCTCGAGGAAGCGGATCTGCGCAAGGTCGCCGACGAGGTCGCGGGCGCGGCGCGGCGCGTGGCTGCGGAGTAGTGTCGGGCAGACTAGTCTTGATGCGCTAGAATTGAGTCTGCAGCCAGCACCGCGTGCGCGGCGAAAGGACGTACAGCTTGACTCCGACACAGTAAAACTAATCCGCCCTACAAATCCTATACCAACACTGGGCTCTCCACCTGCCCCTCGGTACCGAAGACGCGCAAGTAGCGCTTGATCTCGTCCGCTTCGCCGACCGCCTTGTTGGGATTGTCGGAGAGCTTCACGGCGGGCCGTCCGTTCGCGTCGGCAACCTTGCACACCAGCGAGATCGCGTTGAGCCGCTCGTTCGGCAGCGGCGCACAATCCGCAAAGTCGTTGGTCAGGTTGGTGCCCCAGCCAAAACTCATGCGCACCTTGCCGTCGAAGTGCCGGTACGCATTCTCGATCGTGTCGACATCGAGCGCATCGGAAAATACCAACAGCTTCTCGCGCGGGTCCTTGCCGCGCTGACGCCACCAGGCCATCACCATCTCGCCGCCCGTGATCGCCGGCAGCGAATCCGGCCGTACGCCGGTCCAGTCCGCGACCCAATCCGGCGCTTGGCGCAGAAACGCCGGCGTGCCGAACGTGTCAGGCAGCACGATCTTGAGATTGCCGCCGTAATATTTCTGCCAGTCGAGCAGCACCCGATAGGGCGCGACGCGCAGTTCCGCGTCGGTCTTGGCGAGCGCGGCGAGCACCATCGCAAGCTCGTGCCCGTTGGTGCCGATCGCCTCGAGATCGTTCTCGAACGCGAGCAGCACGTTGCTGGAGCCGATCAGCTTGTTGCCCAAGCCCTCCTGCAGCGCCTGCACGCACCAACGCTGCCACAGGAAACTGTGACGCCGCCGCGTGCCGAAGTCGGAGATGCGCAGATTGGGCATGCGCGCGAGCCGCTCCACCTTGGCCCACAGCTTGGCCTTGGCGCGCGCATAGGTGACGTCGAGCGTGAAGCGGCCGAGTCCTTTGAGCGCGGCGCGGGAGCGGAGCTCGTTCACGATCGCGAGCGCCGGAATTTCCCACATCGTGGTGTCGCTCCACGGCCCTTCAAAGCGGATCGTGTATTGGCCCCCTTCCCGCCTCAGCTCGTATTCGGGCAGCTGAAAATCCGCGAGCCAGGCCAGAAACTCGGGCGCAAAGATCTGCTGGCGGCCGTAGAACGTATTACCGCCGAGCCAGATCAGCTCCTTCTTGCTGAAACGGACGGTGCGCGCGTGATCGAGTTGCGCGCGCAGCTCGGCCTCGTCGACCTCATCGGCGATGCGTACCCGCTTGTTGCGATTGATCAGCGTGAAGGTCGCGTGCACATCCGGGTACAGCCCGCGGATCATCTGCAGCATCAGCAGCTTGTAGAAGTCCGTGTCGAGCAGGCTGCGGACGATCGGGTCGAGCTTCCAGGTGTGATTGTAAACGCGCGTCGCAATGTCGGTAAGCGCCATCATGCTCCCAATGTCCGCAAGGCCCGGGGGCATAAACTTTAGGGCAATGCGTGGGCCGGGAACAAGGCTTCGCACGGGCGGGCGCTGGCGCGAGTCCCTCACGCCAACCCCGCAAAATCAGCGATTCCGGCTCGCGCGCGGCGCGAGGCCTTACCAGCAGCTGTCGACCACGCGTACGATCGGCCGTCCCCAGCCGTCATAAGCGACCACGCGTTCGACCGGTCCGCAGCCGTACCCGTAATAGCCACCCCAATACGGGGCCGTCGCTACGGCGCCGAGCGCAAGCCCGCCGACGAACCCGGGTCCGAACCCGCCGTGCCAGCCATGATGTCCACCGTGGAAGCCGCCGCCATGGAAGCCGCCACCGTGGAAACCGCCACCGTGGAAACCGCCGCCGTGGCGTTGCGCCTGCGCGGGCGCAGAGGTCGCTACCACGGCCGCCGCCAATGCCGTCGCCGCGACAGCGGCGAGACCGGCTCTCTTGACCCAAAGGAACATTGCAACACTCCGAACTGACGATGTCGCCCATGAATCAAGTCGGGACGCCGCCGTGCCGTTCCCGCTCCCCCGCGACACGAAGCAGTGAGGCCTGAGAGGGATATGAGCCTTGCCTGTAGGCCGGATAACCGCGTTAGCGCAAAATCCGGGGCTGTCCCGGGTGTCGCTTCGCTCACCGGGGCTACGAGGTTTGTTTCAGGCGAGCGATGTCCACACAACGGGCTCGCTCGTCGCCGCGCCCTAGATAGCGCGCCACGGGCGGCCATTAACATAAGCTAATGTGTCAAATGAGCTTGCTGCGCGCTGCAAACTCGCTGAGATTAGCGTATCGTGAGCTGTCGCTCCGGCATGCGGGAGCGGACCTTGCCGAGGTTAGCATGCCCACCCGGGCACTTCTGAAAAGGCTGCAGATCAATGCCGCGCTCGACGCCGATGATGTCGAGACGATCAAAGCGCTGCCGATGGCAGTGCGGGACTTTCCAGCCCACGCGCCGCTCGCGCGCGAGGGAGCAAGATCGACGCAATGCTGCGTGTTGATCGAGGGCTTCGCCTGCCGCTCCAAGACAACGTTTACCGGCAAGCGTCAGATCCTCTCGATTCACATTGCGGGCGAGATCGTCGATCTGCACGGGCTGCACCTGCAGGTGATGGACCACGACGTCACCACGCTCTCGAAGGTCAAAGCAGGTTTCATCGGCCACGACTCCCTGCTCGCGATCACGCGCGAACGCCCGATGGTCGCCGAGGCGTTGTGGCGCTATTCGCTGCGCGATGCCGCCATGTTTCGCGAGTGGATCGTCAATATCGGCCGTCGCCCCGCAATCAACCGGCTGGCGCATCTCCTGGTGGAGATCGCGACGCGAATTGAAGAGATGGGATTTGCCGGCGGCGCGCGGTTCGAGTTGCCCATGACGCAACTCGATATCGCCGACGCGCTGGGCCTCACACCGGTTCACGTCAATCGTGTCATTCAGGAGTTGCGGCGCGACGGGCTGCTGGAGCTGCACAAGCACACTGTCTTGCTTCCTGACCTCCCGCGATTGAAACAGCTTGCCACGTTCGACGACCTTTACCTGCATCGAAGCGAAGCGCTGAGCGATGTTTGAGCGAGGCGCCCAAGGCGTAGCGGAACTGTAGGCCAGTTCGCTCTTTAAGCCGCCCGCGGAACCCGGCCAGACGGCAGCGCACGGTCGATAGCGTCGCATGCGCGGAACAAGAAGGCATGCGCGGCCCTTGCCTTGTGTGCGCGAGGTCGCACATGAAACACGAGCGACATGGTGGTTGCGGTCGTTTCCCGGCATGCGGGTGGTGTGGCGGGCCAATGCGTCGAATCGCTTCACGACCGCATGAGCGATCCACAGCGATCCAGGTCGAGACCTATGAGTGCCTCGCGTGCGGGCACCGCAGGACCATGCTGGCGGGATCGCCGGCCGCAATGTTGAAAGGTCGCACCGACCTGAAGCCGGCGGTGGCGAGTGACAGATTACTTCCGGAGGCGCCAGAGCGCGCAGAAGTTCATCCGATTTCGGCCCAGCCCGTGACAAACAGCGCGCGGCTCGGCAACGCGCGATAGTCGTGCCTATCGCGCCAGCGCGAGACGCGGCTTGGGGCGCCAATGCGCGCGCATGTTGATTTGCCCATCGCGATCGATTGGCTCGAGGGCGGCGAGTTCGACGTCGTAGCCAAGGCGCAGCTCGACGAGTTCGCGCGCGACCGCGATCGTCTCGGCCAGATGGTGCCGGCGCGTCGCGCGCGCCGGGAGTTCGGTCTGCGGCAGGTTATCGTTCATTACAGCCTCCCAGCGTCGGCATTCTGCGTGCGCGATCGTTGCATCTGCGTGACAATGGATCAGAGTTTGCCAGGGACGGAACAACGTAGATTAAACGGCCGCTAATAAAGGCCCCCCTACCCCGTTCCGGCACGAGAGAGCCAAGCCCCGCTCGGCGGCGTCTCATCGCGTTCGAGATGAGGAGTTGTCCTGACGTGCCCGAAAAGGGCCAGCGAATCCGGCGCACGGCCCGCTCGCGCGCGAGGCCGCCGGCGAGCGCCGGAGGTGTCTATTGACGTGGCGGCGTTGCGTCGAGAGTCGCATCGGAGCGGTCGATCGTGGCGAATTCCGCCACAAACCGTCCCCACCGTAGGCAAGCACGCGGATGCGTAGCATGCCGCGGCGGGGACGGTCCGGTCGCCTCAGGTTGCCCCCTGGCTGTCGGCCGGGCCGTTCACTTCTCACCAAAACAACCTCAGGCGGAAGTGGGTGCGACAAGGATTTGCCGGCTGTGGCCGAACAGTCACGCTATCAGATCGCCATGCGCTGGTTTCAGGACGGAACGCTGCTCGTGGCTTCGCATTTGGATCGCGAGAAGCAGCACGTTGCGCGAGTTCCTGTTGCGGCCGGACGAGGGCGTCATCATCAAGCTCGCCGGTCACGGACTCCAGCGAACACGAATCGGTGGGTGATCGACCATGCCGTCATGGTGGCAGACCGGAGTCATCTACCAGATCTATCCGCGCTCGTTTCAGGACAGCAATGGTGACGGCGTCGGCGACCTCCGCGGCATCCTGGCTCGCCTGCCCTATCTCACAGAACTCGGCGTCGACGCCATCTGGCTATCGCCGATCTTCGTCTCGCCGATGGCGGATTTCGGCTACGACATCGCCGACTATACCAATATCGATTCGCTGTTCGGCACGCGCGATGATTTCGACGCGCTGCTGGCCGCGGCGCATGAGAACGGCTTGAAGGTCATCCTCGACCTCGTGCCCAACCACACGTCCGACCGACACCCATGGTTTGTCGAAAGCCGCGCGTCGCGCCAGAGCCCGAAGCGCGACTGGTACATCTGGCGCGACCCGAAGCCCGGCGGCGGGCCGCCTAACAACTGGCGCTCCGACTTCGGCGGCAGCGCCTGGGAGTACGACTCGGCGACTGGTCAGTACTTCTATCACGCCTTTCTCAATCGGCAGCCTGATCTGAACTGGCGTAACCGCGAGGTGCGCGCCGCCATCTACGACGTAATGCGTTTCTGGCTCCGGCGCGGTGTCGACGGCTTCCGCGTCGACGTCATCTGGCACCTGATCAAGGACGATCAGTTTCGCGACAACCCGCTCAATCCGCGCTTTCGCGTCGGCGATCCGCCGCACCACGCCGTGGTGCCGCTCTACACGGTGGATCGTCCCGAAGTGCACTACGTCATCGGCGAGATGCGGCGCATCACCGACGAGTTTACCGACCGCGTTCTGATCGGCGAGATCTATCTGCCGATCGAGCGGCTCGTCGCGTATTACGGCCGCGATCTGTCGGGCGTGCACCTGCCGTTCAATTTCACGCTGCTGAGCGCGCCCTGGCATGCACGCGAGCTCGCCAGGCTGGTCGAATCCTACGAGGCGGCGCTTCCTGAGGGCGGCTGGCCCAACTGGGTGCTCGGCAATCACGACCGGCCGCGCATTGCGAGCCGTGTCGGCATCGACCAGGCGCGCGTCGCCGCAATGCTGCTGCTGACGCTGCGCGGCACGCCGACCATCTATTATGGCGACGAGCTCGGTATGGAGCAGGTGCCGATCCGATCGCAGGATGTACGCGATCCGTTCGAGCTGAATGTGCCCGGCAAGGGTCTCGGCCGCGATGGCTGTCGCACGCCGATGCCGTGGGATGGCAGCGTTCACGCGGGCTTTTCCAGCGCCAAGCCGTGGCTGCCGCTGGCCGGAAATTATCCGGTGGTGAACGTCGCCGAACAGCGCGAGCAAGCCGGCTCGATCTATCGGCTGCATCGGCAGCTGATCGAGCTGCGCAAGACCCGGCCCTCGCTGCGACTTGGCTCATATCAGCCGATCGTCGCGGATGGCGATCTGCTGCTTTATGTGCGGGCGCAAGCCGACGAGCGCACGCTGATCGCGCTCAATCTAGGGTCCGAGCCGACCGTCGTGACATTTCCAGCCGAGGCGGCGAATGGGTCCGTGCTGCTGTCGACGCATGGCGATCGCATCGGCGATCCGGTCGCGCAGGACCTCGCGTTACGGGCGAATGAAGGCGTGATGATCGCGCTTGCCGCGTAACGGCTGACCGAGGGCGACCACGCTCCGTCTGCGAGTCGGACATCGGAGATATGCCTGCGTCAAATGCCACAGCGGCTGGCGGCCTCGAGGTTTAAGAATGCGGCGCGCTCTTTCAAGGAAGAAGAATGCGGAGTGTTGCCGAATACTTGTCCAAGGCCGCCGAATTCGAGCGCCTTGCGGCTGAATCGACGAACAGCTCGCTCAGACGGCGATACGACGACATCGCGGCCTGCTATCGGCTACTGGCGCAGGACCGGCGGCGCCTGATCGAAGAAGGAATTGTTACGCCGGAAATCGAGTGAATGCGCCTGTCAAAAGAGAGGCCCGCAGGAAGACAACACCGCGGGCCCAGAAACGAGCACCCTGCAAGGGTAAACGTCAGTCTGCCTCGGCGATCCGGTTCCCGCATTCTCATTTGCTAAGTCCGGGAAATCATCCCCGGCTTGCGCTTCATGCGACGGCGAGTCGGTGCGCTCGCCTGAGTGCGCGCGCTCCGCTCACCTTCCATTGATCGCGATGCGCTTCACCTTCTGCTGCGCTGACTGCGATTTCGGCAGCGTGACGGTGAGCACGCCGCTCGTGAACGAAGCTGCGACCTTGTCCTGCTCGACATCGTCGACCGGGATGCGCCGCTCGAACTGGCCGTAATAGCGCTCGCTGAACAGGCGGTCCTTGCTCTCGGTCTCGGTCTTCTTCTCGCCGCGGATGGTAAGCACGCCATTCGCGAGCTCGACCTCAACGTCCTTCTCGTCGAGGCCGGGCAGCTCGGCCGCGACCTTCACTTCCTTCTCGGTCTCGCTGACCTCGATGCTGGGCCAGCCGCCGGCACGATCAAAGAAGGAGCGCTCCGAGCCGAATGGGCTCGCATCGAAGCCGCGGAAGACATCGTCGAACAAGCGGTTCATCTCGCGATGCAGTGTCAGGAATGGATTGGCTTCCTCGCGCCGCGCGGTCACGCTACGGCTGCGGTTGTTCCAGGGGATCAGATCCGTCAGAGCCATGACTGGTCTCCTTTGGTATTCGGGCGTGGTTGTTTCCTTCGGTTGTGACATGCGCTCGCGCGCGGCGCCTACGGCACGCGCGAGCAGTCTGGCCTGGAGCTGAAACGTCAGGCCGCTTTCTTTTGTTCGATTCGGCGATTGTCGTTGCCGGTGCCGGCGATTGCGATCTTGCGCGGCTTCATCGCCTCCGGCACTTCGCGTACCAGGTCGATCTGCAGCAATCCGCCCTCGAGCGTCGCGCCCTTGACCTGGACATAGTCGGCCAATCTGAACACGTGCCGGAACGGACGCGCCGAGATGCCCTGATACAGGTACTGGTGCTCAGCCTTCTCGGCCTTGCGCCCTTCCACGGTCAGCACGTTCTGTTCGGCCGTGATGGCGATGTCCTCCGGAGCAAAGCCGGCGACAGCCAGTGAGATCCGGTACTGGTCTTCACCAGCGCGTTCGATGTTGTAGGGCGGATAGTTCTCCGCACCGGTCCAGCGTATCGAATCGTCGATGAGGTCGAACAGGCGGTCGAACCCGATGGTCGAACGCCACAGTGGGGTCAGATCATAGCTTCTCATAGCCACATCCTCCGTTGAGCAACATGGATACGAGCAACGCCGGACCACCTTGTCCGGCGGCCGTGTTACCGGGCCCCGATGGGGGCGCCCGGCCCGCCACGCAAGCGCTGCGTGACGACCATCGAGTTAGAACACGCGCGGCCATTTTCAAGAGGGCAGTGCATATCCCGGAAAAATGGGACGCCGGTTTTCCAAGCAGGATATGCGGGACGAACGCATCCAGCAGGGCATCCCGCTTCGAATCGGGATGCCCTTACTTGAAGAGGTCCCCGTGAGCGTCAGACCCAAACACCAACGCGCCGCGGCGCGGCCCCACGCGCCAACGGGTCCCGTGTCGGCGGAACGTCAGCGGCCGTCCGTCACATCCGCGACGGCGCGGTCGATGCGCTCGCGGACTGTGCGCCAAGCCGCAGGATCGGGGACGGCTGCGACAGCGGCGCGGGCAGCATCAGCGCGGTCGCGCTACCCGCCTCCGGCAAGACCGGCGGCAGTTTCACCGGCCCTTTGCCGCGGATGGGAATCCACGGCACGTCGGGTGCGAGCGGCGGCAGGAATTTGTCGATGCCGCTCTGCGTGGGCTGGCTGGTCTTGAGAAGAGTCTCGGTGCCGGCCGCCTGCGGCGCAATGAGAGCGGCGGCGAGTACGAGACCGAATAGAATTTTTGCGTTTCGGCTCATAACCACATCCTCCGAATGAGCAACGTGGGTACGAGGGACGCCAAGGACTGGCGCCCCTGGGAAGCGTCGCAGCTTTGGGCCTGCGACGGTGAGCGATCTGGGAATGCGGCTCTGCCGCGTCAAGAGGTTTCGGCCCCCAGCAGTGCCGATCGCGGTCGATAAGGTAGCTAAAACTTAATTCATATCAATTATTTAGGTGAAGTTGGCAGTCCCAAACCAGGACTGCCAAAAATTTTTGGCGCCGCTCTTGAACTGCAAAAATTTCGCTCCCAACTCGATTTTTGCTCACGCTCGGGGGCACTCGCGCGAGAGCGCTTTTGAACATTGCTGATCTGGTGAAGGAGGATTTGCATGCAATTCCGCCCGCTGCGCGACCGCATGCCCGTGCGCCGCGGTGACGCCGAAGGGAGGACCGCCGGCCGCTCGGGCGGGCGGACTCGGGTCGGCGCAAATCCGCCGTAAGGTCCAACAGGTGAAGTGATGAACGACCGCGTTCGCAGCGCAGGGCCATCACGGTTCGATTGGCTGATGCTGGGCCTCAGCCTCCTCACCGTCGCCTGGATCGTGATCACGCACTAGCGCCAAACGGGAATCGACATGAGAATTGCCCAGATTGCACCGCTTTTCGAGCGCGTGCCGCCGAAGCTCTATGGCGGGACAGAACGCGTCGTCTCGTATCTGACCGAGGAGCTGGTCCGGCAAGGCCACGAGGTCACGCTGTTTGCCAGCGGCAATTCGAAGACAGCCGCGCGGCTGATCCCAAGCTGCGATGTCGCTTTACGGCTCAACCCGATCGTGCGCGATGCCCTGCCCTATCACATGATCATGCTCGACCAGGTGCGCCAGCACGCTGGCGAGTTCGATGTTCTGCACTTTCATATCGATTACCTTCACGCGCCGCTGATCCGCGACATGGCCGATCGCACCGTGACGACGCACCACGGCAGGCTCGACCTGCCGGATCTTGCGCCGTTCTACGCGATCTTCCCCGAGCTTCCCCTGGTCGCGATCTCGAATGACCAGCGCGGCTATCTGCGCCACACCAACTGGGTCGGGACGGTGCCCCATGGTCTGCCGCGCGATCTTCTTCCCTTCCAATCCTCGCCGCAGGGCTATCTCGCATTCCTCGGCCGCATCTCGCCCGAAAAGCGGCCTGATCTTGCGATCGACATCGCCGCAAAGGCCGGCATGCCGCTGAAGATTGCCGCCAAGATCGACCGCGTCGATCAGGCCTATTGGCACGACCGCATCGAGCCGCTGGTCAAGCAGCACCCGAATGTGGAGTTCATCGGCGAGATCAGCGAGGACGAAAAGGCGGCATTTCTCGGCGATGCGGCGGCGCTGCTCTTCCCGATCGACTGGCCCGAACCGTTCGGTCTGGTGATGGTCGAGGCCATGGCGTGCGGCACGCCGGTGATCGCGTTCCGCCGTGGCTCGGTGCCTGAAGTGCTCACCCATGGCGTTTCCGGCTTCATCGTCGACACCGCCGACGAGGCGGTTGCGGCAGTTGCGCGCCTCGCGACGCTTGACCGCGTCGGCGTGCGCGCCGAGTTCGAGCATCGCTTCACGGTCGAACGCATGGCGCGCGACTATCTGGGTATCTACGAGACGCTCGCCGCGTCGCGGCGGACGCAGCAGCGCGTCGCAGCAAAAAGCAATGTGCGGCCGATTGGACGCGGCATGCAGGTCCCGCCCCTCGCCGCGGTGTCGAAGTCAAATGGCCATAACGGCGCCGCGAAGCCGACGGTACGCGCTCTCTCCGCCGGGATCGAAGCGGGATCGGGATGATGCGACCACGGCCCCTCTTGGTTCGGAGGCGAGACCTCGCGCCACGGCTCGCCGCCCTGTTGCGTGTGACGTTTGTCATCGTGTTGCTCGCGCCTCCGACATCGGCGCTTGCGCGCGCGGATCTCACACGCATGCCGACGCTCGCGCCGCTGGTGCGCGATATTACGCCGAGTGTCGTCAACATCTCGGTGCGCGGACGGGTGAAGGAGGACAATCCGCTCTATCGCGATCCCCTGTTCCGGCAGTTTTTCGAGGTGCCCAAACAGCTCGAGCGGGAGATCCATGCAACCGGATCTGGGGTGATCGTCGACGCCGAGCGCGGCTATGTGCTCACCGCCAATCATGTTGTGGCGCAGGTCTCGGCCGTGCAGGTCACTATCAAGGATGGCCGGCGCTTCACCGCGAAGCTGGTCGGGCGCGATCCGGGCACCGACATCGCGGTGCTGCGCATCGAGAGCGGCAGCGGCCTCAAATCGATCGGGTTCGGCGATAGCGACAAGCTCGAGGTCGGCGATTTCGTGCTCGCCGTCGGCAACCCGTTCGGGCTCGGGCAGACCGTGACCTTCGGCATCGTCAGCGCGCTCGGCCGCACCGGGCTTGGCAAGCAGGGCTATGAGGATTTCATCCAGACCGACGCGCCGATCAATCTGGGCAATTCCGGCGGCGCGCTGGTCGATACCGAGGGCCGCCTCGTCGGCATCAACACCGCGATCCTCACGCCGGGAGGCGGCAATGTCGGCATCGGCTTCGCGGTGCCGATCAACATGGCGCGGCGCGTTATGGACCAGATCGTGCAGAATGGCCAGGTGCGCCGTGGCCACATCGGCGTGAGTGTCACCGACGCAGAGCCCGCCAAGGATGGCACGCGCCGCGTCGGCGGCGCCGTCATCGCCGAGATCGTGGCGGGCTCGCCTGCCGAGCACACTGGCTTGCAGAAGGGCGACATCGTGGTCGCAGTCGACGGCCTGCCGGTACGCAGCGCCGCGCAGCTGCGCAACACCATCGGCCTCACGCCCGCCGGCCGCGCCGTGCGGCTGACCGTCGAGCGGCGCGGCGCGCCTTCGCCGATCATCGTCGAGGTAAGGCCAAGGCTTGATGCCGACCGTGCAGCAAATCGCAGGGCGGATTAGCCACAGCGGCAGCGAAGGCGTAATCCGCCACTTGCGAGCGTGTGGCGCCGGTTACGCGCGCCAGCGTATTCACGCGCGTCTTCGAATCGAAATGGCGCGGTAATCCGCCCTCCATGTCACGCGTCCGCGAGCGTCGGGGAGGGGTACGGTCAGCATCAAGCTGCTGCCGCGTATCCGAAGCCCGCGTCACCGAGCCGATTCTGCAGCTGCGCGATCCGCTGCCGCACCAGAGCAGGCGTGTCGTTCGGCCCGGGAATATAGAGCGGCTTGCCGTCGTGGCCGAACTGAAAGACCACGTCGTTTGCGTCCGCGCTGATGTCGCCAAAGATCCGCTCCACGGCGGCGAGGTCTCGGTGCGGCGCGAACCCGATGGATCCCGACCACGCAGCGAGGTCACGCAAGAGCTTGCGGGCGTAGCTCGGCTCAACGGAAACCAAGGGTGAGGACGCGTCGGAGACATTGAGGTACATTTCGAAAACGTCGCCTTCGACCGAATCAAACGTCACGTTCTTGATGCCCAGGCAGAACACGTCGATCAGAAACGAGCCAAACGTGACGTGATTGGACGTGGCGCCACGTGCTAAAATCAACGTCCCGATGCCGATCTCGAACAGTGCCTCAGTGACGAAGCAGCCTTGAATCGGCGCCTGCGCGGCCCGCAGGACTCGAGCAGGCAGGCCCTTCTCCAATAGCTCGGCCCTTCGCTTCTCCGCCAACACCTGCTTGCGCCGTTGCGCCTTCTTGGCGCGCTTCTGCGCCATATTGATCGCCATCGCTCTGCCTCCTCGCGCGATTCGCAACTGCGACAGGATAACGCCAAGAATCCGGTTTTGTGGAGCGGCACGGCGACGAATCGTCGGGGACCGTTTCGACCGAAATGACTCCAAGCAGCAACGATCGCCATCGTTCATCAGCGCCGACGGCGCGAGGGCCACGACGCGTGTTCAGGCGTCCGCGAGCGCTTCGCTGACCGCGCGGGCGAGATCGTTCTTGCGATACGGCTTGCTCAGCAGCCGGTCGCCGTGCTCGAGCTCCGAGCCGCCCGAGAGCATCGAGCCCGGGAAGCCGGACGTGAACAGCACCTTGAGCTGGGGGCACTTCGCGCGCGCGAGCGTTGCGAGCTGCTTGCCGCTCATGCCGCCAGGCATGACGATGTCGGTGAACAACAGATCGATCGGCTGGTTGCGCTCGATCTGCTCGAGCGCCGCGGCCGGGCCGTCGGCCTCGAGCACGCGGTAGCCGAGCCCGGTGAGCCGCGCCACCACGGTCGCGCGCACCGACGGGCTGTCGTCGACCGCGAGAATGACCTTGTCGCTCGCCACGGCGTCCGGCCTTGCGGCCTCCAGCTGCGGGCGCACGAGCTCTTCCTCGCTGATGGCGCGCGGCAAATAGAGCTTGAACGTCGTGCCTTTGCCGAGCTCACTGTAGACCGTGATGTGGCCGCCCGATTGCTTGACGAAGCCGTACACCATGCTCAAGCCAAGCCCGGTGCCCTTGCCGACCGCCTTGGTCGTGTAGAACGGCTCGAACACGCGCTCGCGCACGTCCGCCGGCATGCCGGTCCCGGTATCGCTGATCACGATCACGACATAATCGCCGGCGCGCGTGTCCGGATGGTGCGCCGCATAGTCTGTGTCGAGATGGCCGTTGTGAGTCTCGATGATGAGCGAGCCACCCTCGGGCATCGCATCACGCGCATTGATCGCGATATTGACCAGGGCCGACTCGAGCTGCGCTTCGTCCGCGACCGCCGGCCAGACATCCGCTGTGGTGCGCAACTCGATGCGAATGCTCTCGCCGAGCGTGCGCGCCAGCAGCTGCGCGGTCGCGTCAACCAGCTTGTTGCAGTCGAGGCGCTTGGGTTGCAGCGGTTGACGCCGCGAGAATGCCAGCATCTGCCGGGTGAGCTGCGCACCGCGCTCGCTCGCCTCCAGGATCGTCGTCAGCTTGGCGCGCGCGGACTCCTCGCTGATCTCGTCCTGCAACAGATCGAGATTGCCGATGATGATGGTGAGCAGGTTGTTGAAATCATGCGCCAGGCCGCCGGTCAGGCTGCCGACCGCTTCCATCTTCTGCGCATGCTGCAGCTGACGCTCGATCGCCTTGCGCTCGGTGGTGTCGATCACGGCGGCGATGCGCGCCGGCTCCCCGCGAAACTCGAAGAAGCGCGAGAAGATTTCGACATCGCGCACCGCCCCGTCGACGCGCTGATGGCGCGACGGCGTCGCGCGGCGAATCCTGCCCTGCGAGCGGATCTGATCCGCGATCCTGGCGCGGTCCTCCTCGGGACGGATGTCGAGGATCGACAACTCGAGAAACTGCTCGCGGCTATAACCATAGAAGTCGAGCGCGGCATCGTTCGCGGCCAGGAAACGCATGGTGTCGAGGCTCAACACGAACATCGGCACCGGGTTGCTGTCGAACAGCAGCTTGAAGGAATCCTCGCGCCGCTTCAGGTCGGTGATATCGACACGCACGCCGACACTGCCGCCGTCCGCGGTGCGCCGCTCCTGCACGCGGACCCAGCGGTCGCCCGGGAGACGCTGCTCATGCGAGCTCTCCATCTCGCGGTGACGGGCGAGACGTTCGGCGAGCCAGGCCTCCTCGCGCCCCTTGGCTTCGGCATATTGTCCCTGCGCCAGTCCGACGCGCAGCACGTCCTCGAAGCGCACGCCCACTTTGATCGCGGCGGCGCTTTCCGGATAAAGCTTGAGATATTGCTCGTTCCACAGCACGTAGCGATCATCGGCATCGAACAGCGCAAAGCCTTCCGGGACCACCTCGATCGCCTCGCGCAGGCGCTTGTGCGCGTCGCGGGCGTCGCGCGCTGCGTCCTCGGCCGCGCGCGCGAGTACCGAGAGCGCCTTTTCCATCCGGTCGCGCTCGGTGATGTCTTCGTGCGTTGCCACCCACCCGCCGCCGCGCAGCGGCGTCTGCACCACATGGACCGAGCGGCCGTCGGGCATTTCGACCGTACGCGCCGTGCGCACCCCGCGCCCGGCCCGGGTGAGAATGTCCATCCGCAGGGCTTGCGGATCGCCGGCCAAGAGGCCGGTGGCCTGGCGATGCGCGATCAGCTCGTCCAACGTGCAGCCGGGCTTCACGATGTCGGGCGAGAGCGAGTAGATCTCGAGATAGCGGCGGTTGCACAGCACGATGCGCCCGGACGCGTCGAACATGCACAACCCCTGCGCGATGCTGCGCATCGCCAGATCGAGCGTCTCGTGCTGTTCGGCGACCTTGTGCTGCGCATGGGCCGCGATCTCCTGACGACGCCGACGCTGCGATTGCCATGCGATGACGAAGGTCAGCATCAGGATCGCCGCGGTTCCGGCTGCGCCGAGCTGCAGATACGTCTGCTGCTGATGCCGTGCGGGCGCGATCGCCTCTTCCTTCGAAAGCCCGAGGGCAACGATCAACGGATAGCTCCGAATATTGGCGAAGCCGTAGATGCGCTCGACCGCGTCGACTTGGCTTACCGCCACATAGGTCCCGCTATTGGCCGCCCGCGCCCGCTCGAACAGCACCGACCCTACAACGCTTTGCGCCAAGCTCTGATTGGCGAGCGCGCTGCGCGCCCGCACGACGCCATCCTGTCCCACCAGCGTGGCAACGCCGTTGGCGCCGAGATCGACGTCGTTGAAAAAGCCGGAGAGATGCAGCGGATCGACCGAAATGGTGACGACGCCGTCAAACTGCCCGTCGGGGCGCGTCAGTCGGCGGGTGAACTGCACCGACCATTGGCCCGAGACACGTCCGAGCACGGGTGCGCTGATATAGGGCTGCGCCGCCGCGGGATCGCGGTGGTGCAGGAAGTGCGGACGGTCGGCGACGCTGATGGTGCCGCTCATGCCGAGTTTCGATGCGCGGATGATGCCATCCGGTCCCACCATCGAGACCTGCAGCGCGAGCCCGCCGAGCAGCGGCGACTCGGCAACCCAGCTTGGCAGCCGGTGGTCTTGCGGATGTTGCGCGTGCTCGGCGGCGATGGCGATCAGCAGCTGATCGATCGCATTGACGGTGCCGGAAATGTGCTCGCGAAACGCCACCGCCAGGTTGAGGGCGTCTTTGCGCGCCTGCTCGAGCGCCGCATCGACGCCGCGACGTGCGTCATAGAGCAGTGCCGACCACAACGCACCCACCAACAGAAGCGCGATGGCGCCAGGGATCGCGAACGCGCGCAGCGCGGCCTGAACACGGGCGCTGCGCGACGGCACGGCTAGCCTCCCACCAAGGTGGCGCCGAAGCATTCCTTCAGCTGGTTCAGCCGAAACGGCTTCGCCACCGACGGCAGCATCGCGAGGCCGAGCTGGCGTCCGATCGCCTCCATGTCGGAAAGCAAGCTCGCATCGCGACCGCTGATGAGCATGATGCGGCCGCCGAAGCTCTCGGCCGCGAGCTGCCGCATGATGGCGATCGTGTCCGACTCGCCGAGCTTGAGGTCGAGCACGATCAGCCGCGGCGTCCGCCGCTTCACCTGATCGAGGAAAGCGGCGGCGCTGGAAAATTCCTGCGGCGCATAGCCTGCGGCGACAAGCGCGCGCGACACCAAGGTCGCGACCTGCGGTTCGTCATCGAGCACGTAGGCGAGCGGCGCCGGCGACTGTGCTGCGGCAAGCATGCTGGCAATCCGATTGATGTCACAGAGTAAACCACATAGGCCTCAAGGGCCTATTAAGTTTTCTTCAAAATCACATGAGGGCTTATACGTACGGGTGATCCCGACCGATCAGGTTCCTGGCCCGGCGGAGCGCGGCGTCGATAATCGCGCTCAGATTTTTCGCGCGGTGGCGCTTTAGAGCGGGCGCATATCCTACTCGGAAAACCGATATCCACTTTTCCGGGATATGCGCTACCCGACCGCCCGCGCGACCGACGGCGCGCCGGTGAAATGCGCGTAGCTTGCGATCGGGGCCGGTCGGCCGATCAGGAACCCTTGCACCTGGTCGCAGGCTTCGCGCGCCAGGAACGCGCTCTGGTCCGCGGTCTCGACACCTTCAGCGACCACCGGCAGGTTGAGGCCATGGCCGAGCCCGATGACGGCGCGCACGATCGCCTCGGACTGCGGATTGATCTGCAGCTTGGCGACGAAGGTCTGGTCGATCTTGATCTTGTCGAACGGGAACGCCTGCAAGTACGACAGCGACGAATAGCCGGTGCCGAAATCGTCCATCGCGATATGAACGCCGAGCGCCTTGAGGCGACGCAGGATCGATACCGCGCGCGAGAAATCGCCGACCAGCACGCCCTCGGTGATCTCGAGCTCGAGGCGATGCGGCGCCAATCCGGTCTCGAGCAAGACCTCATGCACCAGCTTGGGCAAGTCGCCGTGCTGGAACTGCACCGGCGACAGATTGACGGCCACCTGCAGCGGATTGCTCCATGACGCCGCTTCGCGACAGGCCGCGCGCAGCACCCACTCGCCGATCTGGATGACGAGCCCGCTTTCCTCCGCGACCGGAATGAACAGGCCCGGTTGCACCATGCCGCGGCGGGGATGCTGCCAGCGCACCAGCGCCTCGAATCCGGTGATCTCGCCGCCGATCCGCGCCTGCGGCTGATAATAGACTCTGAGCTCGTGCCGCTCGATCGCGAGACGCAGGTCCTGCTGCAGCAAGCGGCGTTCGCGCAGGCGCGTATCCATCTCGGCTTCGAAATAGCGGATCGAGCCGCGCCCTTCGCTCTTTCCCCGATAGAGCGCCGCGTCGGCGTTCGCCAGCAGCGTGCTTGCGTCGCCGCCATCGGACGGATAGAGCGCGATTCCGATCGTGATGCCGCTCCGCACGCAGTGGTCGCCGACGTGAACTTCGGCCGCCAGCGCGGTCTGGAGATTTTCCGCGAGCCTTCCGGCCGCGGTCTGATGGTCATCGGCCGCGAGGATCAGGGTGAACTCGTCGCCGCCGAGCCGCGCCAGGAAGGCGTCGTGCGCGGCGCTCTTCAGGCGCTCGGCAACCGCGCGCAGCAGCGCGTCGCCGGCCGCGTGGCCGAACACATCGTTGACCTCCTTGAAGCGATCGAGGTCGAGGCACAGCACCGCAAAACCGGTTTGCGCAGCCGCCGCGCTTTCGAGCGTCGACTGCAGGCGCGCGTTGAAGGCTATGCGATTGGGCAATCCGGTCAGCACATCGTGGTGCGCGAGGTGCTCGATCTGCATCTCGGCGCGGCGGCGCTCGGTCACGTCCTCGTGCGTCGCGACCCATCCGCCACCCGCCATCGGACGGTTGTTGATCGAGATGGTCCGCCCGTCCGGCAGCTGGATGACGTAGTTCCTGGTCCTGCCTTCCGCCATGGCGCGCTGCCACTCGGCGATGTGGCGATCGACATCGCCGACGAAAGTCCCACCCTCGGCACGGTGCTCGAGCAGCGCGCGCAAACTGCAGCCCGGCTTCACCACCTCGGGCGAGAGGCCATACATTTCGAGATAACGCTCGTTGCACAGCAGCAGGCGCGAATCCTTGTCGAACATCAGGAGCGCGTGGCTCATATTGTTGAGCGCCGTATCGAGCTTGAGGTTCTGCGCGCTGAGCGCCGCCTCCGACTCGCGGATCAGCTTCTCTTCGGTGCGGGCGAATTGATCCGAGTGCGCGGCGAGACGGCGGTCGGAGAGCGCGCCGACGATGCTCACGCCGAGCACGCTCATCGCCGCCCCGGCAATCGCGAAGGCGAGCGCGGTCGGCGACAGCGAGAGCGCCGCGATCGCGCGGGTCGGGTCCGGAATGATCTCGACCGCGCCCATGGCGGTGAAATGATGCGCCACGATCGCCAGCGTCACCGCGCCGGCGGCGCCGAGGATGGTGCGCACATCATCGCCGCGCACCGCGAGGCTGAGGCCCGCCGCGCCGAGCACGACCCCGAGCAGGATCGAGACGATGACGAGCTCGGGCGCCCAGGTGATGTGCCCGGGAATGTCGACCGCGAACATGCCGAGATAGTGCATGCTGGCGACGCCGCCGCCGACGATCGCACCGCCGAGCGCGGCGCTCCGCCACGAAGCGCCATAGGTCGCGACCGCGAGGCCGCCGCTCGTGATCACGACCGCGGCAGCGAGCGATGCCGCTGTCAGCGCGACGCCGTAAGCGATGTGCGTGCCGGGGTCGTAGGCGAGCATCGCGATAAAGTGCGTCGCCCAGATTCCAAAGCCGGTTGCGACGCCGGCCCCCGCGACCCAGGCGAGGCGCGCCGCGCCGCGGGTCGCCCGCGCGCGATTGAACAAGCTGATCGCCGAGAGGCTCGCCAGGAAGCACACCACGCCCGCGAGTACGACAAGACGCAGATCATGCTCGGTGGCGAGACAGGTCAGGACGCGGAACATGACGAACCCCAGATTTATGGGGGACGTAGCAGCGCGCGCCCTGCGGTATGCTTAAACCCTTAAAGCAAATCCCGGATGTGCTTAATAAACGCTTGGTACCGATCGCTGCATGTGGGGGAGAATTCAACGCAGTGGTGTGCGCCGGAAGCTATGCAGCCTTCCGCGCGCGGCTCCTGCCTTTCGACCGCGCACGCTTCGTTGCGGCGGCGCGCTTCTTCCCGAGGCTCGCCCGCAACGCTTCCATCAGGTCAATGACGTTGTCCCCGTCTTCGCGTTCGGCCGCGGGCGGCTCGATCGCCTTGCCCTTGGCCTTGCGGCGCACCAGCTTCTTCAACGCGGTCTCGTATTCGTCCTTGAATTTGCGCGCATCGAAATGGGCCGCCTTGGTGTCGAGAATATGGGCGGCAAGCGAGACCATGTCTTTCGGCATGCGGCGTTTGGCGATGCCTTTGAAATACGGCTTCGCCTCGCGTAGTTCATAAGGATAGCGCAGCACCGTGCCGAGCAATCCCTTGTCGAACGGTTGGATCGCAATGACATGCTCGCGGTGCGCCATCACGACGCGTGCCAGCGCGACTTTGTCCTTGTCGCGCATCGCGTCGCGGATCACGCTATAGGCCTCCTCGCCGGCCTCGTCGTTCGGCACGATGTAATACGGCTTCTCGATATAGCGCTCGTCGATCTCTTCCTTCGGCACGAATGCATCGATCTCGATCGTGTGCGTGCTCTCGAGCTCGATGGCGGCGAGCTCTTCCTCGTCGATCGCCACATACTTGCCTTTGCTGAGCTCGTAGCCGCGCCCCTTGTGCGCCTTGTCGACGACGCGCCCGGTCTCCTCGTCGACCATCTGCTGGCGCAAGCGGTGCCCGGTGCGCGTGTTGATCTGATGAAAATGCGTCTTCTCGGCTTGCGTCGCCGCCGGATAAAGCGCGACCGGGCACGAGACGAGCGACAGCTTCAGATAACCCTTCCAATACGGCCGTGGCGCCATGGCGGTCTCCATCGCGAGACTGGAACAACGTTTGCCGCAAACGGCTGTTCCCGGACCGGCTGGGCGCCTGCATGCGCCCTGCGCGGAACCGAGGCCCCCGGCCGATCGTTTTCAGCAGTCATTATGGCGCGTCAGCATGATCAAGGACCTCTGGTACAAGAACGCCATCGTCTATTGCCTCTCCGTCGGCACCTATATGGACGCCAACGGCGACGGCGTCGGCGACTTTCAAGGGCTGATGCGCCGGCTCGATTACCTGCACGGCCTCGGCGTCACGGCGATCTGGCTGATGCCGTTTCAGACCTCGCCCGGGCGCGACGACGGCTACGACGTCTCGGACTATTACGGCGTCGACTCGGCCTACGGCACGCTCGGCGATTTTGTCGAGTTCACTCATGCTGCCAAGCAGCGCGGCATCCGCGTGCTGATCGACCTCGTGGTCAACCACACCTCGGACGAGCACCACTGGTTTCAGGAGGCGCGGCGCGATCCCAATTCGAAGTATCGCGACTGGTATGTCTGGTCGAAGACGCGACCCGCGAACGCCGACAAGGGGATGGTGTTCCCGGGCGTGCAGAAAAGCACCTGGTCGCGCGATTCGGTCGCCAAGCTTTGGTACTTCCACCGCTTCTATGATTTTCAGCCCGACCTGAACACGTCGAACCCGGCGGTGCAGGCGGAGATTTTGAAGATCATGGGCTTCTGGATCCAGCTTGGGGTGTCGGGCTTTCGTATGGACGCCGTGCCGTTCGTCATCAGCACCAAGGGGCCGGATGTCGAACGACCCGTCGAAAAGTACGACATGCTGCGCGCGTTCCGCGAATTTCTGCAATGGCGGGTGGGCGACTCGATCATCCTCGCCGAAGCCAACGTGCTGCCGCGCACCAACATGCATTACTTCGGCGATGACGGCGACCGCATGCAGATGATGTTCAATTTCCAGGTCAATCAATTCCTGTTCTACGCGCTCGCATCCGCCGATTCGCGCCCGCTCGCCAAGGCGATGGCGAAGACCGAAAAACGTCCCGAAACCGCGCAATGGGGCGTCTTCCTGCGCAATCACGACGAGCTCGATCTCGGGCGGCTATCGGAGAAGCAGCGCGCCTGCGTGTTCGCGGCGTTCGGCCCCGACAAGGAGCATCAGCTCTATGATCGCGGCATTCGCCGGCGCCTTGCGCCGATGCTCGGCGGCGATCGCCGGCGCATCGAGCTCGCCTATAGCCTGATGTTCACGCTGCCGGGCACGCCGGTGCTGCGTTACGGCGACGAGCTGGGCATGGGCGACAATCTCGAGCTCCCCGAGCGCGTGTGCTGCCGCACGCCGATGCAATGGTCAACCGAGCCGCGTGGCGGCTTCACCAAAAGCGAGAAGCCGGTGGTGCCGGTGATTGCGGGCGGACCGTACGGCTTCGAGCACGTCAACGCCGCCGAGCAGCGGCGCGACCCGCAGTCGCTGCTCAACTGGATGGAGCGCATCATTCGCATGCGCAAGGAGGTGCCCGAAGTCGGCTGGGGGGATTTCGAGGTGCTCGACACCGGCGATGACGCCGTGCTCGCGCTGCGCTACGACTGGCGCAACAATTCGGTGCTGTTCCTGCACAACTTCGCCGACGCGCCGCGCGAGATCGCATTCGCGGCCGGCGTGAAGGATGGAAACGAACTGATCAACCTGCTCGGACCGGATCACAGCAAGGCGCACAAGGGCAAACACCGCGTGTGCCTCGAAGCCTATGGCTATCGCTGGTATCGCGTCGGCGGGCTCGACTATCTGCTCAAGCGCAGCGAGTTTTAGCAGAGCTACCGCCCCTCGCCCTTGCCGCGCCGCTCCCGCATCTTGATCCGCGTTGGCGGCTTGCGCGGACGGCGTTTCGGTTTCGACTCGGTGTCGACCTTGTGGCGTACCACTTCGCCACCGGGGTAGGTCAGCACAACATAGCGCTCGTCGCCCTCGGCCACGACCTCGACGGTGATCGGTCTCCGCGCCATGGACGTGCGACGCCCGGCGTTCAGAGCCGGCAGCGCCCAGGCGCGTCGGCCTTTCGACCAGCGTGGCGGCGTCCGCGCCGCTGTCAGGCGCCTTACTGGCGTCCGTTGCATGGCGCGCGGCGACCGTAGCCTTCGTCGGTCCAGCATGTATTGGGCTGCCGACGGAAAGCCCCGCGCGGATGCATCGCCACGGGTGCCGCATGCACGCCGCGGTAGTGCCGGTGATGGCGATAGCTGCCGGCATCAGCCGCAGGCACGATCGTGATTGTTGCGGTGACAATGCCGAGTGTCAGAACAAGCGCGCGCATGCAATCCCTCGCTCAGTCGAGCCTTTGCAGGCTCAACGCAGCGAGTACGCAAATTGTTCACCATGTCGGCAGCGAAGGGTACCGAAAGCGCCGTTATTTGTGATCGCCGCGGCGCACGTCGCGCAGGCGCACCACGTTGGCGTTCGGCGGCTGTTTCGCCTCCGCGATCAGGCGCGAGGCTGCCCGACTCAAATCGGCCAGCTCGAACGGCTTGCGCATCACGGTAAAGTCCGCCGCAGCATCGGGCGCGAGCTGGCTGTAGCCGGTCACGAGCAGCACTGGCAGCCCCGGCTTGTCGGCGCGGATGCGGCGGGCGAGCGCGACTCCGTCGATCGGTCCAGCCATGACGATGTCGCTGATCACCAGATCGAACGCCTGCCGCTCCATCGCGGCGAGCGCGGCTTCGCCGTTGGTTGCGACTTCGACCGTGTAGCCGAGCTCGCGCAGCATGTCCGCCGTCACCTCGGCGACCTCGGGATTGTCCTCGACAAGAAGAACGCGACCGCCGTCCGCGATCTCGATCGGCGCCTCATCGCTCTCCTGCGCACTGCTCTCGCGCGCACGCGGCAGATAAAGCGTAATGATCGTGCCTTTGCCGAGCTCGCTTTCAACCGTCACGGTACCGCCGGATTGGTGCGCAAAGCCGTAGACCTGCGAGAGGCCGAGCCCGGTGCCCTTGCCCACATCTTTGGTGGTGAAGAACGGGTCGAACACTCTCGGCAGCAAATCCGGCGCGATGCCGCTACCCGTGTCCGCTATCCGCAGCGCGACGAAATCGCCTGCGAGCTTCGCCGCGGCATCGGTCGGCGCGAGCGTCACATTCTCGGCGGCGATCGATACGATGCCGCCGTTCGGCATCGCGTCACGCGCGTTGAGTACGAGGTTGACCAGCGCAAGCTCGAGCTCGCCGGCATCCGCTTTCACAAGCCAGATCTCGGGTCCGATGGTGGTGACAAGCCGCACGGTGCTACCGATCGAGCTCGTCAGCATCGCGCGCGAGGCCTCGACGCGCTCCGCCAGGGTCAACACGACCGGGTTCGAGGGCTGCCGGCGCGAGAAGGTGAGCAGCTGGCGCGTCAGCGCGGTGCCGCGCCGTGCCGCGAGCTCGATCGCCGCGGCGGCGCGCGCCATCTTGGGGTCTTCGCCAAATCCTTTCTTGAGCGCCTGCAAGTGACCGCTCACGACCATCAACAGATTATTGAAGTCATGCGCGACCCCGCCGGTCAATTGGCCGAGCGCTTCCATCTTCTGCGCGTGCGCGCGCTGCGCCTGCGCCTCCTGCAGCGCGATCTGCGCCTCGCGCCGCTCGGTGATGTCGCGCGTGATCTTGGCGAATCCGACAAGCGCGCCCTTTTCATCGCGGATCGCGTCGATGATCACGTTGGCCCAGAACAGCTTGCCGTCCTTGCGCACGCGCCAACCGTCGGCCTCGAAGCGCCCCTCCCGCCGCACGCTATCGAGCGCGCGCGCCGGCAGGCCGGCGGCGCGATCCTTCTCGGTGTAGAAGCGCGAGAAGTGATGGCCGATGATCTCGTTCGCCGTGTAACCCTTGATGCGCTGCGCCCCGGCGTTCCAGCTGGTGATGATGCCGTTCGGGTCGAGCATGTAGAGCGCGTAATCGGTGACTCCCGCGACCAGGAGACGGAACTGGCGCTCGCTCTCGCGCATCGCTTCCTGCGCGGCGCGCCGCTCGGTGACGTCGCGCGTGATCTTGGCGAAGCCCTCGAGCACGCCATGCTCGTTGTGGATGGCGTCGACCACCACCGAGGCCCAGAAGCGGCTGCCGTCCTTGCGCACGCGCCAGCCTTCGGCCTCATAGCGCCCTTCCCGGCTCGCAGTTTCGAGCACGCGCGCCGGCAGGCCGGCGGCGCGGTCCTCCTTGGAGTAGAACTTGGAGAAATGCTGCCCGACGATTTCGTCGCTGGTATAGCCCTTCAGCCGCTCGGCGCCGGCATTCCAGTTGGTGATCACGCCGCTCGGGTCGAGCATGTAGATCGCGTAATCGATGACGCCTTCGACCAGCATGCGGAAGCGGCGCTCGCTCTCGATCAGGGCGTTCTGCGCCGCCATGCGCTCGGTGATGTCGCGCGTGATCTTGGCAAAGCCGATCAGCTGGCCGGTCTCGTCATGGATCGCCTGCAGAATCCCATTCGACCAGAAGCGCGTACCATCCTTGCGCACGCGCCAGCCTTCCGCCTCATGACGCCCGGTCACGCGCGCGGCGTACAGGATCTTCTCGGGCAAGCTCTGGGCGCGATCCTCGGGGGTAAAAAATCTGGAAAAATGCTGTCCAATAATTTCGCGTGCGCGATACCCCTTGATCTTCTCGGCCCCGCTGTTCCAGCTGACAATCAAGCCGTCGCGGTCGAGCATATAGATCGCGTAGTCGGAAATCGCCTCAACCAGCAGGTCGAAGCGATGCGCCTCTATCAGCCTTTGCGCGCGGTCGGGTGCTGATTCCATCGTGGAACTCGAAGTTTGTTCTTTTCCGCGTCGGCGCACACGCTATAAGGTTGTGTACCGCGGCTCGAATATTAGGCCGCACACTCGCGACTATAGCACGCCGCCTCATGCGCCCGAGCCGTGATTTTCTCGCTTCGCGCCCCGCCCTTGCGGTCATCACCCCCCTCGATTTTGGTCGCGGACCGGACGACGACGATCTCCAGCGCAAACCTGTTCCATTCGGGGGCCAGCCGGCGCCACGCGAGGACCTGCCCTACCGCGTGGAACTTTGGGACGAAGGAAAGCAGAGCGTCGAGCAGGTGCTGGCCGTGACGGCGAATGGCAGCATTGGGTACGCGGCCTATTATGCGGCCACGCGCGAGTATCCAGACCGCTACATCACGTTGCGCCACAAGGGCAGCGTCGTCTCGCGCTGGAACGGACCGGATCATTGAGGTAACACCGCCGCTCCAAGGCGACCCCGACGAGAAGGCCAACATGCCACCGTCCGAACCGCCCGCGCCGGAAGAACTGCCCTACCAGGTCGAGCTTCGCCAGCAGGCCAATCCACAAAGTGTCGAACGCGTGCTCGGGCGCGCGGTCAGCGCACAGCTCGCGCAGGCGATCTTCAAGGCGGCGGTCGGCGAGCACCCGGGGCGCCGCATCACACTTTCCCTCGGGACGAGTTTGATCGCTGATTCGGGCGCATGATCCCTTAAAGGACGCGGCGGCGGAACTTTCCGGAGTCTGGCTGGTTGCGGATTCATCAGGATCAAGCTGGAGGACCGCGATGGCGCAACCGGCCTGGAAACGCGCTGGCTCCCCGATTGGGAAGAAGGGCCCGCGCAAAGCCAACCCGAAATATAAGCAGCGTGCGCGCGAGCCTTGGAGCCGCGACGAGCTGAAGGATCTGAAAGAGCTCGCGAGGCAGAACACGCCGACCGGCGTGATCAGCCTCAAGCTGCACCGGCCGATCGCCGCGATCCGCAGCAAGGCGCAGCGCGAAGGGATCTCGCTCAGACCCACGAACCGCTCGCCCTATGACCGGCGCAAGACCGCGCGGCGGTGACCTCGGTTCGTAGGGCGGATTAGCGCTACTGCGTCAGAATCGCAGCGGTCGTATGTGCGCCCTCTCCCGCTTGCGGGGGAGGGCTGCTTGGAGGTTCAGCGAAGAAAGATGGGAGGGGGACCTTCCGCGAGCCTATCAGGAGCCCCCACCCGACCGAGTACGTTGAGCTGCCTGCGATGCTCTCCCCCCAAAAGGGCGTTCACGCCCGTCTTCGACGGGCTATGCGGGAGAGGGCCCAATAACCGATGCCGCGCTCGCGGCACTGAGTTGTGACGCAGTAGGGGTTAGCGCCCGAAGCGCGTCTGCGCAGACGCGCGTGAACGCGCTTATCGGCGCCTAATCCGCCGACCCGCGGCAAGGCTCGTGTCTCGGTGGGTTACGGCGCGCTTCGCGCGCCTAACCCACCCTACTCTTTCGGTGCGCGCGTGGTTAGATGATCCGCACCACGCGAGTCGGGAACCAGGATGGCGCGCAGAGCCGGAAGCGCA